>Ga0065711_1047186_pt1 | contig 12476 bp, 9 predicted proteins | sample Hoacrofraction12_FD_59098 | JGI IMG/M metagenome (GOLD analysis project Ga0065711, IMG submission 59098) | Hoatzin crop microbial communities from Cojedes, Venezuela - Epithelial fraction 12 v2 (version 2) | ecosystem: Host-associated > Birds > Digestive system > Esophagus > Crop | place... | reverse complement strand
CCCCCCCATTTTCCTGGTGTTCTCCCTTTGGAGTACATGTCATATTTGCATCTTCCTGGAGAAGTGTTACATGCTGTTCTTTGACTTGCATAGTCTTTCCTAGGAGGACTGACTCCAGTCTAAACAGTGGCAGTGTTTAAAGGGAAAATGGAAATTGTTCTGTGCTTATTCTGGAAATCGTAATCAAAAGATGTCATTTCTTCATATCTGTTTGTTATTACTCTATCACAGCTCTTCAGAGAGCCAGTGGCAGATGCATGTTCCAAACACTCAAGGAGTTAGCATCTTTTCCTAAAACAACTAAAATTTTCCCATCTTGTCCTAGTGATAGAGCTTTTATTTTTATATATTTATATGTGTGTGTGCGTGTGCCCAACTAAATACACACACGAATATGTAGAACTTTTAAACTCCTATTTGTTAGAGTCAAACTCATATATCCCTGGTTTCTGTATTGGATAAGGTACTGAAGGAAGGCTGGGATGGAATGATGTAAACTCTTCATGGTATCAGGAGGGGCATTTATTTTGGTCTTAGACTTTTTCCATCAAGGTGAAAAAGTTCCCCAATTCCTCTGGCAACTGTATTTTGTACTTGCTCTCTTTTATGGTCGGTATCATGAGGAGATCTTGAGCAACCTCTTCTGGAAGCCAGGATGAGAAATCGAGAAACATGCACATTGTTCTTCTCCAAGACCACCCTGTGCCATCTCTGCTGTGTCAATGTACTGGCAGCGAGGAGGTTTGAAGGGGCCCTAAAACACAGGGTTGGGTAGAAGAGGGAAAGACTTCTTCATTCCTACCAAATTTTTGTACAGTTTCCTTTCCTTTGTTTTTTTTTCTGAAGACAATATTGTCATGTCACATTAGCATCCTCCATAATGTGAGTAGAAAATTTGATAATAAAATGATAAAGAAGCAATCCAGTTTCACTGCCGAGGGAAGTAAGATGGCGTTGACTGAATTTGCATTTCCTCAAGTCTTCAGGATTACTTTTAATTAGCCTGAGGCATGAGTGAAGAGGAGGGAATATTTTAAACATAGTTTTGACTGCCTTTTATTTAAGGTCCTGTGGACAGGGCTGCCCAATCTCCATGTTTGAAACAATACACTGAGGAGAAGGGAATGATGTCCTTGTGTTTGTGCAGGAACTTGTACAGAATGAGCAAACATGTACTTACGGAAGATAATTTGGAACATCAGAAATGCAGCTTTTTCTTTACAGTTGTCATGAAGGCTCTGTGAGTGAGCAGACACCCAGGCATGTAGCTCCTTTAGGCTAAGAGTATTTCTTTTCTTCTACTCAGGGTCAATTGAAAAAGGACCAGGAGTAAAACGTTTGAGTTCCCTGGATGATAAGATCCCACCCAAGTCACCCCGTCCACGTCGGAATATCTGGTTGTCACGCAGCCAGTCAGATATCTTTTCACGCAAGCCTTCCAGGAAGATAAACGTGCAGGACCCCTACTATACGCCAAACAAAGGGTTAGGCCGGAAAGTTAATCCCTTCAGTGCCCGGGAGGACCTCAAGGGGGGGAAGATCAAATTCTTTGACATGCCAAGCAAGTCTGTGATCTCCCTTGTGTTTGACTTGCATTCTCCAGAGGCAGGTGGAGGCCTGAAGGCCAGCCAGTCCCAGTTCCGGCAGGCATACAGCACAGACTGGCAAGATATTTCCCTTCTTCCTGGGAGGAGATGCAGATCCCTTCCGCTCTCTCCTGAACTGCCGCACAAGGAATATGGCCTGTTTGGGGGACTGTCTTCAACTGTCAGCAGGTGTGACCCAGCCCAGCTAGGTGCAGAGGTTCGGCAAAAACTCCTGAGTAGCAGTAAATATGGTGTGTCAGAGATTCCCCCCTTTCAAGCCAAGCCTCTGAGGCCAGAATTTTTTCCTGTACCAGGACAAGAGGAGGATATGGACTGTTCAGATGGGCCAGTGGCCCAGGAGGAAAATGGGTTTTACCCTGTTGAGAACACGTGTGGAGATCCAGCATGTAATCAACCATTAGTGCTGGCCCAGCCTGAGCTGCTGTCTTACAAAAAGCTCCCAGTTGAGAATTCAGTGAACTCTGAGGGACATGGCTCCTCACAAGCATTTGCAGGTTGTCTCCCTTCAGAAGAGATGGAGGTAGAAGATGGCCTACTGAAAAATACTCCGCTAGAGTCTACAAAGCCTCTGTTCAGCGTTAGTCCTTCCAGCGAGCCGAACAGAGAGGCATGGCCCTTCAAGGAGCAGGATGGGGATGGTCCTGCTCTATTGTCTCAAACCTCCTCCAACATCTCAGCAACTGGCAGCACGCAGTCAACTTGTGACATATGAAGAGAGGGCTCAAACTGAACATGTCCTTGAGGGAAGAGTTGTTCCTGGTCGCTTAAACTCTGTTTTTCTATAGTGCTGAGCTTCACATTCAAAAGAGACTCAGCAGATGGTAGAAACTGGCTGTCAAACAAATAGCTGCAGACAGCGTCTGGAGAGACTGATTATTTTAACTTTATTTCAAACTGTGCTTATTCCTTTCCCTGATTTGCATTAGGAGGGGGAACTGCTCCAACCAGAGTGGCCGTGTGGACCCCACGGTCCTTCCAAGAGGCAGCAGCCAGAGCAGGCGGCACCGTGTAAACTGTTTGACCTGGATTCCAGCATGGAGCATTTTAAGGCCTTGAGCTCCATGTTGGGTAGAAAGAGTGACCCTTAGGTTTTCCCTCTTCCTCTGACTGACCAGCTGCTCTAAACCACTGCAGATTTTGCATTAACATTCTGCAGCAGCGCATGTGAGTCGGAGCCTCTGTTTTAGAAACAGGCACAGAAATCTTTCAGAGCTATGCTGAGCAGATAGGAATGCTCTCTGGTTCCAGAGCTGCCGTGAATGCTGTTGCAGCATTAAACAAGCTCTTCTTTCAAAAGCAGCAAAATGAAAACCCTTCATGCAGGTCACAGTCTGCAAGCTGAGTCACATGACAAGTACTTTGCGATTAACTAGAAGAATCTGTTCCCTGATGTTTCATTTTCCCTTGGGATTTGGTAATGATGCGTAACACATTACTGCAGGGAAGCAGGACGTGGTAACAAGCACCGCTCTCCTCCTTGCACAGCTCTTCATGTACTGAAACCCAAATGTGGAGGAAGATTTGCCCAGGGCACAAGAGAAGAGGCATATTCCAGACGTTGTTATTTCTGGGCCTCTGGAGAAACTGCCAGTGAAAGTACCAGCTGTACTGAGCTTTTGGAGGGTGTCGGCTCTTACCTCTGAAGAGCTGAATGGACATCATCATCTGTTTCTGCAGAACAGTTAAAATACAGTATCTACATCACAGTTGACTATTACCACTAAGCTAGAAGGGTCACATTCACGTCCCTCTCTGGTATGACATGCCATCCCATTGATATCACTCCAGGAGCGGTGGCTCCTTATTTAAAACCAGAGTGCTTGGTAGAGGACAGGAATCCCCTGCTCAGGGGAAGCTGCCAGCAGTGTTGCAGCCACACAAGTGCTCTTGGAGAGGATAGACAGTAGACTCGCACAAGGGCTTTGAATTGTCGAACTGAAGAAAATTAGCTTGTCCTAAATTAACTTTTTTTTTTCTTCTACAGGAAGAAGCTGTTGTCTTCATTGGCTTCTCCTGTCACTGAATAGGATGATCTTTTTTTTCCCTTTTTTTTTTTTTTTCTTCCCTTCACCAGCAGGTACATGTGAAAGCAGCAGTGGTGTAAGCTTTAACGCTGCTTGCTGGAGCCAGCATCGGAGATCCCCGCTCTGGGATGCAATGTACGGGAAAGAGCTTGTTCTGTGGTGATGCTTGTGCAACATCCTGCCCTTTTTCACTATCAGTGTCCCAACGATGTGGAATTTTAAATTTTTTTTTTAACCTATATTATCATTCCTAACTGAGGTATGCATTGCTTGCCTGCTGAGCAGATGGTGATGCACTGGAGACCAGAATTTCACCCAGGTAGCATGTTACGCACTCTCTCTGCTCCCTTGTAAGGACAGAAAATGTAAGCTAGTCTTTGATGGAAGCAAGACTATTCCTACTCTTTTCCTATCTCAAAGAAAGGACGAGGGAGAAAGCCTTAGTTCTTACTTGGCTGAGATGCTTGTATTTCCAGAAGTGTAGGTAACTGTTCTGCGAGTTATAATTATGACTTCCGCTGGTGAAATATGTGTTCACCTGAGCAGCAGTTATTCCTTTGCAGTGGCTGCGAAGAATTAAATGAGAAACCCAGCATCACTGAGTTACTTAGCACAGTCCATGCCACATTAGGCAGCTGTTAGCAGTTTGAAAGGCAAAATGCCTGTCCTTACCAAGATCACCCCTTTTGGCCCTCTGCCTCTTGAAGGTCTGTAGAGGTAGTCTATCTCGCGTAGCCTGCCTGCAGGGCTGGTGTCTGCAGAGGGCAGAGCAGCTTGCGTGGCAGGCATTCTGTGTGTAATTTCTTTTGAGGACAGGGAGTCAGTTAGCAGAACTCAGTTGCCACCTAGTTGCCGGCCCAGTGCCTGCTTCCCCCTCTCCCCCTTTTTATCTTTTACACAACTGTAGTCTTTCAGGAGGGAAAACATCAGCACCACCTTCTGTTGTCACAAGATGGATTTAGGTGTGTGACTTCAGACAAACAAAGCAATAACAAGGAAGTTTACTTCTGGATCACCAGCCTGCGAGGAAGCTGTCCAGCATCCCACAGCTGCCTGCAGCCCCATCGGAGAGCAGGCGCACGCCTCTGGCTGTGCTGTGACTTGCATTAGCCCTGGCCATCAGCGCTGACACACCCCATCATGAAGCCTGTTGCCCTCTCTGACGCTGACTGCAAAGCCTGTACAGTCAGGCTTGGGGTACCTCTAAGGCACCCATCACAGTGACCTCATCTGTTTTCTTACACCACGGTCTCTTAAAATGTTTCCCTGCCCTGAACAGCTCTCTTAAAATTTTAGCCATGCTGCTTTGTATTTTCTTAAATGTCCACTCTAAGCACAGCTAGCTGATGTTCACAGGGCGTATCTATCAACTTGTCTAGCTCTTCGTACTGAGGTGGAGATGTCAGAAAGAAATGCCAAGGAATAGCTCAGGCCTTCCCTGGATTCTTTGTCTGCAGGGGAAGAGGCATGTGTGTGAAACTGGAGTACAAGGCCGTTTTAAAATAGCTAAGCGCTTGCTAAAACCCGGTGTTTCCAAAGGTCCGGATGCAGGTGGTACTCACTACGTCTCATCCCTTGGCTGTGTAAAGCCGAAGCTAGGTTGCACCTAGTAACTATTTCTAGGTTTTCTGCCCACCTGAGGGTGCTTTTCTACTGGGGGCCATTTTCTGACAGCTGCTGATGAACACGAATACAAGCACGTCGTCAGCAAACTCCTTGTTTTATAGTGATGTGACAGAGTTTTACTGTGATTGGATTTTATGATGATTTTTGACTTTCTTAGGGGAGCAGTTCCTGCTCTTTTAAAACACTTTCTACACATTGCTAGGTTCCCTGAAGAGATCAAAGATGGGTTTAGTTCACTTTAAATCTTTCTATGTTGAATTCATTTAAATGTCTGTAATAAGCTATTTTTGTTGTGGTTGCAGGTTGATAAAATGCAACTAAGAGAATGCATGTGAATTGCTGCCCCTCAAAAGCAGTGCAGACAAGGGGGCTATAGTAGACTTATACCTGTTGGAGAGGCGTTGATATATTATGTGTAACAGAACATTGGTATTTTTTGCCAGTACAACTAAAGACACTTGAATAATTCCTGTTTGCACTTAATGCTATTGTTTATATTGCATGTCACTACATTTCTATGCAAAACAAATAACCTTTTTTTTGGGAGGAGGGGCAGCCAGATATTTGATTAAGTATAAAGATCTTTGGGAGATGATCTATTTTCGTATTTATGAAGGAGTTTTACGTCTTAATATTCTGCAGTCTGTAAATAGCTCAACTTGTAATTAAAGGCTTAGGAAGAAGTTTGTAGCCTGTGTATAATAGTAAGTTAACACTGCCAGAAAAAAAATCTTTGCAAAACAACTTTTCTAATATTGTGGATATTTATGAATATGTAAAGAAAGCACGTCTTGTTTTTATGTTGATTGAGCTTCTGACTTTTTTTGAACTATAGAAATGGTGTATGTTTTATTGGAACTGCAATAAGAAGTAACCAAAGATGAATCCAGTTAAATATTTTCATAATTTTTTCTTGGTCAGGTTTTTGTAAACTTTCCCAACTTGCTTTCAAAATAAAAATAAAATCAAGGCCTGAGTCTTGTGATTGAGGGCAACTCTAGGTTAAAAAAAGCTGGCTCAAATGCTTACTTAAGTTATGGATGACATCAATACTTGGCTTGAGATCATGTTCACTATTACTCACTGCTGAATTATAAACAGGGAGAACTGTCGTCCTTATTCAGTGTTATTTCTCTCCTGCATCTTACTAAAGTGTTACACTATTAAATCCATGACACTCAAGGACTTTCTGTGTGCTGCCTTATGGCACTCTAAAGAGTAGGCAGTAACTTGTGACCTACAGGTCAAGATGGCTTTTGATAGCACTCAGCCTGCAGGGAGCTTGCCATTGCGGCTGCTCTGTTCTAGCCCTGGAGAATAGCTGCAGTAGCGCAGGAAGCAGTGCAGTGTAAGAGGAGTACATCTGGCTTTCAGTCCCACTGCATCTCCCCTTACTTAGAAGTTTGAAGGCCTGCTCTGGCTTGGATCTGCATGCAGTTACCCTGCACTAGAATCAGCTGGCCCATTTCAGAGGAGCAGCTTTCTCCTTCTGCTCTCTCCGGTATGTGCAAAGGTCTCATCTATGTAGGTTGTAACCAAGATTAAGGTAAAGTACAAATACGAAGTGCAATAGCGTTCCCAGGTGCATGTTCTAAACCAACCGTGGTCAGTGTCTCTTTCTGGGGAAAAAAAAAAACAACCCAACACTTTTTTCCTTCTTGACTTCCTTAGACAGGAAATAATTATGAGGGTTATAGGGAGTTACTTTGGTCTCAAATTGCATCAGGGGAGGTTTAGATTGGGTATTGGGAAAAATTTCTTTACTGAAAGAGTCGTGAAGCATTGGAACAGGCTGCCCAGGGAGGTGGTGGAGTCGCCATCCCTGGAGGTGTTCAGAAAACGTGTAGATGTGGCACTTCAGGACATGGTTTAGCAGGAGTGATGGTGATGGGCTGACGGTTGGACTTGATGATCTTAGAGGTCTTTTTCAACCTTAATGATTCTATGATTCTACCGTACCAGCAGTGACTGAAGGCAGTAATGCTTGACTAAACATTCATAAAAAAATATACTTTCCCTGAAGAGGTAGCCTGCTTTCATCTGGTGTCTGGCAGAAGCATCACAGCTTCCTCCAGTGACTGTTCATAGCTTTTCTATCAAGCTGGTTGTATGGGTCAACAGCCTGGAGCTTTCCAATGTGTTTTTCTAGGCAAGACTTTAATCTTTAGTACATGGTCCTGTTGAAAAGGTCTATCCTACCCTAACTCTGCTAACTGCTAAGTGACAGCACGCAGCAAGGCTGTAGGTGCAGTAAGAATACAGGCAAAAATCTGGGAGGAGGCTGGGGCTCCAACATGCTAAGAAGTTAATTTCATGCTAAGTGGGAAGCTCTGGCCTCTGTCTCCTCTTGTTACAAAGTGATTACTCTCTTCATCTTCTGCAAGAAGTGAAACCCATGCTAAAGCAGCTAGCATAGGGTCTTTCCCGAAAGGCAACCCTAGGCTGTTTGTTCAAAACCCACAGAGTTTACTCTGTGCAAAGCACTGAACTGAAACTTGCAGCCCTGGCTGCAGCTGGAGAGCTGCGCTTTGGCTCCCTCTTCTCCAGCCTCCCCCCTGCCTTTGCAGCCTAGCATGCCGCTAAGGAACAACAGCAGGAACTCCGACTGAGAGCGATTTAATTGGTCAAAAGTCAAAACAAAAACAAGAGTGAGAAACTTGCTCCCCTTCTGGTCAGTTCTTGATGGAATAAAGAACTTCAGAACTTGAGGGGGAGGAAAAAAAAAAACAGTTCAGTGAAGAGTCCTCTAGCTCTATCCATTGGCCCAGGCCAGCTTCATCTTCTGGCTGTGAGCTTTGGAAGATTTAGAAAACAAGCTCTTCGCTATTTGAAGTGGCACCGATTTCCCACTGAGGTACAGTTTATTGTGGCAGTCTGGCAACCAGGGCCCTGCGCCATCATCTGTGTTTTTTCCTTTCTTGAGCATCCAGACATAAGCCATGATGTAGCCAGTCATGAAAGCATCAAAGCCAGCTCGGTGTGTGCCCCCCTGGGAAGGCAGACCATGGCTTTCCTTTTCCTTTTCTGTACCACATGCTGCTTCAGTCCGGGGGGTGTCTGGGTGATTGACTGAGCCCCCCCCAGCAGCAACCTCTGACTTCCCCTCCACTTGGTCGCTGTCAGAGGCATTTCCCTTGGCAGAAGGGCTCACAGCAGCAGCGCTTCCTGCAGCGCTCCCCAGATCCCCTTCCTGTTGTGCGCTGGTGTCTGAACTGACCTCTCGTTCCACGTCCATGGAGTTCTCCTCCAGCAGCCTGCCCTCACTGCTGGGTGAGGCAGCAGCTGCAGGCTCATAGCAGCTCTGCTTTCGTGGTGGTCCCTCCTCCCCATTCTGAGCCAGCTCCGTTTCTTTTCCCGAGCTTTCCTGTTCAAACACCTTTACAGGCTCTTCTGTGTTCTTCCGACGTTTCCATTTGTGCTTCCGTTTCTTCTGCTTCTCCCAAAATTTGTCATCCTCATCAATTATGAGGTCAATGTTATGAGACTGTGGACACTTCACTCCTTTTGGACACCAGCCATAGGCCTAGGGAGAAAAAGAGAGATGTCTGTAGCCATCAGCCTCCTGGTCAGAGCCGCTTATCCCCATAACATGGAGCAGAGCTAATTATTTCCCTCTACCGAGGGCTTGGGAGGCTGTGTTGGGAGCACTGTGTCCAGTTGCAGCCCCACAACGCACAAGAAAGGCTTTGACAAACTGCAGCGAGCACAGCCGGGAGCTGTCAAGATGTAGCACACAATGTATGAGGAGGGGCCAAGGAAGGAGGATTTGTTCCACCTGGAGAAGATGAGGCTAAGGGGATGGAGATATCTAGGTGCTGCCTGCAGCCATCTGAAGCAGAGAGCACAGAGAAGGTGGAGCTAAACTCTTCTGAGGGGAGCACAGGGAAAGGTGAAGTGCTAACAGTCAGGGGAAATTCTGACTAGATATACAGGGAAACATTTTTCACAGTGAGTGGTCGAGCACTGGGACACACAAGCACTGGAGGGGTTTTGTCATCTCTCTCCTTACAAATTCACCAAACAAGGCTCTGAGCAATACTGAGCTGGTGGCTGGGTGAGAAACTTCCAGTGGCTTCTCCAACCTATGTTGTTCTGCGACGTCAGGAAGAGCTCTTTTTCTCCCTGAAGCATCTGAAACCAGTTATGATCAGATGGGCTCTTTGTTTACTGCCGTAGCAGCACCAGGACTCGAGATGCTGTGGATCACACTGCTACAGTGCCAGAAGCCGCAGACAGGCAATATTTTTTCTTATATCTAATCATGATACGGGAGAGAGGTGGCATTTCTTCCTCAGAGAACAAGCCAAACTTATTTAGACCTTAGGGCTCTCCCAAGACAACAGTGGGTACCATCGTATCATCCCACTGTTCAGGGCCATACAATCTCCTGCTGAATCTTCCTGTCTCATGTAGCCTGCGGAATTCACCGCCTCCAAACAGAGCAGGCTATTGCCCTTTCCATGAAGCCACCTGAAGCTTGAAAATCATTCTCATACAGTGAAGCAAGCAAGGGGAAGGTCCCAGGTGCTTTCCTACCACTTCCTGCTCTGGCCACACGTGGCTCTGTCTGTGGAGCCAGGAAGGAAGCAGGGATTCATGTTACTTACCGAAAACTTCTCACAGACAGGCACTTTATTTCCCTCTCCCACGTTGTGGCTTTCTTCTTCCAGAGAGCAGTGGCGATAGTCGATGTAATGGGACATGTTAGCAGGGTAGTTGCAGAACTCAACGGTGAGGTGCTGGCTGCTGGAGTCCTTCAGCTTGCAGTTCTCCCGCTTGCTGGAACAAGAGTACACAGTTACCGCAGCGAACTCGCCGAAGGTACCACAGCGCGGAGCTGGAGCGAACATGCTGCTCTCCACCGAGTCTCGATTCCACTAGTTTCCTGCTCTCCAGCTCTAGCCCCAGCTCAACGGCCTGCTGGAAAGAAACTCAGTCCTGGGAGAACAGGTTTAGCGAGGAGCTGCTTCTGTGCCAACTGAAAGGCTGGTTTCTCTTACGCCAACACATGGGCAGGGACAACAGTGTGAAGCTATGCGAGAAGGGGGGACACGGCTTGGTTTTAAATATTAAGGGCACTAAGGTATGTGTTATCTTAATAACATTAAGGGATGAAGAGGAAATGCCCCAAAATGAGGTGTCACTTAAGAGTATCCAGCAGCCGCTGCCCTGGCAGGCCGAACCCGGGCAACGCAGACAACAAGGACACATTTTCCATCTCATGAGAAAAGAACTGGTTTGTCCCAGGCACTGGCTAGAAGGCCCAAAGCCTTTGGAAAGCTGCACGTAACTAGAACTGTTGGTTAAAACATTTAAGAGATCAGTTTAAAAAGTGTTTTAATCCTATCAAAACATTCTCATGCTTGAGAACAGCCATCTTGACTGTTTTCACGCTGTCAAAATGGCATTTCCTAACATAAAACAGTCATCAGAAATACCCTTTCTCCTCTGCACGCGTGCAGAGCGTGACTTCCGTTCAAGGGAGACTCAAAGGGCTGTATCACCGCCTGGGGCTTCTTCAGGTGGTGCGGGGAGTGCAGAACTGGGGGCCAGACTGGCACGTGGAGGGGACAGACATCTCTGCTTCTGACGTGCGTCTGCCTGGAGGATACCCACGGAGAGCTGGGGGCAGGCAGCAAGGCAGGAAACACAACCACAACCTGCGCCTGGCAGGAGAGCGATGGGAGGGGTAGCTGGCCGCATGCAAGTGTCACGTGCGGGACGCGTGACAGAGCTGCTCCGCGTCGGGAGGTGCCGGGACGCTCGCCCTTTCACTGCCCCGTCCCCCCCAAATCCCAGTCACAACTAGCAGCCCCGTAGGCGCAGCCCTGTTCTCACTTGCTCTCTAGCCAAGTTTTAAGGGTCTCTCTTCTGCGTCCGTTCCTGCCGCGGCCCTGTGGCACTGCTGGACCAGGGCCATGCCGTGAATCAATTATTTTTCAGTTCGATCAGGTCACTCTGCGGTCAAAACTGCTGCCAGTGGAAGACCGAAATCCTCTTTCAGCAGCTGCCAGCGAACAGATAAGGCCCGTTGCAAAATGCGCCCTTCTGCACTCAGCACCCATCCTAGAAAAGGGCAGAGCGCAGGGCGGAGTCACCTGAAAAGCACCTTTCTCCACTCCCTGGGGTAATGCAAAGACCCGACCCCCTTGCCTGGAAAAACGAACAAACGAACCGCTGACGCTCCCTTTGCCTCTCCTCCCATATGCTTTAAATCCCCGAGTGCCGCTCACCACTTCTTGTAAGCATACTCCAGGTAGGACGCTACAAAGCGAGTCTCAAACTCTGCAGCATATTTGGTGTCGTATATTCCCGCTGGAAACATTTCCGAGAGGTCGGCGGTGAAGGTGCCGAGGGTCTCCGGCAGGTGGGCGTAGAAGCACTGGTACAGGAAGACCAGATCGATCAGGCCGTTGTGGAGAACAAGAGGCTTCTTCGCTCGTATGAGCTCCAGGAAAAAAGTCCGAACGCTCTGGCTCTGGTTCTCGTTGCCCTGCGGGAAGGAGGATTGGTCAGCGAGCCTCAGCGTGCCGCCCTCGGAGCCTGCTGGAGCAGAACAGCGCCTGCAGCGCCAGCCCGCTCTGAACGAGGAGCCCGAACACTTGGAAAAGCGAGCGGCAGACAGGACAGGAGACAGCGGGGAGGTGGAAGGGGCAACGCCGCGCTCCAGCCCCCGGCGCGCGCCCGTCTTCCCCCCGCGGCTGCGCGAGGGAGACGCCGGGGCCGGGGGGAGGCAGCGCAGGCCGAGGCATCCCGGGGAGCGCCGCCCCGTACCTTGTCGTCACCCTTGTGGTAGGGGATCCCGCGGGAGTACTGCTTGTTGAAGTCGAAGCCGTGCTCCACCAGGAACTGCACCGACTGCGGCTCCACCACGTAGTCCTCGGCGCAGAGCAGCGTCAGGTTGTAGATCTGGCAGAGGTAGGCGTGCCGGGGCTGCGCAGGGAGGCAGCGGTCGCACCGAGCCACCGAGGGAGCCCCGGGGTGGTACCGGGCAGCGCGGGTGGGCCGAGCCCCGATGCCCGCGGAGGGGAGGGGGGGAAGGAGCGGGAGCGGCGGCCCCACGGCGCGCACCCACCTTGTCCGGGAGCTGCCTGAAACAGGCCACGCCGAGGGACAGCACGGAGCGGGTCCTGGCCGCACCGCAGACCGCCCGGTACCGCTCCTCGATGCACCTGAGCGGCGGGAGAGCAGCGGTGACGCCTCCTGCCCCGGCACCCGC
>Ga0065711_1047185_pt1 | contig 12477 bp, 7 predicted proteins | sample Hoacrofraction12_FD_59098 | JGI IMG/M metagenome (GOLD analysis project Ga0065711, IMG submission 59098) | Hoatzin crop microbial communities from Cojedes, Venezuela - Epithelial fraction 12 v2 (version 2) | ecosystem: Host-associated > Birds > Digestive system > Esophagus > Crop | place... | reverse complement strand
CCGCCTGGACAAGGTCCTGTGCAGCCTGCTGTAGGTGACCCTGCTTCGGCAGGGGGGTTGGGCTAGATGACCCACAGAGGTCCCTTCCAACCCCTACCATTCTGTGATTCTGTGATTCTGTGAAAGAGCACACCGTCACAGTTCTGGTCAGTGGGTATTTTGTTGTGAACTAGCATTAGCCTCATAATGATCATCACATCTAATTCCTGTGCCATACTGACTAATATAACTCCCTTGGCAGAAAAAATAAGAGACAAGGTCAATGAGGACGGAAGAAGAGCTGCAAACACTTATCTATCTTGGAAACAAACAGTTTGGAATTGTTCCACTACTAAGCTCAGCTGAACTGATCATAATTGGGAATTTCTGATTCAAAGAGTAATGTCATCATTTTGTCAGCCTTTGCTTGTGTTGATGATTCCAAATTTAGATATGCCTCTAAACAAGGACTATAAAAGTCAGGGAATTATTTATCAGTCTCAGAGCTTTTTCTTTTTTAGTGTTTCATGCATGTATTTTAGATTACAGTTCGCATTTTCTATTCAGTAGTAAAATGGATATATTCCTTTCTATATACATTTATAAATGTACAAAACACACACAAAGGCTTGTAGAAGAAATATGGTGCTATGTAATTTAGCAATGATTCTGGTGCTTCAGTCAGCAACTAAATACCAAAAATCTGTCTGAGAAAGGAGCAATCCCAAATTTTCCGGGGGTTAAGTGGGCCAAGACCCATATGGTTTTAAATACAGCAAGACAATAAAATTTGCTGCTTATATTGTCATGGAAGTAAAAGCAGCTGCAGTGGAAAATACAGGTAGAATATTGGAGACAGAGACCAATCTGGCTGTACAGTGTTGGGAGTGTTGCTGGCGAGTATTCTGAGAATAAAATCAACACTCATGCAGAAGCAATTTCTGACTCTGTCAGTCAGTTTCACCCTGAATAAAGCCAAGCAACCTTCAGAGTACTTCCTACTGCTTCTGTCAAAAAAAACATTGACATTCAGAATTAATTCTTGCTTTTAGTGAAATACTACTTGAGTACAGCTAGTAGCAGCAATAGGCAAAGATATCAGCTTTGGTTTCTTTCAATATTGCCATTTTTGTCACATCTCATCAAAGTAAGTGCAATGTCTTTGCTCCCCTGTCCTTCTGTTATAGCTATCATGCTGGCTCTCCATGACGAGGATCGTACTCCGATCAATTGGCATCTGTTACTGCTGCTCCTAAATGCAGAAGTAGTATATCACATCACCTGTCTTCCTGGTAATTAAAGTGAATCATGGAATCATAGAATCATAGATTGGAAAAGACCTCTAAGATCAAGTCTAACCATCTGCCCAACATCACCATGCCTACTAAACCATATCCCGAAGTGACACATCTACACGTTTTTCAAACACCTCCAGGGATGGGGACTCCACCACTTCCCTTGGCAGCCTGTTCCAGTGTCTGATCCTGCCTGTGATTTATACAACATATTAAAAGATAATGCAAGAAGAAAAGACTTTTGTTAACCTGCAACTTTTTTAGCTCTTCAGCATGGGAATTATCTCTAATTCAACTGTTTTACATACAGTTTACCAAGAGTAATTAAGTTTTAAGGAAACTAAGAGTCAACCAACATGACAACTGGTGAACCACAAACTGAACAGGGAGTCTCCCTAGAGCTGGCCAAATCGAAAGAGATCCCGCACAGTATCTCTTTTCCCTGATTTCTCTGAGTTAAGCCCCCCAATTAAGCAACTTTGTCCACTGAAGCTCTTGCCTACAAAAGTAAATGTCCAGGGCTGTTCTCTGGCATCTAAGTAACTAATGCAGAACAGCCCACATCACATTCTTCAATATCTAAACTCTTCAAAATAAGATGACCTCAGTAAATGAGGTAAATGCTATTTCAAATGGCCCCTAGTCTTTTTGAATACTAGAAACTGAAGCAGTTAACAGCATACACAGTAGAGATTTAAGTGTACAGGACCATTACCTGGCATTTCTTCACTGATACAGCCAATTACAACAAGAACTATTGATTACTTTCACAAGGTAGGTACCAAACACAGCTGACTGAGTGTAACACAAGAGCCCAGGGCTCAGAGCAGGAAAGCTGGGTCCTCGACTCCCTAAAGGTTTTTGCTATTTTAGAGGGGATAGTCTTTCCTCTTTCTGTTGATGGTAGTCCATAACACCATAAAGAATACAAATTCTGAGGTGAGGAGAACTTAACTTTAGCTTACACTTTTCACACTGGTGAAAAGTGATGAACTCATATATACCAAGCTGCCTATTTCATATAGAGAGCACAGAAACCCATCAGTTTTGACCCTTTTAAGAGATGTGCGAGAAATAACACAAAGTATAAGAAAGATTTACAATTTTGCACCTTAATTTGGAGTATCTCAGATTTGTTTAAAGCCAGTGAAAATCAGTAATTGAACCTGAAAAATTGGCTTCAAATTTCTATTATGATGTAATGAGACTGCACTGTAATGTTCTGTAGACTGCAGCTTCTAGGCGTGCACATTGTGAACCAGACACTTTCAGACATGTGGGGTGTGTAAATCTGAGCTGAATATTTGTCAGAGTTCTTTTTGTGTGCTTGGTCTCCAAGAGCTTTCTGAACATAAGGACCATTAGGACATGAATTACTTTTTCTTTCTTTCCTAATCCCTCCTGTAGACTTATTGAGCTGTACACGTCAAAAAATAGCCAAACTAAAAGACAGCAAAAACAAATCAAAAACCTCACAGATCCAAGAGGAAGTCCTTCCATGGCTAATGTGTCTGATACTTTCATGTTCTGGCAGTGAAGCACTAACCACTTCTCATGTCAGATGCCAGAGTTGTCTGCATTCTCAAAAAGATGATAGATTTCTAAGGTCCTGGACCAGTTACCAAGCTATGCTGAAGGCTTTTGCCATTGCATTTCTTCAGAAAACGAAAGTCTGCATTTGGAACACTCTGAGAAATACTTATATCATGACAGGTATTAAACAAGATTCTTCTCCATAACAAGTGAGCACTGTAATCACTGAACTCATGAAAAAAAGGAGACACATTACTCCCAGGGGCATTTTACAAACCTATCTTGGTACAATCTTCAAGTTTCTGTCCTCCCTTTAAAAGAGATACAAAGAGGTAAGTCCCAGCTGGAGGCAGGCCCCTCTGGCAGTCTAAGAAAATGTGCCTAGTGTCTTGGAAATGAAGAAAATTATTTCAACCACAAGCATGTTTTCTCTGCTTGCCCATGGTTAATTAGGAAAAGTCTCACTGAATGAAGTGAGGTTCACATGATTATGCCTCTAATTCCTGAGAAATTCTCAGGCAGGGGTGCAATGTATCTAAAAGCTAGGTTTTGCTATCATAAATTCCTCTGGGGATCTTAACCTTAACGCCTGAAGCTGCCCGCTTCATGACATTTCTTTGCAGAGACTCTCTGGATGTCAGCAGAACTTGCCCCCTGACAGCCTAACATACTATGGCTTCAGAGAGAAGCTCCACCTTGTGCCTCTCTTCAGGTTTGCAGTACCAAGCTCATAACAAGTGTTCCCAGAATAAAAACTAATGCTACTTCTTATATGATGCTTATTAGAGACTGAAAACAAAAATGAAAATTCCAAACAATTTTTAATAAAGCGGAGTACAAGTCATGGCCTGCTTCAGTTTGGGAGCACACTTCAACTATCCATTTGCAGTGGACAAATTGCAAATTTCTGATGCGGTATTGGCTGATATAATTAAACAGATTTTCTAGCACTTTCCAACATTTCAGTGACAGCTGAGTTTTACTGAATATTCTTAAGTATTCAAAAAAATCACTGAAAGCCTGAATGAACGCAAAAAACAGAAGCTTTTCCGATCATATGGTCACTAACACTGTGACAGATATGTTAAGCAGAGATAATTACTGCTTCTAATCCAAGAGACAGGATTTTTTTTATGCATATGCTTGCACATACAATGATTGCCACGTATAAGTAAGAGAATACAAGGGAATAACAGATCTCTTCCCTTCAGGAACATTTATGAATCATATTGCAATAAAAGAGGAGTTGTTTTTGCACATGTAGAAAAAAACAGCACTTAGTGTGCAAATTTAGTCTTCCTAGCATTAACTTACCTCTGTTATTCAAAAACACTTCAACAGAAGCCGTTCAGGTACATGCTGCAGGGGTGTAGTTGTATGTTTTTCCTACTGCTCATATAAAAGTAAGTAATTAATTAAAATAGGAGCGACCATGAACTAGAAAAATCAAGTCTGTGAACAAATTATTATCCACATAAAATGTCTTAATATAACTTTATTTATGCAGAAAGTCTACTTAATTACCATAGCAAATTGAGATTTCTGAGTTGGCACAAACATTCAAAATAAAGCAGGGCAAATATTTAATCAAAATTTAATTGTAGCTACCCATTATTGTCCATCGTTCTCAAGTCTCCAGGTGCATAAGCCTCCCTTTTTCTTGCCCAGGCATAAAAGTTCCAAAGTCTTACAAAAGGCTCTTTTTTTTGAAAGAACACAAAGGAAGTCAAGATCAGAGAAAAAAAAAAACAAAAAACCTCTTTATTCTGCTATTCCACAATTCAGGGACTTCCCAGACGTTTGGTGTTATCTAGTCTTTGGACTGGAACTGTGCTTTAAAATATTAAAGTCCTCTTCCACAGGATTATAACAGAATTTCAAACTAAATTTTTACCTTTTATATTTATTTGTAGAACATGATGTGGTTGTTAACTCTAATTCAAACAACTTTATATTGTAATATTTAATTTTGCTGCTTTTTAAATTCTGTGCTTTTAGCTGTAATTCTATTTCAGAATCCATATCTCTGTTAGAAGTAATGTTATCAACCTTCATAATTCAAAAATAATCACTTGGAAAACTCAGACCTCAGGTCCCCTAGGAAAAAAGACACAAGACTTAAAAAGTAAAAAAATTGCTTTCTTTATAACTATCCTTAAGATTCCAGTGTAAATATATTTTGAACATTTCTCTGCAACTATAAGGAATACCAAAAAATCCACAAATTTTCTTTTATAGAGTATAAACTAAGAGCATTATAACTCCAGAAGGTAGGACTTCTGAAGAAATCAAACACCATGAAATCATAACTTAAGCAGCTAGGACCACCTCAAAAAACATTAAACTTCACTGACTTTATTAATTAGCTTTTTAATTTTAATTACTGTAAAATATTTTGTAAGGTAGGATTTGAAAATAATTTTAGTTTAATACATTATAAAATACATTTAGGTTGTTTTTATTAAGTTAATTAACTCATTACAATTAGTAACATCAGTGGTTGAGCCAAAACTCTTGAGACTAGCAGTGAAAAGAAACTCATGAGACAAAAGTAGAATTCAAGGTTCTATTGCTGGCAAGATCTTGGCTGGTTAATTAGTGCTTCCCACATGCACAAAGTCCTGTTTCTTATAAATATCTAGACACAGCTGAGCTACTGAACAAGTTATCTCAGGCCTGTGCTTTAGGAATATTCAAAAACTGCATTTTTCTTCCAGCCTGGTCATGCAGATGAGGTACCCTCTGCATAGATTTGCAGTTAGCACCATGCTAAGGACATGGTGGCCACCACTTTGTTTCAAAACTGTGCCAAGAGTGCACACACCACTTGAAGGAGGTAAAGGTTTAATCCCCTTCTCTTTAAGAAGGTTCACATTCATAGCTCCGTTCCACCAGAAGGAAAGCCTAGCACGTCAGCCCATGAGCTATCCTGAGTTAGGGCATTTTCCACACCCCTCTCACTATGTCCACCCAGGTACAGCTGTTGGCTGATTTATGGGGCATCCATCCAAAGTGCCCTCAGGCGCTCCATGCTGATATGAATGGCTGCACTAGGTGGATTCAAAGTTCATCTAGCACAGGAGTCTGCTTTTCATGGTAGCCACATAATGGTACTCTGGGAAAAGTAAGAACGTGAAAAATGTGTAATATTTCTTTCTAATGCTGTCTCAGCTCCAACTATTTTTGAAATTACAAAATTAATTTAGGCATTTACCACCTTTTAGATCATAATCGGGGTATTCATTCTTGTGGCTCTGGATCTCTTTAAGAAAAACTACATAATTTTAAAAAATATGTCTTACAGAACTAATCCATTAAGACACTTGAAAATAAAACCCCAAGGGCTCAGTGGATCCCTCTTTGCTACTCCAATATGTACATTTCCACGCTGTAACGCACAATGATTGAAGAATGGAAGCAAGCAGTAATTATTCGACTTGTTAAAGGAGTAGCTTGAAGTACATTAGCAATTACTGATCCATTTTATTTTTTACCTACAGCAGGTAAATTATGAGAAAGTCAAATTACAGGAATGCCTCCTCTATAATCAGGAAGAATATTATTTGTTGACAGTGTTTACTATTATCAAAACCACCTCCATTGAACAACTACAGCATTAGTGACAAATTATATTTATATTGGTATTAATCACATTTATTATTAATCATGACAACAGTATTATTATTAATGTTAATCACAGCTATTATTATGCATTTACATGGTGCTTTAAAAACACATACTTAAATACCTTTGACTAGATTTATTTCTTTCATAAATCCAGTAATATTCAACATAACCAGTCTGATATCTACTCCAAAGAACTCACCATCAGATGAAGTAACAAAAAAACTAGGTACAGAATGATAATTCAGACAAAAGATGGCCTGAGGAATTAATGGGGAGAATGGTTAATTAGGGAGCAGTCATGAAAAAAGTGTGAGATTTAATAGACAGCTGCAGGAAAAGAGAGAAGCTCACAAAGACCAAAAAAAAAAAAGGACAAAGAAAAGAGAATGGTAGAAGCAACAGCACCAAAACTGGAAGAAAAGGAGGAAAACAAAGAGACTATGGAGGAATACAGTGATAATTTGCCATGCCAACTAGCCAGAAGCTAATTACTGCCACTCTCAGTGTAAGCACTTAGCCCCAGCAAATGGTGGATACTTTTCGTTCATTCATTCCTCAGTGTATTCATATAAGCTGAATACACACAAATATGCAGCGGCTTGTAATTGCTGATTAGTTGTCCTGTGTCTTGAATGTATGTCTGTCCTTTCAGATGCTTCAGATGATCCTTCTTGCTGTAGAAGACCATGCAGCGTGAACTGTGTGGCCATAAACAACTAGTAATCGATTCACTGAGTTAACATTCAGCTCAGATGTCACCTGCTGATTTCTCTGCTGTGGACAGGTTCTTATATCGTTTATCTAACTAGGGAACAAACATAGCATTTGTTCAAATAAAGTATTTGTTTTTCTCAGTTTGAAGTATGTTTTAGAATAGAATACTTCCTAGGTAATTTTACATTTCTCCCCTACAGAATAACATAAGAGTGAAGTACGTTATATTGGAAGGGATTTATCATGGCCATCCCCCCCCTACCCAAAGCGGGGCAACTTAAGCAGGTGACTCACAGCCATGTTCAGTGAGATTTTGAGTATCTCCATAGATGGAGACTCCACCACTCCTCTGCGCAACCTGCTCCAGTGTTTGACCACCTCACAATAAGAAATTTTCTTTTTATCTAAGATTCTTCTGTGTTCCAACTTGTGTCTGTAGCCCCATGTCCTTCTGCTGTGAACCTCTGAGAAGAGTCTGACCCCATATTCTCTGTTCCCTGCTATTAGGACATTATAGGCAACAATAATGTCTCCCCTTGGCCTGTTCTTCTCAAGGCTAAACAGATCCAGATTTCACAGTCCCTCCTTGTATTCCAAGTGCTGCAGTCCCCTGACAGGCTTGGTGACTTCTGTACATCAATGTCTCTCTTGCATTGGAAAGCCCAGAATAGGGCACGGTACTGAAATGTAGTGTCATGCATGTTGAACAGATGGAAATGATCACTTGGCTTGACTTGCTGACTACACTCTTGCTGCCCAACATGAGGCTGCCCTTCTTTGCTGTAAGGGTACACTGCTGACTTACCTTAAACTCCCTGTCTGATGGGACCCTCAGATCCTTTTCTACAAAATAATTTTGTTCTACATCTGCTCAGGTGCAGGACTTCCCTTGCCTTGGCTGACCCTCATAAAATTCCAATTGGCTCATTACTCTAGCCTGCAGAGATCACTCTGAACAGCCCTGCCCACAAGTTCATAAACTGCTCCTCCCAGTTTGGTACCACACACAAGCTTGTTGAGCACGTCTCTGCTCCTAGAAAGAGTGCCACTGGTAGATGCTTGTTCTGCTTGTTCTTAAAGACACTGAATGGAGGAGATGCCACAGTTCTCCAGGCAATTTCTCCAGTGTTTTGATATTCTGTCTCTGGTTGATTATTCCTTGTTCATTTTTGCTTACATTCATCTGTCCAGAAACTCACTCTGTTTTTAAGAACTCTTCTCCAGGTCTGAAATGATCTGAATTTTAATCGTCTCCTCCAGTGCACCATAGATACTACCCAGGCTTCTATCTCTAGAACCATAAAAAGCAGTCTCCATATTCCACCATCCAGACCACAAGAACAATTTTGAACAGAAATAAGTCTGGGAAAATATCCTTTCAAAACAGCCTAAATATACCTTTCCATTTTATTTAGATCCATTACAAACTACATTCTTATTAATTTTTCCTAATCTATTTTGCATGCATCCAGTAGGTATGACAAGAGCATATTTCCTCATGAGAATGTCACCACAGACAGTGCCCCTAGTCATATTAAATTAAAAAATAGAAGCTATCCATTCCTTTTCCCCTATTTGGAATGCCCATTATGTTACTGTGGAATAGTATTAGTTTGATTTGGAAATACTAATTTTTGACAGATTTCTCCTGAGTGTTACTTATCCTTTTAGTTATCTTCCAGATATATTGAAATAATTGATTTGTTACAGAATTTTTAACAGCCTAAGTTTAACTGATATGCTTGCCCTTCTTAGTTTCATCTTTTTTTGAGCACTGGCATTACATTTACCTCATTTCCCTTTGGCCTCCGTGACTTCTCAGATATTAGTACTGATGATTCTGAAATTGCATCAGCAATCATTTGTTTTGGGATAGGTGCATTCTCAAATGAGTTCTTTATTCAGTGCTCTACAGCTGGTTATGCTTTAATATTATATGCATCAACAACATTATCTGTTCAGGGTACTTTAAGGTTTATACCTTTTTCTTTATGTCAGATTAATACCATTACTTTGTCCCAATTTTCACCAATGAAAGCTAGAAGGAGACCATCATGTTAAGTCAAGAAAATGTCTATTGAAGACAGTGAAATTACACTGTCTTGAATAATGGATTCCTAGACTTCATTTCAATTTTGCAAGCTAACTCTCATCACACACAAAAAGACATTTTAATGTAAAGCAACGAAAAATTATTTTATTATAGCAGCTTAATTACCTCTATTCAAAAAAAGAGTAATGCATGAAAAAACATAGATTATTTACATTTTCTAAAAACTGAAACTACATTCTATAACAAAATAAACTGTTCAATTTTTAGGCCTCCCACACAATGTTTAGAGAAATTGGTCTCTCAACAGTTAGCAAATGTCTGAGAGAAAATAGAAAACAAGTAATCATCCAAACCCAGCACAGAATTGGGTAAGTGTTTCCAGGCAGTAATTTCACAGTGTTTTGAGTTGAAAACTACAGTGCGATGAGTAGAGTTCATAAGCAGGAAAGAAGAAGTATTTCTAAAGTACAATTTCCATGCCATTAAAAAATCACTGGGGTTTTAAGCATGTTTAAGGGACTATTTTGGCCTAATTTTCTTTTCCTTTTAGCACTGTAGTTAGAAATGAAACATCAAATATAATCAATGGATTACTATCTCACTACACATGGCCATCACTGCCAAAGACTTTCATATCTGTATAAATAGAAGTCAAGAAAACTAATGACTTTAGATGTCTCCAGAGCTAAGTCTAAAGCAGAAAAAAAAAGTCTGTCAGAGGAAAAAAAAATTAAAGTATATCATTTCACCTTGCACACTACCAAAATTCTCAGGCCTGTCCAAGACATCTCTCATTTACTCTGTTCACAAGATTCAAGATTCTGGTGCAAATTCTTGCAAATTCTTGAACTGGAAGTGGCATGTACATATCACAGTAATGCTACCTTTCCAGTCTGATTGTAGAAAAATGGACTAGAAAGTATGAGTTTGATCTAGTCGTCGACTTCAATGGCACAGATGAAGTCATGGTTTTATGAAAAGGTTAATCAAGCTATGGGTGACTATTTATTATGTACTGGGTAGTATGACCTAGATTATGGGCTTTGGAAGCAAACGGTTAAGCATTTACTGTTCACGTAAGGGGATACTTGAATTTAAAAAGCACCACTCAGAGACACAGAAAATCCTGTAGGTGCAAAACCCAGCAATAGAATCATAGAACCATAGAATAGTTTGAGTTGGAAGGGACCTTTAGAGGTCGTCTAGTCCCACTCCCAGGGACATCTTCAACTAGATCACGTTGCTCAGATCCCCAACCAAGCTGGCCTTGAATGTTTCCAGGGATGAAGCATCTACCACCTCATTTGGAAACCTGTTCCAGTGTTTCACCACACTCCTCATAAATTTCTTCCTTATATCCAGTCTAAATCTACCCTCTCTTAATTTAAAACCATTACCCCTTGTGCTATCGCAGCAGACCCTGCTTAAAAGTTTGTTCCCATCTTTCTCTTAAGCCCCTTTTAGGTAATGACAGGCTGCAAGAAGGTCTCCCTAGAGCCTTCTCTTCTCCAGGCTGAACAACCACAACTCTCTCAGCCTTTCCTCAGAGGAGAGGTGCTCCAGCCCTTGGACAATTTTTACAGCCCTCCTCTGGACCCACTCCAACAGCTCCACGTCCTTCTTGTGCTGAGGGCTCCAGAGCTCAACGCATTACTCCAGGTGGGGTCTCACCAGAGTGGAGTAGAATGGCAGAATCACTTCCCTTGACCTGCTGGCCACCCTGCTCTCGATGCAGCCCAGTATGTGTTTGGCTTTCTAGACTGCAAGTGCACATTTTCGGCTCATGTCCAGCTTTTCAACCCCCATTACTCCCAAGTCCTTCTTGGCACGGCTGTACTCAATCCCTTCATACCCAAGCCTGTAGTGATACCGGGGGTTGCCCCGACCCATGTCCAGGACCTTGCACTTGGCCTTGCTGAACCTCATGAAGTTCACGCAGGCCCACTTCTCAAGCTTTTCCATGTCCTAATCAGGTTCTAAGTTCTATGTGCAGTAGAACATGTCCAAAAATACAAACATGATCTTAGAAGCCATATACTCATTTCAGAAAGAACTCTAAACTCCATAAGTTATAAGCTTTTATATTTTTCTAAGGTCACCCAGCCCTTACACTGTAAAGATCACTAGATCTTGACTGAGTTAAAAGTTAACAAAGGTTGTGCATTATGAGCCATATAGTTTTTCTAAGAGGAGTTAGCATGAGCCATTGCAACTCTCGAACTGTCAGTGTAGTGGAACTAACAATAAATGTGCTTCCAGGTCAAGTTTTTTCCTTTCTCATTTATACGTATTTATTGTAAAAACTCATGAAGTTCTCCAGCTAGGAACTAACTCCATTCACCCTCTGCCCCATCAAAATCCCTATCCTACATCTACACTGTTAAACTTTTTTAACTCTCACAAAGCAAATTACCTAAACTGTGACAGTGTCATAGCTGAAGATTCAAATGAGAGTCACAGAAAAGCATATAAATTCCTCTGTCAAGTAAAAATAGTTCACCCTAGGCTTTCTTGATACTCTTACAGCAGCATTCCCTTGATCTGTTTCAGACAGCTACTTTTGGATGAGATTAATTATGCCCCCTGGAAGTACTTTTTTTTTAACCATAAGAAAGTTTAGGGTACCTAGCTCAAATCTGGTCACCTATAGCAGCAGTCTGTCAATTACAAATATGAAACAGCAGAGCCATGCTGTAAACATTTCCTCTGTTCTCTGAGAAGCAGTGAAACTTTGAGAGCAAGGTCACATAAAGTTCCTGTGTTTTGGTTTTTAAAACCCACAAAAGAGTTAATTGTAGTGTCTTTGTCTGATTCATAGTGGAAAATAGCTAATCTGAAGCTCTCTTAGGATTTGACCTAGGAGATAAAGTGGGATCAAGTCTTGATTTCCCTACCAGTGCTTAAGCATAGACCAAGAAGTGTAGTGCTGTGAAATGTTGAATTAGACATGGTTAGACATGCTTTGTGCCCTTGATGAGAGCTTTCAAACACAGTCCTATAGTCCAAGCAATCTGAAGCTAAGCACCTACATTTTAAAATTTTGCTGCATAAATTTAACTAGGGAAGAGCAATAGCCTGCTAGATAAGATAAAAGCTAGAAAGAAAGCACAGCAAACTCCCAGTCAACAAATATTATGCAAGCAACTCAGTACCCTGGAGATGCTATGGAGCCTTATAGAAGCTTACCCCAAAGTGCCCTTTGTGAGAGCTGTTGTCTTGTATTTTGTCAGCTGTGAGACTCGTATAACTGCATGTGGTAGTCCTGGGGGGGGGGGG
>Ga0065711_1047181_pt1 | contig 12477 bp, 6 predicted proteins | sample Hoacrofraction12_FD_59098 | JGI IMG/M metagenome (GOLD analysis project Ga0065711, IMG submission 59098) | Hoatzin crop microbial communities from Cojedes, Venezuela - Epithelial fraction 12 v2 (version 2) | ecosystem: Host-associated > Birds > Digestive system > Esophagus > Crop | place... | reverse complement strand
GTGATGAAGGAAAAGCCCGCCACCAAAGAGCCGTCCCCATCCCCCGCCTCACCACGTCCTAGAAACCGGGGAGCAAGGTCTCACAGCTCCTCTCCGAGAAACCTCCGGTTCTCACTCGTGTCCTGCTGTCCCACCCGTGCAGCAGTCCGTGACGGGGACCGACCTGTAGGTAGGCAGTGGAAACCTCTGGCAGAGCCGAGCCGTGCGGCAGGTCCGGCCGAGATCCCCCGGAGGGGTCAGGTTCTGCCCCGGCTCCTCTAGGAAATGAGAGAAAACTGTGATCAGGTTGTAGTGGAAGCATATACCCAGTTTTAAAAATTTGCCCCCATTGAGATCTTTAACGCCTTACAGCAATTAATAAACATACGGTTTATCCACAAAATATATGTTGCTTTTATATGTCAGATTTCAGAAGTGTATTATTCTCTGCTACAGTATTTTACGTTTTACTGCACTGTATTAGTATACCCAGCTCTTTCTGTCATTGGTTTTCAGGAATAGTTGGTATCATAGTCGTTATATTTACAAATGAGGGGACTGAGGTGCATAGCACAGCTACATCTAAGCTCCCTTTTGAGCCTTCCTGTTAGCCTAAATGAATACAACTAAACTGTATTCTAGTAAAAAGAAAAAAAATCTGTCTTTGCCCAAGAGACGAAATGGAAGCATTTCAGATAGGTGGTGAAAAAGAATAGGTATTCTCACTGTGTAGAGAACAGTAACTTAACACAGTGCCTTTACAGTTATTTAAATTTTAGGAGGTGTGGTTCAGCCTCCAAAGTGTCAGTGAAAACACCCACTGATTTTTGTGGTCCTGCATGAATCTGAAACAGAACAAATAGGACAAAATGCTGAGTATTTGGCAGAATTTTAGATCCTCGCAAGGCGTTAGAAGGAAAATATGTTAATCCAGGTGAGATAGCATGCTTATATTAATGTACTATGTTGTATAATTCTATATTAAGTCTAGTACCAGAACCACATTTTTGTAGAGCTAGCTAAGTTATTTTTGTGTGTCAGCATATCAAGCCACACAGACTTGTAATAAATTACCATCAGATTCTGCAGTTACAAGAGAAAAGTTATGTTCCATTTAGGTGAAGATCCACAACTCACAGCCTGTCAAATTCAGTATTTAAGGACTATTGATTTTCATTTAACCGATTTTCTTGTCTGTAATCTTCTTAATTGCCATGATGGTGTTCCAGAATGAAGTAACTGCAGCCTCGGTGCAATGAAAATATGTCAAAGGGTAGATAACTATTTAGAGCATAGGTAAGCTTTATGAGTGATATAAAATTATTCTTAAAATATTTTTGATAGAGAATTTCAGCATTTAGGCGTAATTTCAGGAGAAATATATTGTTTCTTGAATCTGAAAGAGGGGTAAAGCATGAAAATGTTTTCAGAGAAAAACAGAAGAGAAGTCAATAATGTTATTTTTTAAATTAGCTGTGATCCACAGTGGTTTGTTCTTTCTGTTGGCTTTCTTAGTCGTCATTACTCTTCAAGACAGTTTTAGTGAAAAGAAAGAGTAAGCACTGTGACATTCATTACGTTCTGTCCCTGATACATCAATGTTGGCAGTTTAGTCCATGTTTAAATATTAGGAATTGCATTCTTGTATGTGCACAGATGGGTCATTGTTGTATTTTGGGGCAGAGAGGGGGAGGGGTTAGGAACTATGGAGAAGAGAATATGTTTCCTTGGACCACTATAGCTTACAAGAAACTCACAGCAGCAGCGCTTTCACATTCTTCAGACTATAGGCATTGTAATAAAATATAACTGTAGATGTGATGTTCTTTGGCTGTCTTGCAATCATACTGTCTTTCCTAGCATATTCCTTGATGTCACCAAAAGCAAGAGACTTCTCTCTGTATATAAAGGGGTCATTTCACTGTGAATAACTAATGTACTGTAAGGAAAAGTATGCTTTAATTGTTGGTTTCCCTGTATCTCAGGGACATTGACTTGGCTTAAACTACTTTGTTTCTAGCTTCACACAGCTGTTGATGCCTTCTAAAACTTGAATTTCTTTCTCCATGTCTGTTCAAAGCACAGAAGTGAATACTGCAAAATAAATGGCTGTCTTAAAAGTCATCACCCACTGCCTTCTCTATGACTTTAATTCTTTTGATTTATGTGAGTATTTCATCCTTGTCTGATTTCTGATGCAGATCTATGTTTTCTAAGAGTTTTCTGTTGTATGATTAATACTGGGAAGAAAAGTGAGTTATACTACTTCAGTGAAGTGAACCATTGTAAAAAAAGATGTCTTACAAATGGACATTAGTGCAATGATTTCTGCTAGGTGAAATGCTGATGGGCTTCTTTTTGTAGTTTTAAAGGGAGAGAAATACATGAATGCATGCATATAGACAAAATAAACAACTATTTCTTTCCATGATTCTATCTTCAAGAAGTGTAGTATACCATTTGCTGCTACCAGTAATACCTTACAGCTTCACTGAACTCCCCCGGTTCCGTTATCTGAGGTTCTGAAAGATGAAGCCAAGGCTGTCTCTGTGCCTCACCAAATTCTTTGGGCTAGGGAATGGCTCAGTGTCCATTGATTCTTTCTTTCAGATGCCCAAGAATTAGAGGGGACAGATGATAGTAAAAGAAATTCAATACAAAACAGCGTAATTCAATACTCATTAGCTCAGGTACCAAGAGACTATAGAAATATTAGCATTACTAATTTTTTTCTATTGAGAATGTAAAGAAGCCTCTTCAGTTGACACAGGCAAAGCTGGAGTGGCTGGATGCAGCTGCACTGTGCAACCTTGCACAGCTCCAAAAGCAGGGCTGGAATGTGGGTGCAAGTTGGATGCACATTTGTTGCTGTAGGTATATTGAAGGTTGAATTTGTACAGTTTCTGGTGAAAAATTCTTTACATATTAAAACTGAATGTGCACTAACTGGAGTTGCTACCAGAAACACTAACGTGAGACATTAAAACTTCTGTGCCTGTGTAAGGAATAAAGTTAGCGTTAAGGTTAGAGTTAGGGGTTTAAAGGATGAAATTGCATGACTGCTCTTTGAAAAAGACAATCTGCTGATTTGGAAGGGGGCTGTAGTTGGTAGGAGCTTATACCTCTCTCTTGCTGCAGGAGTTTATCCCCTTTTTTGTTAATATGGTTTATGTTGAGAGTTAAAAATGTAAGCCATCAAAATTGCATCCTGTTCTTCAGGATCATGAAGATAAGAACAATGGTTTGAATGAAACCATTACAATAACCTGTGTTTTCTTTTACTTTAGGGATAATCCCTCATACATAAGTAAGTATAATCCTTCTGCTAGAACTTGGTTTCCGTGGAAACAATGAAAAATTTTGTATTTAAGGGAGTTTGATAATAAAGGCTTAATCTCTCACCTAGAAAAACAAGAAAATCAAACTTCTTTTGTGCTCTGAAAGTGAATTGAAGATAGGTACAAAGAAGACAAACAATAATATGTGATACAAAACTCCTAATATAACCTTTTCACAGTCTTCTCCAGTGAGGCAAATTCTAGGCCAGCTGATTGCTTCCTTCTTTCGCAGTAACATGTAGTTTACAATGTAGGATTATCAAATCTTTCTGGATAGCAAGGCCAGATTCAAGCTGCTACTGGTCCCATTTGGAACCGCCTCTTTTCTGGTAGCTGCTTGTCTCTCTGCTCCCAGTAGCTGTTCCTACCTTTCCCATTGTCTGCTCCTACACCCTCCTTCCTTTCTGCTTCTGGTTTCACTTCCTGCTCCCCTCTGGAGTTCTCTGGGAGAAAATATAAAGGTGTATGGTGTTTTTCTTCAGTTTTAGGACTCAGCTGCCAAGTTTCATAAAATTCGGGTGAGGATAGGCCTAAGTCAGGGTTTTGGAATATGAAGTGTAAAGATACTAGTTTATTGTAGGATGTTAAAATAGGAGAGAGTTTGGAAATGAAATTGTCAAGAGCACTAATGTGGATCTGACAGTCCCCCTAGACGCTTGAAGGGGCCTGGGTCAGAAAACCCATTACTTCTTGCAGTTTTATACTATAGTGATTAGCCCTTGTCTTTCCATAATTTGTATATGAGAGGTTATATGTGGGGTTTGGTCACAGTCTGGGAAATTTGTTTTTGAATTTGGATTTTGTAGACTCTGCAGAGATTGCTGTTGATAGAAACCAATACCTGATGAAGTCTCTCCGTGTAGGCATTCATGTCACTGTTAGCAGTAAGAAAAGGGAAAAGATTTGGCACGGAGTTAGGGCTGAGGATTTTGAAGTCTTAAGCAACCAGATTGTTCCTAGACCCTGCTGATCGTTGGAGACAGTAGTTGTGTTGATAGAAACCTGTGCTTTGAGTTGTGTCCATCCTATAGGAACTAGTAAACTATCTGTTTAGGAGGTAGATATGACAGTTAGGTTTAGGCTGAAGGTTTTAGCAAAGAGCTTAGGATATGATACTCTTCTACAAGTTCCCCCAAAGTGAAGTGTGTTGGTAGAAATCATTGACTAGTATTGCCTTTAACTATGGGGGTTACTCCCTTATGTGCTAGTTAATTCAAGTTATAGTTAACGTTTGAGTAATAATGTTAGGGTTTGAGAATCATAACTGTCCTAAAACCCTGAGTAATGCTCAACTGTGCAAGACTGCCAAAGATGAGTTGCAGGGAGATATTGATAGAATCTGATGTACTGTGTTGTGATTTCCTGTAGAAATTGGTGCCCGTCCTAAAAATAAAACTACTATTAGAAATTAGTTTAACGCTGATACGTGCATTCTAAATTGTCCCAGTTTCTAAATTGTCCCAGTTTCCACTTGCATTTTGAACCTATGGGTAAAAAGGAGATAAGAAGGAGGCAGGCATTGACAGAAGCTAGTGCGTTATACCAACTGACAGAAACCAGTGACTTAGTCTTCTGTAGGCTGAGAATAAGCCTAGGGTTAGGCAGAGGGTTTAAGGCTTAGGAAAATAAAGCATCAACAGGTAAATTCATTTCTCGTAAATGCAGAACTCTTGGCAGAAAGCTTTGTGCTCATGTAGTTAGCAGCCAAAGCCTTTCATCATTTTCTTCCTCAAGAGAAAGTAATATTTCTACACCAGATGGAGAAATAAGCTAAGGGTCTATATTTTGTTTTACAGTTGGAATTCATTTTCTAGATCTGAACAAGGCTTTTGTTACACTTGAGGTTAGATTTTTTAATATGATGTGTCTGCGTCCCTGAGTAAAGTTCTACTCTACAGGGTCCACTGCAGGTAAGCATAGAAACAGTACAAATGAAAACCGGAGACTGATATTGTCTTATATCACATCAGTAGGTTCCTATGTATAAATTACAAATTAGTGTTGGACTCTACAGAGGCTACAGAGGTGAGAACTGGGCAGATACTGCTAGACGCCTTATATTGTCTCTTGCTCTGTCAGTCTCTGTAGGAACACTTGTCTTAGGAGAGTGTTATTAGTGTTGAAAACAGGTTAAGGGTCAGTTTTTGGAAACGGATTACCAAGTATAAGCAGCATACCTTATGATAGAATCTACAGTGTTCCCAGAAATAAGAATTAATAAGACTTAGCTCACATTAATAGAAGCCATTGGCTTTTCCTGTAGCAATTGATCCTGTAGTTACTAATAATGCAAGAGTTAGAATTGGAGGTGTAGGGATTTAGGATTAATATTTGGGTATCTTTAAACTGAATCTAGTAAATAAAATGGACCAGGGACTGTTTTGTGGCCTGAGATGTCTGGTGTTCTGGATGGGGTTGAGATTAGATTTAATATCTAGAATCGAATTTATTGTTAGTCTCTGGAAGGTTCTTAGGGGCAGGAAAGAGATCAGTGATACTACAAGCTGATGCCATTTGTTCTCTTTCAGTAATTATTTACTGTCTTTCAGATTAAGATTAGAGAAGTGTTAAGACCCCAGTCCACCATCAATTTTTGCAGATCTGAAGAGTTACGAAGATTACTGTCAACAGGATGAGAGGTTTAGGTGAGGACTCAACAACATAATTCATAGACTACCCAGTTCATTGGATATAGAGATACAAAGTGGTCTGGTGTCATCAATGTCAAATATCTTACTTTCAGTTTACTATCTTTCTCATCTGCCAAGCCTATATACAGTTGTCATTAAGGTTACACTACAAAAGATAACTTCAGGAGACATAGTTATTGCTGGGGAATACGAAGCAGCTAATTGCTGTCAGTGGCCTATGCTTTGTTTTCAGGACTGGGTATAGTGAAGATTAGGGATAAGACTGGCCTGAAGATTAGGGTTGAAAAAGAATATTTTCAAGACCCAAACTTATAGCCAGATTCTGCAAAGCTTGCAGGAATAGGACCTTGTATGGAATCATCATGAGCTAATACTCTTTTTTATTACCTTGTGTATGCATATGAAATTAGGGATTGAGGTGGAATTAAGAGGTATAATTTAGAAAACGAAAACTTGAGCATGCTGGATAATTGTTGTGTTCTGCACTGCTCACTGAGATATGAACAGCTCTGACAATTTCATAGGCCATTCTCTTAGTTCTAATATGGCATAAGTGTTGCCAACAGGCTATACCTGAGGTTATAATTTAGTACAGTTTGTACAGATCCATCACCTCATAGAATCATAGAATGGTAAGGGTTGGAAGGGACCTTAAAGATCATCAGTTCCAACCCCCCTGCCATGACCAGGGACATCTTCCACCAGACCAGGTTGCTCAGAGCTCCATCCAACCTGGCCTTGAACACTTCCAGGGAGGGGGCAGCCACAGCTTCTCTGCGCAACCTGTTCCAGTGTTTCACCACCCTCATGGTGAAGAATTTCTTCCTAATATCTAATCTAAATCTGCCCTCTTTTCGTTTACAGCCATTCCCCTTTGTCCTATGACTGCGCACCCTTGTGAGAAGCCCCTCTCCATCCTTCCTGTCGGCCCCCTTCAGGTACTGGAAGGCTGCTAGAAGGTCATCCCGGAGCCTTCTCTTCTCCAGGCTGAACAGCCCCAACTCCCTCAGCCTGTCCTCATAGGAAAGGTACTCCAGCCCTCTGATCATCTTTGTGGCCCTCCTCTGGACCCGCTCCAACACTTTCATGTCCTTCTTAATGTTGGGGGCTCCAGAGGTGGACGCAGTACTCCAGGTGTTGTCTCATGAGAGCGGAGTAAAGAGGCAGAATCACCTCCCTCGACCTGCTGCCCACGCCTCTCTTGATGCAGCCCAGGATATGGTTGGCATTGTGGGCTGCAAGCGCACATTGGTGGCTCATGTTGAGCTTCTCATCCACCAGTACCCCCAAGTCCTTCTCCTCAGGGCTGCTCTCGAGCCACTCTCCGCCCAGCCCGTACTTGTGTTTGGGATTACCCTGACCCACATGCAGGACCTTGCACTTGGCCTTGTTGAACTCCATGCAGTTCACGCAGGCCCACCTCTCCAACCTGTCAAGGCCCTCTGAATGGCATTCCTTCCCTCCAGCATGTCAACCACACCACACAGCTTGGTGTTGTTGGCAAACTTGCTGAGGGTGCACTCAGTCCCACTGTCCATGTTGCCAACAAAGATATTGCTGCAATGGAAGTAATGTTTAGGATTTGGGTTATGTTTAGGGCTTAAGATAACAAAATTACAAGAGTCTTGCTTGTTTTCAGACACTGCAGGGGTTGCTGGTGTTATGAGAATGTGTCACGTGTTGTGTTATGTTTCGTTTTGTTACAACTGCTGGTTACCTAGCTATGTATTACTTCAGGGCTTGAGAAGCCTTCACTTAGCCCAGATTTTCAGTTGATTTCGTATGAGTTGCAGATGTAGTAATAGGGGTCAGTCTCTTAGTTTCATGTTTGCTGTGGTTGTTGGTCTCATTATGGTTGTGAGCTAGGAAAAGAAGGATGAAGAGCCCTCCTCATGTGGATTCTCTGTGCATCAAAGGGAGAGGAAATAAACTGATGTTATCAGAAGCTAATGCATTATTTTCCATTTTTCTGTTGGTTTTGTTTACTTAGTTATAATGGAGATCAGGATTGTTCGGAAAAAAATAGTTTATTGCTTGATTCTGACCTATCTGTGCAGACAAGATGAGGGCATGTGTTCTTTCCTTGACACCCCTACCCCCTTGCTACTTTGATGCACACCTCCATGTCACACAGTTGCCTTCCTTCACATGTTCTGCTCCCCAATCCTCCTTTTTATCAGCATGCATCTATATTGTTATATGAGAGATAAAATAACTGACTGCATTTACATAAAATCTTGCCACAAATAAGGTCACATTTTTTCATTAACTTTGTTCTTTCCATTCATAAATGTAGTCTGACAGATTTGTAGTTCTTCATGAAGTTCCTCCTTTCTTGCTTTACATTGTCTTAATACATACAAAGTAAGCACTGTTCTGATGCTGATACAGATGACCTATTTGAGGAGCTACAGCATATGGTATGACTGGGACACCAGTTTCTCTGTGGATTGTGGATCTGTATGACCACACATTTCTGAATGGAAGATTTTCTGACTGGAATTGTTCTAGGAATGTGCTATGTGTTTGGCCTCAGGTTAAAAGAGAATGTTAAAACTCTGTCAACCTATGAAGTTTATTGATGAAAAGCAGCAATCACTGTCTTTCCTGGTCTCATTGACTTTGTTGGATGTTAATCATGACTATCTTGTAGAATAGTCTGCTCTTCTTTCACCTCTCTCGGTAGAGAGAAAAATATTGCTGAAATAGCGTTTTACAGCATATAAACAGCACAACTTTTCCATCCTCTTCAGCAAGCAGCAGGAAGTATCAAGTATCATGCAGCATTGCCAGCTCAGCTTGGTAATTTGGCTGAAGCTTTTGGGGCTTCTTTCAGCCAAACTCTCTAATCGTTGAAGGTTCACCTACTGACACTTTATAGCACAGTGCAGTGTAATTAATAGAGCAACCCACCATTCCTTTTTCATTTGCATGGATTTCTTGTCGGGATCATAACCTGTTGTAATCATAATTATATTTAATTCAAGAGAAAAAAAATATGATCAATTAGTGTAATGTGTAATACATCTCCTAAAACATGACATGTGAAGGATACTAGAATCTTCCTCATTTAAGATAACTGAAAGTGAGACATACATATTTGATGTGGGGATTAGTTTCTCAGTTTCTGTCTAGTTTTTCAATATTGCCATTACACACTAGAACTGTCAAAAATCTACATTTTCATTGCCATTTCTGAATTTATTCAACAGCCAACTAAAACTTACCTTTATTATAAGTCTGTTGTGGTTTTGCAACACACTTTCAAATATTTGCCTTTAATTGATGGTATCTAATTGGTTCCTTCGTTCATTTGTTTTTACGATTTATCTGAGACTTTCTTTTGCTGCAGACCAGTTGGAAGAGATACATGGGCTGGGGGAACTAACAGGGGACAGTTTGGACAGGTTTAATTACTCTCACTGCCAAGTGTTTTATCTTATTATCAGACAGAGTCTCCTTGATCAGTTCTGCTTTTATCAGTTTTGTTCTTGAAGCAGTGGGCCAATATCTACATACCACAGTGCATTTTTAATTATGAGTTGTGACAAATTAAGAACGCAGATGTTTAAGTATAAAAGGCCTCTTACAGTCCCTGTTCTGCATTGTTTTGTGGCATTGTTTTGTATTGGGGGAGTACTGGTGGCCTATCTAATACACAAGGAGGCAGTGCAGGCACAGACTAATGGTCTGCATGCGTGACACACTTGTAGCATGTTTGTTTGTTTCTGGCAACACTCATGCTACCACCCTCACAGTTCGTTTTAACTGGGGGAAATTAAGACAGGGAGATAACAAAGAAGGTGAATAGCTAACAGCAAATTGAGTTACGCCTAGTCATGACAGTCCTGTACTACCTCCTGCTATGCATAGACCCCTCACAACTGAATCACGTATTAAAGTACTTTGGTGTAGAATAAAAGTTTGTCTTGTTCTATAAGAAAGAGCATCGGGAAAACAAAGGTAGCATTTCAGGGAGGCCTGCTTCAGGTAGCTCCCTGTCTCATGCCTGCCCTCTTATTTGCCCAAGTTTGAGAAGAGGAGGACAAAAGCATAATGTGTATATGAGCAAGTAAAAAGGAAAGAAAAAATATATTAGTAGTTTATGAATATTTAAGTCCCGTTATATTTAACTCATATTCCTCCAAAATAACACATCCTGTCAAAGGAGTCGTAGAGGTTGTCAAATGATAACTGCCTTGGAATATGAGAGTGCTGGCAGACTTGTTAAAATATTTCTCATTATCCATGTCATGACCATTTTAATAGTGCTAGCTGATGAAAACTGAGTCGCATGCGTTGTCATGCCATGTAATAATTCTTCAGTAGACATAATTCTGTATTTATCACAGAAAAAAAAAAAAAGGAACCCCTGTGAGGAAAGTGGTTGAGTTATGTGTAGTAACTTCAAAATTAAGCCATGGCAAAACTTTTAAATTGATTTGATGCCTTTTAATTGCTTAAGATTTGAAAACTCTGTTTAGGGCTGACCATGCCCTTCTGAGATGTGAGGCAGCCTTCAGTATTTAAGCCCTACCAAAGTATTGGAGACCAGTCCCGGGAGGCCTGTGGGCTGTGTGTGTGTTAACAGCAGTTCCCGGAAGGCACTGAGTAGTTCATGTGACAGGGAATGATGAAGCAAGGATTGCACTACAACTGCCAAATTGCCGTGAGCTTCCTGTCCATGGGCATGGATATCTGCAGAGCACGTGGTTCCTCTCTCAAAGGCAGTGTATTTACATGTTGTTTGTACATTTATATGCATGTTGAAAAGGCAAGTCTCTTGAAAATACTATTTTAATCATTGTTTAATGTAATAAAATGTGAATATTTGCATCTGATATTAGGATAAACAGAGGAGAATATAGCAGCTCTGTTAGAATCACAAAACAATAAGTAAATGCAGGACCAGCAGAACATCTTTGCATACACTTTGTCCTATTTGATGATATCATGAAATTGTGATTCACTTTTTTTCTCTGTAATGTGTGTGATCAATATGTCGATTGCTACTTCGTTCACTTTTAGTGGTATTCATCTCCACCTAATGCTTTAAGAACATATCAAACAGGTGCTCACAATGCTTCAGTAACTCTATTGCAGTCTATAATAATCTAAGCTACTCATATTTTAATTTTTTTTTCTAGAAAGTGATTATTTTTTAGGCAATACCATGAAAATTATTAACTTTATCAGAAAAATGGCAAGTTTTTCTTTCAGCATGGATTTTCAAACAGCAGTGGGTGTCCAAGCTCTACTGTCTGCCAGGCACATTGCCCAAACTGTCAAATAATTGGATTAATTTGTAGCCAGTCTGGACTGAAGCAAAAAGTAATGAGATCTACTGGCATAGTGATAGTTGAGGAAGAAGAAAACAATAAACTGGAAAAATATATAATAAATCCCTAGAAACAAAATGTAAAACTCTAGATTAAAATTTAGCTTAACTTATTAATATTAATTTAATGAGATACTATAAAATAGGAAATAAAAAGATAGAAATATGAAAGTTCATATTTGGAATCTTAGTTAAAGAAATCCAAGTTGCATTATATTGCTACTTCCTCTACTATATTATTTTATGAGTTATGTGATCTGGCACTCAATATTAAAGTGCTAGGCTACTGATTATTAAGTTATCATAGTTTCCTGCTTGACCAACCTGATCTCCTTCTATGACCAGGTGACCCGCTTAGTGGATGAGGCGCTGTGGATTCAACATTCAGGCTGTGAATGTTGTCTGCCTGGACTTTAGTAAGGCCTTTGACATTGTTCCCCACAACATCCTCCTGGAGAAACTATCTGCTCCTGTCTTGGATGGATGTACTCTTTGCTGGGTGTAAAATTGGCTAAATGGCCGAGCCCAGAGAGTGGCGGTGAATGGAGTTAAATCCAGTTGGCGGCCGGTCACGAGTGGTGTCACCCAGGGCTCAGTTTTGGGGCCAGTCTTATCTTAATAAAATATTTATCAATGAGCTGGATAAAGGGATTGAGTGCTCCCTCAGTAAGTTTGCAGATGACACCAAGTTGGGTGGGAGTGTCAATCTGCTCGAGGGTAGGAAGGCTTTGCAGAGGGATCTGGACAGACTGGATCGATGAGCCGAGGCCACCTGTATGAGGTTCACCAAGGCCAAGTGCCGGGTCCTGCACTTGGGTCACAACAATCCAATGCAGTGCTACAGGCTTGCTGGAAAGCTGCCCATCAGAAAAGGGCCTTGGGGTGTTGGTCGACAACCGGCTGAACATGAGCCAGCAGTGTGCCCAGGTGGGTAAGAAGGCCAACGGCATCCTGGCTTTGTATCGGGAATAGTGTGGCCAGCAGGAGTAGGGAGGGGATCGTGCCCCTGTACTCGGCACTGGTGAGGCCGCACCTTGAGTCCTGTGTTCAGTTTTGGGCCCCTCACTACAAGAAGGACATTGAGGTGCTGGAGCGTGTCCAGAGAAGGGCAACGAGGCTGGTGAGGGGTCTAGAGAACAAGTCTTATGAGTAGTGGCTGAGGGAACTGGGG
>Ga0065711_1047173_pt1 | contig 12477 bp, 5 predicted proteins | sample Hoacrofraction12_FD_59098 | JGI IMG/M metagenome (GOLD analysis project Ga0065711, IMG submission 59098) | Hoatzin crop microbial communities from Cojedes, Venezuela - Epithelial fraction 12 v2 (version 2) | ecosystem: Host-associated > Birds > Digestive system > Esophagus > Crop | place... | reverse complement strand
CCTTCTCTGGAGATATTCAAGACCCGCCTGGACAAGGTCCTGTGCAGCCTGCTGTAGGTGACCCTGCTTCAGCAGGGGGATTGGACTAGATGACCCACAGAGGTCCCTTCCAACCCCTACCATTTTGTGATTCTGTGAATTCACAGATTTCCCAAGCAGTCTGTTCAGGTGCTGAGCTCTCTGAAAATTTGTAGCCTGAATCTTCCTTTCTGCCATGCAGGACCACTAATTCTTTTCTTATTCCTGAGGGCAAAGAAAATAGACTATTTTCATTTTCACAGCAGTTTCAAAGGCTGCCACGTCTTCCTCCATCTATTTCTCCTGTTCGTTTAACAGTTCCAATTTATTCAGGTTTTCCTTATATGCTAGTGAAACCGAAAAATGAAAGAGAGGTCATTTTTGGGTGGTGGGAAGTACATACTACTCTTCAAGATATTTATTGCTCGTAAATATCATGTATATTGGAATAGTCTGTTTCAGATATTTTATTAACACAGTGTTTATAGTCACATTTCCTTGATATAAAATAGGATTTTATGAGTACTTAGACTCTAAAGATGAACTATGAAATACACTAAATAACATTTACAGTACCTACATTTATCTAAAGGAATACTCTTTGGGACTGGGATACTACTTGTTGAAGAGTCTAATTTTGTTAACATCTATTTAAAGTTCATTTCTAGTGTAATGCTGTTGACCTTAATGTAATGTGCATACAATGGAAAGACATGCTCAGAAACCAGATATTGCTTAACACTAAGGAGTTTAATAGTGTGAGAAATTACTGTTTTGAATGTCACAATGTTAAATTAGTGTTCAAAAAAGTTAAGAACTTTGTAAAGCTCAAAATATCGCTCCAGCCTAGTATGTTATCTTAGTACTGGCTCTTACTATGTAATGATCATGTGTTTTTTCAGATTAGTATCTTATACTGTTCAAAAATATTCATTTTTTAATTGGTATCAAGGTTTTCTAATTCAAAAAGCTATTAATTCCCATACCTACAGACAAGGCTATTGTTATATATACTGCTAAAGGTAGTCACCATAACTAAAGATGAAAAGGGTTTATGTGAAATAAGAGGGGAAGTTTTGTTACCCAAAAGTCTCAGGCTGAATGCTGTACGGCTTTCGAGGAGCTTTATGAATGTCATCAAAAACTTGGACAAGCCCTTTTAGTTAGACACATAGAATGAATATTAAGTCACAACCTATGTGGATTTCCTTTATGGGAAGATAAGTAATAAAAAACTATAGAACTCTTTTTAATACCTGAACTTGGTAGTAGAATAGGAACCAAATAGTACTAGGCACTCAAGATACAAATGCTATGTTAGAGATAACTGTAAAAATTACTTCATGAAGTTCTGTGATAATTTAGATTTAGAAAGACTAACGTAACTGAGAATTACCACTCTATTGCTAGAATTCAATTACCTTTGTTCCATAAGCTCTTCTTTTTTCCCTTTTGAAATAAAAAACTCTCAGCAGCTGCCATAGAGAAAAAAAACCACCACATTTATTCTTGAATTAAGGACAGGAAAAACTCAGTCTTTAATGCATATATTTCCTAAACACGTTGTTAATGCTATTATGTTATTAAGGTATTTAGGATAATTTTTTTAAAACACCAGTGCTAAACTTTGAGTAAAATTGAGTCAAATAGTAAGTGTTTAACTTTGTGTTGCATACCCATGGGGGAAGCATGGTTACTGTTGTCTAAACCTTGAAAAAAAGGATATGGTGTCGGTCTTCCATCTCCCAAATGAGTTCCCCATTCACTAGAATTTTTTTATTTTTAATTCTGCTCCCTGTTTTTGGCCAGATAAACCTTTAGTCACTATTTCAGGAGCTCTTTCAGCTCTAGAAAAACAGTTCAATGGTATAGGCTGAATTTGGTGACTTAGTCTTCTGAGGGGAACGATAAATCGTGGGACTTTTGCATCTGGGGTAAATGACCATGACTATGTATATTGATGTGCTTAATATAGCTGGAACAGACTTTAACATTAATATAGCTGGAACATACTTTAACAATTATGTTAGTCTTAATATTTAGACAATATTTGGTCTTCTAACAGCCTAAAACATGTACCTAGCATTAAAAAAGCAGAAGGAAAGGAAGATTTTTTTTTACCCTAGCTTAGTCTTGCTAAATTGAGTGAAGTGCTACTGAATCATAGGCAGTTGTCCTGTGACTTCTTTCTGTTAATCCCTCTTAATCACTGTACCAAATTAGAGATGGAGAGTTGATGTATTTTCATCTACATTGTAATATTTCTGATTTTAAAAGAAAGAAAAACCTGAATTGAATGTTTATGCTGACTCATACCAGTGAAGTTCCTAAAACAACAAAACAGCATCATTATCTTCAATTCTAAAACGAAATCATCATGCCATTGCTCAGGCGTAATTTAAAAGGCTTAAGTAGACTTTCCAGGGAGGCTCATTTCCATCCTAATCAAATCTATTGCAAGTGTAACCCCACCCTATTTGTAATGCCTGGTGGGACACTTAGGGCTTCTGTTGTTTATGAAGTATTGCAGTGTAAGTAATTTGCCTGTATAAGAGATCTATAGCTTGAAGGTCAAAGGTCTTGATCGCCTGTGACCCAGAAACAAGAAATGTTTAGCCTTTTTGTGTTCATAAAGTTTGGTCACTTCAAAACCTTTTGAATGTGCCTATGCTGTGCCCCTGCAGCTTCATGTGACACTTCTCTCCACAGTAATAGTTTTAAAAATTCCTTTAAAAGTAGTACATTACAGAGGCTGCTTGGCCTCCCAGAGTCTGAATAAAAAATACATTCACTGTTACAATCAAGCTCTCAGGAGTGAATGCTCCACTTGCCTAATAATTTGTTGCTTTAGGTTACTGTGCAAACAGCAGCCTAAACAGTGATTTCAAAGATATTCTTTATCTTCATGGTTTTAATGACCTATGCAACTTTGGATATGGTAATTAGCCTTATTGGTTTTTGTATTCCATAAAATCTCAGCTTACAATAATGCAGTATATATGAATAACTTACACATGTTACCTGATGAAAGAACTTGATTTGGTTAACTTCAGGTATCTCTCAGATGCAAGAAAGGATTTTGCCAAATGATACGGAATTTATCACTGTAGCTGTTGGATCAGAAAGCAAGGGAAATTAATCCGAGAATATGCTAAAAATTTGAACACAAACAGGGATTTTAGTGCAGTCTCCTTCCCAGTCTTGAGCATGATCTAAGCAACATTTTAACTCTTATTTAAAGTGTGCTAGCCACTGCATGATGGTGTCTCAAGGTTCTTGGCAATAAGTTTTTCTGGTGAGTTGAATGTCTCCCTTGCCTTGGGGTTCTGTGTTCGTTCTCATAACGTTCCTTTTTTGGTAGAGTACTGTTAAGACCCTTGTTAAAAATATATAGCCTAAATCTGTATTAGGCAAAATAGTTCTGAGGATGGTCAATCAAATCTCCTTAGGTCTTCAGTTTGCAGATTTGTTTCTTTTCACTACTGATGAATGGAGGCTGGTAGCAAAACAGGGTCTTGAGAGCCAAAACCAGATGATGTTGTGGAACTAGTAAATGGTGGGTTAATAGGGAGAGCAAGGCTCTTCATCCATCAGTTCTTCACGATTCAAACTTCAGTTCTGAGAAGAGTAGCTCTGCTGGATCTTACCCCAGCAAAGAGCTTGTCTTATGCAGCTGCATTGGTCTCTTTCACCGTGTGCAGCTGAAACAGCACGACATACAGTGGGCAAGTCATGGTGAAGTGTGATTTGGATAAGACTTCACAGCTGGGACCCTGTATCAATTCAAGAATAAGTCATCCTGACTTGGTGTTTAATGGATATTCTACAGAAATAGAATATCCCTGTTGCTCCAGTTACATGCTTACTTGGCTGTTTTTAGAATATAAATCAAATTATTTAATTTAACTGACTAACTTCTTATGTGGGCACAATCTCTGAGCTGCTTCACTTTCACATACTTCTTCTTTTGCAGTAATTTACGGAGAGGGGAACTAAAGAAAAGCATGTTTTTGTTATTCAAGTTTTTATATTTTCTTCTCAAGGGCTGGGGTAGGGATAGGATGGAAAAGCATCGCTGTTGAATGTGACTAAATGATTAGCAGTAGTCTATGTAAAATATGTTTAATTTATGGCTATACGTTGTTGTACATTATTAATGGTTCAGGTTTTACTTTTGCTCCAGTTACCTCAAGTGAACTTCAGAAAAACTTTTTCATGGATTTCATTAGGCTAAATATCTTTTCTTATTACGTAAAGCGCTATAATTCAACAGATATTCATGTGGTTAAATAACAATTCCAGACAGTGGGATTGAATGTATGGTTTTATGATGTTTTGAAAGGTTTCTGTCCCCTTGAAGCTTTGGTTATGTCCAAATTGGCTAGAGGTAGGATGACAACTGACAAAGCTAGATGGAAAGAAGAACTAGGATGACAAGTCACAAAAGTGACTTGTTCTGTATGTAGTTTGTAAATTATTCACATTGCTATTTTATTTGTTTCAGTGATATCATCAAGTTCCTGTTGATACAGGAAATTGCTGTAGATTGGAACACAATGTGCTTTTCTAACTACATCTCATTTGCATAGCATGACATGCTTTCGTAGTAGTTACTAGTGTAGTCTTACATGGAAAATGAAAGATGAAAAGTTACTTCAGATAATTGGGTTAACTACAATTCTGAGACAGACATGGCATGACAGCGTTTGCTGATTGTCACAGCTTGACTTTAATTGTTATAGCTGATAATGTTTTATCTCTTTTATAGATGGCTCTTAGTCCTTCATAGATTAGATGCAACCTTTTATTTCCCTTGAATGGATGGGCACTTACAGGTCAGTGCTGACTTTAAATTGCCATTTAGTTTTAAAGAAAGTTGAGTAGTCTGTCAAACATGTGGGCTGCTTTTCACTTTGGAAGACACCCATAATTGTAATGCTGTTTGTCATTTGAAGACTAGGAACATGACCTGAGTTCCCAGGCCCACACAGCAAATAAACACTCATGTCTCTTCGGAGTAGTACTACTAGTCCACTACTAACTTTGGCTCATTATACCAAGATCATTGAATGTTTTGTCCTTTTGATGTACTCTGTATGTGATATATGAGAATGAGTGAGTGGGTGCTGCTTGGAAATGTCCTCTGTTCATCCATGATCTAAACAGGCCATACTTATTGGTCCCTAGGTAACCACTTTCTGGCTTGATGTTTAATCTGCAGTCTCCTGGAGGGGTTGTATGTTGGACCTGATTCTGTTTGTATTAGAAAATTATCTAGAGTTTGTAGAAATTCTAATGATTTAGTATACAGGATTCCAGCATGTATAACCTAAATTGAATGCCCTGATAACTCCTTTACCCTATATATCATAGATGCTTAAGCAATAAATCATTCTAATCTTTGGGTGAGGCAGTATGCAACAGACCCCAACATCTTTTCTTTGTCTTTTAGAGGCTATGTCCAGTAAACTGAAGTTCGTTAACTCATAAGCTCACAGTATTGTACTTTGTTGCTATTCCTAGCTCTCTGCTCCTTCATGCTGTACGGTCTTTTGTTTATATATATTTACTAATGATTTATGTACAGTAAATCATCTCATGATAGTGACTTGAAAATTTTTCTTTCCATTTTCAGTTCTGTTATCCCAGAATCTTAGAATTAGAAAAGAGAACACCAGCAGAGAGTGAGAGGCTGTCTCTGCTTAATCAATTGTATTTTTCTCATTATGCTCTTTGTATGTATTTGTATTGCATTAACTACCTCTTGCACTGACAGTGTGACTTCTTTCTAGCTGTTCTACCTTGTCTTCAATTGACAAATTATCACTCTTCTCAGTATGATGGAGTCTTTCACTTTACACTTTCGTTTCCATTAGAATTTGGAAAATATGGACAGATGCTCAGTTAGGAGAAACAGATTACTATGAATTACTTTCTGCATTTGCAGAAAGAGGATTTTCAAGGTGAGTTTTAGGACTTTCCTTTTACGAACACTTTAAGATATCTGAAGCGTTTCAGTCTGAAGTCCTGCTAGATGGTGTATGCTAGTTCCAACATGTGTTACTGGCAGGCAGCTTCAGAGTCTTATCCACTCTTGTAGTCCTCTCTTCTGTTTTGTTCCGTACAGACCATATGCTATCCAGCTGTTATGGTGGTTATTGTAGTAAAAAGGATGATATTCTTTAGAGTCAACCATGACAGTTGCTTTATTCATGTAGGATTGCTAAAAAGTCTTTTTTTGGTAGCCCTGTACTTTATCTGGTACAAAACTGTGCCATAATTTACTATCCTGCTCTAGCAGAGATAAATATCTAGGTAGATGATATCCTGAAGAGAAGTTAATAAAGATTTCTTTTTTTATCCCACCAACCCCTGTTCCCTCCTTGAGCATGTACCACCAGCCTATGCCTCTGTTTTCTGTGCACAGGTTCTTCCCTATTTCTTTCAGCATAAGAGAGAAAAATCTTCAGTATCCAAATCTGTTTATCAAAGAAGTGTTTGCTTTCTCGTATGCTGTAAAGCTTTCAAACTGTGTATCATCTCTTGTATATGCTAGCCTGCACTTCATATAATGGGAACTTTTCCTTTGGTTTGTTGTTTTGAGTTTTGTATTGGTGGTTTTTTGTTTGTTTTGGGTTTTATTTTTGATGTTTGTGGTTTTTATTTTTTGTTTGTGTTTTTTTTTAAGGGGAAAGTATGTTACATCCAGAATGGTTAAAAACATTTCTTCCCTTCTCCTCTTCACACCTGTTACCTTGGCATAAAGAGAAAACTAATTGGAAGGAATCACTCTTCCTTTCCTGTGTCTCCTGGCATGAGCACATGTTCACCTTTTCCAGCAAGCTATACATAAAATTTTTCTGCTTAGCCCCTTGACTTACAGGGGTCAGTCCTTCAGTCCTCTGAGGTCTGGATTTAATGCACAAAATAGTCTTCCTTGCTAGTTTGGTTCAGGAGCTATGCAGCACAAAGGCAGAACACAGCAGTCTAGGTGCTGCTGCCTCTGAGCCAGTACTTTGGGTTTTATTGCCAAATAAACAAAAAATCCCACACCCAGCTGTTGAAGTAGGAAGGACTCATCAGCAACCATGTCTTCGTGACACCTGCGTTGCTCTGGAACAACACATCTTACAAAGTGCAGGCAGAATGCAATGCAATATACGGTAATCTCAGCCAAGGGAACTGGTAGCGAAATGAATTTTTGGAAGACCAAGTTACTCAAGGATTTTCATTCTGAAAACTGTAGCAGCTGTTAATTACTCTTAAATAGTTATAACAGAGTAAATGAGCGGAAAAGACTTCATGAATTTTGGTACTGACCACAGACGTTATTGCCATCGTAAGACACTTTACATATTGGTCAATTCTGCATAATTTTTAGTTTCACATATGTTTAAATGTATTGGTACCCTATACCATATGATTCCAAAAAAGTAACAGAAGCTCTTGACTATTCTTTTTTTTATTATATTCCACTTCTTGGAAATTCACATTTTTAGTGTTCACTTCAGAACTCTTGTTAGATGGGGCCTCAGAGGCATTTCAAATACTGACCAAGAACTAAAGAGTTGCAGAAATGAGGCTTACTACCTGCTTGTTGATTACTACTTGGGCAAATTAGCTTGCTAATTCAACAGTGCATATAGATCTACTTATGTCGTTTAAACTGGGTTGCATATATGTTCCATGCTGGGCAGCTGAAAAGGAGAAGCAGAAAAGTGGCAAGCGCAGGAAGCCACAACTGGCTGCTTGGTAATTAATACAGCTAGAGCTCTTATCTGAAGGGCACAGAACTTGTAAGATGGATGCAATAAAAACCATACTGAAATTTCTGAGCCTATATTGGTTGCAAGTTTGAGTGTTGTTGGCTTCAACAGTAAGAAATATTTTCTGGTTTATAGCCTCTCTTCTGAGTATTTTGATGCTTAAAAGTGCTAGTAAATATGACATGCTCATACCTATACCTTCTGAAAGAAGGATAACATGCCTTTCAGATCCTTGCTACACGTTTTCTCAGCTATGAGAGCAAGGTCCTCTGATAAAAAATACACATAGTACTAATAAGTAAATATTTTGGTTTTCTAGTTTTACTGAGGGTGGGAGAAGGGAAGGAATAATAATAAAAAAAAAATCTTCTTTCCCAGATTTAGTTCTAAGCAGACCAGCACAACACAGTATGTAAGAATTTGTTACATTGAGTTTTGTAACCTAGAACATGTCTTCAAAAAGAGTATCTAGACTTGACTAGAAGACTTGTAGCAACGGTTTGTTTCAGTGACTGTCACACTTGCTAATTACAAGCAGATGTCTTCTTGTCATTAGTATTTGCTTTAGCTTGTTGGTCTTATTATATTTCTGCTAGATAAAGCATTCTCATTTCTTAACTTCCATTGGTTTTTCATTTGTTTTAAGCTTTCTGAAGCCAAATGCCTGAAGTAAAGGCACCACTGGGCTTGCAACAAGACTGCATCTTACTTGGTTAATTAGTATTTTCTGCTCTTTCACTAGCCCTAAATTCAAATTGAAGAGCACTTAAAATGATCTTTTATGGTATAACAGAGAACTCAAACTGAAAACTGTAAATCTTTTGAGAGCTGACAGCAGCAAACGACATCTTAACCACAAACCCAACTGAATATTTTATCTTACATATACACATCTTTGCCTATGAATGTAATTTTCCAGCAATGACTGTCAGTTGAATTACTTTGACAGACATCACTGTCATTTACTCATCAGGTGAAACTGCCTCTGATATGCTGATTAGTACATTACCTTCAGCCCTTACAGAAGGTGAATATGCTACTGCAAGAGTATTTTTCTTGCCTTGGTTCTTACAGGGGTTTAAAATGAGTTACTATTTGTTACCCCACTGGACTGAAAGCATATTCCTATGTAACAGGAAAAAAGACAGGAACAGTAGCATCCTATTGTATTCCAGCAACAATAATACCGATAGCCCCCCACAGGTGCTATAAAGCAGGTTTGAGTCTTATCCATAGAGTGGAGCACTTAAATACAGACACACTAATAGTGAAGGAGCCTGTGCTTGGAAGAAGTTTCTGGATGGTCTGTGTGAGTCAGATAAGACTTTAGGAAGAATGAGTCATTGCATTAGGATACTATCCTGAAAAACTAAAACTACCCTTTACAAGGGCAGGTTTTGTGATATTAGCAAATTAGGCACTTTTCTTAAAACATCATTTAGCCTTTACTTCTAAATTCTAAAGTCAAGTATGGCATCTCTGACTTTAGTGAGCCATAGGCTTAGCATAAAAGGCTGTATAACTTGCAATTTTTTTGTTTGTTTTGTTTTAGATTTCTCTTCAGGAGCACATTTTTGTAACCATACAAGGAATATTCTTAATGATTGGTAAGAAAGAAAGAAATGAAAGTTAGATTAGGAATGTAATTAAGAAAGTAAATAGAAAATACTGTGATCATTTAAATCTGCAATGAACATACAAGAACTGCATGCAATCATTGTTTCTTCAGTTATGGATGTACAAAAGGTTTAGAGAAGGATGACAAAGATAATCAAATGTACAAAACTTCTGCATGAAGAAAAAGCATACTGACTAGGAACCTTTGGGTGGAAAAAAAATAAATAAAACTAGGGGGAAGGAGGTTTACAAAATCAGAAGTGTAGAGGAGAAAGTGAATAGGGACTTATTTCACTTCCACAAAAGAATGAAAAGCATGAAATAAAACCACTGGTATTCAGAGCAAACCAAGGAAGACAGTTCTTCACACAATATATTATTAAGCTGCCACACGGTGTTACAGATAGTAATAATTTACACAATCTCAAAGGATGACGGTTCAGATTCCTGGAAGAAAAAGAACTTTAGAACTGTTATATAAAAAAGATAACATTTCTGCTCAAGAAGTCTTTGAGCTGTATCTTGTTAAGGTCTAGAAAATATTCTCGGTAAATGTAGCTGTGTACTTATCTTCATCTAACCCAGGCACTTGCTGTTGGTCACTGCAAGGGCTAGACAGACTCTCACTCCCCAGCATTTTCAATTAACAAGCTGCATCTATTTCAGAAATATTTGAGGGTACCTAACAAGAAAACAAAGTAGGAAACTCTTTGTATGTTATGTCAGAATTTACCTCTGGAAAAAAAGTCTTACGTTTATGAAAAAGAAAAAATACTATGAGGATATAGCTGTCTGAAAAAGGCTTTATGGGGTTGGTGTTTATTGCTTCTCAATCACTTCTAGCTCAAACAGATTATTATTGCAGGAAAACTCTCTCTTTGGGAGTGATGCAGGCTATTGTGTATTCTGGTGGCTGCTAGGTTGGGATGGTAGGCAGTGCCTGTTTATTCAGCAGTATGAGTGATACAAGAATCCTTAAACATTTCTCAGTTAACCTATACAGGCTGTATCATCTATGAAGGCAAGTATATGTTGATTTGATCAGCTAGTTTTTAAATGGCTAATATATTGCATCAAACAAACTTTTGCATCTTAAATAGATGCTTGGATTTTTTCAAGTCCTTACTGGTTTCCTTCACTGACAATTTACGTTCCATAGTTATTCTGTTTGGACAACAATGTATTTCACATTCAATTTTTAAAAATAGAAAATAAGAGAAAATTCTAGTAGTGTCTGTCATATATGAGCAAAATAACTCATCTGATATATGCTGCCTGGGTTGTCATTGTTACTCTTGTCTCCTCTTGCTTTCTCATTCCTTAGTCATTTAAGTTAAAATACTTGTGGTTTTGGTTTTTTTTAAGACAGAGAAAATAAAATCTTTTCATCTGTCAGCTGCTGGGATTTTAGGGTGTTTTGCCTTTGTCTTAACCGAGAACTTTTCATTAATTATTTCTTTATTAGTTTTTTAGTTCTCTTACTTATGTCTAATACGTTTGTTTGTTTCTTCCTTGCATTTTTGCTATTTTTTGCAGACAAAGTTTTTGTCCCAAACTCATATTCATTTTGGATAATTCAATTTCAGATTCAACACACAATAATTCTTGGCTAGGATTATATTTTCTTGACAACACTAAATAATACACCCCACATTTTTTCTCTGTCTGGTCAAAGCAATGCCATTAAAATGACTTAATATGCAATTTTACAATTAAATGTACAACCTTACTAACTTCTAGACCTTAAGTTTGTGGGCTAAGTGGTACACTGTCCATTAGTCCTGAAAATACTGGACTTTCATCTTTCTCAATTTACACTTATGTGCTGTGTCATGTAACAGTCCTTACCTACTGGTAGAAGTGAGGGCTGCTTTTCCATGAGCCTGAAAGATAAGGCCCGGTTATATACGCACTGATGTTTCAGATAAAAATGGCATTTTATGTGGTCCTAAGGAGAAGAAATTTGGTAATACGTGGGTTTAGTTTTCGGTTCGTGCTCTGTAGTGGCTTGCTGCATGTTCCTAGTAGTCATCTGTAGCTGTATCATTTGAGATTTTCCAGAGACTGGTATGAGTTCCCTGCTACGTCAGAAGTTTTATGGCTTTGCAAACCCTGATAAATCACATTTAAATATTTGTGATCATATTAAGTTCATAAAGAAATTATTAAATTTCTTCTTAAAAAAAATCTTAGTCTAGTAAATGCTAGGTATCTGGAGAGAAAAATCCTGGGTTTATAGTCACTCCCCTACTATGTAGTATTTGTTACTACTATTCTTCCTCTTCCATGTTGCAAGATAGAACAAAACATTAAGCTACATATTTTATTTGAAGGAGGATGACTATTTTGGCGTCTTTGATTTTTTTGGTGTTTTTCTTGTTTTCAGAACTAAGTGTAAATGTTTCCAGAGGCAGAGAGTTATATGAGTTTGTTTCCCTGCTCCATCACTTGTGATTAGAGGGGGCGAAAAAAGAAAAAGTCCTGTTTTAACAGAGAGAAAACAACTAGTTAAACCTTGTCCTTCCCTTCTGAATGCACGCAGCTGTAACTTACTGTAGTTTAAAACAGGAGGATTTTTGTGGGAGGTGTTTGTTAAAATAGTATTACCTGCCCAGATTCTTGGCTTGCTTTTTTCTATTCAAAATAAGTAGTAATTTTTAAATGGAAAAGAAAGCATTTTTTAATGACAGAATTAACTTACTGTAAGCCTCATCTTGTCCTTAAATTACGTTTTCATTCCTATAGAATGAAGAAATAGAAAGATATGTTGTCGAGTATGCCAAATTGGAAAAGGACTACTTCCCTTGCTTTTCAATACAGGACTGAACTTGATGGAGGATCAGAGATTGCCTTTGCAACACAAAATGCTGGAGCTATGTTGCTATCAATTTCGCCAAGACCAAGGCATTTGAAAACCAAAATGTCTGTAGACTTCTTCATCTTGTACTGTTCTGCCCAAAAAAGCAAAACGCTAGGGGTGAAACTTTCTCAGTGAGGATAGTGGAAAAATTTGTAATTGATTTTTAGTGAACTTTGGATTTTGCTACTATTGGAATTTTAGCTTCCCCCCCCCCCC
>Ga0065711_1047184_pt1 | contig 12478 bp, 8 predicted proteins | sample Hoacrofraction12_FD_59098 | JGI IMG/M metagenome (GOLD analysis project Ga0065711, IMG submission 59098) | Hoatzin crop microbial communities from Cojedes, Venezuela - Epithelial fraction 12 v2 (version 2) | ecosystem: Host-associated > Birds > Digestive system > Esophagus > Crop | place... | reverse complement strand
GGGGGCTCCGCGGGGCTCTCTAGGACGCCGGCGCCCCGCACACCCGCCATGGATCTGCTGCTGGTGGTGAACGCGAGCCTGGGCTCCCCCAACGGGTCCCTGGCGCTGCCCCCCTCGTCGCCGTCCTCCTCGGCCCTCCTGCAGTCGCCCTCCCCCTACTCCCCGGCGGCCGTGGCCAGCCTGGCCGCCGTGGTGGGCTTCCTCATCGTCTTCACCGTCGTGGGCAACGTGCTGGTGGTGATAGCGGTGCTCACCAGCCGGGCGCTGAGGGCCCCCCAGAACCTCTTCCTGGTGTCCCTGGCCAGCGCGGACATCCTGGTGGCTACTCTGGTCATGCCTTTCTCCTTAGCCAACGAGCTGATGAATTACTGGTACTTCGGCAAGGCTTGGTGTAACATTTACCTGGCGCTGGACGTGCTCTTCTGCACCTCCTCCATCGTCCACCTGTGCGCCATCAGCCTTGACCGGTATTGGTCGGTCACGCAGGCGGTGGAGTACAACCTCAAACGGACCCCGCGGCGGATCAAGGCCATCATCCTCACCGTCTGGCTCATTTCGGCTGTCATCTCCTTCCCGCCGTTGATCTCTGTCTACCGGGACTCTGAAGGAGACGGCTTTCCCCAGTGCAAGCTCAACGACGAGACGTGGTACATCCTTTCTTCATGCATTGGCTCTTTCTTCGCACCCTGCCTCATCATGGTGTTGGTCTATATCCGCATCTACCGCGTGGCCAAGCTGAGGACCAGAACCCTCTCTGAGAAGCGTACGATGCCGGAGGGGTCCTCCCAGACTGAGAATGGCTTGAGCCGCGCTGCTGGGGGCTGCACATCCCTGAGGATGCAGCTGGGAGAGAACGGACATTACTCAGTGCACCACTGGCGCAAAGCCTCGGAGCTGGAGGACATTGAGCTGGAGGAGAGCAGCACCTCAGAGAGCAGACGGAGGCGGAGCCGGGAGGAGCATCCCCGCAAAAGCAGCAAGAGCCAGTCCTTCTCCTACTCATATTCCTCCAAGCACTCCAGTAGCCGTTTGTCCCGCGCTAGCAATCGCTCCATGCAGTTCTTCTCATACCGCCGTCGCCGGAAGCGTAGCAGCATCTGCCGTAAGAAAGTCACCCAGGCCCGGGAGAAACGCTTCACTTTTGTGCTGGCCGTGGTCATGGGGGTCTTTGTAGTTTGCTGGTTCCCTTTCTTCTTCAGCTACAGCCTCTATGGTATTTGCCGGGAGGCATGTGAGGTCCCTGAGACTCTCTTCAAGTTCTTCTTCTGGATTGGGTATTGCAATAGCTCCCTCAACCCAGTCATCTACACCATCTTCAACCAGGACTTCCGCAGGTCCTTTAAACACATTCTCTTTAAGAAGAAGAAGAAGAACTTCCGGCATTGAGCTGGGGTCTGGATTTGCCTTGAGCAGGAGTGGAGTTAAAAGAGAAGGAGAAGGCTCTGCACTGAAAAAGAGGGGAGGGCAGAGAACATGGGATTTGGGCTTAGAAGGAAGAGGGCTCGCCCTGCCGGTGGTGCAGAGTGGTGCTGTGGGGTACAGGGATAGCGTTGGAGAGGCTGAGGGCATTCACGGTGGTGTGGAATGGTGACATGGTGCTGGAGTGCGGATGGGTCAACTGGGAGTGACTGAATCCTGGTGGAGGGCATGGGGAGTCTGCAGAGGAAAATAGGTGAAGACACTGAGTTTGGGAGGCAGTGAGCTTTTCTGGGCTCTGGAATTTTGTGGGAAAGCAAGCAGAGATGTCAAGAGGAAAGGATTAAGTGGCAGTGGTGGTGGAGATTTGAGTATTTATAAACAGAGCAGCTGGGGACTGTGGTGGGCTTGTCCCAGTGAGAAATTGGCTTTTACTGCTTGTGTGGGAAAAGAAAGTGCAAAGTACCAGGCACTGCCAGTCTTCTGAGTTATGAAAGGATTTAAATGTTTGCCAAAAAAAACCCTAAAGAACAATCCAAACTCTTTTCTAAATAAACCTTTGTACTGTTGAAACCTTTTGAATGATGATTTTACAGAGGACTTAAGTCAAACAGAAAGCGTGGGGTTTTCTTATTCTTTGGAGGGGTCTTTGCATATAGAGCTGGATAGGAAAGGTTTTTCCTGTCTTCCCATAATTTTTGATTTGTCAGTGGGACAAACCTGGGAGTCTTGCATGTTTTCATGAAATACGAAAAAGAGCACCTGCACCCCATGACCTTATTTACTCCTGTTGGATCGCCGGGCAGTAAATTACGGCTCCATCCCTTGCAGATGAGTAGCCTAAGCACCTTGTTGTCCTGGAGCAGGTGGTTTGTCTGGACATAAGGGTTCTGTCTTACACTGACTTCCACTGAAGACAAAAAAATTATTTTGGTGAACTCAACTGACATTTTCAGAGTTAAAAGAAAAACAATGAAATTGTTGACCAGCTCAATTTGCATGTGCCCTGGGGAACTTTTTCCCCCTCTTTTTGGGTCCCGCTCAAAAGGCTTATTTCAGGGGCTGGATGCGTGCTGCTCTCATTCTCAGACAGGCAGTTGGAGGCAGTCTGCTGTGCAGATTTTCAGAGGAAGAGCAATCGCCACACCGCTTAGGTCTTTAAATTCTTCGTATTTACACTCGTAGAACAACTAAATCCTTTCCATTTATTTTTTAATGAGCATACATTGCAGATTGTCAGTGGTGTATGTGAACAAATCTCAAAAGAAGGTGCAGCTGTTCCAAACCTTTAATGTTAAGGCTGCTTTCTTTCGCTTTTCCTGTTTGCATTTCTAGTTTATGATTTCAGAGGATTTTGCTGGGAGGAGAGGAGGGAAGAGGGGAGAAGAGTTTGAATAGTTATTAAAGCAAACTGTGTTTCCCATGGGTTTATAAAATGTCATAAACTGTAATGAAGAGAATGAGAAACAGGGACTGGTATCCATACATTTGCCACTGAATGCATACTGAGTGTAAGAGCTGAATATTTACATCCCTTTTCCAGCTGTGCTGCTGCAAGGTGTGTATTCTGTTTGCAGGGTAAATACTGCTCCATTTTATGTGTATCTCTCCTTCCGTAGGCAGCAGGATTTGGCATCTGCCTCAAATGAACCTTTCCATAGTAAACAGCTCTTTGAAAGGTAGAACGAAATCTAATCTCATATGGCAGGCTTCTTGAAACAGCTAAACTGAATCTATACTCGAGAATCGTTAGATATCCCTTTCTTTACTGCCTCTGTTCTGTCTGACAAGCATCTGTAGCCTCTCTTCTCTTGAACTCTGTAGCCTAAGGAGAAATGATAGAGTGTTAATTCAATAAATGGTTTAACTTCAGGGCCAACTAAAGTGGGAGTTCTGCTGAAGTAAGGCTTAGATGATTGCACCGTTAGAAGTTTGCCTGATTTCACTAAAGAAACAAATGAGGCATCTTCAGAGTCCCGAGTCTGTAACTTATTGGATCTTGAAATAAGGCTTAGAGCTGTGAAAAGATTTGAGATTTGTTTAACATCTACACTTAAAGAAAGGATGCTAAGACTTGTTTTTGGGAGCATCCCTTTGTAAATAGCAAATGGTTTAGTACAAATACTTACCTGAGACAGATAAATAAGAGAAAAAAATAGCAACCAAGAGGAGGAAATTACAAGCCATTTTCTCCTTTGCAAAATGGAGAACTCTGTTTAAAGTTACATCAAGAAGAGCTGAAAGAAGCTCTTATTATTTGTAGGTAACGATGTAGCTAAAAAGTTCAGGTTTGTGTAATCTGAAGAAACTATATAATTGCCAGAGCAACCAAAGCAACACATGGTACATAGCTACTACCTCTGAGCTACTGGATGGCTTCATTAGAGATACCCGTTCCTACCAAGATGAAGGTCTGCTTTTGTCACTTAATGCTCGTTTAGAGTGGTTTCCCAGTCTGTGGACACACGGCAGTTTCACTGTTGCACTGCTTTTGAGATAAGATTTGTTGCCTGTAAACACAATCCTTCCCCTTTGTTTTTCCTTGTAGATTTCAAGGAGTCTATGGAAATGAAATTTAATTGGCAGTCAGATTTTAGCGGACGTGAAGTATAAATGGAATGACTGATGTGCCTTAAAAGTAATTTCTTCGCTATAAAATTATTCTGTGGTCATTATAAAGGTAATAATGCTTCAATTTTTGTTTTGCATTTCCAAATGTCTAGAAGGGATTGATGCAGATACTGAACATATATGTGCAGCAGCATACTTAAAAACAGGGCATTTTCTGTGGTTTTCATTTGTTTCTCATCACAGTTACTCATCTGATTCAATGCCTCAGGAGGATCTTATTTCTTCTGGCCTAGATAAGAAGTAGTATTCATCAATAAAGATGTGCAGTATACACCCCTTTTAAGTGCATTTCCCTCTAAATTAGTGAATACAGTGGATTTCTATAAAAATTGTTTTTAATGTAACTACTGAATATGCTTCAAGGAAGTAAAATGGGGCTGATTTATTTTTTTAATTACAATGTTGTCTTATTACTTGTAATAGCTGAAGACTGAAATTTGTTTGTACCATATCATGTGGTGTTAACTTTTCATAAAAAGTTACCAGCTCTGCTACTCACACTGTGGCTGTGCTTCCACTGTAAGTCGGCTAATAGCATATACAGGAAAAAAATAGCCAGTGTTGCTTTTGCTTAAGAAAAAGGGAGAAGATATTTTATGTTTCGAATGTGTCCAGTCGTGTCTTTGATCACTTCTGATGAGCTGATTGAAACACTCACTCTTTACTGTTGTGGAAGAATGTAACGTTGCTATGAAGCCATATTGATTTTAACAACAAGCACCTGATCTTTAACTTTTCTTTTGCTCATTTCACCATGAAGAAAAATTTCTGTCAGTCTCAAGTGAGAAGTTAATGTTTTATTTTCAAAACCAGTTTTCTGAACAGTATCACTATTGGTTGGTTGTTAGAATATTGAGCCGTATAACTTAGCTAGGATGGGAACTCAGTGCTGCTGTCCTTCAGCCCTCTTCTGTGGGAGCTTTGCATGAGTGAGAACCACAGAATTAACCTCTTCAAGGCTTGAGGCAGATGGAAGGGGCCTTATATATAGGAGATTTGACAGAATCGCAGCCTTAAATTGTTGTCTAAAATAAGAATCAGGCCCTTGTTGTTCTGTGTGATCTCTGTTCAGAAGAGTCACATTGCTGCAGGAGCACTGGCGATTTCTGAGAAGTACACGTGAGGTGAAAGACTACATGTGAGCAGCTTTGCCCACGTTGATCTGTATCGCCTTTTGCAAATAATCCCAGAAAACTTCCGCAGAGTTTACTGGTGAGTGAGGGAACTGCTCGGTGTGGGCAAGGATGTTGGGAGCTTCCTGAGACATTGCCTCTTTTTCAGAAAATGTACTTGAGGAATGTAGGCAAACACTTGTGCATAAATGTACAAGAACTGAAAGAAAGCAATCCTCTCTGCTTAGCTCTGACTACTGTTCAAACCCGTAGAAGGTGTGGGTCAAGGGGTTTTTGACTATATAGCCAGAGCAACAAACCTGACTGTGTGTTTTCAATATAAGCTGCGTAGAAGAGCATTATCTGGTTGCATCTGTTTTTCGGAGAAGAAAATGTTGGTCTCTTCCTTGCTCTGTGGAAGCTGATATTTGTTAGATCAGCACCTGAGAAATGTAAGGATTTTATAAGAAATGTCGGTAACAACATGCATTTCAGAAGAATGTTCTGACCTTGAACTGTGACTACAGTCAAGAAGGAGGGAATACCTACAAGCTGTGCAAAACGAAGGCCAGATGCTATCTGTGAGTTTGTTTCCATGGTTGCTTATTGTGACCTCATTGGTGAGCAGAAGGCAACTAGATGCTTCAGAGAAAAAGCTCTAATATGGAGAGGGAGCGGTGCTTGAAGAAGTGACTACCCACAACACTGGAGGACTTAGTATTTACTTACCTTCTTTGCACTGTAGACAAGTACAGAGAGGGAATTTACCTTTTGTGGTGTGCAATAGCAAATATTAATTTGCCTTACAGATCTGTGGGTCAACGAGGCCATAGAAAAGGTGTCACAGGAGGAGGTAGGGATAGAGGATTGCTCACTTCAGTGTTCAACACCAAGCTTAAGTTTGTCCTTTGTCCTTGAAATTAAGCCAAAAATACAGTTTGGCACTTGGACCCAAAAGGCAGTGTAGCATCAATAATGCTACACTGAATATAGGCTAGTTTTAGCAAAATGCATCCAGTTTGTATTATACACCCTGCACATCTCTGTTTCAAGACGGAAATGGGGGAGTCTGACACTTAAGGTGTGTGAGAAAGGAGTAATCAGTAGTTTGAAGGGTTCCGGGTGTATTGTGAAAATTCCCCAGATCCCCTTCTGATAACTGAGCTGGCTTTCGTTTTGTGGCTTCCCAATCACTTTCAACTCCTAAGAAAGATTTAGGGAGGTACAGAGGTGACATGGAGATGGCAGAAATACTGCTTCTTAAGGAAGCAGAGTGACAAATTGCTCACATAGTCAGTGTTCAGATGGTTGTACCAGATGCCCAGTCCCTCCAGTGAGTGGATAACTCTGCTACTGGTTTTAGTGGGAAAGGCTGGGATATCTTCAACTCACCATGACTGTCATGCTGGGTCTGAACTCAGGTGATACCTGCAGTTGGAACATTGCCTTTGTTTGAAGTGGCGGACATTAGAGTATAACAGAAGATGTCTTAAGTAGTTCATCTCTCCTCTGGCACGTCCTTCACTACACTATCCCAAACATTTTTTAATTCAACTGCACAACAGTTGATAAGGTAGAGAAGGATTGCCACTGTCTTACAGAAAAAAGAAACAGAGGCATGGAAAATATTAGGAATTAAAACCTGGTCTCTTAGCTGAAGCCTAGCATCTTACCGTAGTACCAGTCATCGTCCCGTCCCCCCCCCGCCTTTTTGGAAAACAGAAAACAGATATTAATGCAAAATTGCACAAATCTGTTTTTAATAGACTACACTGATGATACTATTTACACTAGAAAAAAGAGCTTTTCAGTCAATAAATGGCATTCTGCTGTAAAGCAATTTACTACTCTGAAAAAATCTAATGAAAAGTAAAACAGCACTTAATTCAATTTGTCTATATGTGATTCTCTTAACAAAAATGCTTTATTGAAGGTCCTGAATGTAAAGTACACAAATCAAATATAGCTGCCTGCTTCATCAGAATCAATTAGTTGTGTTTCAACATTTTTGTGAACAGCAGTCATTCATTTTGTATGATACTCTTTCCTGATAGCTCTCTGCTGACAGAGAAAGCTGTGCACCCTGTTGACAACAGGAAAAAAATGAGGATTCATATTTCCCTCCATTAACTCTGTTAAGTCTCCTCTAATAAATTAAAAAGCAGGCCACTGGGAGTAGGTCTTTTGGTGTGATGTCTAGTAGGTGACACGAGTCAGAGAAATAATAACCTGACTGGTTCTGAGATGTACAGCACACTTAATAGAGAGGCTCACCCTAGGCTGCTGTTTTTGTTCCCTATGCCTTTGACCCAACATTTCAACTTATTTTCTCTGTAATGGAACACTTTCAGCACAGCATCCCTTTCAGCCTGGTCTGTTGGAGTAAGAAATTAATACTGAGGTCTCCCACTTCCTCACTGAGTGCTTTCACCAATAGGCTATTTATAAAGGTGATGCAGTTAAAATGGCTATCCTTTAGGCACATAAATGTTTTATTTGATCTAGCTTTTTGTCTCTCAGTAGGCTAACACTCTCATTCCACAAGGACATCCTCTATCTGGAAAGCAAACACATGTCAAATACTGGGAAGAATATGAGAAATCCTGAAAACCCCCAGCCACTGCAGCTACATTTTCAAAGAAAAGGCCGCAGCTGAACTGAGGTAAAGACTTCATCTTGTCTGTGGCGGGGATGCCTGGTCAGAGACCACCTACTCAGACGTGCCTCTTCAGCTCTTGGTTCCAGCAGTGTGGGGAGTGGTTCAGCTGGGGCTGCTGCAGCTGTCCTGAGAGGAGCAATTCCAAGCGTCCAGCGAAGATTAGAGTGTGGAAATAGGTGCTTATTGAATCGGTCCACATCAGAGCAGGCTCTCTCTGTCTTTCTGTTCCCTTTTTACAGTCTTTAAATCAGGCCCTGCTTGCAATCCGAGGACAATTCACACCACACGGTTGCTGTGCCTTTACCTTGTATGCCTCGGTGCCTGATCTACTAAGGGCAGACAGGGCTTCTCCTCGCGGGTACTCGGGGGATTCCCCGGGAGGTCACCTGCGAGGTGCTTTGATGCAGTGCTGTGCTAAGTGTAAGAACCTCGAGTGGAGTAACAGGAGTGATGCTAAAAGTTCTTGACGCACTCCAAGCCATACTGTTTTATCACCAATAAATGCTTGTGCGCAGAGTTTTGACGTGTCTATAAACGTGCGCTCGCTAAGGTTGGCACTGATTTGCCCACATCAGCAGAAATTTCTGTTGGTGATTAAAGGGAGACTTTTAGTCAGTTCATTGGACAGCTACTTCTGGTTTGCTGCATGGTGTATCAGAGGGACATGATGCATTATTTGAACAACACGATTAGCAATAGGAGTGATTAAAGATTTCTGGATGCCATGTTCTTCTGCCAGAAAAATGCCACTTTGATGAAATCTGCTCTAAAAAATGTGTCTTCCGTAAAGAATGTGTCTGTTTTGCCCCATATATAATGGAAACCAGGAGATCTTTAATCAGTTTCTGCTGGCCTGGCTGCTTACTGGCTTGTCTGGCTGGCTCCTGGGCCGGCTGCTGGGTAAGGTGCCAGAAAGCCGAGACTTCCAGGCTCCTGGGTGCTGGGCAGCCCAGGCCCCAGGGTTTATGGGCACTCAGCTCCAAGCTCCATTATTGCTTATCTAAATGCTTCATAATCTTTGTTATGCTTAGTCTGTCAATGTCTTTATGCATTAAGGAGGGACTACCATGCCCTTTTTGCTGATGAGAAACTAAAAGATTAATGGTATTTAGGTAGGTAAATTTTGACAAGCTTCTACTTTATGTGGATCCATCCAGTTGCAAATCCACTGTTGATTCTCAGACACCCGCTAAGCTCTAATGTATAAAGTTCTGCCTGTGCTTTAAAGTTCTGCTTCTGGCTCTATGAACGTTGCATGTCCACAGAACTTGCACATGAATCCTATCAGGATACACAAACTAAATGTTTCTCTCCTTTGCTTGTCACCATTTGGCAGGCAGGTCATGAAGTTTGGGTTTTGCAGAATAAGAAAACAGTAAGGTATTACCTCCAGGCACTGGCATTGCTAGCATTATTTTAAGGACTCGTTTGTATTTTCAGTTACCAGTGTTGGATTCACACTCCCATTTCTAGATGCCTGTTTTTTTCTTGTAATTGGACAAGTACCCTCAGTCATAACTGACCTATGATTTACACCCCAAAGGGGTGGAATTCTTCTGTACTTCTGGAAAAGTACAGAAATCAAAAGTACTCCAGAAAAAAAAATATTGACCCAAGATCGCCAAAAGCTAGTCACTGAAATAGCCAACCTCTTTTATGGGTCAAGGCTCAAATTCAGGCAAAAACCAGAGATAAACTCAGAGATCTTTCATATCTCCCATTTCTTTTAGTGCCTGTCGAGTGTCTTAGGATACAATGTGGATCACTAGATCATTCTTTTCTCACACTTTGAAGGTCATCTCCCTTGAGATTTCTGAACCTATGTCTTCAATAATCCAGAAATTACATGGAAACCCAATGAAAAATAAATGTTACGAGTCAAGAAATAACATAGATGAATGCAATGTTAGGCATGATGGACTCCGTAACTGGCAATCTGCCTGTTGGGATCAAACATTTTGGGCTATTGAGCAACGCTGTGTATATTTGTCAGGCAAAGTGGTGACCATAGAGGGAACTTGAATGCCAGGTGAACAGAGGAGGCTTACTGACAGTATTTACCACCTTCAGAAATGCCAGTCAATGTCTATCAAACTCAGACTTTTCATAACTAAGGGAAGGGATTGTCCCCTAATATGGTATTAAAGGAAAAAAGTAGGTAGAAGTAATTTTAATAAGTAGTCATGTATAGTGAATGTTGAAGGAGAAGAAGCCTGTCTGTTCCTGGAGAAAGAGCTCAGCAGCAGTTCATTCTGACATAATTCTGCCATATCCAACTTGGGATAAGTGACAGTCACAAAGGTCAAGGCTGCCCTCAGGTTACAATGGTTTCAAAAAGTGTCATAACTTTTGCAAGTGTTAACTAGATTTTTGTTGTGGTAACAGTTACTATTAATTAATGACAGAAACTACTTTTTCCCCCTCCCTTTCTTTCAGAGGAGAAACAAACAGAGAAGATATTTTACAGGACTACAAGAACAGCTGTTCCTTTTCTATTTTGGTAAAGCAAAAATAAACATTAGGAATAAACATATTAAAAAAAGTCATTAGGACTTTTGGATGCAAATTAACCATTTCATTCTCTGATTAATCAAGCACAACCCGATTAACTCAATGTAGTTACTTATCCCTGAGGTTTTGTGTGTCATGTAACAAATTACCTGGGTTTCCCAGAGAGGCTATTCTGTCCATCCTTAGAGGTTTTCAAGACCCCACTGGATAATGCCCTGAGTAACCTGGTTTGGCCTCGTAGCTGACCCTGCTTTGAGCAGGAGACTGGACTAGAGACATCCTGAGGTGCCTTCCAGCATGAATTAGCCTATGACTCTAATAGCTATTTCCTCCTAATAATAAACAAAAGAAAAGTCCTAATAATTGGATTATTGGATAATTGTGGTGTAACACACGTTTGGCTGGGTCCAGGACACAAACCTTTTCTTTGTTTATAATAAATTTAGTAACTATAGACCCCTACAGCATTTTCCTTTCTCTTGCCAACCACCCCCTCCCTCCACCCCCACTGCCGCAGTCCTTAACACAGTAGAGGCACATACACATATAAATATTTTGCAGGCATTTTCTTTAGAACTCCAGCCAAAATGTTGCTTTTGATTTTTTTCCCCAAATAAAACAAACTATGTTGATGTCCAGGAAGTCAAACATATCTTCATGATCTACTGACTCTGAAGTGGTGAAGACTACAAATCATAAAGCACTAAGTCATGATTTATACCATAGCTGTCATGAGCGACATAAAAATAAGAAGGAAATGAGAATTTTTCCACATCTGAAGACTTTAGTTAAAGCCCGAGCAATGGGAGTCTCTGACCACAACACATGTTGCTTCATTCCTCATTCATTTTTGCATGGAAGGTGTCAGACACTTCTGTAGGTGTAAGTGGTATTTCAGAGGATCAGATGTTAGCTGATGAATTTGTGAATATGTTGTCACATCTGGAATTGCAAACCCGTTTCTTTCTTTCAAAATGTCAGTCATGTTTCTCTGCAGTTACGACGCAGATGCTATTGTAGACGTGGCAATACATCTGTATGTTCCATGTAAGTTATAAGGTTTGTTACTTGGTTGCCATGAAATATGTCACAGGCCTAGAAAATGCTCTTAACATATGTTATAATCCTTGATGTAGCTTGCACAAGTACAACATAAAGTATCTGTTTCCTCTCTGTGTCCACTCATGTCGCGGAGGATGAACCGGACTCGACACGATGATCAATGTGATCAGGTACAAGCCGTTTATTAGCCCCAGATAGCTTACATTTATATTCCCCATTACATACGCGGTGATCTCCCATTGGCAATAATCAAATTAAATCACATAGTAACTCGATTATGATTGGTGTACATTACTTGTTCACGCGCTGTGCTCGTGGCCTTCTTGCAGGCAGCAAGATCCGGTTCAGTATCCGGGAGTTGTTTTTCTTTGCATTTTATTTCCTTGTTTATACCACCGTTTGTCCTCTAGATGCCCTTGCGGCCTTATGCTAAGGCTCTGCGGCCTTATGCTAAGGCTTCATGGCCTCATAGAGAAATTCTGGATTGCTCACATGTCCCCAGTCCTTTAATGCTTCATCCTCCACACACTCAAGAAAGAAACAAGATTCCTGAGGCCAAATCTGCAGCAAGGTGTGAGCAGCTGCTTGCTGCAGCCTCCAGTCTGCAGTCTGCAGACGCCATTGAGATAGCTGAAGCCCACCTGGGTGAGAGAGTGGTGAATCAACAGCATCATGAAGCCACAGGCTGTGTTTGTTCCTCACTAAAATTGTTCATGGGATCAGAAGAGTACAGGTCCCATTGCTACAGCTGACAAATATACTCTTCTGTTTAGTTATTAAACCCGATCCTTTCTTTCTGCTCACCTCCACTGCCTTTTATGAAGCTCCAGAAGTCCTTGGTACCATTTATGGTCCCACCCAGCTTCAGAAACTTCAGAAAACTCTTTCAGGCCCTGTTCTGGTATGATGGGGACTCCAGAAACACTTCAAAATGCCAGCAGTTTTATTTAGACTGTTCAGATGGAGTAAAAGTGCTAGTTCTGGGCCCAAAACTTTTAATATTTTAAAATTCTGTTTTATAAGAAGTTAGCAGCAGAGACATTATTGAGACCTGGACGAGGACTCATGTCTAGTTCCATTGCTGGCC
>Ga0065711_1047176_pt1 | contig 12479 bp, 4 predicted proteins | sample Hoacrofraction12_FD_59098 | JGI IMG/M metagenome (GOLD analysis project Ga0065711, IMG submission 59098) | Hoatzin crop microbial communities from Cojedes, Venezuela - Epithelial fraction 12 v2 (version 2) | ecosystem: Host-associated > Birds > Digestive system > Esophagus > Crop | place... | reverse complement strand
CTCCATCCAGCCTGGCCTTGAACACTGCCAGGGAGGGGGCAGCCACAGCTTCTCTAGGCAACCTGTGCCAGTGCCTCACCACCCTCACGGTGAAGAATTTCTTCCTAATATCTAATCTAAATCTGCCCTCTTCTAGTTTAGAGCCATTCCCCCTTGTCCTATCACTACACACCTTTGTGAGAAGTCCCTCTGTCTTAACAGGAGAGCCTCTGTTCGGGGCCCAGGGTGAGAGCTCTGCCTGTACATGCATGTGTGCTCTGATCCACAAATGGCTCATACACAGTAGATGCTATTTAAAATGTTTTTTAGCAGTGTGTAAGAAACTGGAAGTGTTGACACGTGTTCAGTGTACTTAAAAGTAGAAGGTATAAGAACGCTTTTAACTGCTGGCACCCCTGAGCAGCTTATTCTTGAATGTGCTAAGTATCATGGTAAGAATATGCTGAAGAAGGGGGAAAGGGCAATGGCCAGAATATGACTGCATATCGTTCTGCTTTTGCGGTATGTGTATGTTCACATGTGTGTAAACATACCTTACAGAACCAAATAAGCAGCAGTATGGAAGATGTTACTGACACGTGTATATAATGTATGGTATTACATAGAGAAACTGTTTGTTAAATGAACACTAAGATTGTGAAGTCAGGTACTCAAGGCATAGGAAATGCCAGAATTAGATTTGCCTGCACAACCTTAATTCAGCCCCTTTGTGCATACGCATTATGATACTGTCTTTAATTACATGATCACACATCAGACCAGTGAAATGATGGTGCTGACAGAAGAAGATATTCAATATTTTTTATAACCCTTATTGTTTATGTGGCCCTGTGGCAGTCATTCTGCATGCATTCATACCCCATCTTAGAAAGAGCAATTCCATAATACTATTGGTATAATAAATACAGTAAAAATTAACACCTTTCTACGGACTTCTCTGTCATGTTTATCGCTGTATTATCTGTATATTGTAAAGATGTTAATCGATTATCACAACATCCATCTTGGTGGTATTGTATCCATTTTACAGATGGGGTAATAAGTTTTAGAAGGGGAAGAAAACAGCTCAATTCACTCAAATCCTACCTATGTAGCTACAGATGACCTGAACCCTGGCAGCAATTCAGTTCACTTAAATCTGCCTAATTCTGTGTACTTATTTGACTGGGGGGGTTCCTGGACTACCTGCAAGTGTTTGAACCCACATGCTCCAGAGAAGTGCCCTTGCCACCTGGCTGAGGGGAACCCTGAGGTAAGCATTTTCTACCCCGCTTCCAAAGTGAAGCTGCCGTGCATCCAGAAGGCAAGAGCCACGTGGCAAGCCAGGCACGAAGCTGGCCTGGCAGTAGGCTGGTAGAGAGACTGGGCTTTCATTGGAGAGGCTGATCCCGGGTAGATACAGGCACTTAGCTTCTGTTGGTTTCCCATGATTTTGATGGGGGAGAGGTATCTAGCTCAAGTGGAAAGGATCCTCTGAAGGCCTCTCTTTAGTCAGTGGAGAGAGGGAAACGCAGTTTTGTTGGAGTAGTCTTCTCCCCGCAAGTCTTTAGAGGTACCCTGCTGTCTCCATTTGATGTGTAGGGCATCTGACTGCTGTGACAGGCTTCTAAATGCACCTGGGTCAGATTTGACTTTCCAGACTGTTATCTTCACTTTATTATAACTGTATGTGTCTTTAAAATACAGCATCAGTTGACTGCAAAATATGGCATCCACAAGTACACGTTCAGGTGTATCAGGTCAGAAAGTGGGTCATGTACAACTAAGGGCTTCTTGCAAAGATTTTGGATTCCTGAAAAACTGTCCTTCTTTTGGCTTACAAATCTCCGCCGCCTTCAATTCTCACATTCCAGCATCTAAAATGAATGAGTTAATGGTCCAGCAGGCAACTTTGTAACTATACAACTCATGTTTGTTCCCAGAGCTGGCTCTTCTTAGGTGATATCCTTCTGGAAAAAATTGGAGTGTGATCGTGCAGAGAGTATCGCAATGCGTATGTACAAAGACTAAATCTTAACTCATGCTTTCAATGGCTAAATTAGGAATGACTGTACAATAACAAGTGTAGTATTTTATAATGAAGTACAGTATTTTATTGAATGTTCACTTTTATTCAGTGTTTAACAAGAGAATTTTTATAATGTAAAACTGAAAAATAAACATACTATCCTGTGGAGCTCCACTGCCATTTCCCTCTTGCCTAGGTCATCAAAATGCCGTTACTTACAGATACTCAGAGCGCGCTACAACCAAGCTGGTGGAGTACTTGCTGGTAGGAGGCTATTATTGCTGCACTCACTGGCCACGAAGAGTGTTTCTGCTAGCAGTTGTGGACAGCAGAAGACGGATTGAGTCTGTCAGAAGTCCAGCATTTACTCCGGGTTGTGGGGGTAGTGTCCTCTGGCAGTGCTGATGCATTCTGCCAGGCACTCTGACTTAATTTTGACTTTCTCATCTTCACCCTTGCTTCTTGTTCCTCTGCTCCTGCCAGCCTCTTGCTCCTTTTTTCCCAGTGCTGCTTTTCTGTGCTTTAGATCTTTTTTTATTAAATCAAGTTGCTTCATCTGTCTTTACAATTTGGAAGCCAGCAGAGGGGCATGAAGTTTCACTGTCTTGCTAGTGCTTTCCAGTGCTAACACCCGAGTGCCTTCTGAGGACTCGAAAGAGCTGCTGGCAGAGAGGCTGGTGGAGCCTTTGCAGCGAAGCAAGTTGGCACGGTAGGGGTGGCATGCAGAGCTGCATAGGATGGAGCACACCCAACGTACCAGGCCATTCAGTCTGTTATGCTGGTTTTCAGCAGGTCTTTTCTGCGTATGTGCAAACTGAGAGCCCCCTCTTCCCCAGACTTGGACACCATTCAGATGGATGATAGCAAAGGGCAGCTCGCAAGGGTCACATTCCCCCAGGCACATTTCAAGGTCATCTAAGAATGGTTTAAGCTAAGTCACTTGACAGCCAGGGTGACCTGAGAAAAGGCGTGTGGCTTCAGGTCGTGAATGGTAATGCACGTAGCCACAGCAGGTCAGGTTGTTTTTTTTCACTCTGTTTCAGTGGTATTTGCCTGCTGTCTTATAGATTATATACATATATGTTATGTTAGACCAACCACAATTGGGAGCGTGGTATTTCTGGTGCAGTGGTGGTAAAGGCTTGGCCAGCAGCGGTGCACTTCCTGCTGATACTTGCAGCAGAAGTTTGTGGAGAAGTGCAAATTGCGCAACAGAGGCTTTACAGCACAGGTTGGAGAGAATTGTGTCTTCCAAAAACGACTGCTACGGAGGTTTAGTGAATTACTCTAAAATTTCCTTTGCCTTTTTGCTATGGGGCTGCTTGTGCTGACTGGTTGTATGCACTGCAGTTGCTGAAGTCAGAACTACTGCTTTGCATTCAAGGAAACAGATTTTCATGGTTCCATCTGAAAAAATTGTCATAGCTGAAGTAAGCAACATTATCAGCAATATCAATTTTCAAAAATAATCTGTATTAAACTATTATAATTCAAGTTTGGGGTATGTAAGGTGCAGCCATTTTTGGAGGTTCTAGTCAGCCTGTTGTATTGGTGATTACATACTGCGAGGAGGGATGAGGATTTGCTGCTTTGCCAGTTTTAATAGAGGCGAGGTAACTAATTCGATTCTGGATACTCTCATCATAAGTTGCTTGAAGGTGTTCAAATTTGCTTATGAAATAGTCCCTTCTGAGCTAAGGAGATGGAAATGAGACACTAAAAGGCTTTCTTGAAGTGCTTCCATGTTTCTCAGCTCAGAACATCACATTTGATATTAATATTAGGTACTGAGGCAAAGTCATCAGGTAGAAAAGGGAGGAAATGTAGAAATAGTCATTTTCTTGTGTGTTTCCTCAGGATGCTATTTTGAGGCTTTAAAAAAAAATTCATGCTTTGCTGATGAGGCTGCTGTAAACCGGGGAAGTGGCAGATGTAATTGAAGTCCCAGGGCCCTGCCCTAGCAGAGGTCCAATACTGGCAGCATACATATTGCTTATATGAAAGCGAACAGATGGATACATTTGGTCAATTCTGCCGGGTTCATATGGAAACCTTCAGAATTTTTCTTACTGTTTTGAGTGGAACACTTAAATCTGTTATCTGCTGAGAGTCTGTACTTGCCTGGGATAGGTGCTTTTGTAGCTTTGAGCGGGAAGCAGTGCCTTGCTGTGGATGTCTTCTGATCAGATATGTTTATCTGACTGACGGGAGCCTCCCCCCACCCCCCATACTCCAGGGCCAATTCAGCTACTGGAGGAGTGAGCTGGATTTTTTTCAGCTTCTGTGGCAGGAGAACTGTCAGCTGAGTCTTAATCATGGAGTTATTACTGGTAGTGAAAACGCAGGAAAGAGAAGAAATGAAATCCAGCTTGCTTTTCAGATGCTAGATTGATTGCAGAGGCACGTTTCGGTTATTGTTGGGGTGGGGAGGGGAGAGGAAGGAGGAGCTGGGGAGAACAAAAACATCGTATTTTCTTTAATTAAGAAAAACACTAATTTTCTGATACTAATTCATGCTAAATTCTTGCTGACAGTTTTTGATGTTTCCCAATTCAAAACAACTGAAAGCAATCAAGTGAAGGGAGAAGAATGGAGAATCAAAGACGAGGGGTGTAGCTGTATTAGAAGAACACAGCTTGAAGTGTTAATACTTAGTCTGGGGGGAAAAAAAAGATGGGATTAATGTGTAATGCCTGAAATTAGTCTGTTTGGAGTGTCCTCGTGGGTTAGTGTGTGTGAGCACGTGTGTAATGATCTAATAATGTATGTTATCTGTTGCATCATGAAGAAAGAATTGGCATGTGACTAAATCATTCTAAAAGCCTATCATACAGATGTGCCAGCATCTGTATTGTCATCTAGCTATCTTTTTTCTAGTATATAGCATATAAAAATATACACATCGAGTATTTAGACACTATCAATGACAGCTCTGTTCAGTATTAAGGTTCTCAAACTTGCTGTTGCGTTTGAAATCATGTAAGCAAGAGGATGCTCTTATCAGCAAGTTTTAGCTTTAAAGCTTTCCAGAAAATCTGTAAACAAAGCAGAAAACAAAATGAAATCTCTGATATTAAAAGCGTGCTTCTATGAAGATTGCAGTTGTGCGAGTGCTCATTTCTTTTTTTTAAAGAAGAAAATTTCTTTGAACCATTAGCAACAAGAACTTTCATTGAAAATGGGGGTTAGAAGAGTAGAAGCTGAGCTCATTGGGAGGGAGAAAGAGGACTTGAATTCGACAAAATAATTTCTTTTCTGTTCCCATCTTCTCCTTTTGAGCTGCATACTTCTCACAAAACCAACTCCACCCACTGTTGTAGAAAATGACCATCTCTTCTTTGGAGGTTTTGTTGTGCTAGTGCTAGTTTTGGGGATTAACATGAATAGCCCCATCAAAGTTTGTGAAGACGTGGTACCAATACAGAAAGATCCACGTACGCTATTTAAAATACACTTGTTAACAGAGATTTAACAGCCATTTCATTCTCCACTGTTCATCACATTCACACATGTGGGATGGGCATTAACAGATTGAGCTACATCTTTTCATTGCGATTCTGCGGCAGTGTCTCTTTGCAGGAATATTTTATGTAGTAATAATTTTCTTCTTATTACAGATTTTCTAACTATGTTAATGGCAGCAGGCTGACCACAGAGACATTCGTGAGAACTACCTTTGCAGTGACATTTAAACAATTTATTTGATCTTCCTTTAGCGTACCTGCTCATGCATTTTTAGTCTGTTGTCGACCTTAGGAGAACTTTGTGTATAATCACGGGTCTTTCAATCACATTTAACTTAACAAAATGGTATGCAAATTTCTGTAATATGTCATTTCTGAACTCTTTGGGATTTGCAGTGTGTATGCTATCAGGTGGATGCCCCTTGGCTGCATGGGCATGTCTGAGTAGCAGCTGCCCAGCAGCTCCGAGGCCAGCTGGAGAAGGCTGCGTGTCTTAGCTGAGGATGCTCCCTTTACGGGTATGCAATTGTTGGATGTGCCTTGACTTACCCAAAGCAGGAGGTGCTATCAATATCCATTTTTTTTGTGTGTGATAATGGGAAAAGCAGAGCGGATAAGGGTTGATGGCAAGGGGGGGTTCTGTACATCTCACATTTACCGTATTGTATTGGTCGTCCTGTCATTTAGAGAAATTGAAAGTTGTGGATTTGTGGCTGAAATGTGTTACTAGTGTGGGAGTGCTATTGGCTAAGAGCCTAAAATGAGAACTTTTGCTTTGTGAGGGCATATCTTGTCCTGTGCTTAATGTAGCTTTTCCCATCCTGGACCATGTGTAAGAGTGCTCTTGGGATGAGAACGGTTAAAACCAATTACCTCTGGCACTATAGCTGTTAACACTTGTATCAGTTTCTGTCAGAATAAAAAGTCATAGTGTAAAGTGGTGTTATAAAACCATCCAAGCCAAAACCAGGGAAACTGAAAGGCAAGAAATTAACTGAATTAATTGGCAAAAAATACATTTATCAGCTGGTTGATTTTTAGTATGGTTCATGGAAATGAATTCTGTGGAGTTTTCATTTTGTGACAGCTGATTGGGTGGCAAAAACATAGGATTGCTGCTGAATGTTTACATTGACAGGAACATTCCCATTCGCTAAAAATAAAAATCTTGGACTCTAACAGCATACGAATGTATGTATGTGGGTTACCTGCTGTATAATGTCCCCTATCTGGAAAACACTTGAAGCACATGATTAAGCTCTTTAATTTCTGTTGAAATAATTTAAAAAAAAAAAAAAAAAAGAGATAAGCCCACATGTTTCAAGTTTGGCTTCTTCATAAATGTTTGTAGAATGAGGTGCAACTTACTCTGCTGGCTATATTTCGTGCCTTTCCATTTCCCAATCCTGGTCACGAAAACAGAGTTACTGCCTTAAAAAGTTATGTGAAAAGAATGCTGATTGCTTGGATGGGTCATACAGCTGGCCTTAGCATGTGTTTGTCCACAATGTGTTGCTACTGCATTACTGAACTGGATTCTTTGTCCACACGTAATAGCCTGCCTACAAATGATAATAATCACGGTACGTGTCATGCTTAGTTCTCTACAGCACTGAAGCTCCTCTGAAGGGGAAAATTCAAAGCAATCATCAGTTCTTCTAAAATTGTCAGTTTTGGTTTCCATGTTCATACCAATTTAGTGCCTGGGTCTGATTTTTCCATTATCCTGCATCTTATATACAACTACAGTTTGCTGTCGGAAATGAGTAGTCCAAGGATAAGACAAGGGAAAATCAAGCTTTCTGTCCTTGGGGTAAAGGATATTATATGTAGTTCAAGTTTCTCAAGTGACAACATTCATTAGGCTATTACTACAGACATCTGTACGTAGGCACAGACAAGTTGGTATTTTCTAGGCACTTCCAGTAATAAAATCCTAAATCAATGTTTACAAGAAGATGTTTAAGCTTTTTTCAGCAATTCTTTCACATGTAGCTTTTCTTTAACAATCTTTGATGGAAACGTGAAATCACAGAAAGCTAAACCGAGGGACCACTATGAATTTCCTCAGGCATCCTTCTTTTGCCTCCTTCCTTTGGATGCGTGCATGGGTCCTGCTTGGCACATACTCAACCTTTGTGTAGATTCTGGGTGCTCCCATCTGGGGTCTGTGTTAGTACCAGCTCCACTGTTGCCATGTGGAGAACACCTTAGCCATCTTGCTACTGAAAAGAAATAAGAGTTGAAGACATGAGTGTTGTGGAGGGAAGGGATAGTCCTTTCCATTTACTTATTTATTTCCTTGCACGATTTATGTTTTGCTTTTTTGGTTTAGTTTTATTTGTTTGGGCAAATTTCTTGCCATTTACCTTTGCATTTGCATTTCCTATTGATTGGCAATTTTTGAACTGTTTATTGTGCTCTTTTGTTTAGCTGTTCAAGAGCTAAAACAAAAGCCACCAGGCCCTGTGAGGGACACATTTGAATGCGGCGAGCGTTGCTCGAGGAAAAAGTAATTGCTAATGCATATTTATGTGGCACAAATTTGCCATTTGTTTATGCATAAAATTATCAATAGTGCAGGGCGGCCCAGCCGTAGAAAATGGTGACCTTTTTAGCTTAATAAATAGAAATCAGCTGTTATTGTGAAGAGATCAGCCATTTATTCTGTGTTGAGGGACACTGTCAGGAAAATGTAGATTGGTGCCGGCAATATCATTAAATGGAAGGCCAGTGACCCTTTCGGTATAGTCTATTATACTTTATCTAATAGGGGATAAATGACTCTGGTTGGCAAATAGATTAAAAAAAGAAAAAAAAAGAAAAGATAAAAAACCAACCCCTCCAGACTTTTCTTATCCCTCAGCCATATGAACAGGTAGATACTGAGGAGATAATCTTGCACCAGCTGGCTGGTATTTTTCTAGCAGAAAAGTGACTTTAAAAATAAACAGCAAGAACAACAAAACCAACCTCACCCACAAACCCACTCTGTTTTGACTGGTTTTGGCAGTTTTGGTTTGGTGTGGGGAAAACCAGCCAGCGCCAACCTATGATTCTTCCTAGTTCGTGTCACTGAAGGCAGTGTTCTGAAAAGGCCCACAAATGGATCGTATTTTGCCTTGTGAAATGAGAACTTATCGTTAGAAAGTAGGATCTTTTCTGAAGACAACAGGTTTTCAAAAAGAGTTGTACTTTATTCTTATATGCATTCAATTTTTTAAGAGTGGACAAAAATTTGCCAGATGATACCCCAAGACACTGCAGACCTCATCTGCAGAAGATGTAGCAGCATAGTTTTCTTTATGCTGCTCCACTAATGCACCCCAACCTTAATGAGCAGACTTAATACTGGAAGAGTTAAAATCTAACAGCCCTAAGCCTGAGGAAGTTCCTGTGAAAATGAAAGTATACGCAGGAAACCTCATATTTCTGTGTTTGTCTCATTCTGTTCTCTACAGTGCACTGCACCGTGCATAACTGGAAGCAGCTTTAATCATCCCACAGGTGAAATGTGGAGAGATGTGAGTCACAGTGACTGTAAAGGGTTGCGTTTTCTGTGCACACTGTGTGGTGGGCTGGGCATTTGTTTTTTCTTTTTGTTTTTAAATCCCTGAGAAAGACTCAGCAGATGTTCGCGATGGCAATATTTCACTTTGCAAAGGCTATGGTAGATTAGGAGATAGCCTTATCTGCATACCCAGCCTGGTTAGGTGAGATGAGATCCGGCCCACCACCACTGTGGGACTGTCTGCTGTCCTGATTGAAGGCTGTTGATCTGTTTTTCCCTGAATTTTAACAGTGGTGAAGTTTTTTTTGGTGTGGTTTTCTTTTTTTTTAATCATTTTAGTAAAATGTAATACAATACATAAAACAGTATAGGATCTATTATACAGTATATGATCTATTACTCTATGATAACGTTGCAGAAGTCTTCATAAGAATGTGTGCTACAGTTCAAGACTTCTTCATATCTAAAATTTTCTCTCATATTGCGTCAGTTTTTGGAAAGGGCTTCTTCAGTCTCCTGTTTGTGCGTTTCCGTGTATTTAACTCCTGTGCGCAGAGCTCTCTCCTGCTTCTGGAATGCCGCCCTCGCAGTCCTCCCAAATAATGGTCCCCAAACCACATTGCTGTAGAAATAAAAAAATTGTAGGACATGCTATGAAAATAGAGAGTAAGTCAAAGAAATAGCTGAAAGTATAAATTTTCTTAGGGACATCCTATGGAAACCATAGTTAAGATGAAATTGAATTTAACTGCAGAGTAGGATCTACATTTCTTCACATGGCAACAGATCCTTTTTTGCTGGTTCGGTCGCTCCACTCCAGACAGTAGCAAGAACCACAATTTCTGAAGTCTCTATTAACATTTGCGGATTGCTGTGTCCTTCTTGTTAATAAACAGTTGCTATTAAGTGGTATTTTACTTTTATAAACACATTTTTATTTCTACTTCACCAAATTAGTTAAGCTTGCTTATTCCAAGTAGATCTGTTTTTTTTTCTAGAGGGTCTTTTCCCACCCAGATATCTCCAGCTCTGCTCCTGATAAACATCTTCCTTACACGTTAAAGCTCACAACCAGTCGTTAGCTCAATTTCACTTTTTCTTTTCTAACAGTCATAAAACAACCCTTTTGAAGTATGCTGTTTGACACCAACTAGAAAGTTGTATGTAGGTAAAATTAACAAGTAGAAAATGCTGAAGTCTATTGTGTTGGAATAAACTGGAGACCACACTGTTGTAAACTAACCTGGATCCAGTGAAGAGTCTAGCTCAGGATATTACTATTATTAATGATTATTATTTCAGCTACTGTTGTTATTGCTACATGTCTTCTGTTGTATCTGTACTGCCCAGGCCTGGTGGTAGAAGATACTGTGCTAAATACAGAGAAATAGAAAGCAAGGCTTCTTCAAAAACCTAGAAATATCCAGGTTTATGGAAAATCACAAGTTTTGTAAAGAGGGGTTGGTTAAGGGAGGAGATAGGTCACAGACAAGACAAGGATGAGCAACTACTGCTGATCAAAGTTTGTAGCAGAAAACACAAGAATGAGCAAAATTAGTATTACTTTTTCCTTGTACTCTGCTCATATGAATAGGACAGGGAGTAGCACTGTGCCTTGGTTCCACATTGCCAGGGAAAGACAAAAATGTGATGGGGAATATATGCTTACTGTAAAAAGGTGTTACATGTCTGATCGTCCTGCAACCTGACTTCAGTGTCCCAGGATCTCCTCCTAAGCAGCAGTGAATTGAGTGGGGCTTGTTCTTTCCTCAGCGCCTGGCACATCTGCTGTATTAATAATGTGTGGGTTAGAGAAGGAAGATTAAGGACAAATTTTATATTATGCTAATTAGTTGATGAATGTTTAATAAGATAACCAAGTAACAAGAGTTAAGAAATTTATATTTTCTGGTTCTTTGAGATGCTGGTACCCGGGTAGTCTGATAGTCCTGCAGATCTTGACCTTTCTTTGTAAAAGGAAATTTTGATGACTTATGTCACTGGAGATTGACTTTTCCCCCCTTCTTCAAAACGGATTGGTTTGAAAAGCCCATAGAGATAATCATCTTTCTAAGAGCAGAAATTCACGTTTGAGGAAATTTCTGTACAAAATACAGAAAACACATTTCTGTTTGCTCATCTGATTGCTCAAAAATAATATAGGAAACTGAGGTTTATCTTCGGAGTTTGCCTGCATGCAGGGCTCGCTATGAACCAGGGATTGGCTGTCTTTGGAAACCTCATGCACCACCCTGCTCTTGATGGCTGTCTTATGTGCTGCTGCTTTTCATGGAGCGCGCTCAGAGCTGTAGGGCCAGCAAAGTAATTCCATGAAGTTAAGCCGGTAGAGAAAGTGTCTGGTTTTATATATTGAGGTTACTGATTTCAGAATTTGATGTGGTGTGTGTTTTGTAGCTTAAAAATAAAATAAATTCCTATTTATTTTTAGCCACATGTAAGTTTCATACTACAAATGATTTGTTTAGGTTAGACTAGATTGATATTAATAGATAATAATACAGCTTAGGGAAGCAAAACCTGACTGAAAGGACAGCCACTTCACACTTGGTGCAGACTTTGGCTTGTGTGAACCTGGTGTGTCATGCCACAAGTATGGTCTCAGACTTGCCTGTGCAGCTTTGTTCACATGATCCAGCTAAATAACAGTAGTACTAGAGACTTTTTGTTTTCTAGTCACTGCTTTGATGTGCACTTCAGTCACACAAGCCTTATTTTCCCAGTTTTGCAACCAGGTAGACCAAGGCACAAAGCTAGTAACAGGGAGCCGATGGCTCGGCAGGGCCACCTGGGAGACACAACCCTGCTGCACTCTTCCATGTGACAGTGTCATGGGCCTCTGCAGAGGGTTCTCAGCTCCTGCCTCATGCATGCCACACGTATACACCTTGTGCCACAAAACACTGCTCCCCTCTCTGCTGAAGACCTGGGGATAAAACAGCAGCAGCCATAACTGTAATGGGTGCCCAGAGAGATCTGGGGTGCATCGCACTCCTGAACTGTGGAGGACAAGGTGGGGTTTGGGAAGTCATGCTGTCTAACATTCGTCATTGAAGTTCTGGCCTTTGTCATACCTGGGGGAGAAGCCACTCTGTGACCCTCACAGGAAGCTCAGGTGCAGCTCAGAGAACCTCGAGGCGGGAGGAATAAGTCACAGAGTAAACATTTGAGTAACCCTCCTACTCACAGGGTGACAACTAAGAGCAGAGGCAAATGCAGCAGAGGACTTCTTGCTCAAAGTGCCGTGCTCACACCGTTAACCATGCTAAACGGGCTAATCATGCAAGCATAGGCTGGGGATAGAAAAACAGAATTGGTGAGTGTAGGTTAGCTGTTTAAACACTCAAGGGAAAAAGGAATATATAGTCATATCTTTCTCCTAGTTCAATCTTTGTATTGATTTATCATGATAAGAGGGGCCACTTTAGTTCTAATAATGTCTACTTTTATTTTCTTTCCTTTTTTTTTTTTTTTTTTT
>Ga0065711_1008621_pt1 | contig 12479 bp, 4 predicted proteins | sample Hoacrofraction12_FD_59098 | JGI IMG/M metagenome (GOLD analysis project Ga0065711, IMG submission 59098) | Hoatzin crop microbial communities from Cojedes, Venezuela - Epithelial fraction 12 v2 (version 2) | ecosystem: Host-associated > Birds > Digestive system > Esophagus > Crop | place... | reverse complement strand
TTTCCTCCCCTGCCGCAGGTCTCGCTGCGGGAAGCGGAGCCGAGCCCGGAGGGGAAGCGCCTGCCCCCGGCGGGAGCCGCCCGGAGCCGAGGAAAAGTTGCGTACGGGGCCGGGCCGGGCGCGATGGCGGGGCGCGGCGCGCTCTGCCTGGGGCTGCTGCTGCCCGTCCTGCTGGGCTGCGGCTCGGCGCAGCAGCCCGGCGCCTGCCCGGCCCTCTGCGAGTGCTCCGAGGCGGCCAAGACGGTGAAGTGCGTGAACAGGAACCTGACGGCGGTGCCGCCCGAGCTGCCCTCCTACGTGCGCAACCTCTTCATCACCGGCAACCGCCTCTCCCGCCTGCCCGCCGGCGCCTTCCCCGCCCGGCGCCTGCCCGACCTCAGCGCCCTCAACCTCAGCGGCAACCACCTGCGGGCCGTGGAGGCCGGCGCCCTGGCCGGGCTGCCCGCCCTGCGGCAGCTGGACCTGGGCGGCAACCCGCTGGTCTCCCTCAGCCCGCAGGCCTTCGGGGAGGGCGGCAGCCCGCTGGAGGAGCTGGCCCTCCGAGGGGCCCTGCGCGACCACGGCGTCCTCCTCAGCCTGGCCGCCGTGCTGCAGTCCGGGGCCCTGCGCAACCTCAGCCGCCTGGAGCTGGCCGACAATGGGCTGCTGCTGCTGCCCGCCGGCATGTTCACCGCCCTGCCCGCCCTGCGGCAGCTGGACCTCAGCAACAACTCGCTGGTGGGCCTGCGAAACGTCTCCTTCCGAGGGCTGGGCCAGCTGCAGACCCTCAACCTCAGCGACAACTCCCTGGCCGTGCTGAGGAACGGCACCCTGGCCCAGTTCCGTGGCCTGCCCGCCCTCCGGCACATCGGTCTGGGCCGCAACACCTGGGTCTGCGACTGCACCATCGAGGACCTGGTGGCCTGGCTCAAGGAGAGCGACCAGGTGGAGGGTAAAGAAGCCCTGACCTGCGCCTACCCCGACAAGATGCTGGGCAAAGCCCTGCTGAAGATCGATGGCTCGGACCTGAACTGCTCTGTGCCCGTAGACCTGCCTTCCCAGCTGCAGACCTCGTACGTCTTCCTAGGGATAGTCTTGGCTCTCATCGGGGCCATTTTCCTCCTGGTTTTGTACTTGAACCGAAAAGGAATCAAAAAGTGGATGCACAACATCAGAGATGCCTGCAGGGATCACATGGAGGGCTACCACTACAGATACGAGATCAATGCAGACCCCAGGTTAACAAACCTCAGCTCCAACTCGGATGTCTGACGAAGCGCCGCGGACACGGGGCAGCGCACAGTAGCTATGCATGAAAAGTAGACTTACGCTTTACCCTCGCGCTTGCTTCCCTCTCCCCGGAGAAGTCTCAGACGTGCTTGTGACATGAGGGGGATATGCCTCCCTGTGACGTAGAGTTCAATTTTGTGTTCAGACACTGGGCAGCTGCGCATGGCGTTGTGCTGCATGTAGGAAACAAGCTGCTACTTCTTTTCCTCCTTACCTTATCTGTACTCGTGGGAAATTTTTTTCAAGATCTTGAAAGAAAGAAAAGATTCTTTATGATCCTCCAAAGCCACAAGAGTTTATAAAAAATTTACCGAAGCAGACACCATTCAACAAAAGCTGCCTCAACTTTTTGGGAAAACAAACGTTATGTTCCTCTGTGCCAGTTTTGATCTTGTATATCCGAACTGTGATGACAATGATTCCATTTCATAGACTACCTTGAGATTTAAAAAACCAAGGAACTGCTTTTAACAACTCCTCTGTTACAAAGAAGGAAAGCGAATAGTGAGCATGCACAAATACTTTATAGTTTTACGTGTTAGGAAACTTACGATCGCAGTAAGTCTCTTACTATTTTGTAGAGTTATTTTTGGTTGCAGTTTATGTGAAAAGAGAGGGGGGTTTATACAAACTGCATCTAACTCCCATCTGAACTGTTAAATTCAATAAACAGTCTTACAAGAACTGTCGTGTTGAACTTTGCTGTTCAATGAGAAATGTGTGGACGTCTAAGAATGTGGGTAGCTTTATAGTCTATGGAGGACATGGAGGTGACTCAAGACAGCCAGCATGGCTTCACCAAGGGCAAGTCCTGCCTGACCAGCTTAGTGGCCTGCTATGATGGAGTGACTACATCAGTGGATAAGGGAAGAGCTATGGATGTCATCTGTCTGGACTTCTGTAGGGCCTTTCACATGGTCCCCCACAACATCCTGCTCTCTAAAATGGAGAGATGCAGATTTGATTGGTGGAGTGTCGGTGGGTGAGGAATTGGTTGGATGGTTGCATCCAGAGGGTAGTGGTCAACGGCTCAATGTCCAGATGTAGATCAGTGACAAGTGGTGTCCCTCAGGGGTCCGTACTGGGACCGGTGTTGTTTAATATCTTTATCAATGACATAGCAAGATCGAGTGCACCCTCAGCAAGTTTGCAGATGACATTAAGCTGAGTAGTGTGGTTGACATGCCTGAGGGACAGGATGCCATCCAGAGGGACCTGGACAAGCTCAAGAAGTGGGCCTGTGTGAACCTCATGAGGTTCAACAAGGCCAAGTGCAGGGTCCTGCACCTGGGCTGGGGCAACCCCTGGTATCAACACAGGCTGGGGATGCAGGGATTGAGAGCAGCCCTGCCAAGAAGGACTTGGGGGTACTGGAGGATGACAAGCTGGACATGAGCTGACAATGTGTGCTCGCAGCCCGGAAGGACAACCGTATCCTGGGCTGCATCAGGAGAAGCGTGGCCAGCAGGTCGAGGGAGGTGATTCTGCCCCTCTGGTCCGCTCTGTTGAGACCCCACCTGGAGTCAAAGTCATGGACCTGTTGGAACGGGTCCAGAGGAGGCCACAAAAGTGATCCGAGGGCTGGAGCACCTCTCCTGTGAGGAAAGGCTGAGAGAGTTGGGGTTGTTCAGCCTGGATAAGAGAAGGCTGCAGGGAGACCTTATTGCAGCCTTCCAGTACTTGAAGGAGGCTTATGAGAAAGACGAGGACAAGCTTTTTAGGCCTGTTGTGATAGGACAAGGGGTAATGGTTTTAAACTAAAGGAGGGTAGATTTAGACTGGTTGTAAGGAAGACATTTTTTACAGTGACAGTGGTGAAAACCCTGGCACAGGTTGACCAGAGAGGTGGTAGATGCCCCATCCCTGGAAACATTCAAGACCAGGTTGGACAGGGCTCTGAGCAACCTGGTCTAGTGGTAGATGTCCCTACTCATTGCGGCAGAGTTGGACTAGATGACCTCTAAAGGTCCCTTCCAGCCCAGACTGTTCTGTGGTTCTATGATATTCTCTGAAGTAATAGCCCTGCAGTAGTAATCTGAATAAAATTTCATACAAACGTGTATCTTAGAGACATAAATGTTTATGACAATTTTGTGAAGTACACTGGGAGAATTACACTGATGAATGAAGAGAGCAGTTTCACTTGGTACAAAACCCCCTGCTCTCTTAAAAGAACTGCAAAACGTTGAGACAAATGCTAGGGTCCACCCTGCTGGGAAGGGCAAGCTGATAGAATTTTTGTAAGGTCTTCTCTACCAAATTAAAAAAAAATAATTCAAATTAAATTGTGGAGTTTGTAAGCTAAGGAAAATTTTACCTGAGTGGAATTGTTTGTTATAAAAAAACATACTTTCATGTCCTGAACTAAATTAAAAGCAGCTCATTGGTGTGGTCGGTGAGCTTCAGGCTTGTAAATCAATGCAGCACTTACTAAGTGCTTACTGTTTCATTTTAAGCTCTCTGTACATGTGAAGTTCAGCAGTGATCCACATCAAGTAACTTGATGGAACTTTACATTTATCTTAAAGCTTGTAACAGGTGCATTTCAGTATTGTATGTTCCTCATGCTTATTACTTGCTTGGGAATGCATTTTTTTGGAAATAGATAAAGCATGCGAAGAGAAACTTAAAAAATGCATCATTTAATATGCAACTCTGATGACTAGAAAAGGTGAGCAAGAACCTTCCAATGGCCACCGATAATTAATGCACTTTTTCTAATCCATTTATAGATTGTTAATGAAAAAAATACACCAGCTGTAAAAGTGTGATGTGAATTGTTATCTGTCAGTATATCTGTGGAGCTTTTTCCATGGACGCTGTTACTTGAAGCTCTTGAGCATCTCTAAAAGTTTATGAATTACCAGCTAATTTCCTTCGCTTTCAAAAGTGACAGTTTTCTCATAGATATATGCCTTTGGTAAGAGCTCATAAATATAAAATAGTCCTTAAAGTATAGGAGGAAATATAAACTATTTCGGGCATCGGTATTATTCGGATGCATTTTTCTCTCCTTGCAATTTCAGACAAAGCAAGTAGCACAAGTTGGTGCAGACGATTTTTCTATTGCTTCAAATTGGCTTTGTTTAGTAGCAGTGGGGTCTTTTTAATGTAGTTTTGTACATTTGCCCTCAAAAGTAAAAAAGAACTAAGTACAATTATTGTTTAATAAATCAGTGTATTTTACAATTAATCTGAGTTAAGTGATAGCTGATTTCTCCTGCTGTAATTTAAATGTATGAGCAATATCTGGTTAACGGCGTATGAATTAAGTTTGTGGATTCTTAAAAAGCAGACTGCTAGTCTGAATGGTAGCTGCCCATATATTAAGAATAATGTAAAAAAAACCCCAGTGTGAATAACTATTACTGTGCAACTATGCAAACCGTTCATACTTGATATACATAAGATAGTTTAGATAAGAAGCTAGAATTTACAATAGCTATGCAGCGTGCTTTGTTGTGTTGGTCATTTCAGAGATTATCAGCTTACACTTATTTATACAGTGCCAAGAGGAGCAGACCGTCATCCTTGCTGAGGATGCTCCTGCAGTGTAACAGATAAAATATGTACAAAGCAAGCCGTTTCTTGGGCAATTTCTTCGGTTTTGTTAACAGATACTTCAAAGTAACTACACTAAAAGCAATCATCTGTGATGTGTTAATGTAGCCATGCGTTTATAGAGCTGTGCAAGGACAGGCAACAACTTTAATCGCAGTCCCTCATCAATGGGCTGAGTATTTGTATAGTGAGCAAGTGTAACTGTTGTATTACNTCTATTATTCTAAAGATTATTATTTTTGTATCATAGAAAGTCAATGTAATAGAATTTTATTAGAGACCTGGTGATGACTACTTTAAAATAATTTTTGCCATTTGCTTATGTGTGTATTTATTAGGATGTAATAGTTAGCACGTGTCAGTATTGTGCTGGATAACAGTCTCCTACAGTGTTTGACAAATAGTGAATGCTTTGGTGTTTTGTACAATGCATTATTTTTTCTTAAATCCNCTTTCATAAACAATGATTGAAATTTGTTTTCCTTTCCTTTTGCAAAATAGTTAACAGTGTTACTCAGAAGACATTTAAAACGTGGCTCCTAAAGTGCTTNGGAACTTGGTTCAATAGTCTACATTTAAAATAACGTTATTTTAAGGGTTCTTCTGAAGCACATTTTATAATCTTACTCTGCTTTAACACCATTTCAATGAAATTTCAATTGATCACCATTTCCAGAGCAGCTTGAATAGTAAGGCTGTTTTATTCATTCTTCAATAAAACACATGCAGTACTACATGCCTCTAAACTGTGTTTTGTATACATAAACCTTCAGAGTTCTGCAGACACGGTTGTCACTGATATTTCATAGAAAACATCTGGACTCAAGTAGTGGGCAAATCGTCAGGGAAGGCTGCACAGCTATAGAAGCAGAAAGGATGGGTTGTCCAAGGTTCACCTGCTTCCTTAAAACTAGTTTTAGTTGTAATAAACTTAAAACTTTCTTGGAAGAATAGCACAAGGAATTGCCATAGTTTTAATATATTTTCCTAAAGTACTTTGGATAAGCACTGTTGCCAGGTAAGAAACAGAAAATTCCCCAAATCTTTTTTTATTCAAGGTAGCTTTATATTAGATCATCCCACTTTTTTTTTTTCTTTCAGCAAGCCATAATATTACCAATAATTCTGACATCCAAAAAATGATTTGAAGTTTTGCAGAATGGCTTTAAATCTTTTCATTCAGGGTAATTTACCTTTTAAGCACTGGTGACAATCCCCAGTGACATGCCAGCTAGCGAAGCAGTCTGTTCAGACCCATATTCAGTTGTTGACAGAGATGTCACTGAAGACAGGGATGGCAAAATATTCAAAATATGACTGCACTAGGATCCCAACTCTCATTATTCTCCCAGCATTTTCCCTGTGGTATACTCACTCTTTATGCATCTGCATAATTTCTTCTTCGCCTCATTTTCTCAAGAAATCCATTAAAAGGAGTATCATGAATCTGCACAGGTAGAGCAATCAGTCCGACTGCACCTATATTTTGAGGTTTAGCATCTTTATTTCCCTATAAGCCTTAAAGTGAAAAAGAACCTTTGTCAAAGTGCACAGAATGAACATTTGACACTCACTTTTTTTTCTCTTTAGCAGCTGAACATTTGAGAAGAACCATTCATTCTCAGCATACGAGGAAGGAAAATAGCGTTTGGGAAGAAAAACTTTTAGTTTTCAAGCTTCCAAATGACACTTGCATTCTGTGAGAGAAGGTTGAAGGGAGAAGTTTATAAAGGAAACGGAGTTATCCCTTTGTAATGGGTCAGCACTGGAAATCACAACGCTAGTAATAGGAACAATTGCTGATTGATTCTGTCTGTTAAGTTCTGGTCATGTTTTATGTATACAGCTCTAATTTCTTCCTGTTGCTAGAAATAGAAACATTTTGGTAACAAATGGAGTCACATCCTATAATATTTATAGTGCAGGTGTTTCCTCTGTGAGATTTTTGTGGGATATAGTGGAAGACTGAATTTAATTCAGCATCTGCTGATTTTGATAATGACTAGATCAGGCCCCTAGCTTAATGCTCCTTTTTTTTTTGCAAACGTGCTGCTTACTAGTTCCAAAGACCTTGGCTTGAAATCAAACACTGCAAGCCCACCAAGGAAGAGAGAAAGCAGTCCATTTGGGGAGTGTACAATTCATTAGATATTTCACACATGCTTAAAAAAAGACAGCAGCCACGTGGGAGCAGAGGATCTTTTGCTGATGTAAGTGTACTCTGCTAGTCAACACAGCAGTAGCAGAAAAGTGGTGCCTTGTACCAATGCAATAAACGTAACAGCATTCCTCTCCCACCTTGGGGGAAAAAACCCCAAAACACCAAGCTTTTAGAAGTAAGAATACAGGTTTGCAGTGTAAGTATGTCCTTAAAAAGGGCTTTTGCCTTCTCAACAGCGTTACAATTTATGTGTTGTCACATCCTTGGAAAACCTTGCTACGCCAGAAGTCATCTGTCGCGTAGGCAAAGCTTGAAATCAGGCCTTGCATTCCCGGTGTTACCCTAAATAGAAAAAGGGAACTGTTAAGGAAATTAAAATGGTACTTTAGATGGTGTATTCATGTTGCAGTTAATAATTTAATACTTGCAATTACTTATATTTTTCAAAGTATTCGCTAGATAGCTTTTTCTTTTTGATGATAGACTAACAGAATAACAGATTTATGTTTTCTGGTAATTATGCATGAAAACATCTGAATTAATTAGCAATGTTGTTTGAGTACATACAGTGATGAAAATGTTAGAAATCTCGTGTTCTAGAATGTTTTGCTATTCTAGAAATTTTAGATGCGCAAAAAACTACTATAGCTTTTTCAGATTGAAGTTTTATTTCTTAATTAAAAATTATTCTTGAAGAAAAACACAATAAAATATTTACCAGATTGCTTATAAATATTATATGTTCACCCTGTTGATTTAATTACTGTAAATCCTTACAGATATTGAGCCCTTTGCTAAAGGTGTAGTTGTATTCTTTATAGCTCAAATTGATGATTGTTCTGTGAATTTGCGTGATAGAATAGTAAAAAAGCAACTTCCATCTGGATAGCCTGATTAATTTCTTTGCAAAGAAATTTGGTCAGTGAATATAATGTGTTGTGTTTTAATAGTCTGTGTTATTTTGGACACAATTTGGTAGCTTTTGGTGTTTTAACGTATGTGGTATTGATTTTCAGGTTAGGTGCCAATTCTAAATTTAACAGTAATGGATTTTCAAGATTTAATGACTAGATCAAACTGTGTGTTTTAAAGTCTTCAAATACATATTTACATAGTGAAATACAAAGAAACTGTTACTACTGATGGTGTGAATTTTCTTACTGTGAAGGAACTATTAAAGAAAAATACTGCTGAAACAGAGAATGAAAGGTGAATTCCAGAGGAAAAAGCTTACTGATGACAAACTCTTTTATTCTTACAACTTTTTAAATGCAAATATTTAGATTGTAAATTCAAAGAGAAGGATGACATTTCATCTTCTCATAGATAGCTAGTGCAGACACCTGAAATTTTAGCAGGACGTAGTGATTTATTTGGAGCTGTCCCAGACGCGCAGCTGACAACTCGATTAGTCTTGTGTCCAAGTTGTTTGCTGTTATTGTTTTTTTTCACATCGCACACCTAACATGGAAGGCTGCTTGGCTTTACACAGGATGGATTAATCTGTCCTAGATTTTGTCTTCAGACTGATCTGTCTTGGTATCTGTCCACAGTCTACTTCACGTACTCTGTTTGTTTGAGTAGAAATTTTATCTATGGCATAGCCCAGGGTAGCTTTACATGAAATCAGGGACATTTATGCAATAAAGAAGTCATTTGTCAAATTGACATTATCAACTGTCAAATGGACATTTTAACAGAATGCGGTGTGTACTTCGTGCTGGCAGTGTAAAAGCATCAAGTAACCTGTAGTGCAATATTAAAATAAGAATAAATATCATCTATTGCAAGAATGCCGTGAGCAGTCATGAACTGACACAACTCTGGAGCATTTAAGCAACTCAAGCTTGTTTTGAAGAAGGAAAAGGAAGTAGTTACTACATTGACAATTGTCTTCTTTGGACAAGTGTCTTCATTTGTTGTCCTTAACAGCTTATGAACAAACAGTAGCCGAATGCTGTAGATAGGTATAAATTTGAATCCATTTATGTCAGCGGCTTTACCCCAGTGCTTTTGTGTTTCCCTGTTTTCAGGGGTGAGGGTACTTTTGTTAGCCTGGAAGGGAGAGAGATCTTAAACATCAGAAAACAAGAATTTTTATTTTATATATACATACGTGCATATTTTACATACAGATATTTATGCACAAAATGTAGAACTAGGAGACTGAAGGAGCAGAGTCCGAGGCACACCAGTCTCTCCAGTACATTCTGTTGGCTAGCTTAGAGGCCTGATTTTTTCCACTCTTTAGGAAGGGGATGTAAGTGCCGAGATGGAGCAGGTATAACTGAGAAGCGTTTAAGACGTGCTTCATGTTGCTGCACACCTTGTTTGGCCGTTAGCAGCAAGTTAACACAAATTGGTGCTGAGTGGCCAAGATTTTCCAAAGTGGCCACAATTTGGGTTTCTGCTTACAAAGTGGCTTAAAGGGGCTTCATTTTCAAAAGTTGTTGAACACCTTTTGGAAAATTACGCTGTTTTAAGGTGAATTGAACTAAATGTGGAAAAAACAAATTTCAGTATGAAAAGGTGTGTGTCTGGTATATACTTGAGAGAAAATATAAATACTTGTAAGAGCTTTTGAAATTCCCCAGTCTTTGCTCTCTGTCGTCTCTCAGATTCCTTGAGATCTCTGTAACACCATCTGTGCAGAACATCCTCTTCCTTCTCCAGCTCACTAATTTAACCATCCATAATCCAGATGCCTTCTTTCCATCACCTTTGTTTGGTGACCAAACTTGATTACTTCACATTGGTAAGCAAAGGTAGAATTCCTATGAAACAAGTCATGTATAAAATAAAATCTTGAATGTTTATTACTAAGCAGATTAATTAATTAAGGTTATATCTGTTCTTAGACTTCCATTTAGGTTTTCTCTTTTCCTGTTTGTCCCTTTCTGTTTTGTTTTCCAGCATACCAGAAAGCTTCTCTGGTAGCTCTGAGGAACTCTCCGTTTGTGATTTCCAGTAATGAAAAAGGAGATCTTACTCTGAGATGATAGTCTAGAAAAAAAATTGCAGAAGCAGTCCTCAAACTTTTCTGACAGGATAGTAAAATGTCACTGAAAATAGCTCTGCTAACATATTCTTGATTTGTCAGAAATGCTACATGTGGAGAAAGAACTGTAATGCTGAATTTGTGGTACTGATATATGAGCTCTTTAACGAGACTGGGAGATTTCTAATACAATAGCTTATAGTGCCTCTGCTCCGATTTCTTCTCCCTGCAGCCCCACGCACCGCCCAATATGCTTGAATACAACTCGGATGAGTTTAGGACATGCATTCAGCAGATTGTGGTAATTTGTTTAGATTATTAATCATATGCAAAGGCCCTTATTTTCAGGCACATAAAGAAATACGTTCTAGTACTTGTCATTTTTAACTCAGAAACAAACTAGCAGGCATAAGCCTGGTTTCATAACTTCTCTGTAAATACAAAAAAATGCTCTGAATTTGAATTTGCAAGGAACAGATGTCTTTCAGCAAGCTCGAGTGTAAATTCAGCAGGATTTCCGATTTAATCCAGGAAATGATGACACTGAAATTTATTGCAAGCAGAGAAATGACTTGTTCCTCATCATAGTTATGCAGGCTCTGCCTTTTCCACGAAGCGGTACAAGGTGTTTTATCTCCTAGGTTTCCAGGGAGACAGTCACAATCCAGTAGGGGTTACTGTTGTTCTTAATAAAGCTCTCGAGATTTTATCGTTTTAGCAATTTTTCCGATCAAAATCACAGAGATAGCAGATAGGATTTGATAAATGACACTGAGTAATGTGAATTGATGTGACCTATTTCAAACACACACAGATCATGCTGTGGGGCACCAGCGTAGAATAGATGATACTGGTGCTTTCCAGCTAGAATCGTTGTTTTAACTGACAGGAGAAGAATCAAAACTGAGTTTTAGTCACTGTAGAGAGCTATACAAACTGTTCTTATGATATAGCAGTTGATATAGAATATAGGAAATCCAAAAGGTTTTGAATATAGGTGTGAAACACCACCTTCACCACAGCAATTCTAGGTTTGTTTATATACAAGTTGTGTAACAGTTCACAGAAAACTGTATGTCTCCCTTGTGGTTTAGAAGGAAAATTGGATTAAACAACCACTGGTTAATGTAAATCAAATTAATAGGAAAATATCTCTCAAAATAATCTTAGTTACTGATCTCATTACTGATGAGAATTCAAGAAATTTTGATCACAGAGATATATTGGCTTCACATATTTCTTCATTATTATACTTTCAACACTGTTATTATACATTAGTCACTGTGAACACAGAAACTTGCAAAGGCAGTGTTCAGTGCAAAGAGACCAATGAATAGTATAGAAATGCTACTGAGGACCCTCTCAATCTAATTTTACGCTATTCTGCCATACGAGGGGTAGAAGTAGAAAAGGGAATATCTTTGACAGAACAAACTGCTTAAGAAAGAAATGGGGTAGCGCCAAAAGTCTGCTGTAATGACAGTCCTTTTTACCCTCACGGAAGAACAAAGTGGCAATATTAGTGATGCTGAAGCAGAGGAAGGTATGGTTTCTTTCAGAAGTCTCTGGTTATTTAGGTTTATTCAGGGTTTTGCATTGTTGGAGCCACAGTTAATTCACGTGTCAACATTTAATCTAGGTCACCAGAACATATCAATGCCAGAACGTGCTATACATTTTCTTCCCATAATTTTTACGCTGCACTCTGTGCCTTCCAGTAATGCATGAAGCACTCGTTCTCTCCCTCCCTCCCATGGGAAGCGTGTACACTGGCTGAGGGACAGTGTACGCACCGTCTTACCTGCTGTTTCTGAGAGAAGTCATAAGCAAGGTAAAGAACCTCGTACTTCAAGCAGAAGGTTGATTAAGTCTGTGGTATTCCCTAATTGCTGGATAAGTTCCTTTGGAAAGCCTGCAGCTTAGAAAAAGTTTTGTCTCCTGTGCAAAAAGCCTTTTGTCTGCTTCAGGAGAAAATGTTAGGTACATTCTTCCCCTCTTAAATTTATTCCTAAATGTTCATCATTCAAATTCCTTTTGCATCAGGAAACAGAACATAAGCTGTGCATGAATTTGGGAGCATGATGAAATCCATAGGAAAATTTTTGTTTAGAAACAGCTAAAAAATAAGGAGTAAAGATTCTACCAATAAAAATAAGTTTTTAAACTACTTCACAGTAAATAAACTCCCTCCATAAGCATCCTGCTGAAGCTTACACCATTGCAGACAGCCCCTCTGCTTCTAGTAACAGAACCAACGTGCCAAGCAGAAGCCTCAGTGTTATGATATAGTTAGCTCTCATGGCAAAGTGTTTCAACAGCAAAAAGAGGTTTGCATTTCTGTGTGGAGTCTGTTCTGTGAGTTCGCTACCACATTGATTTTTGCAAGAGGCTGGACCGCACACAGAGCTCTCAAATGTGGGTGCCCCAATAGCCTGTGGGCCCTCTCTCCTCTCCTCTCCTCTCCTCTCCTCTCCTCTCCTCTCCTCTCCT
>Ga0065711_1047183_pt1 | contig 12480 bp, 4 predicted proteins | sample Hoacrofraction12_FD_59098 | JGI IMG/M metagenome (GOLD analysis project Ga0065711, IMG submission 59098) | Hoatzin crop microbial communities from Cojedes, Venezuela - Epithelial fraction 12 v2 (version 2) | ecosystem: Host-associated > Birds > Digestive system > Esophagus > Crop | place... | reverse complement strand
CTCTGGGCAACCCGTTCCAGTGTTTCACCACCCTCATTGTAAAGAATTTCTTCCTTATATCCAGCCTAAACCTACCCTGTTTTAGTTTAAAACCATTACCCCTCATCCTGTCACTGTTGTGTCTACTAAAACGCTTGTCCCCATCTTTCCTGTAGGCTCCATTCTGGAGACCTGAACTGTGAGAAAACTAAACCAAGAAGAAAAATTAAGAATTTCATCACTGTAGCTCCTTGAAGTAACTAGCTGCAGGGTTAGAGGCTTCCCACTACCGATAAGAAAGGGGTAGAGGCATGTGACAGCAGGGGAGAGGGGGACTGACATTGGGAGGAGGTAACCACCGCATTGATTTAGCTGCAGCATCAAATATTTCAAGAACAGAGAATAGAAAAAATACAGTAATTTGCATTTTGGGATCTTGTCCTTATCTCTGTCTCAGGCTAGATAGAAGGCTAGAGAGGGACGGTTAGAAACAGGCTATGTATCTTTGTACCTATATCTCCAACTCTAATGCTGTTCTCCTCAATCAAGGAAGGTTTTGGCTATATGCATAAAACCCAGTGCACATACAGTTTAATTGAACTGTACTTTTAGTTAAACAAGTTTGCATGTGACCATTTCTGGGGACAAAGTTTCGTGTGGAGCTGTGTCTCTTTTCAGACAAACTTGCATTTCTTTGTAAAATATTACTGCACATATTTAACATGACTACCCAACTGCGATGATTCCAGCAAAAGCTAGTAAAATATTTCAATTCTTGCACTGTGGAGACTAAAGGAATTTTTGGATCTTGTTTGGACAGCAAGGAAGTATTTTCTGTGTTGGGTAAGGCTGAGGAGAAATGGAATTTGGAGTATTTTTGTTGTACTGATAAATGTCAAGGGACTGAGTATAGTTCAGTTTGCCTGAACTGAACCTGATAAACCTTACCACTTTTTGAAATGACAATTCAGCTTCACTGGTATTAGAAACAGAAGGAATTTCAGTGCTGCTAAGCTACAATTTACTGTAAGTTTTAAACTTCTGTCCATTTTTGAGCTAGTTTAAATGATAGCATGTGAAAATAATATGTAGTAACTTGCATGTCTGCTACATCAGTTTCATCAGTAAAGTTGGTGAAACTATGGGATTCAAACTTACAGGCTGGAGAGATCCTTATCAATGCGACATTGAACATCTGCACTTTATTTGCACAGGAGGGATTTCCAAGTGATTTTGGAATCTGGGTTGGGTTTTATTTTCCCATTTGTGTATTAATTTATCACCAAAAAAGGATATGAATGTGTCTGCGTGGCTGTGTTTGTCACTCTCACACAGCTTTTCCTTCTTTTGAGACTGTGAAGTACTGATAGAAGTTCACTACAAGTTTGCATCTACTGTTAACCATCTGTGTCCCACAAAATCTGGTGAGCTTGGAGAGACAGCAGCCCTGGCCACTTTGTACACGTTTTTCATAGGGAAATGGTAGTACTGTGAATACTGCTACTACTGTTAATTTACCTGGGAGGATCAGGTGACAGTACCTAAATTTTTTTTTTTTTTCAGCACTGCATCACAATTTGCAGTAGTGCTGGTGTTGGTAAACTTATATCATGGCTGTAGAGCTTTTATCAGCCTGCAAGCTACCAGCCTATGTTAAAAGATGCCAAGGTGGCATGGCAGCATAACCAGGTCAACAAGGTTATGAGAGTTACAAGCCAGTCTACTCAAGAAGGTATTGAGGCTGTAACTCATGCTATAGGGGCCCAAAATAATCTGCCTCCCAGATATACAGTAATCTTTCAAAGTGGTATAAATTAAACTATTGCAAATGTTCATGCATTGATATTGCAGTTGATTTTACCAGCCTAAAGATATTGGCTACTCGGTGTGGTTTTTGTTTTATTTTGCTTTTTAATCCTTGTATCAGGCTGCATAGAAAAACCTCCCAATGAAGACCTTGATAAAACTCTTCACAACTCTTATTTCTATACCTAGCTCTTGGTTATAGGCCACAGTAGAGACCTTTAAGAGTGAAAACTTGTGTGTGTTGACTAGACTGCAGTCTAGCACTGTTTCCCTCCATAACTTTCGTAGACTCAAAAGCTAGCACAACTTCGAAGGGACACCAGAGCATGTCTAGTCCAGCCACATCTCTTTGTGTGGGAGCTTTCACCTGCTAAGTGGGGGGGTTCCTAACTTCAGACATACGCAATATAGTTTTAAACAACTGTGGTAACTGTCTTAATTTCTTTCATAATTAGTGGAGAGAAATAGAAGAGAGAGAACATCTGGTCTGATTTATATGTCTTTGGTTGTTCTGTCATCCTTCAGTGATGCTTATGTCTCCTCAGCGAATATAAAGGAAGTGCAGACAATTAATTCGGATATAGATATCTGCATATTTATACCATGTAAGCACCTACGCTTGTCATCTACAATCATAGCATTTTATTTTAAAAATTCTTTTAAAGTCCAGTAGTTGTTTCCAAATGGCAGAGAGCAATTTAAATTAAAGCAAATGTAAATTGCAGTGATACCACATACATAACAGGACTTTTTCGATGTCTTCGGCACCTTGCATTTCAAATTTTTTTATTGGGTCTGGACTACTGTGACTGGGAAGTTGTCTGGGGCTGCCAGAACAACTCCACTTTGTAGGTGGCTCTTGATTGACTTCCAGCTCCATTTATCTCTACTTTTCTCTGTGTTCCTTCAGAATTAGGGTTTGGCAGGCTCTCTGGACGGGAGAAGCACCCAGATAGCCAGTGGTGATATCCTCCCTCAGGCTCGCTCCAGCTGGAGTGTGACATCTCTAAATAGTACCGGTGGCTCTTCCTGGGACGGGAGCTGTGGGTACCTATGGGCTGCGTCTGCTTTGTTTCCAGCCATGTGCTGATCACTGCCCTCATCCCTTCGCTGCTTGCCTCTTTGGGAGGGCAGTCTTAGTTAATGTCATGTGCAGTATTTTATTCAATTAAACTGTTCAGCTTATTTCCACAAGTAAGTTAGCAGAACTGGTAAGAAAGGTGTTATAAATGATGACAGATAAAGCTATTTTGCAAAAGTAGCAAGTCCCCAGTGACTTCCTCCGCTCTGCCTTCTGCTTTCAGTTAGTGACCACCTTCTAGCATCCACTCATTAAAACATTTCACAATTGACACCTGGTTTTAGCCCCAGACGTTTTGATTGCAGCTTTTGTGGGTACTCTTTATGAAGAAACTGAGAGAAGAAGCCTTGAATTTCTACAGCAATAACTTTCCTTTGTGCTGAATTTTTGCTTGTATTTTTCTTTCCTTCCTGTTTGGATTCTCATAGAATGAGGACGTGATCATGGTGACATAATCTGTTCTTTTACAGAAAAAATCTGAAATCATTTTTTGCAAGATACAAGATGTTGCAGTGGACAAGTTCTTATGCTTTGCCAGACCTCCCTTATGATGTCAAGTGCATATTAGCAGAAAAAAAATGCCCTGATCACAGTATGAGAATAAGGATTATTGAATTCTTACAAGCAGACATGACAAAATACCTAGAAGGATCACTGTGAGTAAACATCGTTAGATTTATTTGGTGGCATTACCTGTTGGCTGCAGAAGTAAATTTTCAAAATAGTGTGAAGCCCTTCTCTTTAATATGCTTGCTTAAATAGAGGAGGCTAAGGGCCTGAAACCTCTTGAAGCCAACAGGAAGACTTCATGCAAACCTTAAAGCTGTTCCCTTTGTGATTTGGAGCGGAATTGATAGTCTTGGAAATAGTCAGTTTAATGGATATCAGTGGAGTCTCCAGACAGTGTCAATGCTGTCTAGAATTCCAAGTATTTCTTTTACATCTCCATCTTCTTTGCACAGGTATCCGAACAGTCAGCAATACAACATTGTTGTCAATGCTCTGCTGCAGGCGTACCCGTTTCTCAATGAAGATGGGAATGGCTTTGTAAGTATTGTAAATAGTTCTCTGCCTTGAAAAATAAGGGATTTTTTTTCACCCCACATAACTGATCTGAAGAAAATAACAGAGTTCAGAGGAAATCAATGTCAATTTCTTATATACTGGCTCTATTCAGAGCTGTAAGCTTCACTTTCACACGTTTTGGCAACTCACATTCTTATTTCATTATGTTAATTGAAAATTAATCCAGTTACAGTCATTCCTCAAAGCCACTGGGAGATCATGCAGGCCCCCACATAAAGTCCCTGGTTGCTTGTTGGGTAGTTTCTTTCTGGATTGATTTTCCCCAAAGGTTAAATTTAAGTAAATGGGACTTATTTTTGTTTTTAAAAACAAAGCCAAGCCTTTAAAAAATTGGCTGTATGAGGACTAACACGTGATTGATGCTCTTGCAACGGGATTATAATTGTGTGTTATATACCTAGCTACAACATGCACTAATACTTCTGGTTCAGGTACATCAGGAATTAGGCCTAATTAAAAAAAATATTTAAAAACACTAGTCGGGATCTCAGCAGGGACATAAGAGAAAGCAGTGGAAGGAGATGAGCTAAATTTGAACTACGTTTTATTCACTTTTGTGGCCCAGAGTACAGATCTGTGGTCTCAGAGGACAGTGTTCACCTTTCGACTTCACATCACTGCTTTGCCATGTGATACTTTTATAGCATCTTGTAAAAGCTTGTGAGACTCAGTGGGGATTGTTAGCTTTAAGTGTATATAAATATATATCTCATGTGCAGTTACTGCAGAAAGAAAAATAATTTTGAGAATTAAAAAAAAGTGAGGATTAAGGGATGGCTATTCTAGTTCTTCTCTGAGCCCAGGCAGTGTAGGAGGGAAGGGACTAAAGAAAACAAACACATCTCGGAGAGGAGCGAGGGAGCAGAAGGATCAGAGAGCAACAGTCCACCCTTATTTTCAATCAGGATTTCTCTCTGAATACCTCAGTGGGGGTCCCCGGCAATGCTATGGCTTCATCTGGCTCCCTTTGTGAAGGAGAGCTGGAATAGAGTTCAGGTCAGGTCTGAAGACCTTTTTACAGCCTTCAACTTTTAAAAACTGTTTTTAAACAGAGATTCTTCAGCTAGGTTTTCAAAAGGCTTTCACTGCAGCAGGACCACAGAGTGAGTGAAACTACTTATTACTTTGTTCTGTGGGAAATGGCTCATCACTTCCCAGGCTGATCCCAGAATTGGTGCTGGCAGAAGATGCGTGATGGGGCAGAAACTGCAGAGTTGTTCTTTGTCTTTTGATATTTCTCTCATGCTTGCTCGAAAGTAAAACTGGAACAAACCGCCATAAGTAAGCGAGGAAGCTGGAATTAGCAGTTTGCAATATGGCCAGTCCAGTGCTTCTGAGCCTGCCCCTCTGCATTGCCCGGGTTGAGGCAGGAAAAAATGCACTAAAGGTGTATGTCTGTATACTTAAGTTTGGAGGAGGGATCGAGAATGAATTACTATTTTTATTGGCGCTACTGTGAGACATTCTGTTCTTCATGATCATGAAGGCTATAAATACTTCTTTTTTCTTGATCTGAGATAGTTGTGCGTTACAACAGCAAGGGCTTAAAACAAACCCTACAACATATGCACAGCTACTTAGCATAAGGCTTGCAATAAAATTGAATTCATATACCTATAAGAAACAAATGAACAACAAGAAAAAATGGCTAACCACCATTCTTTCATCTTTTCTTAGAAAAAGTGTCTTCAGCAGATCAAATAAGTGACAGTTTCTAAACTTCTCTTTTAAAATTGCATCAGGTTAGAGTGGCACTATAAGAATTGCTGCTTGCTGTTCCTGATAACAGTATTGAATCACAGATGTTGTCAGAGATCTTACTCAGAGGTTCTGAATACCTTAAACATTTTATCTGTAGTAGTTAGATATTATTACAGTTTTTGAATTGTACATTGAAAGTATTCAAGAAAACTGTCATCAATAAAATAATCCAAAAGTAAAGCAGAAAAGTCTTTGAGGACTGATAGCTAAATGTAGAAAAGGAAAACTGTAAAATGAGAGTAGTATTTTAAGGAAAAATCCTAGTTACATTAGTTATTAAATAGCATATATATAAACTTCTGGAGACGCAGTTCATATAATGTCATTTTGGCGTCTACATCAAGAAGAGAGCAATAGCACTGTGGAAATTCTTCTTTCTGCGGACTCCAAAGGGAGGACCAGCTGTGCACAGATGTCTGTGCTTGATAGGTGACCCCCTCCTTTTGGTGTCTTGTAGGGCCAGAGACAGGGACACACCAAACACGGCAATTCAGCTGGGCAGGCCTCTGAGAATAACTCTATCCAGGTCTGATAGAGTAAAAGTTCTTGGAGTTCATTTAGAATACCAACAAAGATGTTTTCAAGTATTTGGACTTTCAATCTCTTGTAAAAGTTACAGGAAAAAGAAATGGTTGCCTGCATTTCAAGAAACGAAGGGGCTGAATGTAGGTTTGAGTACGAAGTCTTGCGTTCCTTCTGGTGTGATGGAGCTCACTTCTGCTGTCGGGTGTTTTCATTACTTCCGCACAAAATGCTCTGTCCCACTGTATCGTTAATGATGTTCATTTATTGCTCATTATTTATTGCTGTGCTATGTCTTGGTTCCTAGATTCAGTTAAACTCTAAATTCATGCTCAAAAGGAAAGCAGTTGCTTACCCTTTGGGGTGGAGGAGCAGCCACAGCTTCTCATGGGGTGTGCAGAAGGCTGCAGCAGCTCTTAATGAGATGCCCTGAGAAGGTCTGTCAGTGGGATGATTTTATTTCTAACTCACGAGTCTTCTGGTTTGGAGCCCTTTACCAGAAATAAATGTGTCTTGGCTGCTGGAAGGATGTGGTGGAAACTGCTCTGGGTTCTTCCACAGCCAGTTCGCATGCCTGCGCGTGGTGTGGGAGGGCAGGGGCAGCCAGGGGGGCTTTCTGGCTGAGAAAGGGGAAAGTTCATCCTGCGAAAGATCTGGACGTTCCAGAATTAGCTTTTTCTTCTGACCGAGAGCTGAAAATCAGAATGTAAAGAAGCTGATGTAGTGAAAAAATTGGAGAAACTTTGAATTGGAAGTGTCAGCACTTTTGTTACAACATTTTCAAAGAAATGAAATGGCTTGGAAAACTGGAAAAGGGAAAAATCTGCTGGAAAACCTAGAGGAACAATAACAAAAAACAAACCTAAAAGTGCCTGAATTCACACCAGTATTTTCACAACAGGAAAAGATTTACTTACAAAACTTTGAACATCCAATTTTTGGGTGTTATTTTGTTGTGTGGTTTTGGGGGTTTTTTTAGTGTTTTTCCAAAATAGTAGACACTTACTATTTACAACTCCAAATTATTCAAAACAAGTAGCTTAAACAATGTGTGCATTATGTAGAAACTTAGTCTAATATTTTCAATTTCATACTGTTGCAATGAGAGGTCATTAAAGGCTTAGTGTTTCAAGATTTATTAGTAGATTATCCATAATTCTAATTTCTTCATTAAAAGGTTTCCCATTTAATTTTGCAGTATGGAAAAATATGCTTCTGTGCCATCAGCACTTTTGCAAAGCATATCCATTGAAATGTCGTCAGGATAATGATTGTGATCCTAAATGAATTAGTTTACAAATAAAGTTATGAATAAGCTACTTACATACCATGAATTCAAAAAGAAGGTTATTTACTACGTCACTCTAGAAGCGGGAACTAAGAAACAATATTCTGAGATTTGAAATAATAATAATAAAAATTTATACTAATGCGAAAACTCATTTAAGATGTCTATGGAGCACTTGGAACGAAATTCATTTTCCCACCCTGTTCCAGTATCAGCTTTTGGAAAAAAGTGCTTTAAAGTGGCAATCTAAGGAATTTTTCCCATGAAGTTTCCTTCTACTTAAAGAACAGTATAACGCTAAACCAACAAATACAACATTTTAAAAAAAAATTAATCTCCATTTAATAATGAAATAGATTATTGGATTTCTGATGTACAATGCAACCAATGCAACATTTTTAGGTAGTTGCAGATAAATAGGTTATATAGAAAAAGCCAAAGTCATAGTCAGAGCAGTTGAAAGAAAATTGCCATGACACTGTTTCTTGACCGCTTGCAAGATACCATTCTGTTTGTATTTATTGCTTTTACAAGGGTTACAGCAAACAATTTGGAAAGAGTCACTGCCTTTATTTAATTTCATTTCAGTCAACATGTTGAAAATCGTGTGTTTTCAAGCAAACCTTACGTGCGGAAGGAAAAGAGAGGGCTCTCATTGCACCGCTTGCCAGTGGGCTTTGCGTAAGCAGCTCCCTCGAGCTCGGGGCTGCTGAGCAGTGCCGTGATGCCGGTGAAACCCGCGATCCCAGTGCTGACATGCCTGATTTATGTAACCGCTGAGCACAAAATGATTATTCGCTAGTAAATTACTGCTTTTGATCTGCATGTAATCCTTTCCCTCCTATGTCAGATAGACACAGACTAATCCTGCTGCTGCCTTATGAGCATTGTAAGCCTTCCTGGGCTGGTTTTGGGCTTTTTTTAGGGGTGGAATTAGTAGAAAATAAAGTTATCATCAGCTCAAAAATGGTAGTGAAAGCATCCTTTTTAGAAGATGCATTACCCACTAGAGAAACCCCATAAATATATGTGCTCGCAGTCTCATTCATGAAATAGGTATGTGAGAAAGGACTTGGATAAGCTTATGAGAATCCTATTACAGAAATAGAATTAGTTAAAACTCTAATTTATCTGAGGACAGGAGGATGAAACAGCTGAATTTTTTGAACTCTGAGGGATATTTAAAGCTCTGTATAGGTGCCAGCATATTCTTTCATATGGAAGAATAAGAGAAAATGTCTCCTAGCCAAACAAAGGTTTTCAAAAGAAAGAAACTGCACAAAACTCAGCTAAGGGGATATTTATATTGTCAGCTGGTAATGTATTCTGGGATGATCATGTTTTAAAATATTTCAACATTGGTTGAACATTTCAGAGAAGTGTCAAACTAAGGGTTTTTTTGTTTGCTTGTTTCTTAACAGCCTTAAAATAACAATGTTCCAAATAAATTTGGCTAAGCATATAATGCTGGGGTATTTGCATTAACATGTAAATGTGTAGGGCCAGAAATGTAAATGTATTTGGGAATCTTAATGGTTCAGGTGCAGAGCGAGTGGGATTTTCAAGGCATGCAGTCACCTTGCTGCTTTTGCAAGCAGTGCTGAGGTGTAACACTCAGATTAAGCCTGTGAACATGGCTGGTGAGATGACTCCGTCAGCATTTGTGCTCCATTTCTACTTGTCATGTTTAGGTTGGTGACGACATGACTCCCATTCTGGCAGAATCTGTAGTCTGAAGTTTACGTACTAGAAATGCAGATGGGTTTGTTTCCTTTCCAGTTCTCGGATGTTCCCATGTGACTGGCAGTGAGAGGGTACTTCTGTAAGAGCCCGTGGGTGGGTGGCAGAAAGTGTCCCCCTGGGAAGGGCACACCTGCCCTGGCTGGTCCAGGTCTGCCCAAGAAGGACTGAGGTAGATGCCACAGGGGCTTTATTCTCATAGCTCTTCCGCTGTCATTTTTCACCATGAATGGAGCTCATGCTTTTAGGATTGAGGACCTGTAAGTCAGCTAGTACCCTTGGAAGGTGGGAGCAGTATGTTAAGTAGGAGAGAGGCAAGGTCACGCTGCCTGCACTGCTGTCTCGTAAGTGACTCTCCCATCTGTATCCCGTGGGTGAGAAAGGCGTGCATGTCAGACTCGCTGCAACGAAATATACTGTACTGCTTAGTCTACTTCTACTGAATTCTGGTTTACCCCAAAGTCAACCCTTAGCATCATAAGATCTTGACTAATAAGGGACATAATTTTGGTAAGAAATTTGCAGTAATCATTCTTCTATTTGTATTGTGTATTTCAGTCAGTACAGGCTTGGGTATAGTATTAAGTGAGTATAGTATTGGAGTCAATTTTAGAAAATGATGCAACAGCTATTTGAATCTCTCTTGCCACATCCTGTCATTTGCAGTCATTTTTCTGACTAATTTTTATTCCCTCTGACTTTTGAAAACCCTCAGTAAATGAAATAAGCAATTGCTTTTGAGGACCTGAGAAAACATTTTCAATATTCGCAACGGCAGGGTTTGCCTGCAGACTTGTTTAGCAGCCTTGACTTAGTAATTGCTCCCCCACAGCTGGTTAGCATGGCTGGGTCCTGCCACGGGATGCCCACTCGGGGACTGCAGGTGAGCAGCCATCTGTCCGTAAGGATGCACAAGGAAGTTTGGCTGCCAAGGAGTGATGAGTGGCTCCATTAAACAGGGACTGCATCCACTTGCAATGTAGAACTGACTTTAATTTGCCATTTTCATGCCTTGAGGAGTCTTACAAACACTAGGACCTACTTCAATGATCCTCTTAATTCCATAAATTTGAGTTCAGTTTAAGAATACACTTGATCCACTGTAACTGTAGGCTGCCTGCAGAAGGGACTGTCCTACCATGTCTTTCCCTTGTGTTAGGTATAATAATCATACAACTGCACAACCAGTCAGATGCTGTCAGAGGCAGGGGAAAAATGATCCACTCAAAAAAAACCCCAAACAAACAAGCAAAAAACCCCATTAGTTTTCTGTGGCATCAGTGGGCTGATCTGATTCATTGTGTACTTTCATGACCTGATGTCATGAATGGAGTATCCGAAAGTGAGAGCTGAGAAAAGGAAAGCAAGCTGCAGTTTCACTGTCAGCCCTGATTATATTGGGTAAATCTAACCCTTGGGTTCAATTCCTGTCACCCCCAGCGAACCACACCAGTGCCAGTAGCCCTGCTGTTTAGTTGCCGTAGACTCATATGCCAGAGGTGCTTGTGTTTCCTTCAGTCCTGAAGCCTCCAGTATGCTGATGCCATCCCATGAGTCTTTTTCTGCTTAGTGGCAAACACTTTTAAAAAAAAATAGATAAAACAAAGTGATCTGCTTTAGGAATGGGGCAAATTCTTGAAAGATACTGGTAATGACAGATTTCCGCCCCCTTCCCCGCAGTTGCTATGGAAACGAGCCCTTAAAGATCGTTTCAAATACGTGCGGAGACCCATTGAAGATGATGAGCAAGTCCTGAGGAACAAATGCAAGTTTGGCCACAGGCGAGGACAGACCAGGAAGCCTTCATTTGCTGAAAGCAAAACTGATGATGTCCAGGTTCAGCTAGAGGTAAGATTTCTGGTGCTTAATGGAGTTCTGTGTCTTTCAGCTCCAATGCTGACGGTAAGGCCACCAGCCATTAACGGGCAGAAGAAAGTGATCTCAGCCTGTTTAAACTCCTTTTGTATAGACTTTGTCCTGTAGCCAGACCCTTGACTTTCTCCATTTCTGGAGAGCTAAATATCAACAGTGGAGCTAAACCTGATACTGGATGCCTTGCACATCTGTTGTCATTTAGAGTTGTTTCCAATTGGTAATAAAATTCTGTCTTTTTTTTTTTTTTTTTAAATGCAATATTCCTATTCTGCTTTAGGTTATACACCTCCAGTTATAGCAGATAAACAGCAGAGGCTTATATCTGAGAGCTGAAACGTGTACAAATAAGAATGCAAAGTGATCTTTGAGCTGGTAGCGAATGGCCATATCCTACTGTTACATTGGACTTTGTTACATAAAAGCTGTTTGTGTTGATGTGTGATATACGTAGGGATGCTTATGAATGTATGCATGCAATTGCTGTATTTCCCTTTAGTTAGAGAATTCAGAGAGCCGTCACTGTTCAGTGCGTGTTTGAAGCATAATTATTAATTTATACACTTTCATAAAAATATTAATTTTCCAGTTCTGCTTTGCCATCGCTCCTCACACTTCCTTCAGTGCTGCAATTAAAATGTGGTAAAATCTAAACAATTGTAACAATGTGATAAAGGAGGTATTAAAGCAGGTATTTGACTGTTGTTTGCATATGTCCATCCTGCTGTCTACCAGACACATGTCTTTAGAGGAGCAAGAGTGATCTACTGGATGCATTTCTACATACATCGCCTTTGTGTTTGAAGGTAGCTGTAGTAACTGTAGTTTTCTACACAAAAAGCAGATATTTGATTTTGTGTTGTTTGGGGTTTGGTTTTGTTTTGTATTTTAAGAAGCTTCAGTCATTTCTGTTTATACCATTTTGATTAATGTGTGCAGGAATAAACACTTCCCTCCTTCTGCCTGCTTTAGTTGAAAGGTTTGCAGAGTGTGAAGAAACCTTTAATTAGGGTGCAAAACATAAACAGCCTTGCATGCAGTCAAGCAGAAATGATAGGCTCCTAGTTTTGTGTATTCATTAAGAGTTCGCCCTCCTTTAGCTGCGAAAGCTTGGAAGGGTCAAATGTGGGCCTGTTGTCACATCAGCTAGTGGAGCAGGGTGATGCCGTGAAAAGCCGGAACTGAAGACTCAATAGTCGGCAGACTATTAAGCAGGTATTCTTTATTGCGGCGCCGGGCACGCGGGGGATCTCTCCTCCAAACGTGTGCACCAAAGAGACACAGTTACTAGGTATTTATGCTATGTTAACATACATATTCATTACATTTCCAAGAAATGTTTATC
>Ga0065711_1047180_pt1 | contig 12481 bp, 3 predicted proteins | sample Hoacrofraction12_FD_59098 | JGI IMG/M metagenome (GOLD analysis project Ga0065711, IMG submission 59098) | Hoatzin crop microbial communities from Cojedes, Venezuela - Epithelial fraction 12 v2 (version 2) | ecosystem: Host-associated > Birds > Digestive system > Esophagus > Crop | place... | reverse complement strand
CCCCCCCCCAATTTTCATTAGTAAGTAAAATTAAAGCAAATTCCTATAACCAAACTATACTACATGGATTCGAGTCTAAATTGTATCAGTTGCTTACACTGACTCATTTGAAGAGAGTAACAGAAGCTAAATTCAGTTGCTGTCCTAGCCATGCAAATGTGGCCAAATATACATTGTTGGGCCCTCCTTCTGGAATAGAATGCGTTCTCTGAAGAAGCAGAAAATATGTCTGCTTTGGAGCTGTTATAGCAGGGAAAGCAAAAAGAAAAGGAGCCCCCAGGTCTGCAGAATCACTGTGAATACTGGCGAATGTGAAACCTTTCTGCTTTTCCCATCAAATAGGAACTGTGAATGGGTGTTCTTTAATGTACCACTTTGGTGAGAGGTCTTCCTCCATAAATGTGCTTGGGAAGGGGGAGTATAAATTTGTTGATTTTATCAAGTGTGTTGTGCAGCTTCAGCTCGTACTGATTATCTTTGAAATAACAGAATAAACTAAGACTTTGCCTAGCTTACTTGTCGTCAGGGAAATAACTCTAGGGATTAATTTGGCCCACTACTTAATCTCTCTCTGAAATTTGTGCTCCATCTGAATTAATGCTTTATTGGGCCTACATAAAATTACAGTGCTACCTTGGACGTGATTTATCCGTTATAGTAATTTTGTTTCCAATATCCACTTGGCTCTCTTCCACCAAGAATCTTACTGCCTTGGACTGCACTCAGTTCTTTCAGGATTTGGTGCCATGTAGAAGAACTCCATTTTATAACAGCTTTGAACATGTTTCTTCATAATGCTGTATTTAGTATTCTGGGCTACCCTTGATTATATCCATAATTCTAAGTATACTGGTGTATAAGCTAGTCTAGAACAGAGGCTAAGATTCTGCAAATGTTTCTTCTGAAATTTCTGCAATAGACAAGTATATTTTCTGCTTGTACCACTATATGCTTTTCCTATTGTAAGGGCACTGGCTTTTAAAAACTTTTTTTAAAATCAATTATTTTTTTAAAATTATTGGCTTTGTAGCTTCTATAATTGAAGAGAACTGAACTTCCTGTGATGCTCAGGAAGCATAGAAAGATCAGTGTTGTAAAATACACTTGTGTAACATCAAGTCATAACAGGAGGAGCAGTTAAAAAAGAAATCTTCAAAACTGTGTGAATTCAGTCTTGACTATGCACGACCTACATGTGCATGCTCATGTCCTGTTTTGTGGGCGGTATTATTTTGTGGGAGGGGCAGAGTACACGATTTTTGTGCCGAGAGGAAAAATGTCTGTTACCAACAGTGGAGCCTAAGGGCATCAGGATCAGCATTGCATTCATGTTGATTTATCTCCCTCATACTCTGGCTTGCCTGCATAAAGGACAATAGGCTTTGCTGCAAGTATTTTCATTTCTTGAGGTTGTGCAATTGCAAAGATACAAGGACTCAGGAAAACACATACTTAGAAAATGAACTGACAGAAAAGCCTGCTATCTTGGCAGAGCAGCAAAAAATGAAGGCATTTACTGTGAAGACATACAACAGTTCTTTTCAGTTCATGCTGTATAGAAGCCAAGGACTTGCACTTTCCTTTGTCTTCTGCTAGCATTTGGCAGAGAAAATCTGTACTCACTGGAAATTCAAATAGGTAGTCTCCCTTCCTTAGTGTCTATTCAGTGTTTTGTGGCAACTGTTTGCTGTTTCTTTTTAATGCATGACTCAGAGCACGATAGAAATTTGAGCAGCAGCTTTGCTTAAACTTGTGAGCGGGGGCGGGGATGGGCGCCCTTTGCACTCGTTTGCGGGTATTCGATCGTGACTTCCCTTGGCCTTCAGGCAGATCGATGGGCCTTCTGCTCTTGGACTGGGAGGTGAAAGTCTTGTTAGACTGAAGAAAGCAGAACAATTCTTGACCAAAGCGCTGCATTCATGCCTCACAGGTAAATTTCTGTTTAATAGGTTACTGGACATGCTAGTTCTACGAGTTTTCTTTTTCTAGGAGAAGAGACACTGAGAGTGTACTTTACTACTGGTTGCTGAAAGCATTGAACACATCTCTATTTACTGTTCCCTAAAAACAGTTTTGAGATTTTTTTTACTGCTGCATTTTCTAGATTATTAAATTGTCTAAAGATATAAATACTTCTGTGTGGTATATTATTTTAATTTGTGCCACTGCTTGTGTTAGAAAAATAATCATGGCCTTCACCTCTCTAATTCTGCATGAAGTGGCTATTTGTGATGTTTTAGTTATCATAGTCATATTTTTAATTGAAAATATGGTCACATTTTTAGTTCTTTAATGAATGAATAAATTCATTAAAATTGTAAGTGTAGTGCTTTTTTGCTGTGTTTAACGGCGATTGTGCTGGACCTACTAAACAAAAATTGAATCAATCTGTCGCTGCACCTGCTCAACTAGATTTTATTAAGAAGCTGAAGTTCAGTACCATTTTGTGAATGACCTTGAAAATAATATTTTGAAGAAAGCTACATTACAAAAGTTGCACCAAAGATTCCGCACGTGAGTTCTACTTCCAGCTTTAATGGATGCCTTGCAAGAAGCAAAATAAATATTTGAAGTAGGAAAGTGTAAAGAGATTTGGGTTTTGCATGCATCTTGTATGTACGTACTTGCTGCAGATGTTAAGGCTTCAGGATAAAAAGCCAAAATTATGATAGTGATAATTATTAAAAAACTCAGGAAGCAGTCAAAGGGAAGTGAAAGAGGGAAAACTTTAAGACATACATACAAAGAGCTTTAAGGATTGGTTGACAAGAATTACAAAGTGTCAGTGATTATTTAATGCATTTTGATTGTTCTGGCCTTAAGACATGCATAGTCTTTGTGCTGGGCTATATATTGATAAATGCTGAAATCATATCCTTAGCCTATTGCATCCATGTCAAACCTGTCTGAAATCTTGTTTTCAAGAATTCTTCATGCTTTCATCTTAACAATGTCCTGTAGCTGTAGAAACCTAAGGGTGGCCAATAGATTTAGCTGCAGCGGCTATGTCCTGTTATAACTCAAATAGATATGAAGCATAGAGGGAGAAAAAGAGAACAACCAGCCACTTCTCTTACCATGTCAGCAAGATTTCACTGAGGTTAAATGAGGATTGAACTGCTTCCTCAAGGAACGTGAGGCCAAGTGGAAGACTATGGTTTTAATCAGCTACTAATGATTCATTTGTGTTTGCTAAACCCAGTTATTACACAGTAGGATGTATCAGGCATTTAACAATCTCATCATGAAACAATGTGGTAATACAGAGCAGAGAATTCTTAAAAGGTGTAGCTCCTGTAGAAAAGAGGGACCCAAGTGACCCTCAACCATGGTAAGACAGCAGATGAATACCTCATACTGTGGTGTCCCACAGGGAAGAGATTACAGAGTAAATTTTCCACCTTGGTGATGGTGGCTAATGTTAGACAGCTCAAACAGGTCCAAATTTTGAAACTTATGTATGTATAATATTTTGCCTAATTATTGTATGCTTTCTGATGCTTCTGTCTTGGGATGCTGTAGAAAAACATCTTTTTGCCTGTCCCTAAGAACTTTTTAATACACTTTTTTCTTGGATCGCAGTCATTGAACATCCCCATATGAGAACAAGGTGTTACGATACGGGTTGGGATAACCCAGTGTTGGTTTGACCATCTTGGTGGGTGATAGGGTGACTGAGAATGTATGAGAACCTCGTTATCCCATGCATGAATGGACGAAAAAGAGGTTGCTGTGTAAAATGTGTCTGTCTGTTGTAACGTAAGCCTACATTGCAACACAAAAATTCAGTACTTCTTATGATACATGGAAAGTGGTATAGGCACTATGCAGGCAAATATTAAGCGGAATTCTGTTTCCTTCTCTGTACTATAAAGATCTTTGCACGAGGGTACTGATAGCTAAAAAGGGAAAACATGCATAGGACAGAAATGAAGCTCTGTAGCATATGTGCACACATTAATTTGACCAAAATGGTATGTTGTCTGTAAAGCAGACATTGCTGTCTTATGGAGCTAAGGAATATGTTCTGTATGCATCATGATGTTTTTACACCAAGCAAAGCCCTTTCTTTTGCAGAGGTTAACTTCTATCATTGTAAATTGTAAATTACCATTGTAAATCTTGTTCTTTTTCAGTCACAGATGAAACAAGCAATACTGACAATTCATGTAGAAATAGCTTAATGCTGAGAATATGTGGGAACCTCATTATCCTGTGCATGAGTGGAGGAAAAGCATATCAGAAAGAGACTTTAGAAGCAAATATTTTTAGTCAAAGACTGTGTACCCATCCCAAATGTTAAACTTCAAGGTCTTGAGAGTGAAAGTGAAAACATAACTCTAACTTACCTCTAGCAGTGTTAGCTTTCTGAGTGGCCTCAAAACAGAGGACAGCTTAACATGCCAAATAAACTTCAGTGCTCAGATATGAAGTAAATATTCAGCACACTGGGGCTTTTGTGTTTGATCCAGTTTCTTATTATTGTTTTAGCAAGGCTATTATTTTCTATGTGAATTTGTACTGCTTCTTTGTGAGCTTCATGGGAATTTATAGGAAACCTGTGATAAATCAGTAGGCTGACATAGTTATTCTATAAAATGCCATCTTGTTCCAGTTCATTATTGTTGGAATATTTACTACATTGTGCAGTTGGCGTTAAGAGATTTCATGTGCAGTTATAAACTCATGTGGACCTGTCTTCACAATGGGAGACTCCTTAGATAGAAGTTTCTAATGTTTTCCTAAGGTACTTTAATTAATCTGAAGTGAGGCTTACTATTAAAGTGCATTTTCCTCCAGTATTTCACTGGTTTAAGTTTACTGAAGTACTTGGAGAGTTTACAAGGTTCTAAATAACATGATCCTCTAAGAAAAGGGATTAGGGCATTGCTAAGAATGACTCAATTAACATTTTTCTCTCTTCTTATTGTGGCCAATACCAGGAAATGAATGCTCAGAGTGGAGTGAGGTAGAATTTTTTTAGTGGAATAGTTTGGCAAAAGGTAGAAAGAGTGCAGTGAAATCATGCAAAGGACCTGATAACTCTGTCAAAATTTCTGCTGGAAGTTTGGAAGGTCAGCAGGCTCTCCAGAACTCTGTCCTGCATGGATTCCATGGTGGTGTAATCCAATGAACCAGTCTACAATTTTAACAATGTTTATGATTCCTATGAAGATAGTATGCTTAAAAATTATGTTCTGTGGAAATTCTTAGCTTTTAAAAAATCAGTCTAAATTTAAAATAATTAGAAATGCAGAATTTATCATGGGCTGGTAATTCTTGTCACTGCAAGATCTACTTAAAATATGGAGATTAAGATTATGTAAATCAGGAATTCATAATTAAGAGATTTGCTGGGATTTTGATCGTAAGATATCATGTGAAATACTGATTACCTCAACTGCTAAAAGATAATAAAGAGCTGGAGCGGCATCACAAAAGGATGATAAACACAGCCCGTGTCAGGAAAAAAAATTTTAAACTCAGTATTTTCGTATTAATTCCATAAACAAAATGTGTAATGCTTGTCACAGCATGCTCTTGATACCAAGAACTTTAGTGACTTTTATCAACGGATGACTTGTTTATATAGATCTGGAATAATATCTGGAATTATATCAGTTTGTGCTGAAGAAACAGGATGGAAGAAAAATTGAGAAGGATACAAAACTTTATGTTTCTGGGTTTAAGACATTTTTTTATTAGGATTTATTAAGACTTGGCAGGGATCAGTTATCCTCCAATCTGATTATTGCAAGGGTTTTTCTCTGCCTGCTTGTGATACATTTTTGCTGCCCACTGCTCAACCCTGCAACAGTTAACTGTAATCCTGGTCTACTGTGGAAATTACACCAAGTGAGTCCTTTGACAAATGTGGTGTACATTTTTTCAATGAAGATTACATTTGCCACATATGTTTTCTTTCGCTTTTGTTTTCCATTTTACCTCTGTGTGTGTATGTAGATGTACGAATTACAAGCAATTCAGACTCACCAGTGAGGGGGAGTTTACAAATATATGAGCAGCCACAGTCAAACTCTTAAGGCTATGCAATGGCAAAATTATGAGATGATGTCCCAATGTTTTTCAATTAATCTTTAATTGAAATAATCCTTTCACCTTAAAGTCTCAGATGAGCCTAGAAAAAACACCTTACTGCTATTTAGACATACTTCCTATTGGTTTAATTCTATTTTAACTGGAATGGCTCTTGCTGTATTGCTGCTACTGTGAAGATCTAAACTATGACAGAGCTACAGGAGTTATGTTTCAAACTATGTTTAAAGAAAGTAGATACTCTGTTCCTACTGCACCTAAAATTTTAAAGCTTTTCCTCTTGTCAGTCAGCGGTGTTATAGAAAAGCCAGCAATAAAGTTACAGGAATAACTCTGGTTTGGTTCTAAAGATTTTTCCTGTAGTACGTTATTGCTGCTAGGTTATAGATCATCATAAGTGATGAAAGTATATACAGTTAGAGAAATGCTAAGAAATGGCAGGGTTCGCAAGAGATTAAAGGGATGTGAAATTAAAGAAATTAGTTTGCACAGTGGTGTACCAAATTTATACTTTCAAGAATAAGTGGAAAAAAGTCGGGCATAAAGGAAACAGATGTAGGTTCTTACTCAGAATAGGACAATCAGCTTTGGTTTGAATCCTATCTTTATAAAAATTAATTGTTTTAACTTAAATATCAGTAACCGTTTCTGGGTTTTCCTCTCAAGAAAGTATAAAAGTGAAAATTCATTGTATTTTAACCTCTTCTTAGTGAAATTGCCCCCAATAACATAAATATGCTAAATTATCTAAAACAATGATGGTTTACTGTGATGTAAAATTATCAGTACAGCATTTAGAGATGCTTTTGGGAGTCATATATAGATAGATCAATCATAATAAATACGGCTGTTGCCTTCTAGTAGAGTTAAGCTGTGATCTAGATAAGTTTTGAAGTGAAGAGGCTGTCTGATACATCCTAGCAAGGAGCAGGAAATACATATAAACACATAAGGTCCTGAGAGTAAGAATGTGTTCACGATTTTCAAGGAGAGAAAGGATATGAGAAGGGTGTTGCAAGGCTAACCTTTTTCTTAGTATTACAATTTACCTTTCTAAATTAAAATTTGTCTTTTTACTTATAATGAATATTTACATTCATTATTCTACCTCTCAGGCAATTCTGTAGACAACATGTACAGCAGTGCTACCTAGTAAATGACAAGTCTAATTATTTTTGTGGAGTTGCCTGGACTGGACAAGTATGGGTTGAAGAAAACCCATAGAATATTTAGTATGGAATACTAAATAAACTGAATATTGAATACTTGACTAGTACTTCAAGCTGGCTTTAAAATTCTATTGATTAGCCACCCGTTATGCAGTCTAGTTTATTTCGTACCAGTTACATGCTTTTTAAAGATTGAATTAAGATTTAAGCATGCAGTGCTCATCCCATAGCAAGAAGATGACTTCTCAGCAATGTGTATGTACATGTATATATATAGTGATTTGTAATCACAGTACAATATGTTCAAGGAAAGATTTTGTACATAGTTATAAACTGATCAGATGTAAATTTATCCTCATCAATCCTTTGTTAACTCCCTAAATTATGTGAACATGCTTTGAAAACACCTCTTTTCATTATTTTTTCTGCATAGCTTATGTTTTCCCTGAGAACAGTCACAGAGTATTATGCAGTACAGTGGTGTTTAGGTATTAAATGTGTAGAGATATTTGGGAGAAACTGGTTAAATAAATGCTGGTTAAAGCAACATTCATTTTACTACAAAATAGCTTCACCTTGACATATATTCCTCCTTTCTACTTTTTTGTAACAAGTGAGGAATATTGACAGTTGTGTTTAGTTAGACAATTAGAGTACAGTGTGTTACCTTTGTATTAGCATTGTGTCTGTAAAGTGTAGCGATATCCGAGTAAAAGATGAACAACAGTTCAGTTGTTGATGTAAGTTTCTGAACACTGCAAGGGATTGCTAGTTCTTTAAGATGTACGAAGGCAGAACATTCCACAACCATTTCCAGTTTCCATTCTGGACCAGATGAGTCTCTTCTATGTCACTGCAGTTAGTGTTAGCATGATCTTGATTATCTTGATTTAATAAGGACCAGATCAATATCCACGTCTAGAACAGGCAAATCTATTTGATTGTGCATCTGTAAAACAATTAGATTTGAAAGGGAATTTTGTTCAGGAAATAATATAAAGGAGGATTTTTTTTATACAATGTGAGATTTTATAATTTCTAGTTTTGCAGAATAACTTATTATTTCCCATAATTTGGGATTTTCTTAACCATATTTTATAGTGAGAAAAATATTAGTAGAATGAGTGTTTCATCACAGGTGGATTTATTGTCTTGTATTAAGGATTAAATGCATCAGAGAACGAAGGTAAAACTGTACTGGATTTATTTATATGAGTTTGAAGTTAATTCTTAGGGATTTTTTAATGACAGGAAAGGTCACAACATGATAGCAGTCTGATGTACTAAGAAAACAAGAATTCATCATCTTTCTGGTCTCAGCTTCCCTCAGACTGTTGGGTGACAGGATTTTCCAAGTTCCTTGCTGTCCCCTCATTGGGGAAAATGGCTGGAGCATTGTTTTTTTTCTGTTAAAGGACTTCCCACTTCCCTGCGTTGTCTCATTTCTGACTTCAGAGAAACTATGTGCAAGGGGGAGAAGTCTTCATCTACCAGATTAAAAAGATCTGTGGCAGCTTCTGTTGTTCTCAGAAAAGGCATCCAGACATTGTATCAGTAGTAGGCAGAGGCTGCCTGCTTATAAACACAAGTCTTGGACTGAGATACGTTCCACATACTGCCTGAAAATATTGATAAAAGGCTGAGGTCTGAGATACATGAGGCTTTTCTTCTCCTTATACAATGCTGTATATAAAGCCCTATGGAAAAGGGAAGCCTTAAGACCTGCTGCTGTGGTCCCACAGTATATATGCTTTTACTGCCATGTCAAGGAGATTACTGCCAGTAGTTTTTCATTGTTTCTAGTAGCACAAGTAATGGGAAAGGCTGAATGGTGTGTCCATGACCAAAAGGTAACTGGGAGTTACAGCGACACTTCCAATTATCTTCACATAATCTTGAACATTTTTTAGTGATTTAAGGAACCAAGTAATAAGTTTGTACCAAAATGGGGCACCACAGCTAGCCCAGGAGAAAATAATGGAACTATTGCAGTAATAGAATGTTAAAATCTCCTTTTCTGGCAAGCTGAACTCATAAAAGAGCATAGCTATCAACTGAAAAGAAATGGCATAATATGGTTATAATTTAGATGGAAGCAGTATGAGAAAAAGAGGTTTTAGAACAAATCAAGACCTGAAAAAATACGTTGAAATAGTTAAACAAAGTTAGCAAGAAGACCACTCTAAACACATTCAATTGTATTTTAAAAATATTTTCCATATGTACAGAAGGTGGAGGAAAGATTCAGACTATAATGAATCAACAATGTTGTGCAGGAAAGAAAAGAAAGATTATGGTGTATCATTCTCTTACTGGAAACAGTGTTGCAGTAGTCAGTTTGAAACCAAGCAAAGAGCAAGCATGAAAAATTTGGGTAAAATCATAAAATAAGTCGTAAGCGATACAACGCTGAAAGAGTGAAATGGTGAATAAAGAAACTTTTCTCAAGAGATAATAGTGAAAAGAAAATGTTGTCTGAAATGTCAGAAATTTCGAATACTGTCAGTAAGCTGTAATTTTGCTAATTTTAAGGATTCAGTGATATGTGACAAAATAATTTTGGGTGTATAAAACTTACTCCCACAAGAATATTTACTATGGGAACTGGGGAGAAAAAATCTATCATGTGTCTAAGCAGATAGAGAAGGAATGTAACTGATTTTTACAGAAGACAGGTCACAGGGCACGAAAATGGAATATATGTGTATATTCATAGAATCATAGAATAGTTTGGGTTGGAAGGGACCTTTAGAGGTCATTGAGTCCAACCTGCCTGCTGTGGGCAGGGACCCCTTCCACTAGATCAGGTTGCTCAGAGCCTTATCCTACCTGACCTTGAATGTTTAAAGGGATGGGACATCTACCACCTCTCTGGGCAAGCTGTTTGATGTTTCACCACACTTATGAAAAATGTCTTCCTTCTGTCTTGGCTAAATCTATCCTCCCTTCGTTTAAAACCATTACCCCTTCTCCTGTTGCAACAGGCCTTGCTAAAAAGCATGTCCCCATCTTTCTTATTAGCCCCTTTTAAGTACTGAAAGGCCAAGTAAGGCCTCCCTGGAGCCTTCTCTTCCCCAGGCTGAACAACTCCAACTCTTTCAGCCTTTCCTCATAGGAGAGCAATTCCACACCCCTGCTCATTTTTGTAGCCCTCCTCTGGATGTGCTCCAACAGGTCCATGTCTTTCCTGTGCTGAGGGCTCCAGAGCTGGACGCAGGACTCCAGGTGGACTCTCACCAGAGTGGAGTGGCAGAATCCCCTCCCTCAACCTGCTGGTCACGTTGCTTGTGATGCAGCCCAGGATATGATTTGCTTTCTGGACTGTGAGCGCACATTACCGGGTCAGGTCGAGCTTCTCATCAACCAGCACCCCCAAGCCCTTCTCAGCAGGGCCATTGTCTTGTATGTTATTTAGATCAGGCTCAGGAAATGCAAGTTATTATATTTTTTTGCATATAAAGACCAGTGTTCAACAAGTAGACAAAATAAGAGTGCAGGGTGCATGCATGCAGAACAGTCTGTTACCCAAAGATGAATGTGTATGCAGAAGAAACAGCAGGATTGCCTAGTGGTGATCTCGTGAGTACTCCTGCATCTGAATACACTCAAAATATAAATGCAGGTGAATGATTTGGCTTTTATGAAAAAACAATAATAACTCTTGACATCAGTGGTTTTAAGTAATAACTCAAATATCACAGGCTAGCTAAAATCTGTAATGAAGTATTGGTTGTTTAATCAGTGAAATAGAAAAGAAATCAATTAGAAATAACGTAAAATGAATTAAGATGAAATTGGAAGTCAAGTGTAAATTTCTGATAAAGAACCTCAAAATTCAACAAGTGAATAGATGAGAATGACTGATAGCTGAAGGTGAGTCATCTGTAATGTTGCTTTGGAGTTCAGAACATCAGTACAGTGAAAAATGTGAAGAAAGAGAGCAAAATTGTACAGAATTCTAGCAGAGGTAGGCTGATTCATTCTAGGTTGAGAGGACCTCAGAAGGAAAAGACAAATTAGAAACAAAAAGAAGTATGATATATGCATGGGTGCCTAAGAAGATGGGTTATTAGAATTTTTGTGCAACCCCAAAGAACTGAAGGAGATCATTCAGAAAATAACTATAAATGGTCTTTAAAAAGCACAGTACTTTTGCCAGTAGGTGCTAAGATATAAAAGCACTTTTGCAGTCTAATTTAAAATATTATGGTATTATAACCTAAAATTATCATAAATTTTATTACCTTGATACGTCAGAGCAGCAGTGTTATTTGGATTCATATTGAGCTGAGTCACTTAGTGTAATACATAAAAGCTGAACCTGTTTTCCACTAGAGTATTCATGAGGCTCTGCTCTGATACTCTCCTTTCTTAGCTACATGCTTACATATTAGTAGCATAACAGTTTCCTCACAAGGTATCTCTCTATTACATCAGGAGAAATCCCTTTCCTTCTCTTCTGTCCCATGCCTTTGCCATGCCTGAGTAACTAGGCGAAGTTCAAAGACACTGAAGAGACACTGAAAGAGAGGGATTCCCCACCACCAGTCAGACTGCCCTGATAATATGTTGCCATCACCGTGCAAAATTCATATTTGCTGCTTTTTCTTTCTTTCCCTTCCCTGTTTTGAACTCTAACAACTGCAGCATAGCAAGGTATAGATGGGGCTTATTAGTGCCTGCAAATGTGTATGCTGGTCCAACTGATTCTGTCCAGTCTTATCTCAACAGTGATGAAAGCTGCAGTTTTGCTGTGACTGTGCAATGTTTTTTTCTGCTGCTATAGTAAAAGTAAGTGGCTGGATTTGCCCACCGTACTGACATCCAGTGAAGCACTCACTGTATCATTATTTCATTTCCACTTACAAACATTCTGGATAATCAGCTCCTACAGTGCATTCTAATAGGAACAAATCTTTGTGTCTTTTAATGCCAAACTCAGTATGTCAGAGCTACAGAGCAGTACGCTCTTCTCTACTCTCCACATGCATTGTGCTGTTCTGTTTTAGTTTGAACAAGTACCAGGCAGTAACCGCTCTGCTTAGATGAAGAGTGAGTATCTTCCCACTCACCTGGCAAGCAATTAGTTGGAGGTAATGATCTGTCTCAGCAGGAGAAATTGAGAAGGACCTATCCCACCACAGCCAATACTCTAGTGAAGCCCACCTGAGAGGGCTGAAGGTGAGTGAAGGCCTGATATTTCGTGACTGGAATGCTGTGATGGATGGGTGCTGCCTCTTCAATAAGACCAGGCC
>Ga0065711_1047179_pt1 | contig 12481 bp, 2 predicted proteins | sample Hoacrofraction12_FD_59098 | JGI IMG/M metagenome (GOLD analysis project Ga0065711, IMG submission 59098) | Hoatzin crop microbial communities from Cojedes, Venezuela - Epithelial fraction 12 v2 (version 2) | ecosystem: Host-associated > Birds > Digestive system > Esophagus > Crop | place... | reverse complement strand
CTCTCCTCTCCTCTCCTCTCCTCTCCTCTCCTCTGCTTTCTCCTTTTTTGTTTCTTTTGTTTGTTTAGCTTGTTTTTCTCTTCTTGGATTCAGCTACTGTTGCATTTATGAGGGGAGTAATACGCTTTCCCACCGATTTTCCTGTTAACAATAGCTGTCTGTTATATGAAGGCATTGCAGTAGACGAACGTTTAAACTTCAATTAAATTTAAGGCCGTTTGATACTTCCAGAGGAATGTCTTCTGTTTTGTTTTCTCACTTAAAAGGTAACAAATGGAAAGGATCCCAAATAAGAAGTGAGTGCTGAAGAAATTGCTTCCAAGAAACAGAACCAAGTTTCCTCTTTGTTGGACTGGCATAGCTTCTGTGGAGCTGTATCCGGGCCAGAGCAGTTGGTATACGCACGGTGTACAAATCAGCGTGCATTCAGCAAGCTGATGTCGTTACAAAACCTCCAAAACTGTTAATTACAAAATATAATTGAAGGGCAAAAATGTGATCACAGACATCAATACAAATTTCATAAACCGAGACACATTCATTTCTTACGTAAAGCTACTTTTTCTCTTTTATCCTTGGCTTCTGTTTCTCCACCTTTCTTTAAAGAAAACATTTTTATGGGTATCACAAGTGCTGCTTTTGCTTTGTTCTGAATTGCAGCAGCTGTTTCCTTTTTTTCCCCATTACAATATCAAATCACCTTTGTCTACTTTAGAGATACTTCTCTTTTTTGTGTCTTTCTGTTTTTTCATTGTGGATTGTCATCACCTCAAACCTAAATGTCCAGGAAGTACGCCTCTGGGTTCCAATCCCCTTGTCTTTGCCGTAGTAAAGGATTTTTTATTTATAAAGGTTCCTAACCATGATGTTTTTCCCAGTCTTCTTTAGCTGTAGATCATAGATGGCCCTATCAAAATACACTCCAGCTCTCGCTTGCAATTCTCTTGTTTCACCATTAGAATATCATTATACTTTAGAGCTCTAATCAATTTTCGCATATGTTCATTCCAAACTATTCCCAAATCTATTTTCCTTTCTTTGGCAATACTTTTGGCAATTTGCAGTTTGGTGCTTAATGCTTCTGCATTTTCTCCTAGCTCAGAGTAACTGAAGCATTGGAATGAGTTCACTGCACCTGGATTTGAAGCCCTTTTGGCAGTACTTTGGCACAAAAGCCTGCCTTTCTTACCGTGCTCCGTCCTTTGGGGAGCAGCCCTGAATCGTGAAGGTGCTGTGCCCCAGAACCCTGCGGTCCTGGCAGGGCTTGCAGTGGGCTCGTCCCTCCCGCCAGCCACAGGTCCTGAGCAGTCCTCCTTAGAAATAAATGAAGTCCTAAGCCATAAGGAGTTCTCTGGTGCCTTCTTCCAGTAGATCTGGTGGATCTGCTAGCAGATTTGCTTCCTATCCTCATTTATTCCTTTCTTTTTCTTGTCTAGCTACCTTCTGATCCGTGTTTTATTTCTGTCTCGAAGGCACCCAGTGCCTTTTGCTGCACTGTTCTCTCTGTCTTGCTGTCCGTAATATAAAGCTGGAGTGACCTGATGGAGAATCTGATGAACATCTATTTTCTTATTCACTCTGACATAGTCTCACTGCTATGTCTTCACTACGTCTGACTTCAACTAGTGCTCCATGTTAAAACAGTGCCCTCGGGCACACACGCATGTGTAATCAATTTCTTTAGAAGCAGCAAGTGAGAATTACTCTACAAAACGTTCACAAGTTTTAGATGTTTTCAATGTATTCATATTTACATTACACACAGGTGCCAGTGGAAGCTGTAGTATAGAATGTTTGATGTTTACACACTAATGTAGTTAATCGCCTTTTTGCCCAAATAGCTTCCTTCACAACAGGCACGTGCCACTGTATGCTCTGAAAGGTATGTCCTTTCAATGAAGCCAGTATTTCAGCAAACTAATATAACCACAAATCAGAAATACATTGGTAAATTGCCAAACTATTTGGAAAATTAATATTAAAATACTACATATTTTTAAAACATGTGGAGTATAAACAGCTATTGCTTGCTTGCTTTAGGTTGAGATTATTTTATTTATAAGCCTACATGTAGATACATGAAGAAACATTTCAAACTATAAACTTGCCTTTACAGTTGAGAAAAGAAGCGTGAATCAAATATCTCCATCGGTTAGCCTACTTTTGCAATTACATAGCATACTCTGGAATACTCCCTGGTTTCAGAAATTACTTTGCTTTATAACTTCCTGGTACTGATGTGTTTTGTACATGTAATCGCTTTTCTGTAGCTTGTGAAGGTTCATTTGAAAACGCCAATACATATGTGCCCACCACATGAGATCTGGAAAGGGACAGATGCAACATGGCAGGTCTCTTAGGTGGACACCTAACTTTAAGTAGCCTATAAATCCAACTTTGTGGGATTATTTATATACTTAAGTTTTAGGCATATGCTTGCACTATAAGCACACTTCTATTTCATGCTGAATTGGGGCTGTAGCCTCTTGTATCATATTTCCAGAATGTCTAAACCTTAGAAACATGTAAATACATTCAACTGTACCCTCTAAATAAACAAACAGATAAATTCCAGGTTTATGCAGCCAGAATGACTGAGAACAGCCCCATCTTGACAACAGCGTACTGCCTTTAGTGTTACATATGAAAGCAGAAATGATTTCTTAGAATTTTTTAAAGATTTAACTCAGGATTTCTTAAATTTACATTTAGTATTTAGAAACAGATGCCAGTTACCTTTCGCTCTGCTTCATAGTATGTATTCAAAAATATAATCAAAGATAGACATAGATATGTAATGAACAATAGCAGAAGACAGAGACATATGGGAAGACATCGCAGGAAGCGAGCTTGCAACCAGGCTTTGTACAATGCTGACAACGCTTTCATTGCCATTGTGCATGCAGAAACCAGCCAACAAACAAGCACATCACATTTTATGATAAAGGGGAAAAGCTTTTATGGAATGCCTAAAGGGATGTTAACATGCCCTCTGATACTGTGTTTAAGATGTAATTAAGAATTTTCAGAAGTTGAAGAAGAAAATGAAAAGCCCCATTTTCTTTCCCCCTTTTTGTTTCACCTATTTAAAATTACTTTAAACTAAGCAAAACAATTGCAAAACACTCAGCCGCAGCACAGTAAGTTACAGCGCTGCTTTGCACTGCTCAGTAAGGAGGAGTTTATGGACTTTTCCAGCCTACTGCTTTTCTTCATGGAGAAGAAGTCCAAGGGACCATTTTAAATTGATGTGTGAGCAGGAGATGTTTGTATTTGCAAACACATTTATAAATGGTAACAACCGACCGGACTGGATGGTATTCATCCAAGACTTCTAAAGCAACTCAAAGGAGCACTTGGTACTTCATTCTTTCTTATTCTCATTCCGTTTCCACAACTGACAAACTACAGGACGGATAGATGCAATATAACTGCTCATACGTACTTAAGAGGAGGGGAGTCCTTTCTTTTGTGTGATGAGTTTCAGCAAGGCGGTACTTGGAGCTGCTGGGAGAATGTTAAATAGTCCAATGAACCAGCCAGAACATGGTTATGTTTTTTTCAAATCCTTAACGTAATTAGCAAGAGAGACAGAGGCACTTAAGGGCTTTAAATAGGTAGAAATATGTCACCTAGATCAACTTAATGATACAGATAAAACCACACCAGGAGAAGTGAATAAGGAAAAAAGATAGAGTTAACCAACACTGGACCTATAATGGACACTTTCAGACTCTTCTATATCTAAGAGCCTATGTTAGGGTCTTGAGGGTCTATGTTTTAGCGCCCAGCTCTAGCTCGAGGCTTTCTCTGCAGTGCAAAATTAACAGTTCTTGCTTCAGTATTATTATAATAATACCAAAAACAATAATAATAATTATTGTTATTATTCTCTGGCCACTACCATCTCACACAGATCTTCAAAGACAGGACGCAGCAGGGAGAGGCAGCAGAAGTCAAACCCTTCTGCCCACTACAGCCCACTACAGCCTTGCCTCTTCCAACTGATCGAGTTGCCTCACTGCTCCTTCCAAGGTTCCTGTGAGTGCCAAATGCCTGGATTTATTCTTGACCCAGGCAGTCTCTTTTCCATGCTACTCCTCTGATCCCTGTGGAGACACCAGTGGTGTCAAAATCTGCCCAGACTCTCCATAGGTAGGGCAGGGTACTGGGAGCAAAAAAGCAAGGCTGGAAACTTGCTGTGCAGCAACAGCAGAGCGCACATGAGGTGGCACATCTCTAATGTCCATCTTTGGCCAGGAATTTGGTCCAAAAAATTGTCCCAGTTGCAAGGGACAGAGACTAAGTGAATTCTGTGCCAAACACAGCAGACATCACTGCATACCATGTGGAAGAGGCAAGTTTGGGGTTGGGCACCAGTCTCGAGCTCAATATGCTAGCTGGCATGTCTTCCAAGCAAGACCTGAGAAAGGGATTCTTAACGGCATTTCAGGTTTTCTTATCAAAGTGTAGTCCCTGGCAATGTGTGCTGCAAGCATCCATGATGTGCTTGAGATGAAGCCCTCTGCTGTGATGGTCCTGTTAGTGAAAGGGTTGAGGCGTTTATATGGCCCTGGATCCAGGGAAGCGAATCCAAAACCTGATTTGTATACTGTGTATGTAGAGGAAATAATTTTCAAATACAGGAGGCAGCTGCTGAAGGAGGGTATGCACTGTTGGTGATGAAAAACAGATTAGGAAGGCATTATTTACACTTGATAAATCAGAGACGGCATCAAAGAGAGCTAGTATTACAAACTATTAATGAAAGACATAATAATGAAACAAATCACATAACAGATCACAACGAAGTGATTCAGTGTAATGAATACTGAGACTAAGTGAACTGTGTGGTCTGGGGGATACAATTTCAAGTCCATCCCTGTGTGCGTGGTAGTAGTGCAAGCAAAAAGAGCACTTTTAGAAGAAATCGACTCTATTCCATTGCTCACTCTGATCACATCCAGACCTTACATTATCGCTCCCTTTGATGATGTATAAGATAGATAAAAATGAAATTACCTGCCAAGACTCATTATATGTGTTTATTTTCTTGTGTGTCAAAGTAACAACTGAAATCTCATCACCCATTCTGATATTGGCCAACATTAGTCATTTCACAGGATAATGTGAGTAAATAAGCATTAAACATATTAAAAAGACAGCCAGACAATGTTTCATTAGCACAGATTAGAAACTCATTTAATTCTTATAATTGTAGAAAGCACATTGCTGCTACAGAACACAGTAATGCCTTGAGGGTGAAAGAGGTCTAAAATTCAGATCTTCCTACAGATTTTAAATTTTGGAGATACTAAAGGTGGAGCCTTCGATTAAACAGAGGAATGCCCTATGTAGGGTACATACAATATGTGGATTCTGATCACACACGTGAAACGTCAGGTGATGTGCAAGTCACAATTGCATTTCAGACTCATGTATATCCTAAACGCTTCCTGAGTCAATTCTGACAATGTCAAAGCCTACCAAACCAAATTTTAAGTAGAGCATTTATAGCTAAATATGTTTCCATTTATTGTGCATTTTCAGAAAGAATTTGGCTTTTTTATGGAAGTAAAGGCATGCACACAGTTAGCGCTGGGAAGCCAGTTAGATGGCTAAGAATGGGCCCTGCAAAAGTCATCAAGCTGAGCAGGGAGCTGCCTAAGCCTGCCAGTGAGCTATTGCAATGTTACTGATAACCGCCTCTCTTAAGATACCCTTTGAATCTAAAGGTTCTCAGCTAAGGTTCTGGCTCAGCTACAAGATTTTACAATCAAATGTCAATGGGAGGCTTACTGACACAGGGTGAACTCCTGAATAAAAATTTTTTATTACTCTCTGTTATGGTCTTGCAGAAAAAGGAAGCAATGTATGGTAAGGCTGAAGAGTTGTGCAGTTTGTTTGGAAAATGATTTTGAGAAAATCTAAATTTTAATAAATGTTGAAATTGAAACAGATTCATCAAATTAATAAACATTGACAGATTTGACACGAGCTAAATTTAACTTGCCCACAAATTATTACTGCAACAAAAATGTTTAAGTATGTTACTACATATATCTACCATCATGAATGCTCATATCAAGTCCACAGAGCCATGTTACAGATTTAAGTTTCTGCTTTCTGCATTTCAGTCATGCAAAGTTTTTGAGCATCTCTAGTAGGATTGGAATGCAGTGTTCACATTAGACATGTTTAATTTACTGTGGTGTTTTTAACGCGTTGTTTAGACATCCCTTCACAGTAATTACAATATCTCCAGAATTATAAAATGCAACTAAATCAAATCAGTATGAATTTGGAGAAGCAGCACACTCAGAAAGAATCAGAAATCAAGCAGCTGTGGATAAAGTTGCACTGTGGTGCGGCCATCACTTTCATCCTCAGCAAGCCACCTTAAGGGAAAAACATAAAAACCTGTCATAGGCACAGCACATATAAAAATTTACAAACAGACAAATCATGAAAGCCTGCTTCTGCACCTTTGGATTTCCAGGGGAGTTTTTACATTGCTTTATACTGAAGCAGTAACCAAGCTGAAGAAAATAGTGGTGGGTTTTTTTTAGTATCCATACATGCGTAATTTATAAGTGTCATTAACTTTAAAAATGTATTTATGAAATTTACATTTGTTTTATTTTTTGGTCATGTAAGTGACAAGTAGATTGTTTCAATGAGTGGCTTTAAAATCAGGATTATTTAGAGTAAGGAAAACTGTTATGTGATAGCAGGTTATTGTCCATGTATTCCATTCTAAGGACTGTTTATTTCTCTTATCTCCTTGTTGGTTCACAAAATATTGAGTTGCATGGTGGGTTCAATGCCTGCTCTGTAAGAGCCAAGAGCCTATGGAGGTTTGACTGTTGACTATATGGGAAATAGACCTAAGTCCAAAGGTCAGGTAGATTGATGTTAACTTGAATCATGGAGGCAATCATATTAATTTTCAAAGCAAGTTAAAAAGCTTCTAACACTTTTGCAAGGCTTATGGCTGACTACCTGATGTGATGTCTACTAAGGAGCTAGTATGGGAGGGATTCCCAGCTGGTATAACATTAGTGTAGCTCACGCCTGAAATTGCACCATTGAACAGCTGGGAGATATGGCTGAAGCCAAACAGTTCCAGGCTAAAGCACAACTAATCTTGGCAGATAAAACTGCTCATGGAAGTCCCAGAGCCGAGGAAAGGTGTGACCTGTAAGCTCGGTAACAGACATTTAAATTAGTTAGTAAAGGATACCCACCTCCTTTCAGGTTTCTCAGTGATTCATACATTTTAAAGACAGCATTTTTATCAGATGAGTCTTTGTGAGAGAGTGAACCCACTCCTCATTTACGCAGTAGGCTATGAGATGAGAAGCTCCATGTCTGAGCTGGAACAGGGACATGAACTTACAGTTTCCTGTATCTGAGGAGTGCCCCATAGCCTCTGGGTCACGGAGTACTCTAGGGTGGACCTGCTGGTCTTGCCTACTGAAATTCTTCCATGTTAAGTAAGAGGGTATGTGTTAAGGTAAGGACATGACTCTGAGCCACCAAGGGCCCAGTTAAATGTCCTCGTCAGCAGTCTGTAGAATCAATCTGTGTCAGTCACTCCCTCACATCAATGACGTGATTCAAGTTCTTGCTCCAAATGGGTGTCTTGCATACCTTTGTATTTCTACCATAAAACTTTAAATAAAATTGAAAAAAAAATCTGTGGAACAAAATGTTTGTTGCAAGCTGTCTTTTTCAAGAATCTTCCTCTGACCAGTGTGGTCTGAGAACTCTTCCAAGGAAAAGAGGTGGAGTGACATCAACTGAAAATCCAATCATGGTGGTCTAAGGACTTGTGCCCACTAACCTAAATTTAGGTGTCTAGAAGATTAGATAGTACCTGAGCATGTGTTTGTAAGAAGTTTAATGAAGGGAAGTTTAATGTTGTTGGAAGAAGTTTAAGGTCATTGAGGTTGGTAACAGCTTCACATTCGCGTGACAGACTGTAGAGTCCAACTGACTACCCAAGAAATAGAAAAATGTTGCTTTTTTGGGTACAAGGCTAGGATTTGGCTTCAATGAATTGTGAAGTTTACAGAAACATTTAAGGGAAGGATAAAATTAAGTATCCTTGGCTACCATTTCTGTTTTCAGACCACCAGGTAACATCCCTCTTTCTAAATAGCAAACTTGTAAGTTTTCACACTTGTCTGTTTTCCAGATGCATTAAAAATCTATTTCACATTTAGGAATACATGAGTGTGTTTGCTTCTGTTGTTTATTCTGAAAGTCTTTAAGCTGTAAACTGTATACTGTAGTGACCAGTCACTGCAAATATACTTTTCAATTTAATTTCCAACTTCTGAAAGTGTGTTGTTTCAGTTAGACGCAGGCTGAAGTGGATCTTCTTTTTGTACATTAGAAATCCTTTACTCCCTGCACCCCTTTACCCAAATAAATGTCTAAATTTAGATCATTATCCTCTTACATTATATTAAAAAAACATTTCTTTTATCTTTACCCTACTTGCTGAATATATCATAGACCCATATTAAGCAGACACTGAAACAGGATTTTAATGTTGCTTTTGCTCAATAAAATAAATACACTACTTTTTCTCCAGTTTTGTATCTACACTGACATATTCTACCATGCTCCCACCATCCCACTTTTCTGATTCACTCCCATGCCTGTTTGCATACTCATGATATGCTTGTCAGAGCTACATATACACTAACACTTGTGTAATGGTTCACCAGACAGCTTCTACCCCTTGAAAATGGCATACTGATATCTCCTCTTAGCAAAGGCACTAAATTGTGTCTCTCCCTCCTACAGTCATCCAGTTTTAATAACTTGGAAAAATGTGGTGTCTGTCTCTAAATATTCTTCTGACAAATTAGTTTGAAATTGGCCAAAGGGCTCAAAAAGTTACTGGGGATGGACTGATACGAACACAGCATGGTTATAAAATTCTTACTCTTTTAGGAAACCAGAAGAGAAACAATTGAGAGACTAAAAAGACTACTACTAATTCTTTTTAAAAGAAAACAGCACCTACGGAGTGATGATAGGGATGATGAACTGATCTACTGACCTGCTACAGTTGAAACAATACACTGAATTCCTAGATGCATCTGTGATTTCTACTTTTTCCAGAAACCAGCCACTTGCTGCAAAAGGAAAAAAAAGAGCAAAGTTAATATAGCCAAAACACAAATAAAGCATAAGAAAGGTTTCTGATTTAATTTCCGAACCCTGTGTGGTTCAGTACTTCCGAATGCATTCAATATAAGTAATAAAGCTGAAATGTAAATGATTCAAATTGCTACCAATTGTCTAAATTTTACAGAGAACGTCTTTGATGTTTTTGACAGAAAATATAACAGAAGATTTTTATTACAATTTAACTCATTTTTCCACGTTGAACAAAACAGGCAGTAGGAGAAATGAAACAGAGTGCATGGTAATATTGAATACATCCTTGAAATCCCTTTTTGCCCTTTTTAGTACTCCGAAATGCACTAAAAGTACACCACTGGTGGGCTTTGATCTTCAGTGTCCAGCAAAACAATAAAAAAAGATAGACTTTATCAGTAGATATAATTTCTTTAATGATAACCCAAGGTCTTAAAAACTAGGAAAACAGAAGTTCTACTACTCCTTTCTAATTCTTATATTTATACTTATATAAACCAAGTGGTGAATCTGAGTGCTTCCTATATCCATATTTTTCCAGCAGTTATGATTCAGAATAGCATCTCTATTTAGGCCAATACTCGTATCTGTTTTAGCTTTAAGAGTGGATTTAATATTCTGCTATAATCTCCTATTTTGCAGTGTGAAAACTACCTTCATTGTTGTGCTATAGATTTTTTTTTCACAGAATATTAAAATACGAAGATTTTAAAAATAAAACTTTGTTATAGATATACAATATTTGTGCTGACATCTTTAGTTGTGTGTGCCAATGCAAATACTTAATGACAACTTTTAAAAACTAATTAGGAGCATACTGCTAGTAGCTGAAAACCTTTTGGTATTCTTTGCATGTCCTGGAGATAAAATACTATATTCTCACAAGTTGTTTTTTTTTCAAATATTTGGACAAAGTACTAAGTAGGCTAAAACCAACAAAAATGTTTGTAAGTAGGATAAAAATGTAATATGAAAATATTTGTAAATTGTACCAATTTAGATAAAATACAAAGGCATAGCGATGTTTCTCACTTTTCATGGATGTTTTCAAACAATTAGCTAGTATAACTAGACCATAAAGGTGTCTACAGTTTTCATCTTCAATTCATAGGAGTCATTTATTGATATTGTGAAGTATTTTAGGAACTTTTAAAATGAAATATTGTGAATGGTTTAATATACCATAGACTCTACTTGGAATATATGACCTTTCATGAAATCTCTGTAATTCAGAGTCAAGAGTATCAGCAATAAAAATTCACAGTCTCTCAAATTTACACAGCACTTTACAAATGAATATAAAGGCATGTTTGCTCTCTTGAAAAGTTTAAAATCTAATGCTTTATCCTTTGTTGACAAAACTCCAAGAGACCTCGCTGAAATCTCCAGGTATGAAGAAATCTAGAGGCAGCTAGGAAAGATTAGCAAACAGATGAAACATTTCAAAGAGGTGTTAGATTTGAGGATGCTTGTGAGAATAACAGCTGATGAGACAAAAGACACTTGGAGATAGTTTCAGAGAAAAATGTAGCTGAAGGGAGTCACGGACGTAAGATGAATCAACACACACCAGCTGTGCTAGGAAGGCAGCATTAGCAGCTATGTGATGCTGATCAGGACACAGAGGAAAGATAATCATGTTGGTGATAGTCTGGGACCCAGGAAATAAAAGTTCAACCTGCATTTGCCCTGCAGACTTCTGTGCAACACTCAGAGCGCTAAAATTCTGCCGGTGTGGAGTTCCCTTCCCAAATCAGTTCTAAGTTAAACCGTGTGCATGTACAGCAGCTAACACAAATGAGGTGAAAGTCAGCAGGAGGTTTTTATTTATGGTAGGTATTTCAACAGGTTTGGTGGTTTTTCCGTCTGAGTTTTCAGTACCATCACATGTGCAACATGACTGGGTAGTCTGAAAAAAACCTGTTCAACTTTTGCCTAAACAGGAACTGCTGTTTGCAGAATTTTGCTTGGTTCATCCTAGATATGATAAACCCTTGCCGCCTAATAGTGGCTCATACACTTAGATAAATCGGATTTATTAAACCAGAACCTGTTGCTTTTGGATAGATTAAGCAAAATTCACCTGACTAGAATATCTCAATACAATGAGAGCTTTTAGACTCAAGCTGTACATTGCCTGCAAATTCCATCAATATATTTATATATCTCTAGGCTTTTTTAGTGCCACTCAAAATATTACACACATTATACGTTATACTCAAAATATTATACATCCCAGTCTCCCATCTTATTTTTTTGTAAAATTCAGGTTTTAGAGATTACATGTAAGCCACTGTACATAGAAACAGTTTCCATCGTCATGTGTGGGTATGTAATGTAGCCACACCCTATCTTAACGTCAGGGCAAGACCTGGTGCACACTAGTGTTCTCCTCATAGTTTAGCTTTCACAAGAAGAAAAGCCGTATGTGTGTCAGAGGGAGGTACAGTGTGCCTTGACCAGAGTCCCAAACTTGCCAAAACATTTCTTAGATAATGTTCAAAGCGTGGAAAGTTCAGCCCGCAGTTTGAAAATTCAGTCCTATGTTATTTAAGACATCTAATAGAAGTTTTGGCTGAGCAATGCTTGAAGGATAAAACCTTCTGAGATTTGTGCTAACAAGATTTTTTTCCATCAGAAAAAAAAAAATTCAACATAAAATCATAGAATCATAGAATCGAAGGTTGCAAAAGACCTCTAAGATCACTAAGTCCAACCATCAATCCAACACCACCATGCCTACTAAACCATATCCCCAAGTGCCACATCTACACGTTTTTTAAACACCTCCAGGGATGGGGACTCCACCACCTCCCTGGGCAGCCTATTCCAATGTCTGATCACTCTTTCAGTAAAGAAATATTTCCTAATATCCAATCTAAACCTCCCCTGATGCAACTTGAGGCCATTTCTTCTCATCCTATTGCTAGTTACCTGGGAGAAAAGACCAACACCCACCTCAACACAACCTCCTTTCAGGTAGTTGTAGAGAGCCATTAGGTCCCCCCTCAGCCTCCTCTTCTCCAGACTAAACAGCCCCAGCTCCCTCAGCTTCTCCTCATAAGACTTGTTCTCCAGACCTCTCACCAGCCTCGTTGCCCTTCTCTAGACATGCTCCAGCACCTCAGTGACCTTCTTGTAGTGAGGGGCCCAAAACTGAACACAGTACTCGAGGTGTGGCCTCACCAGTGCCGAGTACAGGGGCACGATCACCTCCCTACTCCTGCTGGCCACACTATTCCTGATACAAGGCAGGATGCCGCTGGCCTTCTTGGCCACCTGGGCACACTGCTGGCTCATGTTC
>Ga0065711_1047178_pt1 | contig 12481 bp, 4 predicted proteins | sample Hoacrofraction12_FD_59098 | JGI IMG/M metagenome (GOLD analysis project Ga0065711, IMG submission 59098) | Hoatzin crop microbial communities from Cojedes, Venezuela - Epithelial fraction 12 v2 (version 2) | ecosystem: Host-associated > Birds > Digestive system > Esophagus > Crop | place... | reverse complement strand
AGTGCCGCTGATGACAACCCTCTGAGTTCTGCCATTCAGCCAGTTCTCTATCCACTTCACCGACCACTCATCCAGCCCACACTTCCTCAGCTTCCCTAGGAGGATATCATGGGAGACTGTTGGCTGCTTAAGATCCGGAGATACTAGGTTTCATTATTAAAGACTTTAATCTGACATTTTTCTTTCAGCACATTACAAATATGAGCTTACAAAAAAAATTCTACTATTCTCTAGTTTGAGCTGATGGTCTGTAACAGACCTCTACTGTCACCACCTTCTGAGTGAGCTGTCTTATTTAACTCTTAGATGCACATGTAGCCAGGATCCTGTGGTTCTGAACTATCAGGTAAGGAATGTCTGAACAATGTTTCTTGAAACCTGGATTGTGCCTGCTTGATAATAAGTGGTATTTTTATTTAATCTCTAGCTTTTATGCAAATGGACTTTTGGGCCTTTTCTTTTTCCTGTTCAGAAGAAGTATAGCTGTGTGATGTGTACTGAGAATAGACTTGAATTTCGGGAAGGGGTGGAACTTGTTGAAGGTTTGAAAGAATCTTTCTGAAACTGTAGAAGTGCGTTTTTAGCATTTAGACTTCACTCCGATGGTAGCATAGGAATTGTACCCAGCATCAGACAAATTGTTATCTGGGCCTTTTGTCACTTACAGTGGCCAACAGCAGGTGTTTTAAAGGAAGTTACAAAAAATTTCCCAATTGTGGAGTAATTGCCATACCATGGAGCTCCTAAAATTTTGTCAGTTTATAATGATTTACGGTGCAGATCTTGCGTGTTCTTCCCTGTAGTCGTCGTCTTGTTGATATGTAATTTTATATAGGTGGGCGTTTTCATTATCCGTGGAAATATGTAATCTTTTTACAAATTTTACAATGTTGTGTTTATAATCTATCTTCCCACTGTCACGCTCAGCACTCTGTTCTGAATTGTTAAGAGTAGCTTAAAGCTCAGTAGTTACTTGAGCAATGTTGGTGATTATTTCTTATCTACTGTGCTTTAGAGGTGTCAACAACAAATTTGATTTGCCAGCATGCTGCCCATTTACTTACATTTTTTTAACGTCATTAATCTCACACAGTGTTGATGACTACGATGGTATTCTGGGTCCTGAAATGTTCCATTATCACAGGTGGATGTGACCAGCGGCTCCTGCATCATGTATGATGTGGATATACACGCTTTTTTCCTCCTGACATTATTCACAGCAAGGCAGCATCTATATCTGGATGAAGATCTGCCTGTGTTTTATTGACTGAAGCTTGACGTGTTGCAGAGTTGAGAACTCTTGAAACATTTTCTCATCTTCCCCAACACATTCTCTTTCAAAATTAGGATTGTTTTCTTAAACCGTGATTAGTTTTCTATCATCTCTGCTTTAAAAGGGTTTGTCAGTTTTCCCACTGACCTTTCAGATGTGAGTTTGACCTCTTTCAAAAATAGGGAGTTTTGAGCCTGTAACAGTATGTTTCGTGTTTATTTCGTAATCGTTCTCGTGTCAGCATCCCTGCTGCACTGTAAACCTGAGTAAGAGGATCCAGTGTCAAGGTGGTACTTTTATTTCTTGTACCTTCTTGACCAAATTTTGTCTGGAGTATTCCTGAGTAGCGTTCAGTAGTTTTGTAGAGCCTTTCATCTATAAATGAAAATAGCGTTAATCATTTTCAGTGAGAGGGATGTGACTTATTCAAGGCCAAACAGCAACTCAAAGGGGAAGCTGCAGTTAGAACCCAGATTTTATGATATCCCGTCACAGCTAATACAGGAGTGTACTGTAAAATATTTAATCACACAATTAAAATGAGTTTGTTAAATGGGAGAAATGAAAAGTAATTTAGACATGTTAAATGGTAGACTATGTAAAAGAAATTTGAGAAGTAGGATCAAAGAGTAGATGTAAGGAGGCTAGTACTAATGCTTAAGGGACAAATGCAAGTAAACATTTGTTATACTTCTCTTGATGTAAATCTGCTAGGTTATTTGATAATTGTGCTGGAGACAATATTTGGGTTACTAATCTCTTCAGTGAGAAGAGTGGCTCTCAGCTGATACTCATGCTTGTTTTGCATGTCCTGCCTGCTATAAAACTTATCTGTACTTTCAGAATGGTGGCTTGAACACCTGCATCATATACAGTCTGTTACTTCTACTGGAATCACATATATAAAAAAATACGTGGGAGCTTTGCTTGTCTTTCAGTTATTCATGAGTCAGTAGCATAGCGTATCCTCCTTTAGGCCTGACTCATTTTTAATTTACATCATTTACACGTATGCCTATGGTGCTAATAAGTATACACAGTTTGGGGAAAAGTTAATAAATTCAAATACTAAACTGGGTAATTCTTCTATATATATGCGTGTATGTTTTTGTAGACTGAAAACTAAACCTGGTGCTGCTTGTGATGATGTCTTTTAAAGTTTATTATACCCCCTAATCTTTATGTATGATGCATTAAGCAGACGAGGCTAACAGGCCAAAGATTTCATCTCCTTTGGTTTTCATTGTAGATTCACATTTATACATAAAGCTTATACTGGTTGTGTCCTGCCAGTTTTACTGCTTCTTGAAAACTGGTAGCAGATAATACTGACAAGATTCTTTTTTTTGATGTATGCAGAAATCTGGACTCCTGTAAATTTAATTTTTGTGGCTGGATGAGGGAACAGTGGATGAGTGCAAGTAGAGGAAAGTGCAACAAGCAGGAAGCTTCTGACTTCCTGTAACCAGAGGAAACTCGTGTCCTGGTCAGTGGAAAGATTTCTTCTAAACACATCAGCAGTGTATGTGCATTGTGTGCACAAAAAACATATAAAGTGTTCAGTCAAAAGTCCGTATCTTGAAAACGAAAGAAAGAAATAAAAAAGCAAGCATATTAGATTCATGGAGTGTGAGCGTTACAGTTAGGACTTGTTGAATTATTTTTTTTAAATGCGCTTCTCAAAGAAGGCAGTGAATTAGAAGAAATGAGAACGTTTTATGAATGAAGGTAAACGTCTCCTTTTTGTTTGTGAATTTACTTCACAATTTTCTGGGGAAGTACTTATGTCAGCACGAAATGCTCTTTGAAATTTTATGTTGGTACTTTGTGTATTATTTAAATAACTTCATTTTGGATAGTTAGTTCTACTTTGAAATTAAAGATTTGTTCCTAGATAGCATTTCTGAAAAATCTGACACACTGAATTACCTTTTTCCCCACTCTGGCTATGTGTAAGGCAGTATAAATACTTTACACTTGGAACTTTAGTGTCGCTTTTTCACGAGGTTCCCTTCTGTAGTCAGGGTGGATTTCACCTAGCATAAAGCTGCTTTGGTTTTTGGATTTGTGCAGTGGTCCCAACTTTTATTTATTATACTGTCCATTAGTCTTGATATGAAGATTGCTTGATTGGTGCAGGATGACAGTTGAGGCTTGACTGCAAGTCAGGGAGTTGGAAAGAGGTTTGAGGGATAGACAGAATGAGAGAAGGATAGAGCAGGATATACCTCTCCATTTCTAGCTAATTACCAACTGCTTCTGGCCCCTTTCACATGACAAATTTTTCAGAACTGTATATGGACTTGAGCAGTTTGGTTGCTTTTGTTTCCTACCTTTGATGACTGAAGTTGTTTGATGATTTGACACATCTTCTAGATAAAAAGTCAAACGTCAGCTTGCAGGGACGGAAAAACTGCTCAGTCTTTAGTCTCTTATGACTTGTCTTGAGCCTTAAGTATGTTCTTGGGGTGAAGTGAGAGGAATTCTGTGCCTGAGAAGAAAAGAAAACAGATATCGGACAGATGCAAGTTAATACTAACTTTTAATATCTGGTGATCATGCCAGGCATATACTTGGTGCAGTCATGCTGCCTTTACCCACAAATGCAGAATCCATTTATCGCAAGGTTCAGTCCTTAGGAAACTGAGTGGGGAGGAGCAAAAGACAGTAGCGACTGCTGTCACTGGACATAGCTCCACTTTGACGTTGTGCACGACTGGGATGGGTTGAGGTACACTGTCAGAATGAGCAAGTGGCACTGTCAGCTGTTGCAAATCCCGCTGAGATGCTGTGTTACTTTAATAGCGCTCTTGGGCAATCTACAGCCTCAGTGATTGGAGAACGTCTTAATTTGTTTTTAGTATGTTAAACATTTTTGTTCTCGTCTTTAGGGATTTTAGATAAACTGTTGATGTTCTTGTATATGAGAAGAAAAATATGTAGCTCTACCTATAAGTCAGTATTCAACACTGACATATGCCAGGAATTAGAGCATGCTGTTGCTGTTTCATAGCTGTTGGGTGAGACTAGATTTTTACATTCATTTACAGTAAAAGTGTATGATCAGTCACGGTTATGATTTCCACTGTGAGTAATTTTATCTGAGAAGAGGGCAAATGTGGGCTGAGTGAACATCATTTCACTCCTTGAAACAGCTTACCCAGATCGGGATAAAAGTATGTTGATAGACTCATGCTATAATTTTTGTAGGTTGACTGGAGTGCTTAATTTTCTAGAGCTGCTGTTTCTTATTTAGTCCATGAACATGTTAAACACCTCCTAACACAGATAGTCTTTTGTCAGTGTTTCAAGGTAGTTTTCAGTAAGATTCAGGGTAGTCGTCAGTTTTCTGTTATACTCAGAAGCTTAAGGCTCAAACTATCCTGTTCTGGAAGTAATGAATCAATCCTGCTCAAGCCATACGAGCTTGAGAAAGAGGAACGGTTGGGCGGGAGGTTGGGTGACTAGGGCTTAAACCAGTGGCTTTAAGAGGAAAACCTTCCATATAAAGCTTATTAACAGGCATTGAATAGACTTTTTTCTTTTTTTTCTTTTTTTGAACACTTAGCATTTCTTTTGGATGCCTATTACTTGTTTCTCTGCAGTCTCACTCTGCTGTAATTCTTGCAGCCTTGGACTTTCCTGAGCATGAAAGAACCTGGTATGCTTCTGAGATGCCGCCTTCTGGAAAAACGGAAAAAAATCAAACCAAACAAAACAGAACGTTTGTCTTGAACCCTTGCTGGCCATTATTCTTTTGTTTTGTTTATTACAGTGTATGTCTCAACATTTTGTTTGCCTGATTGTTGTGCTTGTCAAGCTCCTCTGCTTCTGTGTTTTCAAGCCATGAGTAGGTCCAGCTGCAACAGAAATAATTGTAAGGTAGTGTTGTGGATTAACCACAGTAGGCTGCTAAGCACCACATAACTGCTCGCTAGAAAACAAATGTGGGCAAGGAAGAATAAATACAGTTTTAGATATTGAAGCAGATTGTATTGGCTGACTGCATTTGTGGGAGTAATGGAAGACATACACTTTTACAAGGGTTTTTACTAAGGTCATCTTTGATTATTGTCAAATGGTATGCAATGGTAAAGATGCAAACAAAAAGAATAATGTCAAATTGCTGATGAGCAGCTTGATCATTAAAGACAACTGTCTTTACAGTTATTGAAGACTTTGCAGACCAGTGAGATGAGCGTTTTAGAGGTTGCCCACTGCATGGATTGATTGGGAGGCGAGTTGGATCTCATGGATAAGAGGGGAAAATGAGAATTTTCCCTGTATAGACAGATGGACTCTTACATATATAGGTCTTATTAAAGACAACAGGAACAACAACAAAGTTTCAGATGAGGTCTGAGTAGACTGGAAGACGCAGAGGAGCTGATGAAGATCACCTCCTCATTTTGAACTGAAGTGGTGAAAAAGGCAACAAAGATGTATTTGATACTGAGAGGGGAAAAAAGTGATCAAGGATTTCTCATTTTTCTCAATTATTGAGTTCAATTTAGAAAGAAAGGTATCTGTAGTAGTATATTGCATTAATCTGACACTTTCTGATGTGCTTGGTATACTATCTGCACTTTCTCCTCTATAAAAAAAAGAAGACTCAAGTTGCCAACAAGTCTCTAGACTGCTAGTATTGTATTTCAGCTAATGTTTCTTACTCACACTGACCAGACAACTTCTAAAATTATTATTCAGGTTAACTCCAGAGTAAGTGAAGGTTGAGTAGCAGTTTCATTTTTTCAATGTGAGAGAATTCATCTTTCAAAATCCTGACTTACAGTTCGTGATGATTTCATCATTGAAAAGTATCCTGAACTGACAACCTGCCATTTCACTTGAGACTAATTCCTGTCTACAGTTATGAATTTTGCTTGGTGAAACATTATGGCCATGCCAATTTTATTCTTGTTCATTTTGCTTAGTTTTGAAGGAACCAAACCAAGTGTCACTTCCAGAATTCTATTGTAGCAGCGAGTAATGGGTTTGTCGTGATTCATTGCTATGACTATTATAGCATCCACTGGATACTGTGGCTTTCCATGTAGTCCCATCTGATATGCTAATCTCTTCCCTGTAGCTTGAGATACATTTGTGTACTTTCACTATTTTTACAGAATGTTTCAAAGTATTTTTACTTCCATTTGACATTTGCCTTTTCTGAGGCTGAAGCTATGTTTTACTGTCAGTTCCGCTCAAACAAAGTCTGTGCCACCATTATGATATATTGACTTGAAGACACAGGTAAAGGATGACACACAGTGAAATGAAATTGAAAAGCAAGCAAATTTTATAATTGCATGTACATGTAAACAAATGAAAAAACATTTAACTGGCATCTGTCATCTTGCATAGGTGAAAGATGGAGAAACTCTTCCATCCCAGACATTTGCTTTGATACCTTCCTCTTGGAGCTCTAGTTCTGCTATCCAGCCTCTTTAGTGTTTCTGAAGTGGACTGTCTTAGAGCCAGAGCTCAAAGTTCAGCACCCTGCTGTAACCTCTGTCATCTGTGACAGCTGGTCACGGATCATCTAACTGTGCCAGACTTTGCTGGGCATTCCTGCATCTGTGGGCATATATAAGTTACAGTAGTTCTTGAAGGACTGGTTATTTTGTTAATACTATGATGAAATAAAAAAAAAAAAAGAAAAAAGAAAAAATCCTGAACTCCCATTGTCCTCAGCCAGCCTGGTCGCTTGAGGAGAATTTGTTTGTGACCTCTTTAATAGAAAAGATCTGACATCAAGTCTGGAATAGCTGCCCCTTGTTAGTGACCCAGCTGCACCTTGATGATGGAGTGGCAGAGATCTGTCTGTTCTAGGTCTAGAGGGAATGACAGTGATGAGGTGAGATTAAAGCTGTACTTTTGTTTCTCTCTGCCCAATTAAACCTTTATTTGAAATGCCCGTCTGCAGAAATACGGTGGGGAGTGGCTGGTAACCGTGAGGGGTTTCTCAGTGACTGCCCTCTTGTATACATTGGCAAAACCCGTCAAGTGACATTTGGCAGGGAATGTAAAAGGAAATATCTGTCACCAAAACAGAGCAAATAAAAACCAACACTCTACTGGATGTGAATGTCTACATCTGATTTTAGTCCGAGTCTGTTGACTGGGTGTAATGGAAGTCTTGGATAATGACCTCTAAATGAATTAGAACAATCATCTTAATTTTTTTTTTTTTTTTGGCTGGATGTTTCCTGATGATGTTCTGCCCAAAGCTGAATTCTCTTTTTGCTTTGATTTTTCTCTTTGAACTGATCTTCACACTTTTTAATGTTTAGTAAGGCTTGTATAAGGCCAATTGATAATGTGTTACTGACTAAGAAAAGCTTCTCATTCGTTAATTGAAATACTCATACAGGGTGTTGTGTGTCTTTGACCATTCAGCTGTGGTGGATATTGGCGTATACGCTTGTATCACCCAGTCTTTTCTGGTTATAACGGTTCATAAAATGCATTTCCGAGAACCACCTGTTCTCTTATTTCTCTAAGGAATTAAAAAATAAAAAAAGATTTGGGTTTTGTTCTGTTTCAATTTTTATTTTGTTTCAATTTGTTTCAGTCTCTTTCATAAGGCCATAGGAGGTACTGGGAGATTTTCAATATTTAGTTGGTGTAAAAGGTGCTGTGTATACATGTAAGCATTTTAGAATTCTAAATTGGATACATAAACAAAAATACATAGTATTTCAAGCAAATTGTCTCTTTGCTTTCAATGACTCTGGATCCTAAGAAGGTATCTGAAGCATTCTGGCCAGAAAACAGCCGCCGTCCCAGAACAGCATTGAAACGTGCATAAATAGGGAAAAAAAAAAAAAGAGAAAAACTGTTCTGTGATAGCTCACCATGTGGGCTTTCTACTCCCACAGTTAGTGCTGCCTTAGTCCATCAGAGATTTCCTGCAGTCCTATAGATGGACTGTATTTACTAAAATGAAGTCTGCTTGTTAGGTATTACTACCCTGAGTGACTGATTTGTGGATAAAGACAGTGTTATGGCAGCTGGTCTTGTATTATGGCTAGTGAAATGGTTCTTTCTCAGACTTGGACCGTGAGAGCACAACAAAGTTTTGAAATACGCAGGAGTAAATTAGACTTGGATTTATTACAAACTTTTGTTTTGTGTCTTAGTTCTACAACTCACTCACTTGATTAGGTATACAGTCGGTGAATTGAGAATTTTTGTTCGAGGAATCTCTGGTCCCACGTGTGGATTAAAGGCGAGGGAATGAATAACCAGGGCTTTGAATGGTTACCCAGACTGATAATTAAACACACAACTATCTTGGTAATCCTAGAATGATGTAATCTTCACGTTATCTAGTCACGTGAGTAGAAGAGAGAGATGTAGCAGGTATCTTATGTTTAAGATCATGTGAAATTTGTATTCATAGCGCACCTCTTTTGATCCTAAAGGTGAACCCTCATAATAAAAAACGTTGAAGTACTTTAGGATTCATTTTCTAAGTTAATGTATTTTGCATTAGTAGAAGTACAAAAGGTTGGGAAGTACAGGGTGTAAAACTTACATGGCTATTATTCCTGCTGTTTATGGTTGACTTTGGGCTTTAACTGATTTCATTAGTTAAGCTATTTTCTTTTTTTTAGTAAGTATTACTTGCATTGTGCGTCTAAATTTCACGTTAACATGAAGTGGATATTTGTGATGGTAAGCGCTCTGGATAGGTAGCCTGTGCTATCTTTTTGTGGCAAGTATATGATTTCATGAAATTGGGTTACTATGAAGTATTATGTGTGATGCTGTATGCTACTGAAAACAGCTTTAACAGTAGTATAGAGAATTCAGTGTGGTTTTTTTTTTTTAACCTAGTTCAGTTCCTCACAGCATGTATTCTTTGGCTTTTTCTAGCATTTGAGAGGATTTATGTTGTCTTGCTTTGCTGTTCTGAAGGCATTTGTCTCTGTTATGGAAATTAATTGATCTGACAGGGGTCAGAGGAAATATCTGTTGGTTGCCCACACGTTTTTGCTGCATGTCAAACAATGCACTTGTTACTGTTATGAATTCTTACATAAAATGGATAATAAAGTGCTGTTATGGCTAAGCAAAATAATGCATTACTTTCTAGATGCCTGCTGAGTAAGCACTTAGTTCATGAAGTCAAATGTTGAAGTCTTGGGCTTCTGGATGCTTAAGATTTATTCCAGGAAGAAAAAAAATTCTTTTTACTTATTAGTCCTGAGTTACTTCACTGTCGACTTCAGTGATAGCAAGATCTGCAGCTAAGCAAACTTGAACTGACCAATATAGTTATAATCAAGATAAATTTACAGGAGGTGAGAGGTGAGAAGAAGAGGGTGTGCACCAATAAGTTAAGTTGAAGTATTGTCTGTCCATTGTATCTGGCTCTGTTTCTAGTCATTAACTGTTTATTTCTGCTGTTACGCTTCCGTAGTGGTTATGGTGTCTGCAATATGTTAACATAAGTTTATTTGGCATGGGTTAAAATTTTATTTCAAATAAAGTCGTATCTAAAATTAAAAAGTAGACATCTATGAATCTGATTTTTAATGACTTGCAGCAGAAATCTTATAAATACACTGTAAAATTACACTGGAATATAGATTGAAGGGGTTTTAGTGAATGTAGGCTTTTTTTAATTAGTATTGTTTGTGAAGTAAGGATGGGCAGAATTACATGGGACATTGGAGGTGACTGAGAATCAGGATTTAAGGAAGGATGACTTCTGAAAAGAAAATCTGGTATTTTTAAGTACCTTTATTTGAATTAAAAACATGAAATGATGTATCTTAAGGCTGTTAGTCTTTAAACAGGATGCATTGTAGATTCTGATCTATGTCACTAAAGTGTTTTATCTTGAAGTCTTGTGGGTAGCAATCCAATTTCCATGTGACTAATACAAGATAGACACTTTGGAGTTTAGTCAGTGAGCAGATCTGATTTAGACAGTGAAAGAAAAAAAAAACCTTGGTTAAAAGCTGGTTAAAGCCTTAAAGTACCTATTAATGAGAAGTCTTGGTACTGGATTTTAGGTGACAGCAGCAAAAATAAGATTAGTCAGGAAAACCAGTCCTGTGATTGTTTGTGGGCCTGGGTCATATACATTTGTCTTGCTAACGCCTTTTAGTGTGATTAAAAATATCCAGAATTTATGACATTGCGTGGAAAAAACAAAAGGATTCCTTATTGTTTGCTGCGGTGTTATGTATGGCTTTGAAGAAACTGACTTACAGTTTCAGTCAAAGATCAACGCAATCATTTGAGCCTTGACTTTCTCTTCCAGGAGTCTGACAGAGCTGGCAGCATTTTCTTCTGCCAGGTTTTTGTTGTTTGAGATCGACTCTGACTCACTGACACTGTAATGAAGAGTAAACAAGCCCTGTTCCTTGGAGACAATTTGCTTCTAGTGGATTCTGAATTTAGCAGTATTGGTTTAACAGTTGTTAAATCATGTAGCTCTAGTAAACTTCTTTGCTAGTCCTAAGAATTGTGTCAGGGAAATGAGTATCACAGCCCCATATGGATGGATGTATCTTTAGTCCTGATGGTATCAGCTTCTGCCCTTCACGGCTACCTGTCTGCTTGTTTCAGAATACCGTCTCCTCCGCTCTCCCCCCGCATTCAAGCACTACTTTGTAGTCACTGGATTTCAAATGTCCTGCTTGGCCTTTTTCTGCCTCACTGAGAAATGTGTTAGGTAATTGCTTTGTGTGCTTCCAATCAATTATATGAATGAATGTTCTAATACATGGGGCCTAAAAATATGTGTGTGTCTGAGAATAGGTACTCGGCAGGTTTTAGGGGATAGGGTGTTGTTGAGAAGCAAAGGTTTCAATGTTGTGTAATGTCTCTGATTAGAGAGCATAACAGTGGTGTCCCTTAAATCCACCATAAGAATCAACATCTAGGGGTATTGATCCTATCTAGCAGGTATATAAACATCTGAAGCCTTCTGTCTCTCTGATGATAAAAAGCAGACAGGATGTTATGTCTTGCAGAACCTTTAATAAAAATAAGTTTTTAAAAAAATAAAATTATTGAATTCAAGATTCCATTGATTTTTCTTTTATTTTTATTCTATGTTCTGACCAAACAAATGTTATCTTTGTTTACTTCTCATTGGATGGTGTCTGTTAACCATGCAATTTATTGTTCATTGATGATATTTTCAGTAGGCCTGAAAGTTATGATAATTAGGTAACAAGAGTTAAAGGAAAGTTATGTTGGCATAATTGTTTGAGGAAATCTGTCTCTTGTATTCCAAATTCTGTATGAGGTAAGCTAAAGCATTATTTCCATGATTTTTCAGTACTTCCACACAGTCATTAATTCATGTTGAAATCTGTTGTTAACAAGTAAAACTCTGTATTTAGAATTGAGTACAGGTTACCGGCTTATTTACCTGGAAAATAATGAAGACTGGGTAATCCTGGATACCCTACACTGGTGTTTTATTGTGAAATTTTAGGTAAGAAAGTAATCTCTTCAGGATGAGGAAAAGATAAACCTTCTTCCATGCATCCCAATATCAGTATTTTGAAGCTGGTCTTAGGTAAACCAGCAGTGCATGTTCCTTGATTTGAGGTTCTGTGAACAATTCCATGCAGACGTAAGTTTTCCACTCAGTGAAGAAAAAGACCAAGACGGAAGAAAAACTCAGACGGTTTGAAAACACTAAGTCCACAAAATTCTTGCATGACAGAGTGGTGGTGCCATTGTCAACACTATTTTTTTGGCTACTACCTGAGTTGCTAGAGCACTCCTGTCGATCATGGGAGACCCGGTTCAATAGAGTCACCAGAGAGTGATTTTGTACCTGTTACCCCCTAGATTGCTGCTGGAAATTTTGGGTATGACATGCTTATGGGCTCCTGTCTAATAGTTTCCTGTTGTAGAAATTAGCAATTAGAGGAGGCTACAAATGGTGTTCAGGGGATCTACACGATGGGTGAATATCATCATCGACAGAGAAAAGAGTAAATTTCAGTGTTTCCCTGACAATGCACATTTTTATACTAAGTAGAGAAGAGATAAGAGTGAGAGCGCAAATGGCTGCTCTCAGTCAGAGGAGAGATTCTTCACTCTGAGGGTGACAGAGCACTGAAACAGGCTGCCCAGGGAGGTTGTGGAGTCTCCTTCTCTGGAGATATTCAAGACCTGCCTGGACAAGGTCCTCTACAACCTACTGTAGGTGACCCTGCTTCGGCAGGAGGG
>Ga0065711_1047177_pt1 | contig 12482 bp, 8 predicted proteins | sample Hoacrofraction12_FD_59098 | JGI IMG/M metagenome (GOLD analysis project Ga0065711, IMG submission 59098) | Hoatzin crop microbial communities from Cojedes, Venezuela - Epithelial fraction 12 v2 (version 2) | ecosystem: Host-associated > Birds > Digestive system > Esophagus > Crop | place... | reverse complement strand
TGCCTGGACAAGGTCCTGTGCAGCCTGCTGTAGGTGACCCTGCTTCGGCAGAGGGGTTGGACTAGATGACCCACAGAGGTCCCTTCCAACCCCTACCATTCTGTGATTCTGTGATTCTGTGAATTCTGTGCCTTCACAGCTGTCTGTATGACAGCTTTTCCTGTGTGAAATTAATACCCTTGTGCAAATACATCCCTACATACATGTCCTCACTGCAACACCATGGGAAAGCCTTCAGGCCTTTTTCTGGGCTGCAAGGAAGCCATGCATGAATGCAGCTGTACAAGTACAAAGTGCGACTTCAACACACTTTTCTTCCTCACTGGTATTTCTAATGTTTCTCACAGCTATTTTTAACACAATTATTATCAAGCATGTTATCTACCCCCGTCCAAATCACTACTGGAGCTGTCAGTGCAGATCAAGACAAACTAGTTCATCAGCATTTAGAAAATATTGCAGTGACAAGACACCAATGACAAACTGAAATTGTGGAAAAGACATCATCTCCCAAACAGTGTCTCAGTGTCATGCTTTGCAAACACAAGATGAGCATCATCTCCTGGCAGTGCTGGGAGAAAGCAAATAGGAATATTCTTCATTAAAAATGTATTCAAAGTACATACGATGTATCCCAAAGGCAAGAACTATGTTTACCCATCTGTGATACAGGAGCACGTGCATTGCTCTAGAAAACCTCCAGAACTGCATTTAAAAGCCTCCATAAACTGTGTTAAAAAACCATCCGCAGTTGAAAATATTTGGCAATGTACAGGTATGAGAAACATTCTTCTCCTCTATGAGTTTGACAGTAGACTCCAGCTCTACTAATCTTGCTGGGACTAGAGAATTATTTGGAAGCCAGCTATTTCAGCAACAAACTGATGAGCAACCTGGGTTGGGAAGAAGGTTTCATATGGAAACATAATTACCAGATCTCATACAAAACTAGACAACTGATTATCCCCTCGGGCCCAGGTAGACTGACTTTGTCAGGGTTGGGAGCACAAAAATCTTCACCTTCCATTCTGGTGGTTTTCTTAATTTTGGAAACAGAATGCAACTAAAGAGCCATGTTGCCTTGCATACTTAGCTTCTGTAATGATGAGACCCATGAAGCAGAGGCAGCTAATAGCCACCTGTTTATGCATAGGTGTATGTAAAGTTTCATATGTTTCTCTCTTACAGAAAAGAGGTAAATATTTGAATAGTTATGATGGGTGAAAGCCACTGTGTTCCTATCTAACTGCCATCATCTGCCATGGTATCTTTTCATAAATGCTCTCCTTACTACGATACATATTAAAAAAAAAAATAAACAAGCAAAAAAAAAACCCTAAATAATGCTATCTGGAACCCTCCAAAACCTTATTAAAATCATTATGAATCAAACTACAAAACCAAATGTTTTCCAAACTCGAGATAGCAAGGAAATCTCCTGAGTAGGAGACATATGGTGAGTTTGAGATGGTGAAGTTTGGACATTTTGAGGTCAAACTTAGGTTTTTTGTACTTTTTCATAGATCATAAAATGACTGAATCAAATTCATTTAGACTTTCCTAAGAGAGCTTAGTGGACTGTTGGAGGGAAAGACAGATGGAAATAGCAAACCTGGAAAAAAGTCCAGCTGGTTTATTGAGAGCTGGTATTATTGCTCCTATAGATCTACTAGCTAAATGTAAACTGGTCTTCAACCGAAGTGCACTGATGCCCAGTAGTTTTGGGGAAAATTACAGACAGAGACAAGGACAACTGCACATATGTAAAAACTGCAGGAATGTGTAACTATTGTCACACTCCATGAATCCTCTGCACTTAGTGACATTTCACTTAGGTGAAGTGCCTGCCTAGCCATAATATGACAATTAGTAAGCCCCAAACTGAATCAGCCCATCATTTTCAAGAACAGTTTTAGGCATTGATGTGTACATTGGTAGAGAGGAAGGGTTTGGGTATATGAAAAAAATATTTTCACTGGTATGGGACAGAAAACATAGCCCAAGGATCACTCATTTAGTCCTGTGGGAAAGCGTGTTCTGAGAGAAGGATGTTTCCTTTTACAGAACAGTGTATGTAGCTCTCTTTTACTGGTTATAGAGTGATAAAGTGTACTTCCCTGGAGCTTTATAGACTTCCCATTTTCAGTCTTAATTAGAGTCTTGAAGGAAAGGAGTATCCTTTTTATTCTCTCTTTTCCTTCTTTTTCCCACAGAAAACTGAGAAAAGCAGTAGTCAGGTTCACCTAACAGAGCAGCAAGTAGCCTTCAAGGAAAAAAAATCACAGAAAGACCTTCTGTCCCAGACTAGCAGTTTCTGTTCCCCAAGGTAATGAAGAAGACTGGAAAGAGCTCAGTTCCCAGCTTCTCTGGAGATGGCTTGATTGCTATTCCTCTTTTTCCTCACCTCCACCACCCACTCTGCTACCTCCTCTGCTCCATCTGCTTCTTGCCTCCCTCCTCTCCCCATCCTGCCCCAAAGGCCATCTCTCCTATCTCTCCATCATCTCCTATGAAGAGGAGCCTTCTAGTGCCTAATGCCTGTTCTTCCACGCATGTGCTGCGTGGCCACAGACAAGTCTCCTGTCTTGTGGCTCACAGAGGCTGAGAGCTCAAAGGGGCAGCCGTACTCTGCCATCTGTCTGTCAGACCACGTAAGAATGGGCAGCAGCAGCAGCCAAGGACCTCCTGAGAACAGGGACAGCCCAGCAATATTTTTGCAGAAGAAGGAATATAACAGAACAAAATGAAGTCATTTGTGCTGGCACACAGTTCAGCTGTTGTGCAAATTACCTGTCGCTGCTAACTTGTTAGTAGTGAAAATTGTAGTTCAAAATGCTGTTAGATGTAGCCGTTGAAGTGCCTAGAGTAACAGCAGACTTCTTTTTTCATCCAGTGTATGAGCATAGAAAGAATAGCCTGGCCCTCTGAGGCATGAAAAAGAACAAATTAGAATGAGGATAAAATGAAATAACATAGATAGTGAACTTGCGGCTGCAGCGGTTTCTCTAATGCAAAGGGCAGATTAGGCCTTTATCAAGGATCTGATTTGCCAGAGCAGAAAAAAAGGAATTCTGTAGACTGCAAATACATTCAGAAAGACAAAGAGTAAGGCTCGTTTAAAGCCAATGAGCCCAGCTCTTCGCTCACAGAGACGCTATCCCCAGAGTAACCTAAATAGAAGCATTGCTTATTTATGCCAGCATGACATGATGAAAGGATACACGAGCCCTTCGCATGCAAATGATAACTCACGACAGAGGAAATGGAAAATAACATCAAAGCTAAAGATTTCTTTGCATCAACACTGGCACGAGAGCACTGTACGTACAATGTAAACACAGTGCCAGGCTCCCAGAGACCTGCAGCTATTTTTATTGAAGTAAGTCAACAGCAGTGTGAAAAAGATATTTGTAATTTGGTTCTGTGCTGTGTTCTGGAGACAGGGGCAAGCCAACAACGCTCTAATATGATGTTTCATTTGGAGCATACAATATGCATGTAATAAAGTGGAAAGGAAAAAGGTCAAGAAAAAGCAGAGACTGGGACATCTTGGTTTTGTAAAGCTAAATCATTCTTCAGCTAAGAACTAAATTAGACAAATGACAAATTTACATTTCACCAAAAATCTCTTGAATGCATGAGTACATATACAGAGAGAAACAAGAGAGCGGTGCTCCCTGTTGGGCTAATAAGAAGTGTCATTAAGCTCCTCTTCAGTGCTGCTGTTCAGTAATACCCGTCATATGGAGTATAATAATGATAAATTTCAGAAAAATGAACTCTGAATTTATTTTTCTAGTGAAATAACCTAGTTTTCTAGAAGACTTGTTGGGAGACTTCGTAAGTATGCATGCAAATTGTAGTAATTAGATCGAATTTGAAAATGTGCTCAATAGGGCAACAACATCCAAATGGCAAGTTGTAAAACTGATCACTTGAATGCAAACAAATCCAGATTCACCAGGTTCAAGCATTTGAAATCACAGTTCATTCTGTTCTAAAAAATCAGAAGGTTCAACATTAATAATTGTAGGATTACATTTACCACTCAGTTGTGTTGGATATTTTAGGATTCAAATGTTCAAACTTATCTGCCAATCAAGATTTAGAATATGACTTCCTATACGTATCTGTGTTTTAGAGATAGAAGAAATTTTAATAATAGCAAAGAAGCTTGGATTTCAAGAAAAATACCAAGTATCTTAAAGATTTCACAGTACAGCAGTACTTCAACATCTCTAGATAGCCACATATAATTAAAATGGCTTTGATCACTATGTTTGGGTCCTACTAGTGCTTGAAAATGGCATTCCAAAAAGTCTTTTAATAAGTGGTCATACAAATGATTCTGATTCACCAAGTAAAAAAACCATGCAAATAAACTGAGGATAACTGGGGAAAACAAAATGATATATAGGAGTATTTCAGAGAGAAATCTGTATTTTTGAGATGGAAAATGAAGACACAGCAGAAGATATTTTCCTGTGGGATTCAGATGAAACATTGCATTCCCTTGTGTTTTTACATTTTATTTGCTTCAAGAAATGTGTCTTGTCTCCCTCTGCAGAAAAAGCACATACCAGTCTGGGCACTGGCATAACCTAAACCATATCTATGCATGTGCACACGTTCTCACGTGCACAGCAATACATTAGAAGAACATCAATGAGGTTGCTAAATCAAGCGCTCAAGCACTAGAAAACACCCATGTTAAGTTTCCCTGTGCGGCATCAATTTAACCTCCCATGTGCTTGCGGTACAATACAGTGTTAATTAAATGTCTGCATTTTATTTTGTTGCTACAAAACTGTAGTCTCATTCAGTGCATTAGCTAGACTGCTGACCAAAGTGAGTCTTGGACATGATCTCAGGCTCTCGAGGGCTGCTGTGTCCTTGTGTGTGCTCTGTCCCAGTGTATCCCACTTGCAGGTGTCCCATAAATTCCCTCCCAGACCTACACAGGCTCTCTCCCACAACCCACTGGCCTGCCCTCTCCTGCTGTTTTCCAGCCCCCTCATCTCCTCTCCCCAAGGGGCTCCCATTACCTCTGCTGCCTGCAAGACTCCCAGCCTTGGAAATGCCCTACATATATATTTGTGGGGGGTGCAGTCCTCCTCTGATGTTGGTAACCACCTCCACTGCTGTCTTCCAGTCCCTGATCTTTGCATATCAAGTCTTGATCCTTCTGCCTTGGTCTGAGGTCCGATCTTTTTCTATCAGTTACCTAACCTAGATTGCCTCCTCCACTTCCCACACATGGAGACTCGAAGTCCAGCACTTCTTGCTTTGCACTACAATCACTTCCCTATTAAACACAGCTGGGCCTTAACAGTAGAGGGACTGAGGTGAAAGCAGAATTGAAAAATTAATAAATATGACACGATGACCTGGGTACAGTACTTGGCCAGCTCTCCCTAACAAGGCCACATGAATAAAGGAAGATATGTTTCAAATAACAAGTCAGTACCACATGCCAGATTTCAAGTCCATGCTCCAAAACACGATATTTTGGAACTTTTCTATAGAAAAGCTGAAGTGGCTTTTAAGAAGAAAAACACATCTGTTTTCCTCTAATCCTGTGTCCAGGCATGGAGCAGCCACTTTGGCCACTGGAATTAAAATAAATAATTAAAATAAAACCAAAACATAACAAAGTATTCAAAATTTTTCTATCCAAAATAATTAAATAAAGATATAGTAATAGTAAATAAATTGTAGTCTGAGCACAGAGCAAGGTACATTTCCACTTGGACAAAATTTGGCAAAGTCATAAGTAACTGGAAAGAAGATGTTTGTAATAATTCTAACACTGAGTGGCCTCAAGCATAGAAAGCATTGCTAGCAAACCTTATAACATCAATGATTTCTATCCAGGCTTGAAAAATAACTGTAAGAGTCGAAATCTAAAAATTAGCCGATCATGTCTTGTGCCACCTGACAGAATTGTATCTTTGACAGCTGAGTTGTAACCTTGAACAAATACCAGTCAAGACAACAAATCAATAAAATGAACAAACATGATTACTCAGGGTTATAATTCCTAAAATATACGTATTCATGAAATACTATACCAGGAAAATTTAGTGGCAATTCGACTTTGGCTGAAAACTGGGTGACTTCATTATTCTCGCAGATACTTGCTATGAGCTTATTAATTTTGAAGCCAATAACTTTAATGACTTCTCCTGTTGACAGGCAGCATTCATTTCCAAACATTTCATAGATGGAGCCTGAAAAGAAATACAAAAGGAAAGAAAAGCATTATTCAGCTTTTTCTCACTTTGTCAAGTATCTTTATCTCTTTGAATGAAAGCAAAAAACTCTTAAAATAAGTTATATGAAATAACACTTATCCTGCAATAACTAACTTAATCCTCATTTTCTTCCTTACTGTCACAAGAAAATCTGTCTTGTGACTTCAGGGATCTCTAGATCAACTCAGTGTGTACGCTGTTCTTATATGCATGTGTGGAGAACAAGGTCTGAAGAAGCTTCATTTCCAGGTTATTAGACCAAAATGTAATGAGCCAGAGCATAGGATAGCCTGGGTCACCAGGAGCTGAAATCAGCAGGCAGTGGAGCTTGGGCAGGAAAGGTGCCTCTGCACGGTACACGGCATAGCACGCCTCATAGCAAAAAACAAACTACAGCAGAAGACAAAAAACCTTAGACCCTAGAAGGTGCCTAGAGGGAGGTCAGGACACATCAAAGTGCAACCAGCATTTGAGCTTTCTGAAGTAATAGAAAACCTGAAGAAAATACAATAAATTGGAAAGTTGGCAAATTGACAGTGGTAATCCCTGCCCCATGTGCAAACCAGCCTACCAATTCTGACCTGGCAGGGAAAAATTCCTTTTTTGTCTGCAGCATTCAGAAGTTCAGAAGGAGCAAGGCAAGCCAACCAAGCATTTCAGAGCTTCCTCAGCAAAACCTGGAACTGCAGCTTGCCCTGCCAAAAACACCCTCCCTTCTCCATTCTTGCTGTGAGGCAGAGAGGGAAAATAATGCAAAACCAAAACAAAAGCCAACTTGTGCAGAAGAAGGAAAATTCTTCCTGGTTCATGCAGGAGATCAGTAGAAGATTTGAGGCATGTGATTAATTAATTACATATCAAGACAATGGAGCAAACACATGCTGATAAAGTTTTCTTTCAGTTCCATTTGTGGACAGAATTACATTGAGCACAGCACATCAGAAATGCTGACTTTAATGCTAGCTTCTGTTCTTCTGATGCTGTGCAGTTCCTTCCAAGAACTTAGCAAGCTCTGTCCTGAAGTGATGTGGAAGTAAGCTTTCTAGAATCCCACCTCAGATTTTCATTTGCCTTGTGGTGAGAAACCTTATTCCCATTTCCACTCCCAATGCCTCGGTGAGTGTATTCATTTGCTCTGTTACTGACATTGCTCTGCTACTTAAAATACTTCGGTTCTCATTTCCACTTCTCCCTTCCCCAAAGGGTTTGAAAGGTTAATTTTGCCCTTCTTTGGTCACATTTATGACAAAAATCTAGAAGAAACAAATTCTCTTTATGTCCTCTAAGAAGACAGATTTTCATTCCCACAATCCCTCTAATAGCATTTTCTTACATCTTGCTCAGTTTAAAGTTTTTTCTTTTTTATTTTTTTTCCCCCTCTTTTAACCTAGGTAACCAGAATGGTCTCAGGCAATGAGAAATATTTAAAACCTGACCTCTGGCTATACAGTAGCAATCAATAATTGAGATGGCCTGTACTGAAACATTACCGTTGCCTGTAGAACTCACTTCACAGAGAAAGTAACATTTTCTACTGCACAACTCTACTTGCATTTGGGAGGGAGAGAAACAATCTTCTTTTTTCTTTTTTTTTTTTTTTTGCCAGGTGTCATATCAGAAATGCAGCTATTAGCTGAGTGATTTTCCTAATGCTCTCAAAATCAGTTCCAGTCACGATCACAGCCTGGGCTAATAAGCATCTCTTACTGAGTCTGGCATATATTTATCAACTCTGCTGCAGCAGTTGCAGGTGAGAAGCACTTGGCTACCAGTCTCACTGGAAGTCACTGGGAGACCAACCTGAGCATAAGTTGCTCTGGTTTTAGCCTAACCCAAAACCTCAGTAGAGCACAGAACAACGGGCTTGTGTCAGGACGATGAATGAGAGTAACACTGAGCCACTGATTAAGTTTACTCTGTTGTGAAGATGTGTCCAGGCAAACTTGTCTGTAGCTTGTGCAATGCTCTCACAATTGAGATGGACTCCAAGAAATCCCCAGCTGCTCCCTGAAGAAGACACGTACTGATGTACATTATTAACCCTATGTAGAAGAATCTAAGTTTAAAAAAAAAATTACAAAACCTTGTGGCAGATGCTTTCAGCAGGCTGAATGTGACAACATTGTCTGCTTTCCCTTGCTGAGAATCCTACACAGGATCAAGGGGACTGCTGTACCTAGACTCTAACCTTGCCCAGCAGGCTACTGCCTTTCTATTGCACACCAGGATGATGATTAGCACAGAGATATTCTGGATTATAGTGCCACACAAATATCAACCACAGCCAGGTGAAAGAACGTGTTGTTTCTGCATCCTTTCAACCAATCTTGTACTAAGCTGAAGACCAAGAGAGCTGCTGCCCTTTAACTAAAAAAGAACAATTTGGTTTTCTTGTTGTAAAGACAATGCATAGTTTTTTGCTCTCCCTTTAGTACCTGAGCAATTCAACACTGACTAACTCAGATATCTCCACTGGATATTGCTGCAGCTCCCATCAGTCAGCTGGCTGTTGCTCTAATAAACATATGAGGAATTACCATAGCTCTCACTGCTTTAGCTGATCTCCACGGGATATTTTGTGACAATCAGAAAAGTGTATGTGCAATACTTATTTCATATTTGAGTGAAAGGGAGAGAAAGATTGAGTAGCCGTGAATAGGGTAATACTCCTTTTGTGCTGAACCACCTCACTCCTCACATCAGACACAGCGGAGATCAGAAGCAACCAAGATATTAGATACAGGGAATCCCAGAGGACCCAGCATGATGAGCTCTGCATTATAGAAACATGGAAAAATGAGAAAAGAATTCCAGTATTCTCACCTCTGGACAAATATTTGCAAAACTCTACTCAAAATGGGAGCTCATGTCTTCTAGAGGCTTTTTTCCTTCAGTTCAGATTTAGATCCAGCTTCTCCAGATTACCTCACTTGAATATAGACCCCTAGAAACTATTTAACACATGAAGATAACTACACTGACTAATTATGGGCTTTGGGCATATTTGCTTTCATCTCTGCTAGACAGCCTTTGCAAGCGTGCCCCCTGATGCAGCCGGGACCCACGAGCGGGCAGTGCCGCTCCTTGCGAGCACAGGCACCAAGTCACACAGGCTCAGTGGCAGTGCCGGCTGTGGCTGATTCCCAAATAACACGCGAGCTGGAGGACAGCAAACCAAGCAATGGCCTGAGGGGAAGAATGGAGCAGTTAAGAGGATGAACCTCTCAAAAAAATGATGTGATTGAAGAAGATCTAGCTACTGCTTCACTCTATGTCCTCAGCAGAATGGTGCCACCAAGAAATAAAGAGGGGAGTCAGAGGAGGGCCCTGTTTCTGATCATGGCTGGTTCTGAAGGACATACTAGTTTTATCAGGTTTGCTTTTCCTCAGGCACAATAGCTTAACTACAAATGCTGCTACAGGGAGTTTTAAAAGTCCTACCCTCCATCACAAAATAAAAAGTATAGGCAGCGCTTGCAAAAAAGTGAAAACACTGATCAGTTAGTGACAGGTCCAAGGCTGAAGATCCAACCTGGCAATATCCATGAGAAGAGAGTAGCTCTGCCAAACACTCAAAAATAGGTGATTGGAGGACACAAAGATTAGCCTTTGACAAAGCAATCAAAATCTGCAAAACATGAGAAATGCGGAGAATAACCTACACAGGGTAAACAGCGGCCTGGCACTGTAGAGATGGCACAGAATCTAAAGCACTACAAGAAAAGGGCAAAATACACACGAAAAGAAAATCCGTACTCATAAAAAGAGAAAGTACCTGAGGCAGACAAGCATATGGAGTTCAAGCTGGAGTCTACAAAAAGCATTACATGGACCTGCAGGCTCTGTTTGAAACATCAAGGGCCAAGATAATGCATTCAGAAAAAAGATGGATTATAAATGCCAGACTGCAAGCCACAAAAGAGTGTGCACAGAATAGACACACAGGGCTGTCACAGCACCTTAACTCTCAGGGTTTTTCATCAGAACCAATCAAAACGTTTTTGAGGAAAACAAATGGATCATTCATCTAAAAGCATCAGTTTCAGGAAAAAGTGAGATCAAAATTAAAACTTAAAATAGAAGTCATGGTTATAATTAAATTTAAAATAAAAAGAAGAAAAACAAGGGCGTTGGTTTTCTTATCATCAAAGAAATAAACTATTGCATGGGTACATAATCCACTGGCAAAGACAATGCTATGTAATAAAACTGAGGAAAGTGAACCCCTTCTTCAGTTAAAAAAAGAGTAAGAAAGAGATATTTTTTGGCATCATCAAGAAGGGAAGGAGTACTAAGCAGCTAGGAAGGATGTTTTAAGTCTTCTAGGAGAGAGGAAAGCTTTTAGCTGGGCAGAAGCGGACAGCGTCCAAGAACCCCAGGACTCCTGGCCATAGGACAGTACCTTTCATCCCAGAAGAGAAGTTGGATAAATTTCTTGAGTAACAAGATGGAGTAACAGAAGTATGCCACCACATTTTCCATCCAATTGAGGAAGTCAGAGACCAATCTTAAGAGCTTATCAGTAGTAAAACTTATGTATGTGAATGGATAGATAGATAGATAGATAGATAGATAGATAGATGTGTATATATGTGTGTAGAGAGACATCTACCTAGATGACCATTTTCATGGGCAACTTGTAGGACTTTACTTACCTCCTCCTTTATCAGCTTCATTTGAAACAGGTCAAGAGGTTGAAAGATTATGAAGGTGAGAGGCTGGGAGGAGGATGGCTAACAGACCAAGACTGTGATTGCAGAAGCCTCATTTTTAACAACACCAGGATAAAAAAAATCATTAAAAAACGAAACTCTGCCAGCCATACAAGAACAGATTCATTTTTGGGGGTGCAATTGCACATACAGTATTGATTGTAATTACATATTTGTCTGCAACTAGATTGCCTTAGTCCTGATTTTAGCCCTTGCTTGGCGGTTTGCCTAGAATAGTACAATGAAGATTACATTCAGACAAGAAAAATGTTACCTATGTGATTTGTCATCTAGGCATTTGCAGCAAATATTTGTGCTGATAAAAGGGAGGGAGGGAAACTGTATGGTTTTCGAAAGGGACAATAAAAATCCTTTTTTCCTTTAAAAGCCTCTATAATTAGTCTTAAAACATTGTGAAAATACCCACTGTGTGACAACGTGACCCTACGAGATTTTACTTCAGCTGCATGATGTGGACCCACGTACATAATATATTGAAAAAAAAATTAAAATTAAAATGGACCTTTTAGTACATTTATTTGTTGTTGCACAACAGTAACTGTGTTTTTCCCACTGAAGCCACAAAGGAAGTGTAAGATGTTGAAAATGTAAATCATACAACCTTAAGGACTGAATCTTTTTGATTTGAGAAAGACGTAGGCAATATAATGCAAAAAACATTTTAGCAGAACCTAGAATAAAGCAGCTTATTTACAGTGATCAAACAATGCCCCTGAAGGCTGTAATTAAAGAGCTTGTTGCCTTTGAAACCACCTTTTCTGAATTGTTACTTTGTTCAATAAAAAACACATTTATATCCTTTCATAAGCTCATCTCTAGTTTGACAATCCATATTAGCAACTGCTGTGATCACATCAAAGCAACCATAACAATTGGTTCAGTATCTTTTTCCTCCATCTTTCCTAAAATGCTAAGCAGCCACACCACCATCCTCCCTAACATGAGCCCTTTATTTGATTTCTTTCTCTTTATAGGTACGAGATGAGTCTTTTTGTATTAAAAACGACAATATAAAATGGAAATACAGTGAATGCCTGCGATAAAGAATGTCATTCTTCATGTCAGGCCATATGATGGTACCACTGAGAGAAATACTTTACAACACAAGGTAGAACAACAAATATCTCAGTAATATTTCTCTTTTCTTCCCAAGAGCTTAGAGCCCTATTCGGTGACTGCTCTCAGAGTGACCGCTTCACCGATGCTGATAGGAAGTATAGCTCAAAATCAGGTCCATGACTAAGCAGCAATAATACACCACTCCCACGTAACTCCCTTCTGTCACACGCCCCTGGGAAGTTTAGCAAGGAGGGCTAGAGAGAGCAATGAAAACAAGATGAAAGGCTTGACTAAGGTGGCACGGAGGACCATTCAGCAGGGCTGGAGCTCAAGCCCACGCTGGCTGACTCCCAGTCTAACCATCTGTGTGCTACAGGGTGCTGCTAAGCATTTCCAAATATCCCCCCATTCTTTTTTTTTTTTTTTTTTTTTTTAA
>Ga0065711_1013956_pt1 | contig 12482 bp, 10 predicted proteins | sample Hoacrofraction12_FD_59098 | JGI IMG/M metagenome (GOLD analysis project Ga0065711, IMG submission 59098) | Hoatzin crop microbial communities from Cojedes, Venezuela - Epithelial fraction 12 v2 (version 2) | ecosystem: Host-associated > Birds > Digestive system > Esophagus > Crop | place... | reverse complement strand
TGAGGGCGGGAAGAGCCGGCCGGTGGTTGGGAGGCGGGCGAGAGGGGCGGGGCGGTTCTAACGAGCGTCATCGGTGCGCGCGGAGGGCGCGGCGGGCCCGGGTCTGCGTCTGGCGGTGCCGGCCGTGCCTCTCCCCGCAGGCCGCCATGAACCAGTTCAGCCTCGGGTCGGGCGCGGCGGGCGGCGGCTTCGCTTTCGGCGCGCCGAAGACGACGGCCACGAGCGGCTTCTCGTTCTCCACGCCCGCCGCCTCGGGGGGCTTCAGCTTCGGGAGCGCGGCGCAGACGCCCGCCAGCAGCCAGCCCGCCGGGCTCTTCTCCTTCAGTACGCCGGGCACGGCCGCGCCGCAGGCCGGCTTCAGCTTCGGGACGGCGACCGCGGGCAGCGCGGCCCCGGCGGCGAGCGCGTTCCCGCTGGGGTGAGAGGCGCGGGGGCCGCGCGGTCCCCGGGAGGGGAGGCTGGCGCGTTGTGTCCTGAGGAGAGGCCGCGAGCTGTGAGGCGGTTGTGCGGAGCCGCTGGCTCGAGGCTGGCGGAGGGGAGCGGCGGGAAGGCGGCTGACGGGGGGGCGAGCGGTGGGAGCGAGCCGGGAAAAGCAGGCTGTGTGGGGGAGGTGCCGAGGGTGCTGAGGAGCCGCGAGAGCGAGCAGCCGCGCGCGCGCTGCCCTGGAGCTGCCTTCTGGTGCCTGGGCGGGCGGAGGTGGCTGAGAGGGAGTGGGCACAAAGGGCCTTACGAGGGGAGTGCAGGTGGTTACAGGAGCTGTGCTACAGCCGCTGTCAGAACCGAAACCTAAACCCGGTCAAGCGCGCGTCTCTCTGAAAGGCGGTTTCTGCTGTCAGCAGAGGGTCCGTGAGAAAGCCGACTCGGTGCGTAGCTGGATGTACGTCTCAGCCAGATTGGCGTCTTGTCTTGTCTAGGACAAATGCACCAAAACTGAACTTTGGAGGCAGCACCGCAGCTCAGGCTACTGGAATCACAGGGGGCTTTGGATTTGGGAGCTCCGTAGCAACGAGCGCGCCGTCGAGTCAAGCAGCCGCTCCCTCTGGCTTTGTGTTTGGATCTGCTGGCAGCACCACCACCACCAGCGCTGCGTCGGGGACAACTGGAGGGTTCACCTTTTCCAGCAGTACCACGACTCAGGCCGGAGCAGCCAGCTTCGGCATCGGCGCCGCAGCTCCACAAGCGTCGCCAGCGGGGTTGGCCTTTGGAACCACGCCTGCGGCTGCTGCCACCACCACTGCCACCTTAGGAGCTGCGACGCAGTCAGCAGCCCCCTTCAGCCTCGGGGTGCAGCCCGCGGGTGGGTGCGGGGCTCGGCGTGGCCGCTGCGGCCCAAGGGCTGTGAGCAGGGAGGGCAGCTGGGGGTGGCGTTGGAGGGTCTGTGGCCTCCTGCTTCTGGTGGCGCGAGATAGCGCGAGTGCCTGGGAGCAGGGGTTTTGTGACGTGCTTGGGGTCTTGCTGTTTAGCCTTTGGGTTTGGAGAGAGAGGCGGAAATAATTTTGCCAGCATTAATGTTTTTCTTGTGCTCTCACTGCTTCTAACTTGACTGTTGCTGTGCTTAGCAGAAACGACAGTGTCTCGGTAGTGAAAAGTTTTTTTCCTTTCACGTACGTGACTTGTTCCAGGTCTAAACTTTGGGTCGTTGCCCTCAACAGCAGCCACGAGTGCACCCACGGCCACGCTGAGCGCTAGTACCAGCCAGGGACCCACGCTGTCCTTTGGAACCAAACTTGGAGGTAGGAAGTGACTTTGGGAAAGAATTACTCCAGACTTTGTGAATCTGCTGTCCTTCTGGGAATAGTTTTCTCAGCTGGAGTCTGGAAATGGGCTGCGAGTGTAGCTGTGAACTTGCAGTGCCCTCAGTGATCTGTGACCATTTGTACAGCCGTTGCACTTGGTGTCCTGTATTTTTCCTTGTGTCCCACGAGGCAAATTCTGTTCCGTGCTGCTCGCGGGAGCGCAGTGGAAGGGAGCCACAGGTTGAAAGGGTACCTTGGAAAAGAGATAGAGTTGAGGTAGAATGAGGGGACAGATAGTTTTAAATTCTATACCTCTGTAAAAGCCTGGTGTAGATAGGCAGATTTGTATCGCATTCTCCGTGTGACCGTACAAGATGTACACTTTTTCTGTTTGTAGTAACATCCACAGCTGCTACAGCTGCCTCTACCAGCACAACCTCCATTCTTGGTTCAACGGGGCCCACGTTGTTTGCATCTGTAGCGAGTTCTTCAGCACCGACGTCAGCTACCACCACGGGCCTCTCGCGTAAGTCGCAATACACGGGTTGTATCCGTCGGGGGAATAAATGAGCAGCATGGTTGGAGGCACCTGGCAGTAGTGGAGCTGCAGGTGCTGGGGTAGTATGGGAGAATTCACGGGGCTTTTCTGAGTGCTGGAAGGCAGTAGCCCAGGTTGGAAGACAGTCCTAAGAGCTCTTTTGCTCAGCCTGCAGTGAGATGTTAGTGCTTCAGTTTCCTTTGGTTATGGAGACCAGTTACAGTAAATGTCAGTGGTGACCAGTCCTAAAGCTGCTATTCAGTACATAATGGTGTCTTGCACCTCCCTCTGACCGTTTAGGCAGCTGCTCCCAAGGACCTTGAGAAGTTTTACGTGAAAGCCACACCGATCACTTTGAACTAATCAGCTGCGATTTGTAGGTGCCACATACACCATCCTGACAACTTGCATTTCTAGTAGCTCTCCGAGGCTTGCGTTGCTCCTCTAGTTCCAAAGCTGACCTGAATCTTAGTGTTTAAGGATGCTCTTAAGCTAATGAGCCCTCTCTGTTTATGAGGATGTCTGAAGCCTTGTTCTTAGGTGGTAGTAGGTGGGTTGTTTCCAGGAGCTGAGATGTGACCAGCGTGTTTTCTGTAGTGTGTGCAATTGCATTGCTTGAGCACGTAGACTCATGCGGAGACTGCATGTCGTGCGTGCCAGTACCCAGCACCCTTAGGGTTATTTTAGCATTTGATAGCAGTTAAGTGTTAGATAATTCAAGCTAGGTAGAGAGGAGAGACAGTAGCTTGTCAGCTGGGTTGGTAAAAGGTTTGTGGAAGAGTCGCTGAGCATTCTGTCTGTTTTATAGTCTCAGCCTGCCTTTTCTCATGTTGTGTGCAGATGATGCCTCACCTAAACAGTGATCCTGATTAATACAAATAAAGACCAGGTGGCGTGTGGTGAACAGGTGGGGTAGAGCTTTTCAGAGGGGGACTGTATTTAATGGGCTGTGCAAACTCTGAATGTTGTCTTCTGTTTGCAGTTGGTGCCCCTTCCACTGGGACGTCCAGTCTTGGAACGCTTGGGTTTGGATTAAAAGTTCCTGGAACAACAGCTGCCGCGACAAGCACCGCCACGAGTAAGAGACCTCAATGCTGGGAGTAGCTGAAGAGAAGGAAGCATGACTTCAGTGAGGTGTAGTAGTGTAAAGGGCCATGCTAGTGTAGCAGCACAGCAGTTCTAATTTCTAATGGCCTCCGGTAACGGGAAATAGCACCGTATTTCTTCCTCTGATCCTCCTTTTCACCTCCCCAAATGCACAGTTACTTCTAACTTTGGAGAGCCTGTGGGGGAAGGAAGGCCCGTAGGCTTTGACGCTCTCGTCTGGAGCAGGCGAAGTGAACAGCTGAGCTGCTCCTTCGCGAGCCTGCCTGTGTAGGTGCAGAATTGGCTCAGAGAGGTGAGGGAGAGGTGTCCGATGGGGGTGGCAGAGGCCAAGGATTTTTGGGGAGTGGTAGGGAGGGATCTTTTGTGTTTCCGTTCTGCCCCGTTCAGCGGTTGCTTCCATAATGTAAGTTTGTAAGTGTTGGATTTCGTGAACTTTTCTTCCAAAAAAGAAAATGGAGAGACAAGTGCTGTGTTGAAGTGGCAGCCCTCATGTGAAAACCTGCAGTGGAATTTGCTGCTGCACAGTGCTGGGATTTGGGACTGGGCATCCTTTTCTGGATGCAGTTACCGGTCAGTTTTCAGTGCAGCAACATGGATGCTGCTCAGCTCTGAAGATCTCTCTAAAGCTTGTTTCTGGGCCGCCTGTGAAGAATCTGAGCTCAGTGCCTGGAAGTGCGTTGTGACTGGCTTGATGGTGCCATCTGACAGGTGCTCTTAGCTATGTGGAAACACAGAAATCTCAGATGCAGGAGAGGAGCTGGGTGTGCTGGTAGTTACTAGGCCTAATCCTAAAGCATGAGGAGCTTGAGAGGGGTGTGTGGGCTAATGCTGTGTTTCCTTGAGTAGTGCCCTGGTGCAGGCTGACAGTTCCTCATGTCACTGGAACGACCAGTCAGGCATTTACAGTCCACCGATTTTGTGTCAGGATGTGCTTCATTCCCTTCTTGTGAGATGTGGGATTTGCGTTTTGTTGAAGGGACCTATTGCAGCTCCTACAGCACTGCGCTTTTGGATGTGTATACTGGACCTGTTCTGGATTTGCTGGATAGCAGATGTGTGCTCTTCCGTTGCTTGCCTTGAATCTCTTCTTTCAGGCAGTACTTCTGCTTCTGGCTTTGCTTTGAATCTTAAGCCGTTGACTACAACTGGTGCCACTGGAGCTGGGACTTCTACAGCTGCCATAACCACAACCACCACCACCAGGTGAGTTTTGTGTTATAACTGGCAGTTTCGCGACTGGGGTGAGAGGCGGTATTAATGGTGGTGTGCGGTGGAGGTGAATTGTCATGTTTATGTGTTGGTTTTTGATCTTGTGTTGTGTACTGTCCTGCACTTCCTCTCAGCACGCCTCCAGTGATGACTTATGCCCAGCTGGAGAGTTTGATAAACAAGTGGAGCCTGGAACTGGAAGACCAAGAGAAACACTTTCTCCATCAGGCTACACAAGTTAATGCCTGGGATCAGACGCTGATAGAGAACGGAGAGAAGGTAAGTTGCATGCAGGGTAACCTGATATTCTGGTTTTGGCTGGGATAGAGTTAATTTTCTTCCCATTATCTTCTTCGTTTTGGATGTAGTTTGAAAAGAGTGAAAATACACTGATGCCTATAGTTGTGCTAAGAAATCAAGGACCTCTCTTCAGTTTCCCATGCTTGGCTAATGAGCAGGTGACTAAGAGCTGGGAGGGATCATAGCCAGGCAGCTAACCCAAGCTGGCCGAGCTGCTCAGGGACAGGCTGCACAATCGGTCATTGGGCGATGAGAAAAATGGTATTGTGTATCACTTGATTTGCATATTCTTTATTGTTATTATTATACCTTCCTTTATTGTCTCATTAAACTGTCTTTATCTCAACCCACGAGTCTTACTTTCTGTGCATTATCCTCTCCATCCCACTGTGTGGAGTGAAGGANNGAGTAGGTGTCTGTGTGATCCTAGTTACTGGTGAGCAGCGCTCTAGCATTTAGGTGCTGGCTGCCAAGTTATAGCATGACTCCTTAGATCCTTAAAGGCCTTTGGTGTTACAGGTGCAGCAAGCCATCTAGTGGGACTTTCTACTTGTCGAAAACCAGGTGTGAATTACATCTGGGTGCTTGTGAAAGGCTCACTGGATGTCTGCTGTGGTCTGTAGGCCTTGAAGCTTGGAAATCTGTTCTGTGAGATTAGACTCTGGTACCAAGTTATCTTAGGTTGGAGCTATCAAAGCCAAATGTCCATTATTCAATTTTTGGTCTGTAGGTATGTGTGTAACTGTTTCTGGTCCCTGGTAGACTTTAGGATGTTGCTAGCTTTCTCTGTTCCACCACTGTTTTTTTAGGAGTTCACTTCTGAGTTTTTGTAGTATAATTGTCTTCTGTTTCCAGATTACTTCGTTACACAGAGAAGTAGAGAAAGTGAAGCTTGATCAGAAGAGGTACGAAACTGTGAACACTGGAGATGATTTGGTGGTGTGGGTTTGTGTGGTGTAGGTTTTTTTTTTTTTTTTTGTCATCTTGCGTTGTCGTATGGCAGACCTGGAATGTACATGACCTCTAAGTGGAGTACTTAACACTCTCTTTTTAGGCTGGATCAGGAACTAGACTTCATTCTGTCACAGCAGAAAGAGCTTGAAGACTTGTTGACCCCTCTGGAGGAGTCTGTGAAGGAGCAGAGTGGGACTATCTACTTGCAGCATGCGGATGAAGAACGGGAGAGGACGTACGACAAAAATCTGCTTGGCACATGGGATGAGCAGACTAACGTGGTGGTGATCAATCAGCAAGAAGGACAGTTGGGATGCATGACAATACTGATCTATCAACAGCCTTTGTCAAATACGTAGTCGTGCTTGATGCATGTCAGCTTAGATTTTACGTGTTAGAAAGAGGGGAATTGCAACTGGAAGCCCTTGAATCAGCAGGAAAAGCTCTTTGGCTGTTGGTTTAATGAGGTGTCTGGGAAAAGGTTACTAATATTGGCACAATGTCTGAGAGTCGGTGATTATTTAGTTGTAGAAGCGATGAGAGCAGGATGCTCTATGTGTGGCTCAAGCCTCCTTGTAAGCCTTAAGCGTTGAATCGTAGTAGGGTAATTAAACAAAGCGTTTGTCTGCTTCAAGAGATAGGAATCTTGAAGAGTCAGGACTAGCTGGTTCCCTCAGTTCTGACCAAAGCTTCCAGAAAGCCCTACACACTGCTGCTTGTCTGTCTCCGTGTTGGGAGAGGTTAGGACTTACTTCATCTGCGTGGTAGAATGCCTCTCACGGCGCTGTTCCCACCTATCTGACAGCCTTGGTTGAAAGGTGTGGAGGCTGATTCTGATTGCCTGACGTTGGTGTGACTGGGAGCAGGTCTTTGGAAGTTGACTTTAAAGATTCTGACCTTGGTTTCCATGCATTTTGCAGCTATAAACTGGCTGAAAACATAGACGCTCAGTTGAAGCGTATGGCACAAGATCTGAAGGACATCACTGAGCACTTGAATACATCAAGAGGCCCAGCCGACACGAGTGACCCGGTAAATCCAAGCTTTACTTTTTTGTGTGCTGGTAAAGAGGCAGAGGCTATATAAACAGTACTAACTGTTGGTTTGTCCACTCGTGGATACTTTGCTGCTTGTAGTTTCAACCTTGGCAGAGTATTTTGTATCGTTCTGGGTTTGGTTCTCTTCTGGTAAAACTTGCATTATAACCCAGCACAAGCCAGTCTGACTTACAAAGTTACTCTGCAGTTCTGTTAATAATTTTTGAAATATCTGGTTCTGGTGTGAGCTTTGGGTATTTGCTTGTTGTCTAATTTTGCCTAGTTTACAACTTCTTTCAGAGGCTTTTCTTAATGTTGAGCCAGCTGCCTGCTTCACCGCTTGTGTCTTTCTTGTCGCAAATGCAAACTTTGTTCAGAATGCCCTCCGTAGCTGGTAATGCTTTATCTTTATACTACTTTTGTATCCTCAGCAAAACAAGATCTCAATTAGCAGCTCTTTCTGCTATGTATTAACTTGATCTTGATATTCCTTGTGGCTTTACTGAGAAGCTTTCATTGTGTAAAATTTCCCTTCACTATTACAGACTCAGTTTCTTCCCATTCCTTTTTGCTTTTGCCACCTAAAGCCTAAAGTGACAAATGTTGTGGTGGTTCTTAGGTCTGAATTGGATTAAGCCTAAGCCACAGGCATATGCTCTAAACGAGTCTGTTTTCTTGATGGTAAAGAGAAGCAAGGCAACAGAGTTGCTGCACAGACTTTCCTGGGAAAGCAGCTGCTGAGTTAGTGGAGCTTTACGTATGAGCAATTGGACTGCCTCATGTTCCAAAGGCAGGGACAGGCAGGCTGTCTTTTGCAGCTCTTGGTTTGTGTGCAGTGTGACAAATGACTTGCACCTTCTCTTTCTACTCAGCTTCAGCAGATCTGTAAAATTCTGAATGCACACATGGATTCCTTGCAGTGGATTGACCAGAACTCAGGTGAGAGTTGTCTTGCAGCTTTTGGTGAATGTAAATAGAAAGCATGTGGCCCGTGTGCAAGTGTTTCTTGGACATGAATGTATTCCTGAGGAATCTTCTCCTCCTCACCTGCAATGACACTGTCCTTCTGTGCTTGAATGCTCCTGGTGTGCATGAAAGATCTCCGCTGAGAAGGAATTGNTGGCAACTGGCAACGTTTTACAAAAAGCGCTGCTTGAAGTGCATCTGTGCAAAGCAGAGGACTTGAAAACCTTACGCTTTGTTGTGTCAAACTAAGGTGAAGTATTTCAACTCCTTTTGAAGAGGACAGTTGGTGAGGGGGGTTCAGTGTGTGNGCATGTAATGTTATCATTCTGCCCCGTCCCCAACGGGAAAGCCAAGTGCAGGTAAGACTGAGCAGCGTGCGGTAGCTCTGGAGCGTGGAAATCCCACAGCAGCAACAGCTTGGGGTGTAGTGCAGAGCGGAAGAGGCACTCAGTAGTGAAAACTTGTTCGTGTAGCTGCTGTTGTTTCTTGTCTTGGATTCACCCTTCACTGGTATACGACGGTGCCGCACTAAACACAAGCAGAAGAAAGGAGCTTTCCTCAGAGGGAGTAGGGCTTCAGGAATGCTTCATGGATTTGATTGTACCTGATGCCAGCAGCCACGCGGGGGCACGGCAGAATAAAGCAGCACCAAATTGCACTGTCTGGCTGCAGAGCTGTGGAAGCGCTGGCCCCTGGTGTGCTTCTTGGGTGGAAGCAGGCATCCCCCTGTCTGTGCTGAAACAGTGTTCTGGGCTGCAGTCAGAACTGGATTTGGCTTTTTCTTCCAGAATGAGTATGCTAATTTTGGCATTCCAGACGTGCCTTTCTTGGGAAATCTGGTGCAGCGCCTATGTCACCAGAATCCTGACTTTGCAGAATGTGCTTGAAAGTAGCAACCTGTTTGCTTTAGGTGTTCCTAGAAAGGAGAGAGACCCTTTTGTTCCCTCTGTCATTCAGTGCTAAAGAAATTGTCTTCTCGGTTAACAACGATTCATTCTCTTTACTGTGAAATGTACATCTCCAGAAACAGTTTGTCTTCATTTTCAAGCAAGAAAGAAGCAACAAGCCTAAGAAACTGCAATTTTTGAAGAAGGTTAATGTAGCGCTCTGTTTCTGTGGGGTTCTTAGCACGGAGAATTCCTGTTACACTGAACAACTTGCTGGATGTGGACACGGGGTGGTGCTGCTGCCACAGGTGAAAGGAGTGTTCGGACGCAGCCTTGTTCTGACCTTCTACCTTCTGAGAGAAGCAGAAAGTCTGCTCTGTTGTAGTTACACCTGAATTCCGAGCTGAGCGAGCGCGACACAGTGAAGCAGGCTGCCGTTTTATGCTGTAATCATTTTTGCATGGTGAAGTTCTGAAAAGGGACAGACTGAAATGCGTTGCTTAATATGTTACTGGAAGCTTTTGGGTTTGGCCTGCTGCGTACGAAATAAAACCAAACATGGAATACTGCCACAGGCTGACACAATGCTGTGGCCCTGTCGAATAGCTTCTGAGAAGCTGTCATGTGCATGAAATCAGAAATTGCTGTAGCTTGTGCCAAGACTTTTTTTGTGTATTGTGATGCCTGCTGCATTTAAAGCTGATGATCAGTCAGTGGCTTACGTATTTCCAGATCTGTGATGTGGGAATAAGAGATAATCTGTGTTGTGGCTGCAAGTGCTCTGCAGCTTTTCTGTGCGATTGCAGTGTCTCTTCTGTATTTACAGCTAAAAGCTTGTTACGGCTGTGTGATACCCTGCAGGAAAATAGCGATGTACTGCTAACGGGTCATGTGGTTAACCTGCACTTTGCATAATTGAAAGCGAGTTTAGCAGGAGGTNGGCAGGGGCAGCTGGTTTATAGAGCAACTGGTTTTTGTCAAGCTGCAGACCAGCTTGGGGTTCGTGTTCAGGGAGGGTTTGCTCTGCTCTCTGGTCAGAGTCGTAGGTTGGGAAAGACCTCCAAGATCATCAAGTCCAGCCGTCCGCCCACCACCACCATGCCTGCTAAACCATATCCCGAGGTGCCACACTTACACGTTTTTTCGAACACCTCCAGGGATGGTGACTCCACCGCCTCCCTGGGCAGCCTGTTCCAGTGCCTGACCCCTCTTTCAGTAAAGAAATCATCTAATCTGAACCTCCCCTGAGGCAGCTTGAGGCTGTTGCCTCTCGTCCTGTCGGTGCCCTGAACCTGCAGCCAACTGGCACAGCAAACAGCGTCCACAGCGTGTCCCTTCCGTCTCTGCCTGCCAGTCCCTGGGTGCCTCAGGATACTCTTTAAGACAGTCGTCTTTGCCCTGGGGCGTTAGCAGTGCTTTGTGTTGGGTTTCCTCCTTCCGTGTGCACTGTCATACCCAAGTGATGGTCAAAGTTAAAATGGTTTTCATCCTCCTGCAGGCTAGACTGTGCAGGGTTGTGTTTTAGGGTGATGACAAGATTAATCCCTTGTTTCTCCCGCAGCGGTGTTGCAGAGAAAGGTGGAAGAGGTGACAAAGGTCTGCGAGAGCCGCCGCAAGGAGCAAGAGCGCAGTTTTCGGATCACATTTGACTGAATGACTCCAACTTTAAAGGATTAACCGAGATTCGCCACAGAAAACGGGGGTTGTTGGGAACACAGGCCTCAAACTATGGTCTGGGTTTGTTTCTTTTCTCACTATAAAATTTGTTGTTTGTTCCCAAGGCAGTCTTTGCAGCATCTGACAGGATTTCAGCCCCTCCAGTCGGTGAGAGACTGCCTGAAGTTTGTGCTGAAAGTACGAGCTCTTTGTCTCTGTTGTTTGTAACTGCCTGCGGACTGGTGAGGCACACGGGTGCTGCCTGGGGGGGATCTGGGCGGCGTGTGACCCCGCGGCTGAGCTCTCCAGTGCTTAAGTGTGACGTGACTGTGTTCAACGGGGACTTCCTAAGCGTTTATGGAGGTCCTTACAGAGACGGTTTAGTGAAGAGCTGTCCTCGGCAGGAGCTGCAGCCGTGCGAGAGACTGGAATTCCTGGTGCGGCTGGCTGGAGTTTGTGTTTCAATTGGCTGCGCTTCCACTTGTGAAAGCGGGCTTTGTTTTCTGTACCCTTCTGGCAACAAACTGCTTTTGTGCTGGTACCTGTAAGCAGCATTTCTACGCAATTAAAAGTTGTTGGTTGTGCCAGTAGAAGCAGGGTAGTCGTGTGGTGATTTGGTGCAGTGTAGCTTGTTCAGTCGCAAGGGTGGGGGAAAGAACGCGGTCGGCGAGTCTGCTGTGAAGAGTTTGTGAAGGAGACGGGGTCACGTTGCTGCATATTGATGAAGGGCGAGTGCGAGGCGTGCTCCAGGGGATCTTTCCTGATGGAGGGAAGGGAATGGTGGCGTACGTAGCTGAGCTGCCCTTGCACTCGCTTCTCTTCTGCAATTTTTGCTTCTACTCTGCAAGGCGCTGCAGGGGTGCAGAGAGTGCTGGGCTTGGCTGTGGGTGTGCCTCCCTCTCCCTGCACGCCACCCCTCTCTGTCCCGTCCCCCGGAAGAAAGGAAAGGGCCCTCTTACTAGAGCTTTTTACTGACTTGTTGTCCTGGTTTTGCTGAAAATGGAATCCTTTTTCAGTGAATGTTCCTTACAGCCAAGTTCTTCTAATTAACTGCATTTTTCTGAAGCTGGCTGTGTGTTTTGGAGACAGTGTGCACTCTAAAGCTGGTAACAGCTGCTGTTTATAGTTATACTGAGCTAACGAGAGGAAAGGAATGCAGAAAAAGGCCCCTGTTTGTAATTAGCACTATAGCAGCCAAGGTCACTGATAGACCTCTTGGGTCCCGCGAGTGCGGAGTCGGAAAGGGCCGCGCGTGTGGGGAGGGGCGGGCCGGACAGGTGACCCTCTGCGGACCAACGCTGTGTTCCCGGCCCTGCACGTCACGCGGGGCTTAAAGCTGGGCCAGCGCCAGGGGCTGGCTCTCTCTGTCCATGGCCGCCTGCTGAAGAGGACCCTGCTCCTCGCCCTGCCTGTCATACCGATCCGCGCCCCGACCTGTGCACTCCTGGGACCAGCTCTTGCCCGCGGCCGAGGCCAGCTCTGAGAAACTCAGTATCGGTTTTGTAGATTTGCATATATTTTGTTTTATTTTTCTTATTAATAGTATTACTAGTAGAGCTGTTTCATACCCTCTCCCCTCTTTCCCTTTCTCCCGGGGCGGGGGAGGGGGGTGTGACGCCCTCTGCCCCTCTGCCTGTTCCCGGCGCTGAGCTTGACCCCTGTCGCAGGCACGGCCCAGCCCAGCGCTGCTGCCGCGCCCGCCTCGCCCCGGGCCCGAGCTGAGGCCGAGTGGACGCAGCGGCGCGGACAGCCGCCTCCAGGGGCTCGCCAGCCAATCCGGAGGGGCCGCCCACGAGCGGCGGCGCGAGCAGCCAATCGCTGCTGAGGGCGGGAAGAGCCGGCCGGTGGTTGGGAGGCGGGCGAGAGGGGCGGGGCGGTTCTAACGAGCGTCATCGGTGCGCGCGGCGGGCCTGGGTCTGCGTCTGGCGGTGCCGGCGCCGGCTGTGCCTCTCCCCGCAGGCCGCCATGAACCAGTTCAGCTTCGGGTCGGGCGCGGCGGGCGGCGGCTTCGCTTTTGGCGCGCCGAAGACGACGGCCACGACGGCCACGAGCGGCTTCTCGTTCTCCACGCCCGCCGCCTCGGGGGGCTTCA
>Ga0065711_1047175_pt1 | contig 12483 bp, 6 predicted proteins | sample Hoacrofraction12_FD_59098 | JGI IMG/M metagenome (GOLD analysis project Ga0065711, IMG submission 59098) | Hoatzin crop microbial communities from Cojedes, Venezuela - Epithelial fraction 12 v2 (version 2) | ecosystem: Host-associated > Birds > Digestive system > Esophagus > Crop | place... | reverse complement strand
TGAACAAGCCCAGCTCCCTCAGCCTTTCCTCATAGGAGAGATGCTCCAGTCCCCTCCTCATCCTTGTAGCCCTCCGCTGGACTCTCTCCAGTAGCTCATCACCTTTCTTGAACTGGGGAGCCCAGAACTGGATGGGGAGCCCAGTCCTGCGGGGTCAGGCACCCACCGAAATGTAACCTTGTAGAAATCCATCAGTATTCTGTTCACACTCTCTCCAAAACCAAGTTAGGTTTGCTCAGCGAGTGGATGTCTTAAGGGCTCCCCTAGCCTGTAATCAGCCCGGACCCAAGGAATGACAAGGTTATGTTGTTGCATTCCTCTTTTCCTTATTATTTTCCATATTAAAAATTCTATACTGCCTTTTTCTTTCCAATGTCAGTTATGCTATAAGCTTGTACCAACCTCCAGCCTCCGCTGCGATAGTACAGCATGGGGTAAATCAAAGCAGAATTTATCGTTTCATTTGAAACTCATCAGTGTTGTTGATACTATACTGAAAATTACTCTGCCATAGCTGTGTGGGGTTAGCAAGACTAACAAAGTTATGAAGAAGCAGCAGCAAAGCCTATGAATTATTGAAGACAGAATAAGTTTCAAGGAACATCCTTACTTAAGGGGAAGGTGCCATTTCTGCACACTCACTTTCAAACCTAAAATAGAAAACTCCCCTGAGGGCTTTTTTATTTTAAGCCCCCCAGTACAGTCCTACCATCCGTCAATGACACGCGAGAAGGGGTCAGATAAAGTATTTCTAAACTAGATAAAGTGTTCTAAACTAGATAAAGACAAGAGGGAAGACATCCTTAGTTGGGGAAAACTCATGTTATCCACGATAAGGAGGACGCCTAGCATCTGACTTTCTGTGTTATCTCGTTGTATAGTCTGGACGTGAGAATTTGGAGACTTTTTCATTCAAACTTCACCATATTTGTTTAGGCTTGGAGTCACATTATGCGTCTGCAAGTCCTGAAAAACATGTGCCATCTACACTGTGCAGAGGTTATTCAGTAACCCCTTGTCCTAGGCTGAGCTAATTCATCATTTATTCAGACCCTGGCCACACAGCTACTGAGCTGCCATGCGACATCCAAGAGATTATCATCCCATTTATTCTTATGCAGTCACAAGTATTAAAGAGAGATATCTAAGAAGGAGACAACTTGATTAAGTTAAAGCACAACATCATTTTTCAGCATAGCAAGAAATATAAGCCAACATAGATGACATAGTACTGTTACTTAGGCTTTTGCGTCCTGATTAACCACCCTGAACTGACCTCAGGAACCCATAATTTTGGCTAGATACTGAATTTTTTAACAGACCTTGTTGGGAAAGCTCCCTTAATGATCTGCATTACCTACTCACCTGAAGAGGAACAGTACTGCTGAACACCCAGCATTCCCTCCTATGAGTCTGAGCTACTAAAAGGAGTGAGAAAATGTGCAACATAACAAATTATTCAAAACCTGTGACGTTCTCTCAGCCAGATCAGACAACAAGAGACAGTAACAGACTTTAAAAACACATGTATGTTGCCTACTAGAAGGCAGGCAAAAAAGTAATGCCAAAATTCTGGGCTTAAAGGAAACACCAAGCACCATTTAGCACAAACAGTACAGAAACACAGCAATGGCTGAAGCCTGAACCGTGACAGGGAGCTTATCAGAAGTGCTCCTCCCTGAGAAGTGGCAGATAGCAGAGAAGATGGTGATGCTTGCCCTAAAAGAAGGGGGGGAAAAGACTGCAGAAAGACATCAGTTACATCAGCCACCACCCAGCCTCTGGTCTGAACGACTGAACACCTTGAGCATGTACTAGAAACGTCAGCCTTCACAAACGTATTCTACACATCTTTCACAGAAGGGCAAACCGAGCCAGACGGATACAATGCTGCCGCTTGTCCAGAGCTGTGGCAACAAATCAAGCCCACGGAAAAATGTAAAGGCCTTTGAAAACACCAATTGCAAACCTGTGAAAAGTCCCGTGTAACGCAGGGAGAGAAGTCAGAGGTGATACAGAGTACGACGTGCTAGCAGACCTCACTTGAAGAGGCAGCTTTTCTTCACATCTGTGGCTAAGCTTTTTATCCTTAAGTGACACCGTCTGTTCTGGGAGACAGTTTTATAAAATTTGAGTGAGGTGACCTGGATAAAGCATGTCTGTTATATGGAAACATCAGAGCTGTACGTGGAAAGGCTGTGGACAGCTCAGGCAACTCCTTTTCCACAGATATCCAAGCGCTTTCAGCATCCCGTCATAAAAGGCAGTACAAGTCATTTTTGACACCCCACAACACAAAGCCAGTCACACTTCTGGTAAAAATGCTGTAATAACTTTTCTACTGTCTTACAAATGCCTGGCAGATGGTATTCACAAAGATACACCTTTAGGGGATGTATTTCATTTAAACAGGTAAATTTTTGACAGATGAATTCACACCTTGTCCTCCGCTCGTTGATAGTGCAATCACTTCCCTGTGTAAGGACCAGCATCAAGAACACAAATATTTTATGCCACAGAACATTTGGCTGACGAGTTCACTGATCACCTGGCTAACAACAGCAAACAAGGTTTGGAGACTGCACTACCCTTTGGTGGTCGCTGGAAACCAACAGCAGCAGAGAAGAGACAATGGTGGGTCAATGTGAACTGACCTTCCTCTTTCCCCTGACCGAGAAGCTGCTCTCTGAAACGGGACTAGAGCAAAACGTAAGCATCATCTCCTTTTCTTCACTTCTCCTCACCACAGCCTGATGTGACCATGGGCAGCCCCTGCTCCAGCAAAGCACCCAGGAACGCGACAAGGCTGGTTGCATGTCATGACTGAAGGGCACTGGCAAAGTGCAGGCAAGAGCCTTTACAAACCTGCCCGATACCTCCTTTCATGCTTTATCGGTGCATTTGGTCCCTTCTTTCGGAAAGACTTCATCCGCCCACAATTCATTGCTTGGGTGTGAGCTTGTAGGAGCTCAGAGCATTCATTTTTAAAGCAATTGATGAGGATATTTAAGCATTCTTTAACAAGTCATGAATCCATGTCAGTGTGCACGTTGATGTGTGCTTCTACGCATGCTGCACAGAAACGGGGGCCAATTTTACCCTCAGAGGTGTCACCTGCAAAGTACTTGCCACAGGACGTGAACTAGACTGGATGTTTGTTATCTTAAAAGTACATGTTATTAGAAATAGTTCTAATGAATAAGGGTTTTTTATATTTTTTTTTAATTAAAAAAAAACAGCCACCAACCAACCACCACCACAAGCAAGCCCCGCAACAACAGGTTCCCGCTCCCCAAGCCTGGGTTACGCTGCAGATTTGAAGGAAGCTGCTGCCCCCTTTTGGCACGAAATACAAAAGCAAATGCTTAGCACTAAAAACTTCAGGATCGTTAGCACAAACTGCAATTCCTAAGTAATAGATAAGTTTCGAGTTTGAAAATGCATAAAAGGGAGGGAGCTCGAAATACACTTGGCTGTTTAACCAGGTCACTCAAGACAACCACGTTAACTTACTGTAATACACAGCGGCCTTGCTAATACAGAAGTGCCTGTGTCCTTCATTTTAACATAAACTTAGTTTCAAAGTTAGTAATATGTGGCCTGAATTTAGAATAATCACTTCAGGAGCACAACAGATCTGAAAAATGTCTCCTAGCCCCCTGAACTGTGTGATGACACCCCATGTCTGTTGCAAATTCACAGAACACCTAATGGACAAAAATGAAGATCAAATAAACAGGAAAAAATAGTAACTCTATTGATAGCCATAAAAAAATCCCCTTTGATCATATTCACAAAGTCCATTCCTCAGTTTCAAGTCCAAAGCTGCCAATGCTCAGCAGCTGAGGTGCGTACCCGTGGAAGGGTGTAAGTCACAGCTCCCACTGGGAATCCCTTCTCACAGAGCCGTAAATAACCATGTAAATTATAAACGAAGCCAAGAGGAACCGGTGCCTTTGTGGCCATAACCCAAAGACTCTGGTCCTATAAGAGGATCAGCATGGGCAACCCACAGCAGCCTTCTTCACCCACCCTCAGCCGAGGAAGGCTCAACAGTGGCAAACTTCACCACGGGTTCTTCTACCGCGGGAGTGGACTGGGAAGCCCCATTTCTCGTCGGAAGGAAAACGTTCAGGGCAAGGACGTGACCAGCAGTGTGAGCCCAGTGGGCTGGATACGTAACTACTCCGGTTCAGCAGCGTGACTGTTAATGCTTCCATTCCCCTAAACAAATTGATAATAAACACTTGGACAACAGCAAATAAAGTATCATTAGAAAAATATATTTTCATGCCGTTCTGGTTTATTCCCTTTTACAGAAGCAATGGCTGCGCAAATACTTAGACGGTTATTAGGAAAATTAAGATTTAATCAACAGGACTTATGGAGACTTACAGATCTATTTGGTAACAATTTCAGGACTTGGAATTTAACAGAAAAGTTACACGATGTCTCCCAGGCACCCCTGACTGCCAGCACTACGGGCAATCAAAACCTGTCTGCGAATGCCTGTACTTCTACTTTGCCTGTTTTTACATTTTCCTAACCTCTTGTTTGAGAGCCAGCCACTGGAAACCAGGCAGCAGTTCAGAGGAACAGGGCTTTTGCATCCCAAAAAGGAAATGTGAAGAAATACAGAGCGACAAAAACTTCACGAGGGAAATGTGATTGATACCTCCAGTAGAAAGTCACAAAGAAAAAACAGCACAATTTTAAGCAGTTTTCCTTGACTCCTTTTCAGGGATTGATGCAACATACCTGTCACGGGGACTGGACGGGCATCCTCCCGCGGAGCCTCCAGAACAGCAGCAACCCCCCACGCGTCCCCTCGGTACGGCGGGGAGAAACGAGTCCGGCACACCGAGCAGAGGGCTGACAAAGGGACACCAAAGAATTCTGACAGCTGATAGAAGCGTGCGGAAAATTTACCCAAGTGACTTCTGTTTTCCCCTAGAAAGGCAAAACCCTTGAAAAATACTGCTTGGCCTTCTTCAGCCTGGCCTGTAAGCCCTGTGTGCGTCCCCCACAGCACGGGTGTGGGCATCATCGGTGTGGGTATCACCATCACCACCATCGGGAGCAGACCCCGACGCACGCCTGCGGCAGGGTACACCCCACGGACACGGGTAAGACAAGGCTACTCCGAAGCGTAAGAAGCGACAACTGCCTTGTTGAGAAAAGAAAAACCAAAGAAGCTCAGTGTTTTTCTTTCAAAGCCAGTACACGTTTGTCACTCCTCAGCTCCTGGGTTCCCCTCCAACCCCAACACTGCTGCAGTTCCTGAGGAACTGGAAACCACCTCATATCGGGAAAGTCACACTCTGAACAAAAGGCAAGCCTGAAATATTTTAGCTAATTTTCTTTTCAGGTCGTTGAGCTGACATTTTAACCAGCAAAAATGAACTCCTTACACATGTCCTCAGTCAGGACACGTTTCTCTTCTGTGCCACGTGTGGATCTCTGGAAAAAAACGCAGAGGACTACTCGGTGACCACAGTCACCAGGAGCAGCTCCTGAGGCCCTTCCGTCATGCACTCAGACCCAAAGAAACTCTGAGTGATCTGCCTTGACCCCAGCTGAGAGAATGACATTTTTCTTTTTTTTTTTTCCTCTTCCCACCTTCATTCATAGCTGCCTCTAATCCTCTGCTGGTTTTACGGCAGGCCAGCCAAGTGTCAGTGTTCTCTCCTTTCCCTCTTCCTTCCATCGGTTGAAGCCACCCATACCTAAACCCTCCTAAAAATTTTCTAGAGCTAAAAAATGTGTACTTACAGTTCCAGCCCTCACCAATTGTGCATTACACATCTTTTAATGCAGCGTGACTCAGCCTTGTCTGTTGAGACAGTTCCTGCCCTCAGAGCCTTCCACTCCCTACTGGCACATTCTCAATAAACCCCTAAGCACCACCATAACTATACTACTACCGCAGTTACCATACCATTACCTTTCGTCTGAGCTCCCTGCTCATCCAGATGAACTTGATGCTTCAGAGCAAGACAACCACTCAAGTATAGGTAAGAGATGATTTTAAAAAAAATATGTAATTTAAAACACAAACCAGACACTTAATCTGAACAAAAAGACTTTACTCTCAGGACTAAAAATATATATCTTAAAGGTAAGTGGTTTGTATCTTTGGTGGAAAAATCAGAACAGACCTATTATTCCTAATGCATGGAAAACAAAGAAGCAAAAAAGGACAGAAAAACCAGCAGTTTCCACAATTTTACCCAAATGACTTAATCCTTTGACAGGTTTGTGTCTTCTTAGGCAAAGGCTTCAGAATATTTACGGTATTATTACACAGCCAGACACTGCAGATACAGCCTTTTTTTCTTTTATCGAAAAACATTCCGGGGAAAATGCATGTCAAATAATGTAGTTTCAGATGTGTACTGTAACTCCATCTTTTTAAAAACATACTTGGCTATTAACCGCTGCTGGCCAAGACTGGATTAGTGTCAAATTTCATGTTACGTCGTTTTGGTTTTCCTCATGTTAGCTTTTTGGCTGGGTGTGGACTACATGCTGAACAGCAAAAAATCACACAGAGGGTTAGGTGTCTGTATTTTATATATAAAAACAGGAGAAAATTAAATACCAGTCTGAATTAGGTGGAGAAACCACTGCAATGCAGAAGAGCATATTTATTTACAGGCTAATAAAAATATATTATACTCAGCTTAACTAGATGTATACATTTGTTGCAAAATGTTCTGTCCGCTACAGATATGAGATTGGTCCACGATGTAATAAAGTCTGCACAGATACAATGCATACCTAAACTTTGTTTGATACAACTGTGGATTAGAACATACTGAGATGGATACAAACCCTCTTCATTGCAATTATACATTTCTACAAAGGAAATACTACATAGAACCTTTGATTAGAGGTAAATTTATTGCCGTAAAGCACTTTCCTTAACTCACATGCTCTTAATTAACATTGGTCCCAGGCGCCAACAAACATTGTCCGCCTTTAGCTTAAAATACAATTGTCTCACTGAAGATTGTTTTAATAGGCAAGGAATTATCTACTAAAAAAAAAAAAAAAAAAATCACAAAATTCTCTTTAGAATATTATTTTATTTTTTTTAAGTAAAAATATATATACACACAGAAGTAAACTGTTTTACGCTTTAAAAACCAAAAATGAAGTCTGAATACTGACTTTCCTCCGAAATTCTTCCAAGTCTAATTCATTCAGCCTCTGGGAATCAGCAGGACTGAGCCTTCCACTTACTGACAAAGGGCACAACACACATTTGTCTGTTGAATCTGGAATCCCAACTCGCAAAACTTCTCTCAGTTTAATCTCTAAGCATCTCAGTATGACTACAATAAACCAGTACGTTAGATCAGCTGGTAGGAAGCACAGAGTACATGGAGACAGACCGTAGTGTCTGAGCAAAATCCTCCCATTCAGGGCTTTCTGAACAAAAATTATAAAAACTGCAAGGAAGGAAATCTGGTGATCATTTACTGCTACCTGATTTGTCCACTCCTAGTCATTTTCCTCAGCAATTGTTCCTTCTGTTGATCTCATATATAGGTTAAAAACAGACGAGGTAAGAGCACAGAAAGGGTCCAGCAACTTCCAGAAGATGAAGAGAACACAGCATCATGAGAAACCGGTGGACAAGGAATGTCAGGAAAACAATTCTAGAAACATTCTTCCACATCAGGCTAAAACTGATCAAAAGCATCAAGTGGAAAATAAGGTGTGCCAAGAAGTAAGGAAGAACAAATAAATTAAGAATTTCACCTTTCCCTCAAATAAAGGGAAACTGTACAGGCAAATTGAATGCCTTTTTAAAAAGTGACTAGACTAGTTGGACGAGCCTCATGTCTTACAACTGGAGCAAGATTTCATACAGCGGTGATATTCAAAGACAAGATGACTGCTTGGCTTTGAACTATCCTCTCTGCCAGAGAGGACACCGAGTGTCCAGGCCACAGCCAGTTTGAGAGTGCACTCTGCCTGAGTAACTGTGGAAGAAACACAAAGCTGGATGCAAAGTTATGACAGTGGATTTATCTGCTAACACATAGCCAACGTGTCCTCAAGTTTCTGAAGCTTCAGAAAAAGAAACATGCCTGGGGACTTGTTTCTTCTTCACACAGCTTTATTTTTAAATACTAGTTTCTGCTTGGTGAAAACTGTACGGCTTAGACTATTTTAAAAACCTTCAACAGTATGCTGCATGACAAGGACTATCATAAAAAAAATGAACCAAATAACGTTATTCCACTGAGTAAGTGGAACTCATGCGCGCACGCACACACACACAAACGATCACGTAAATAGCAAAGTTAAGGGATTTATAAATAGCAAAATCTTTGAATAAAGTATATACATTTTTAGGCTTTCTCTATAAACATATATATAGTGCTCCTAGGAGAGACAAGTAACTGTGTTCTACATCACAATTTAGAACATAAGATTAGTTGATGTTACTCTAAAGGCCTTTGAGGTGTTTTCTTGCGTATGTACATCCTACACAGTAACACTTGCAAAGATGTCTTTTCACATTGATTCCTCTCTCAACAAAATCTTTTCACATTACAGTTCAACAGCCTGCAGAGCAGCAAACAGGCAAGCCAGCACTGCATGCTGAAACAATAAATGTGATTACAGTGTAGAGCTTGCATGTGGAGAGTGCGGCACTTCACATCAAAAGACCTGCAAACGGAGCACGAGAAACCGGCCAAGAAACCATCCTCAGCATTCCCACTTGCAGCCATGCTGTGGGCCTTTAGATGTACACCAGTTAAAAGCTATTTTAAGATACACTGCTCTTACAAAAGGAGTAACGCTTTGTTTCAACAGTAAGACGATTATAGGTTAATATGACTGCCATAACATAACACAAATAAGGCCAGACACCGTATGATTCTGAGCACCTCCTGTAAAGTACTGTGCACTCAACTTCCACTTCTTTAAAGATTATTTTAATGTGAAACGAATATGTTCAGTACCCATCAAAAGCACTCAGCATTTCATAAGGTCAAGCTAATGATGCCCAACTCAAACTAGTCTGCATTAGCAGTAACCATATCCATTCAAGAATGAAGGCTAAATTGAAGATGCTCAGGAAAAAAAATACCAAAGGGTCCACATAATTGTGAGGTTCTTTTAAATATTTTTTCTTTTAAAACCCCGTAATACTCTGTTTAAATACTTTTGGAGCAAGTTTCAAACAGCACCATTGACAGTGAATTCATTAAAGCAACAGTGCCAAAAATCTCACTCATAAAATGATCACGGGCTGAAGGATCACCGTTAGCAAGTACTCCACTGTCCCATTTGGGCTTGGATGGTCTTTGCTCAAATAAAAGCACTGGTTTTTACTATTCTGAGAAAGAAAAAAAAAGCCTTCTTTTAAAAGTTACAGTTCAAAAATCCTAAGTATATAACTCGTGGATGCAATGGTACAATTCCCCCTCCTCCCCATCCTTCTAGAGTTAAAGCTTGTTTCACACCAAACTGAACATCAGTTGTCCCTTTAAAACACCAAAGGGTCAAAATGAAGCTGGCCATGTCTTACTCTGCTTCCTTGGGGACATCAATGAGATTAAAAGTTGAACGTATTGAGGTTATCCTTGTCAGAAATCCCATGCTTTGGTGCTTACTATTAACAGAAAATTCATTTCACATGCCATGTGTTAGGTAACTACTGTGTCACGCAAAAGACAGTTTTCCACATTTAGAATAGCTCACAATGAAGCCCTGAGGTAACCGCCTTTTCTCCAGGCAACAGTAATACAGTTCCCTTTGACATTTCATCTTCCTTTTACAACCTACGCTAGTATATGCAACTTGGAGCAGTCAATATTGATTATCAATTGTTCCCAAAGATGGGATCTGTCCAGTTGATGGATTTGTTTGTTTTTAGGATAAAGACTCAGCAGAACGGGCTAATTTGGGTGCAGTGTCTTCTAACCGAGCTTCCACTGAATTCTCCAGGTCTCCATTTTCATGTCCATCAATACTTGGTTTCTTATCAAACACTGCAAGTTAAAAAGAAACTTTATTTAAGGAAGAGAAGTAATCTTGGGGAGGACAGATCAGTGAGCCTTATTTCAGAAACTGGAAAGTGTGCTGAAATGAAGTAAGAGCTAACAGGCTTTTAGCAGAACACAGTATGACAGGAAAGCAGGAACTGTTTTTATACCTCTCTGATCTAAAAAATGTATTCAAAGAAGCCGACAAGATAAAGTGTTAAGGCCAGAGTCAGGAAAAGATAAGAATAAATTTGAATTTCAACCTTTGGGAAAAGCTCCCCCTCCCAATTCATTCAGTTGTATCTAACTAAACCAGGCCAATAAGCTAGGGAACAAGAAAAAGAGCTGACAGCCTACTAGTTAGTAGGCTAATTGAATTAACAGTAGATTAATTTTATGAAGAATACAAAAACAGTGTTTTCCAGAAACTGGTTTGCATATGGAGACTTCAGAACTAAACTGCATGTCACACATTTTAGAAGGTTTACCTTGTGGGGGTTTGACATCCACATTTGCATCTTTCCTATTAGAACTTGAATTTGCACCTTCTTCTAATTCATCAAGATATAAACGATAACGGTGTCCACTCTCGTCCTCATATTCTACATTTTCATCATCCGAATCAACTTCTGGAGCAACATACACTACTTCAAATTCAATCTCACCTCTCTAAAATGCAATGAAAATTACAAATTTACTTACTACTGCACAGCTACGCAACAGGGTTACCACGATGAGCTAGGTTACTAAAACAAATACATCTCACTGTTGTAAACGCATTACGGTTGTGTTGAATATTTTGCATATGTACCTGAATTATGTTTTTCCTGACTAAAGAAGTATGGCTCTATATCTAAGATTCACCGGTTACCTGAATTTTTTAGTCATGTGCCAATACTCTTTAGAAGTCACTGTTTGAAATGTAAGTTTTCTGATAAATTAAGTGCACCTGTTAACTGTCTGAAAGTGGGGAGCAAGGCAGGATGAAGATCCCAGACCACAAAGTGAGTAAGAAACATTGTTTGGCTGGAGCTGTCCACTCATAATAGAATAAAACGTTATGTCACTAAATAATTATTTCTGTGGGGCAATGTAACAAGCTGATTTCCATCAGCCTTACTGAAGTATCATTAGCCAATACATGGGTTTAACTGAACCAGTACTGACTTTGAATTTTTCTCCTTAAATTGCAAGACATAAGAGGATTAAGTGTAAAGCAATACAGCTTCAGGAATCACTGTAGCGTTGCATATCACTGTACTTTACAGAAAACATTAAAATTCAAGGTAATTCAATAGGCAGAACGCAGGAAGGACCTGATTGTGTCTATGGATAACAGGTCCCAACTGACCTGTTGGGAAAGAATAGTTACAGCTTCTTTATGTTTTGCATCTCTTAGATTAACTCCATTTACTGCCAGAATAGCATCACCAACATGCAGTCCTCCACATCGATCAGCAGGTTGTCCCGGATGGATTTCAGAGATCAGTATTGGAACACCATGCTCCTTCCCACCCTATTAAAACAAAAAAGCAGATTTTTAACTAACTGAGATGTCCACTAGCATAAAATCAACATTCTGGTAGTTGCTCTTGAAGTGCTTATTTCAACTTTTACTATAGAAAATTGGAAAGCATGCTTCAAACAAAACGAATGCTGAAGAAGACCACATGGGATGCTTTCCTTAATTCTTCTCCCCGCAAAAGAATGGACAAATTTCAAATATATACTCAGAGTCAAAGGATACAATTCTGAATAAAAGTATAAAATCATATACAAGCTCATGAGACAATATCAAAACCTCATTAAAAAAGCATATCAGGCACCATACTGAATTGCAAGAAATAATATTAATATTTAGAATAAAAGTATAATAGTCAGAATTTTCAGAATTTGTTGCAAGAAGTTAATACAGCTTTTGTAAGGTGTCAGATGCCAATACCGATACTTTAGAAAAAAACTTGCAATCACAACAGCTAAGCTTTGGAAGTTAGTTGTCAGATTGTTTCTGCTCTTCTACAGACCTGCCATGCCTGAAACTCACCACTGCTAAAATGCCTATATCCCAAACGTAAGCTGAAATCATGAGTTTTACATAAAGTAGCAGTCACCTATTTCCTAAACTATCAAAATGACAGTTCCAGTTCTGTGACCAGAGCTACAGATTTGCGGATGCCTTTTTTTGTATGTTCTAACAATACATTCACCAATCCACGTATTTTACAGAAGTACAAATACAAATTTAAATTGTTTTTTCCGTGTCATGGAAAATAAACGCAAATATTTACTGTGATTGAAATTCCTAGTCCTTCATGGTCTTCTTTAACTAGCAGGACTTTTCTGATCGGACCAACACCTTGGCTCTTCTTTAAGGCATCAGGATCCTAGTTTGATAAAAAACAAACATGGCATAAATATAAATGTGTGAACCAAGAAGTGATGCATTTCTGCTTTTTTTTTTTTTTTTTTTTTTTTT
>Ga0065711_1047174_pt1 | contig 12483 bp, 7 predicted proteins | sample Hoacrofraction12_FD_59098 | JGI IMG/M metagenome (GOLD analysis project Ga0065711, IMG submission 59098) | Hoatzin crop microbial communities from Cojedes, Venezuela - Epithelial fraction 12 v2 (version 2) | ecosystem: Host-associated > Birds > Digestive system > Esophagus > Crop | place... | reverse complement strand
CACTTCCCTGGGCAGCCTGTTCCAGTGCTTTACAACCATTTCGGTGAAGAAATTTTTCCTAATATCCAATCTATACCTCCCCTGGTGCAACTTGCGGCTGTTTCCTCTCATCCTATTTCTCGTTACTCAGAAAAAGAGACCGGCACCCACCTCACTACAACCTCCTTTCAAATAGTTGTAGAGAGCAAGAAGGTCTCCCCTCAACCTCCTTTCCTCCAGACTGAACAACCCCAGCTCCCTCAGCTGTTCCTCATAAGACTTCTTCTCTAGACCCTTCACCAGCCTTGTTGCCCTTTGGATACGCTTCAGTACTTTAATGACCTTCTTGCAGTGAGGGGCCCAAAACTGAACACAGTACTCGAGGTGCAGCCTCGCCAGTGCCAAGTACAGTGGTACAACCACTTCCCTAGTCCTGCTTCCCACACTGTTTCTGATACAAGCCAGGATGCCGTTGGCCTTCTTGGTCACCTGCGCACACTGCCGACCAATATTCAGCCAGCTATTGACCAATACCCCCAGGTCCTTTTCTGTTGGGCAGCTTTCCAGCTGCTTTTCCCCAAGCCTGTAGTATTGCATGGGGTTGTTGTGACCCAAGTATAAGATCAGACACTTAGTCTGATTGAACCTCATACCATTTACCTTGTCCCATTAATATGGCCTGTCCAGATCCCTCTGTAGAGCCTTCCTACCCTCAAGCAGATCTGACATCACACTGGCCAGTTTCAATGAGATAAACTACCCTGCAGACACCAAGGTGTGAGAAAAAGGAGGGTGAGCAGGTGCTCCAGGCACTGGAGCAGCGACTCCCCTGCAGCCCATGGAGAGGCCATCTGGAACAGATGTCTACACTGCAGCCCATGGAGGACTCACATGGGAGCAGGTAGATATTTCCTGAAAGATCTTCAGCCTGTGGAGAAGAAAACCAGGAGCAGGCTTATCCTGAAGGACTGTAGCTCATGGGAAGGACCTACACTGGAGCAGGGGGAAAGTGTGAGGAGGAAGGAGCAGCAGAACAGAAACATGGACTGTCCACAGCCCTCCATTCCCCATCCCACCTGCACTGCCTCAGAAGGGAAGGCAGAGGACTAGGAATGAAGAGTGAAGGTGAGCCTGGGAAAAGGGGGGGAAGAAGGGGGTTTAATTTGTCTTTGATTGTCACTATTCAAATCTATTTTCTTTTACAGTAAATTAAATTAGTTTTCCCCACATCTGGTCTCTTTTGGCCTTGGCAGTACTTGGTAAGTGATCTCCCCGTTATTATCTTGTCTCACAAACTTTTTCATCTTATTTTTTCCCCCCATCCTGTTGAGGAACTGGGCTGATACAGTGGCTGGGTGGGTGTCTGGCAGCCAGCCCAGGTCAACCCCCCACAGCACCTCAGTTACATAGCTCATTTTTCAAAAAATGTGGTCTTTTATCAATCTCAAGAAAAATACACACACAGTAAAAAGGGCATAGTGAAACACTTATAGTTAACGAGTAACACATCAGTGCAACAATTAGCTGGGTAAGTTAGAAGGTGTTTGTCTGACACTTGTTTTGTCATATACATAATTAATGGACAGAGCTTTTAATCACAGTACTTCATGCTAACTGTGTCACTGGACTGTTTCTTTTATTTACAGTATAGGGTGGATCTTGCTTACCAACTAAGCAGGTATATATATTTGATGAACGTACTCTTAAAGTTCTACAATATTCTGCTGATATAAAATTTTTAACTGGAATTCCAAAAAGTCCTACCACAATCTGTTCAGCAGAACTTCCAGAAAAAGAGCTGGTAAAAAGTTTTAAATTGGGCAAAGCTCGGTTTTGCTTTTTACACTTGTTCTGAAGGATTATATAAGCATTTTTGCTAACAGAAATATAGATGATGAAGAGACAGGCACTTTTCCCTTTAGGAAAAATAGAAAACTAGCTGAAATAGGTTAAACTAAGGCTAGACAAGAAGAATCCTAGTCAGGACTGCAAATTATATAATAGGCTTGCCTCTTGGATTTTAAGTGTGTTTTCATACGAAAATGTCACATCCTTATTTTGAAAAGCTTGACTAGTTTCTGTATACAATTTTGCTCATAGTTTGACTTTACAAAAAATGTGGTATAAAATATCTCTACTGTGTCATTTGAAATCTTTCTTAAGAATGCCTTGGAAGATGATAATTAAGAGAACTGCAGCCCAATGATAAAAATGCTGCTTAGCTGGCCTTGTATCTTAGTGGTTGAAGAGCTGATATTCAAGATATTGCTTCAGAAATTCGTATCACTGGCCCTACACATGCCACCTGAACAACGGTCAAATGGCAAGTAGGCTTAACAAAGATACTTCTGTCTTCAGAAACCCACGAACAATTAAGGAGTTGTATCAGCATTTATGCTGGTACTCAGCCATATTTTTCTTTCTTTGTATCACCACCAAGAAGTCCATTATATGTATTATGGTCTAAGTACTCCTTCTTAGAACAGTTCATTTGGAAGGGACCTACAATGATCATCTCGTCCAAATACATATTCTTGATATAACCTTTCAAAAGAATTGTTGCTTCTTATTCCCAGGTTCCACTTTGTATGCCTGAATCATAGGAATGTTAAACTCTAAGTTTGAAAAAAAAGGGTTAAGATATATCTGTTATTTGCATTTGTGGAAAAGTGACAGATATTTTAGTATCTTCACATCTTTATCATCAAAGTAAAGTTTGAAATAAATTGATCAGCATTTGTCACATTAAAGTAATATGTTCCCCCTCCGTCTTATTCCCCCAAAAGCATGAAACTTGAAACAGATGTCCTGATTCTTTATATTGAATCAGAACTTCTCACTTCTATCGACCATGTCACCTTAGAAAGTTCCAACACAGGTTTTGCGTGGGCAGCTCTTGCATTTAGGCATGTAACCACGATTCTTGAAGCCAATATTCTCATTTACTTAACAAAAGACGCAGCCAAGAATCCATCAATACTGTGTGTGTGACAGGCAGCTATGAGCCATCCCATTCTTAGATGTTTGCTTTGACATTTCTTAATAAAAATCTTTCCTATGAAAACTCCATGGCATTTAAGTGGCTGAGGCTCAGAATTTTTTGCCAGGCCAACAAAACATCATTCCACAAACACCATCCTAATCCCTGTCAAAAGTGAAATACACCTTCTAGTCCCCTCCTCCTCCCACATGCAAAAATCATTTGTTTATGCTCAAAAGATTTTGCTGGTATACAGCAGCTCCAGGGCAACAGCTGAGTTTCAGTTCCACCATTTGGCTTAAGCCAACTCCTGAATGGACTAACCTAAAAAAGCATTACTACTGTTATTTCTATGTTCTTTTTCTTGGGAGAATCACTGTTCTGAATTGCTATATGGGAGTTTTTTCACATCCATAACTGGAATCAGTAAATTAGTGACACCTTGTTAGCCCAAGTGCATATCATAACCTTGTCTTTGTATACATGCAGAAAGTTGTCTTCTCTCATTCAAAACTAGTAGGGTTTCACTGGCTTGTGCGTTCATTTTATTTTAAAAAAAAGTAATACATTAAGGTGAAAGAACTAGTGAAATTGCTAGATGCCTTGGAGATTAGTATCTTCCCCCTTGTATTGGCACTGCTATAATTCTTGGAGTTCTCACTTCAAGGCATTCTCCCCAGTGCACAATCAGCTCTTTAGCCACACCATCACCACATGATACTGGGCTGGTCAGTCTTAGGGTAGATTTCTTAATGCACTTTTGAAGAGTAAAAACAAGGTGGAAGTGTGAGAGAACCAAAGAAGTTTCACAAGCTTTTGGGGATTTCAAGAAGTGTTCATGCTACTTGGGGAACAGTCAGCTACTTTTGCTTGCTGCCAAGTACCCACTTCCTCCAGGGCAGAGTGGTGGATATTTGTGCTTGTAATCAGTTCTCAGCAGCTTCTGCACAGCCAGTAAAACACGTGCAGTGGACTTCAGGGGAGACTACAGCAGTCATGTGAACACAGATGTGACCAAAGTGGGGATGCACTTCCAAAGAGATTGCAAAATGTTGTAGTTCAGTATTGAGAGTAGTGTAGGACAGCAGAAGAGAAAAAGCACTGAGCAGGAACCTGAAAATGCATTTTTTTTGTGCAAAGAAGAGTGCAAAAAAGAATGAAACAATTTAATAGGGAAAGGAGGAAAGAGCTAGAAATCACACGCAGAGAAAATGTAATATAAAAGCACACAAAATAGATGAGACAGAATGAGCAGCTCTTTCTCTTCTCTTGCTTCTCCAGCTGTCAAACTATTTTTTTTGCAAGTCTTCCTGACACATACAAAAATCACTGCCTATGATCGTTTCTCCCCTCAGGACAAGAGCCTAGCTTTTGACCATGAAAATCTGATTGCTCTCTAAACCTTTTTCTTTCGTTATTGAACAAATAATATCTTGAACTATTAAATGTCTGTAAAACCTTTCTAGAGTCTCTCTCTTGGGCATCTTCAAGTTTCAGAAAGATACTTTTTCTTGTGTGCGTACAAATTTGTTTAACAGACTGTCAGACCAAAGGCTACAGGATGCTTTTTTTCTGCTGTTACCATTGCACCTGACATTGTGAAGACCTAATTTGGACCTTGATCCATTTACCGTTCAGAAAACTTCTACCAGAGCAGCATTTCTGCTGTAGCAAAGGTTTCCTTTCTGTTTAAAAACAGACCATTCTGAGAGTACTAAATGAAAAAACTATTTCACTGAAATTTTGCACCTCACTGGGGACCCCTGGAGACTGAGGTTCCAGAGATACATGCCTTCTAAAAAAATATGGCACTTCATACGACTAAAGTTATAAAAGCTTTGCACACTGAAATAGTTTTTCTAATCACTTCCAGCCTACTCTCAGACCTCTCATATTTATATTACCTAATGAAAGTTAGCCATTAGTTCTCTGGGAAGGCAACATTTTTGGCAAAACATTATTGACCTCTTACAGCTTCAATGTACTGACTTGCTTATGTTCAGGTTGTGAGCCAAAGAATCAAAAGAGAAAATCAAAAAGAATCTAAATGCACAAGTCAACAGGGGTGTACTGGGTTTGCGTGGCAAGGTTTCGATAGCAGAGGGCTACAGGGGTGGCTTCTGTTATAGGATTTACCAGAATTAATCCCAGCATAATTCAAAGAGTTTGTTGAGAAAATATGCCGAGTCTTAATTGAAATTTCCAGGGAAAACCAACCACAATTTCATCAAGGTATACACTAGTTAATTAACTTTGCCGTTAAAAATGGGAGCCTTATTCTATCAGTCTAAATTTGTCTTGCTTCAGCTTCCAGCCATTGAATTTTGTTACACTTTTTTCTACTGTATTCGCAAATTTTTGGTCAAAGTTTTGTTTGCCAGGAGATACTTTCAGTATGCAAGACAGTCACTCACTCACACAAGCGAGCACATACATCACCTCCCTTAAATTTATCTCTTTTATCTCTTTGATAAGCAGATTAAAACCCTCAAGGGGGCCTGTTTCCAGATCTTTTAATCATTCCCCTGGATTTCCTACAAACTTCCTTCAATTTGAACCGCCACCAGAAGCATTACATTCCAGTAGTTCTTGCACCTATACTAAGATGATATTGCTCCCTAATTTTACACAGTATTTCCCTCTTTAAACTTCTAACTCTCTCCTTTGGGAACTCAAATTTAGCTTGTTATCCACCATGAATATCCCAAATCATCTCAAAGTTGTTGTTTGCTGGGCTAAAATTTCCCAGCTTGTCAACACAGTCTGTAAGTCTTTGCCTTTATTTGCATTAAAGTACTACACAGAAAAATCAAGATTGCCAGATTATGGGAGTGTGTGAGAGGATACTGAAGCACATACTGTGTTATTAACAATGCCTTCATAATTTTATCTTTCTTATTTTTCTCATTTTTGCCTGTAAGATTTTTCCCCACAACATCTGTAGAAAATCAGTGGAAAAATTTGAATTGTAAAAAAACACCATCAAAACAAAATAACATGCATTTTCTTCACCCCCATTACAAGGCCTCTTTCAGTTATTAGTCTTATCTTTATGAAAAAATCCCATTGTACTGGATTGTACCTATTTGTATTTAATAGGTAGAGGACTGAAATATGGTATACATGTTACAATCGTATGCCCAGAAAATAGGGGGTAGAGCCAATGCTAAATTAAGGGCCAAATAAGGGCCCACAGATTTTCCACCACAATATTCAATTCTTAAGTCCTATTCAGGAGTGCTTTTCTATCTTCTCCTCTTTGAAGACCTATTTTGCTATCTTGCCTCCAAGAAATGATCAAATCAAGGAATTATTTTCTAACTATGCAGAAGACAAAAGAGGTATTTAATTATACTGTATATCTGAAACTGCCTATTTTTTTAAGGCTCAAAATCTTGTGTGAAAAATGGGACGAAATGTATACATAGGCTCAAACGTTACTGTTCAATCAATATTTTAACAGACTAACACCACGGCTTGTTTAATGAACGCAGAAAAGTCTAACATTACTACGTAAATTGCTATACAAAAAAAAAAGAAAAACAAAAAATTTCCTATTATTTACTTATTTGTGATGTGATGCTCACCCTTCCTGTGTCCTTTTGCATCCTAAGGCTGCTGGTTTCAGGGTTCCTAGAGAAAGTGGGGATAGCAACAGTCTTCCTAGAGAAAGTGGGGATAGCAAGAAGCATGCTAAGGTCTTTGCTGGGAGCGGTATGATGATCATGACGGGGATTTCTTTCTCTCTTATCTTCCACTTGCGACTACTTTTATATGTTTTTTTTCTCAAAGCCCCAGTTTTCTTCTCAGATACTCCCATGTAAAGCCAGAGAGTGGCACAGTTGCATTCTCCAGCCTCAGCTCTGCAGCAGGACTGCTCTTTGTCACGCACTGACTCCCTGCCTCAGCCAGGACAGTGTTATGTTGAGGATCATAAGAAAAGCTAAAACAGGAGAACCCATAGACATTGATCCTCTTGGCAACTGCCAAACCAGCCTGAAACCAGCTGCAGCCACAGCGAGCCTGGATGAGCCCTGAGACCCTGTGCTGCCAGGGCAGCGAAAGGTCTGCAGAATTTTAGTAGTCATGACAAAAATCACATTTACTGGGCTACAATTGTTTGCTGTCCCTTGAGAGCAGAGATTGTGTCTTCTGCATTTAGATTATGCCTGACTCATTTTTAGATATTACCACAATCTTGGTGAATAATAACATGTGGGAAACATAAATGTTCTCCTAAGAAATGCCTATGATGCAGAGGGCGAAGGAAAAGGAAATAAATATTGATTAATTTGACACCAAAAGAAAGTAGCATATAGCACTCATAAATGTGTGGTATGACAAGAAAGCCATAGGATCCCCTCACCAAATATATTTGGGAAAGAACGATTTCCATAGGAAAAGCTATAGACTAAAAAGTCTCTTTCATTTCTGTCTTCTTTTATAGTCAAGTAGAAAGCACTTTGTTCTTGCTCCCGTTTTCTGACTTGACATTAACCTACACTTTGCCTCTTCAAGCCACCAGTTCAAGTAATGTGATGTCACAATAAATCAGATGCAATGCAAGCTGCTGTGTAAAAGCGGTCTGGCTGCACAACTTACATGAGATCGCTATTTGGTGGTAAAAATTTGATTTAGCCTGGAACTATTTTTAGCCAATTCCATGTCTTGATATGCCTTTGAAATTTTAGCCAAATTATTCCTATTAGTATGCTTGCTTAATTCTCATGAGAAGACAGAGGCCTTCGCAAAGTTGGAGTGAAAAATAAGAGTAACGTTATCTGTTTACATTTGAATAAGATCTATTTACTTAATCATGTATTTTCTATTCAGAGCACAACTTCCATTGTGTAGTAGGCCTCAGTAGACACCCAGTTTTCTTCTATGGAAATAAAATGTGTGTGTAAGTTTGTATGCATTTATGCAGAAGCTCAGCACTTATGTAATTTCAGTTTGATAACACATGAAAGTGTCCGATCAATGAGCATGTAAACAATGAAATACCTTGATAAGGATGTATACACTCAGGTACTAGCAAAATCATTAATTTAAGTGCCCATATTACAGTACACTCCAAAAGATAAATGTTATTGGCACTTTTTCTGAGGAGACACAGTAAGCTTCCGTTAAATGAAGCAGCTTAGACTTTTGGAGTGAAACATCAGAAATCAAAAATCATGTAAACGTAGTAAAACCACCAGCCTTAAATCTACTTGATTAGGTGATGAACCCCTTGGCTATCAAGACCTCCAGAATATTGGTCCTTATTATGAAGAAAGAGACAACTCTTTTGTTGAAAGTCAAACTTTGTACAAAGTAATACTTTTTTGTACGTATATTCAGTTTGTAAACAAATTTTTTAAAAAAGATGGCTGTTTCCATTTGAAACTTGCAGGAGGACACTTGTCCCCAGATCTATGGACTCTTCCAGCTGTGTTTGTTGATCCAGTAAAAGGTGGTATCTGTTTCTGTGGAGCTTATCTTGTTTATGTGCTTAAAGGGCCTCTATAAAAGAACTACCGCCAAATTATGATGGATACTTTCACTGTACCTGTTGGTGTCCTTATTTTTTTCTTTTAAAGAAAAGGGAAGACAGACCAAGGGTAAAGACTTTCTGATCCTGAACTGAGAACTCCAGGCAGCCAATGCAACATACTAACTGGGAAAATACTTTGAGGTGGTTCAAGGGGAATATGAAACACAGCAGCATACGTGAACCTGTTTCTCCTCATGCTCAGCAAACTGAGGGTGTAGTCTGTGATGAATTTCAGGTAATGTAAATTTATCCCCAGCTATACACCCTGTTCCATCTGTGGTGGTTTAGCCCACACCATGTATAGAGAAATTATTGGGAGAAAAAGGTGCTTTCTTCAGAGCCTGATGAAGCTGTGGCCCTTTCCAGAGAACTTAATTCAGTAAGTGATAGGAAGGAGACTATGCCTCTGTATTTAGTCATGATGAGGTTTAGCTGAGGACTAAGACACTTAGATGCTGGTCCTCACTCCCAGGAATGCTTGCAGATTTTATCCAGTGTCTCTTTATTATACTTACCAAAATAATCTTGAAAGCACAGGTGTGTTCCACATTTATTATATGGATTTTTTTTAACCATTGAATGAAAGAAAGATTTTTTTCCTGTGTTCTAGTTTCTTCTCTCACTGCATTCTTCTAACAGAAGCAATTAGAGTGGGAAATAGCTGATTGCTCAGACCTTATTAGCCTTAAAAATTACATTGAGCTGTTTTCTGATAACTTTTCATGTATCCATAAATAAGCCTTAATTTTTGACATTTACTATGATTCTGTTTACAAAATAGAGCTTTGAATGTGATACTTTAAAATTTCTCAAATACTAGATTTCATCTTGAATATCTTAAATATCTCACATCTTCGAAACCACTTTTTTTTTTCTTATGTCTTATAACAGCCAAGCTTGTCTGAGGCAACTCTGTTAACACTTTCAGATGTCACAAAAGAACTGCAGGAAATGCCTTTTCTGTAAGGGGTTACAAGTTTGCTAAGTCACAGGCTCTCTGACTATTGGACGTGGGGACATCATTTAAAACAGAGAGCAGTTATTGCATCTCCTTCACTGTGACTTCTATTTGCATGTGCTACATCCGCTTCTACTGGTGATTATGTGACACCTTTCTGGCAACTGCAGCGAGTGATACAAATATAAAAGCATTTGTATATTTTTAGTTGTCTAGAATGCAATGATTGTGCTGTCACTTTTGCTCCTTGTTTTGTCTCCCACGCCCATCTGTTCTGTTCCTCTGCTGCATCCTTTACATGCCTCTTTGCCACCTCCTTGTCTCAACACCTCTTCCCTTCGGCGAACCACGAGCAAGGAGGAGACTGCTAGTTGACCTGTGAATTCTCCACAGACCACTATCAAATGGTATGCAGGCCGCAACATAAGGATTGTTAACTCTTTTATCTCGTATCACCCGGGTTATTTCAGAGCTTCTGATTTGAGGTTACAGTTTTTCACAGGGTTTTAATTGGCCTCCAGACAGATATACTTGCTTTGTAGATCTGCAGCATTTATACTGAAAATCTGTTGAATTGTTTGTGTCCAGATCACACATTCATCCATGAACAGCTTCAAAGTAGAAAGGTTCATGCCTCAATTTGATAGGTGATTCCAGAACAAAGTAGTGTTGTTAATATATTGTGGATTTCTTTCTTCCTCTGTGTTGTCCGTGAATTTTAATGGGAATCCTGAACCAAGGCTATTAAACTAGTTGTTGTGAGAATATCTGACTTTCAGATATCTTTATTCTTTAGACATTAGTCTGTTCTGTATTCCAACAAACCTTAGGTGTTTATAGCTGTATATGATCACCTTGAGTATCCAAAACAACCTGTGTCAAAAAAGAGTGCTGAAAAGAGGAGCAGATTTCTGATCCCTCTGTCCCCTGTGAGTATGCCAAAACTGCAACCATTGTTACGTTAAACTTGTTTTTCCTTATTGTTGAAGCCACTTTGAGGTTTTTATTATTTCCCTTGTTCTTCAACAATGGCTACTACTGTGGATATAGGCATATACTGTATTTATTGATATCTCAGTGATCTATTTTCTATGGTACATAAATGAATAATCTTTCCAGTGAGATTAAATCTGCCTAGGATTGTGGTACGCATTTTTTTTTGGAACAGTTTTTCAAAAATAGCTCAGGTGCTTTAAATTTCATTGCTTAACTTCTTCTTAAAATTTCAAAGAAGATTTAGTTCTAGCTAAATAAATTCAGACATCTGTATTCTACCTAGTTGTAAGGATTTCAATGCCACCATCAAATTTTCAGTGATATGCTTTGAGAAACAGAATTTAAAATCTTTGGTTTTATTTTCACCAAAGGAGGTGCACAAACTGGAAGGGCATCAGCATATCATCAGGTGATATTACACTTTATACTCCTTCAGATCTGAATTATGTTGGAATAGCAATATATTGGTGATGTGTGCTTGGAAAATGATGAGGATTTGATGTGACAATCACTCAAACACTGTGAAAAATGCACATACTTACATACATGTCTCAGACAAAAATTTCTTTAGTGATTTCTAATTATTAGATTTAATGATCTGAGTATTGAAATGACAGCACTGAATATTTCAGGCAAGAAGAGGGGAAAGGAGGATGGAAAATGACCTTACTCATGCAGAAACAGCAACAGCAGATATTATTTACTCATTTCTCTTTCTGCTGAGAAGTCAAATTATGTAAGTGAGAAATACTCCTCAAACTGCTTTGCCCATTTAGGTGTCTGCACAAATACGTGTGTGTATGTGTTGCTTCATATACTTATACAAGTTGTTGTAGTGAAAAACTTCATTCCAAAGAATTCTGCCCGTTTCTTTCCGTACTATATTTGTTTCCAATAGAATTCTCTCAGAATATTTTTGTGTGGCTAATTTGGAAGACTGGTTTACTCTTTCACAGTGAGTTGTCAGTGCAGTGTCGTATATGCTAACCTTTCCCTCTTGAGGTCTGATGTTACTGTTTTGGCATAGATAAGGGGAAAATGTGTCGTATTAATCCTACAGAAACATCTGCACCAGAACTGCTTTCATGACGGGTGAGGGCATACAGCAGCTTCTTCAGAATAGTTCTGCTAATTTGGCGTCTGTTGCAGAAAGGTCTTTTTTGAATCTGGAGAACTCTGTTTTGAAGAATGAGCTAGCATATGATTTTTCTGCCATGGCTTCACTCTCTCTCGATTTTCTTTTTTTTCCCCAAACAGAATCAGCAAATTCATCTTACTGTCACTATTCATCCATTATACTACATGTTGATCACTTCCATCTTACTAAAATTGAAGTATTATTTTCCTGGGTGTGTAAGCACATGACTATTATCTTAAATTTTATTTTTTATTTTTTAAATGATTCAGTGTTAATACTATACACTGAAAGGACAATAGGAACAATAAAAGAGTTGCAGAGCTTCAGCTGAAATGATGAGTTTCTCCTTTACTCTTGTGTCTCTTTGCAGATAATAGGTTTTTAAGAACTCCAGATTTTCAGTTATAGCTCCTAGGAAATTTGTCCAGCAGGCCACAATGTTCAAGGCTACACTTAGCTGGAGAAATATATCAAAGTAAAAACAATACACCTTTAAAAGATGTGTTATGTGTAGTATTAAGCAGGAAAATGGTGTGCCTTTAAAAAGACATTTGAAGTTCCACTTGCAACTATTTATGTGAGTGTAGTTGCAAGTGTGCCAAAGGGCTGAAAGTCCACAGGACTTGAGTTTATCAAAGGAATTCATCACAGAATCACAGAATATTCGGAGTTGGAAGGGACCTCTGTGGGTCATCTAGTCCAACCCACGTGCCAAAGCAGGGTTGCCTACAACAGGCTGTACAGGACCGCGTCCAAGCAGGTCTTGAACATCTCCAGAGAAGGAGACTCCACAACCTCCCTGGGCAGCCTGTTCCAGGGCTCCGTCACCCTCAGAGGGAAGAAGTTCTTCCTCTTGTTCAGACGGAAATTCCTATGCTTCAGTTTGTGCCCATTGC
>Ga0065711_1047171_pt1 | contig 12484 bp, 4 predicted proteins | sample Hoacrofraction12_FD_59098 | JGI IMG/M metagenome (GOLD analysis project Ga0065711, IMG submission 59098) | Hoatzin crop microbial communities from Cojedes, Venezuela - Epithelial fraction 12 v2 (version 2) | ecosystem: Host-associated > Birds > Digestive system > Esophagus > Crop | place... | reverse complement strand
CCGCCTCATTCAGCAGCGGCCCCACATTGTCCCTAGCCTTCCTTTTGCTGCTGATGTAGTTGAAGAAGCCCTTCTTGTTGTTTTTGACATCCCTTGCCAGCTTCAATTCCATGTGGGCCTTGGCCTTCCTTGTCGCATCCCTGCATGCTCTCACCACATTCCTGTATTCTTCCCAAGTGGCCTGCCCCTCCTTCCACATTCCATGGACCTTTCTCTTCCACCTGATCTCCGCTAGAAGCTCCTTGTGCAACCATGTAGGTCTCCTGCCTCCTTTGCTAGATTTCTTTCTCAGGCGGATGCACCGCTCCTGTGCATGGAAGAAGTGATGTTTAAAGAGCGACCAGCACTCTTGGACCCCCCTGCTTTTGAGGGCCCTGGCCCACGGGATTCCTCCCAGTAGCTCCTTGAAGAGGCCAAAGTTAGCCCTCCTGAGGTCCAGGGTTTTGATCTTACTTATTGCCCTGCTTCCTCCACGCAGGATCCTGAACTCGACAATTTCATGGTCACTGCAGCTGAGTCTACCTCCGACCTTGACATCCTCCACCAGTCCCTCCTAGTTTGTTAATACAAGGTCCAGCAGAGCAGCTTTCCTTGTTGATTCCTCCACCACTTGCATCAGAAAGTTATCATCGATGCTCTGTAGGAACCTCCTGGAATGCGAATGCCTAGCTGTATGGTCTTCCCAGCTGATGTCAGGGTGGCTGAAGTCCCCCATGAGAACCAGGGCCTGTGATTGTGAGGCTGCTTGCAGCTGCCTGTAGAAAGCCTCGTCAACTTTTTCTTCCTGGTCAGGTGGCCTGTAGTACACACCCACAGTAATGTCATCCTTATGAGCCTGTCCCTTAATTCTAACCCACAAGCTCTCAACTCTTTCCTCATCTGCCCCCAGGCAAAGCTCATGGTGAAAACCTTTTCTATATATTCTGTTCGGACCTCTCTTGTTTCAGTTTGTACCTATTGACTCTCATCCTCTCACCATGCACCACTATGAAAAGGTTTGCTGTCTTCTTGATAACCTCCTCATAGGTGCTAGGAGGCTGCTGTTACCTGTTTACAAAATGATCTCTTCTCCAAGCTGGAAAAGCTTTCTTACTTGTCTACAAAGTCATATCTTCTCCAGGCTGGAAAAGCTTTCTTACTTGTCTACAAAGTCATCTCTTCTCCAGGCTGGAAAAGCCCCCTTACCTCAGTGTCTCCTCACAGGACAAGAGGTCCTGCTCCTGAACATCTTACTGGCCAAAGTAAACTTGCTCCAGTTTGTTGAAATCTGTCCTGTATTTGGGGCCCAAAATTGGATGCAGTAGTCTAGATACAGTCTAATGATTGACAAGTAAGGCGAAAAAATCACTTCCTCCAACCTCCTGGCTGTTCTATTAACAGAGGCCAGGGTACTGTTGGCTGCATTTGCTGCCAAGGCACAACGCTGGCCCGTGCACAGCTTAGTCTCTGCCTGAATACCCAGATCCTTCTCTGCAGAGCTGCTCCCCAGCCCATCAGTCCCCACCCTGTACCTCCAGAGGGGCCTTTCCTTCCCATTTCAAGACTTTGCATTTGTCCGTGTTGAATTTGCTGTCTGACCATTCCTCCAGACTCTTGAAGTCCCTCTGAATGGCAGTCCTGCCTTCATGCAGGTCGATTGTTCCCACCAACTTGGTGTCACCTGCAAACTTGACGATGGTGTGCTTCCCACTGCCTCCAGGTCGCAGATAAAATTTAGGACAAATGTTCAGGATAATAAAACTCGACATGTACTGTCAAAGTTCAGAAAAATTGTGAGAAATTGAGAACCGAGTCTTAGCATCAAGCAAATGTAATTTTATAAGGTATGGCCAGACATGCCTATTTTTGCTGCATGTCACCTAGGAATTCCATTGCAGGCATGAGAGAACATAGCATCTTTCATAATAATAGAGCTTCACAAGGAAGAAATTGAATTTTTGCCATGCAAGACAAAAATGTAGTATGAATTATGGCAGTTAATAACATAGAGTGGCATAGGAGATAAAAAGGGCACACAAATACATAGGAAAACTTGATGACTACTACATCTAACAGAAAACATAAAAATAATGTTACATATGGAAGAAATTTTCTTTTCCAGTACAGGGTTCTTTTTCCTGTTGGGGAAATATGTTTGCTCTGGTCAACACTTTGGTGTTTTAATGACCACAAGCAATCAGTCACACAGACTTCCTCTTGCTGGGTTGGAGCCCCGGTGCACTAAGCAGTGTTTCACTACTCTCTGTGTATTGGACATTTATACCTGCAAAGTGCTAGTGCTACTTTCTTCCCTAGGCTATCTTTAGAGATTTGTCAGCCAAATTGTGAACAAGTTTGACACCATTCAGCAGGTAAGATATTCTACATAGTCCTGTGTGTCTTTCTACTGATACAACACACAAGCCTTTCAAAGTTACCCATTGGATGTCTCCAGACATACATGATTGGAAGGAAACGTTGTTAGTGGGTCAGAAAGGTCCCAGCTTGACTATGGGTCTGTCCACTAAAGTGGTGAAATTCCCATTCATGTTTGATAGTACCACCCAGGTGGTATGTAAGAAGCCAATCCCTTCAGTGTGATAAATAGAAAACCAAGTTTTTTTGCAAAGATATCAGATTTCATGCATATATAGTCTGAGACATAGCCTGTGATCATAGTTTAACCTGGCAGCCGGCAGCTAAGCACTAGACAGCCGCTCGCTCACCTCTCCTTTTCTCCCCCAACAGGATAGGGAGGAAAAGTGGACAAAAGAGAAATGAGATAAAGACAGTTTAATAAGGCAACAAATGAAATACTAATACTAATACTTCTAAAGATAATAATAATAATTATAATAATGAGTATGTAAACCAAACTATGTACAATATAATTTTCTTACCTTCCAATGGGGTTGGACTAGATGACCCATAGAGGTCCCTTCCAACCCCTAACATTCTGTGATTCTGTGATTCTGTAAATTGCAGTCAGTCCCCAAGCAGCAATCATGGAACCTGGGTATCACAAATTTCACTAAAAATCCTGAAAAAGTTCGGACCCTTGAACAAGAGAGGATTTGAAATCCTGGAAACAAGAAATAAAGACAGCCTCCTGCCCCCTGGTAATCCCCATGCATATACTGAGCATGATGCACATAGTATGGAAAATTTCCCCTGGCTAGCTTGGCTATCCGTCTGTACTCCTTCCCAGCCCCTGCACACCTGCTCATCAGCTGAATATGAGAAACTGGAAAAAAGTCCTTGATTTCTTAGCAACAGCTGAAAACATCAGTGTTATCAACATTCTTCTTGTACTAAATCCAAAACACAGCAGCTACTGGGAGGGAAATTAACTGTATCCCAGCTGAAAACAGTACACTAGTTAAGATTTCTCCTTCTATCCTTATTTTGTCCCAGACTCCAGATTATCACTACTTAGTAGAGGCTCATTGCTATGACACTTCTCCATCCATCCTTCTCTTTTGCCTAATCAGAGTGGTAAGGCATCTATCACCTAGTTACCTTTCTCTCAGAGCAAAATATATGTGCCACTGTCCTTACTCTGAAAACAAGTCTGTAAATCAGGTCACTTTCTTGATATCTTTCAGCGGAGAACTGGCTTACTGGGAATCAAATTATCTCTCTTCCCATGAAAATGAATGCTCTGAGTATTCATTTTAATCTCTCTCTCTCTCTGACCAAAGTATCAGAGCAGAGCAGATGATTTTATCATACACAAGCTGCTTGTCACATAGGTGACCTTCAGTCTAAATGATAGAAAACAAGATCAAGGATACCTGGCCTAGATGGCACTTGGCTTTTGTACCACCAGAGCCTGTAGATCAGACAGGATTTACCAGAGGTTGGTTACTGCTGTTCTGCTGGAGAACCTACCCTCTATCGTGAAGACTCAAGGCAGAGAAGCTAGATGGGCCATATCAGTACTGTGGCTGGGGCCACTGCACGCTGATTACCCCTTCCTCCTGAAATGAAACTCTGCTGGGAAATAGCAAAGCTCTGAACATGGGCTAGCACACAGCTAGTACAGCATGGCTTAGGCAAACGAGATGGTCTAGGACAGCATCTGGGACAGGCCAGGCATGTAAGAGTGTGTATCAGGTTACTTTTAACCACATGAAAATTCAGGCTTGGGAACTCTCATGTTTTGGACTGACTCTTGCTACTACAGGAGCTATTGTTATTCACAGAAAAATGTTTCAAGGGTTGAAAAATCATTGTATTTCTTGCCTTCTACACTTTATTATTATGGAGCAGGCCAAAGGAGAGAAAGGAGCAGAAAGGTAGGGCTAGCCAATACTTGGATATCACATCCAGCAATTTAGCTTAAATTGGCAATTTACCAATGTGAATAACCCCAAATGGGCCTTAATGCTGAAGTGGGTGGTTTAATTAGCACTGCGCTCCCATTTATAATGAGATTTCTGTTAGTTCAGTTTGAAGCATGATTTCATAATACAAAATTATTTTTAAAAATCCTATGGGGATCTTCCTGATAAATTAATACTGTGGACTTTGATGAACTGATGCTTTTAATAGACTGTGGTATTTGGAAAGAATCTAAATCAGAGCAAGAACAGTATCATCCCATAAAAGTCAATTCCACATGATAATAAATCCATATGTAAGAGAGAAGAAGAGTCGTAGGATTATTCGAGGAGAGTCTGGACTGTGTGCTTCTCAATTTCAGTTTGGAAAGCTTGAAAAATTTAAATCTGTTCAGGAAACTTTTTTTTTTTTTTAGTAGAGTAATGTTAATCTCAAAACAAAATTTTATGTTCCTATTCTCCAAACAGATTTTTGATACCAAATTAAGAAAAGTCAGTGATTTCAAAACATAAAAAATAAGACTAAAAATAAGAAATGTGCTAAATTCTACACATTACATTATGCTGTTTACTTTCAACAATCTCGTTTCAGATGTGGTTAAATCCTTCTGGATCTGTCCTATATGATTGGGATTTTTGTATTTATTTTCATCTGATCTTATGATAGTTACAGGACAAAAGTTGTCTATAGAATGATAAATCATTGCAGAATGACCACAGCAAAACTACCCATGATTTTACTCAGGTGCAATGGCAAATTTGTTTTTGTGTGAGGGGCAGTGGTGGAGGGGAGCCCCACTCTGATAAAATAAAGAAGTAACAGCTTAGTGAGAAGCTTGCAATGGTCGAGTATTTATAAAAGGACACCCATATGAAAGACATACTGTGTTTACTCTTTGTTGTTTCTAAAACTAAGTCTACAAGTGCAAAGCCTTTCGTCTGGAAAACATCAGAATCTATAATACTAGTGAAAACCAATTTAACTGAATTCTGATCTATCACTTCTGTGTGTAACCCCATATGCAGGGTCTTTTATAGTCAGACAGGAAGATGAGGTTCTTGCTCCCAAGGATCATCCAGGCAAAGCCCTTAACCAAACCTCCATCAGCTGGGGGCAAAACTCTCCATAGACTTCAAAAGGGGATGAATAAACATGCTGAGGAAGATACGGTGAAAAAAACCTTGCCATTTGAAACTGTCTCTTGAAGTGGATAGAATGGTAGCCAGAGGTTTAGCACACATCTCCAGCAGGCACAGCCAGGTCTGTTCACATTCAGGGTGGATCACTCCGCGTCAGTACTCCTCTGGTATAATTTTGTTCGTGCAAATACTGATGGCTAGTGAGTGTTAAAAGCCCCTGTAGTATAGAAAGTGACTTGCACTGCAGTTTTTCTTGCTTCTGGCCAGATCCTTTCAGAAGGCCTTTCTCTTCCTGTGAAGTACCATGTGCATTTACAGCAGCCGTATGTACACGTGCATGTTTGATGCTAGGTCTGTGTTCAGTATGAGGAGCTGCACCTAGAGGAGATGCTGCCTTACTTTACTCTTCAAGAGATGAATCCAGGCCACGAATGATACAACCAGTTATTCTGTTTCCAGAGGAAAAGGAAGTGGCTTGCAGCTTGCATCTGCACCCTAAGGACAAACTGAAGTCCAAAAGATCTGCTGGAGAAGAGGGGAGGCTCATCTTATTCTTCCAGGCTGTGTAAAGAACTCAGGGTGGAGGTGAGGCCTAATGGGTAAAGCTAAAGAGAGGCAAGCCTTAGGTCTCCTTTACTCCCCTTTTTTTAGTAATGCGAATACTGAAAGACATCTTCCTTGTAAACTGGATTCCTGCTCCAGTGCAAGAATCCTTAAAAGCCCAGCTAGGCTCCTGCCCTCCAGGCACTCTCCACCCAGTCATCCTTGCTAACCTCACCACCGTGGAACAGCAGGGATTACCTGTAGGTTATATGTCAATCTGGAAGCAAGGCAAACTTTTTTTGGTAGGAAAAGCAGGAATTAGGATTTCATTTTTGGTTGCTTTCAGTCTTCAGCAGATTTAGTGGAGTGAATGGTCATAAGGCATTTCATCAGGTAGATTATTCTGTATTTCATTTTTTGGTGAAGGAGAAAAAGAGAAGGTCAAAGAAAAGGTAACATGTAGGGGAGCAAGGTCTGTTGTGTATTTTCACTAGCCATTAACACTTTACACGGCATTTTTCTAAAGCATTTTTTTAGATGCCATGAGGAAAAAACACAGATGGCCATGATAATGGGAGACTGAGCATTTTCTCTCCCTTACTTGTTTTACTATTCAAATCTTAGTTTAAAGGAGTGGGGGAAGTCATTCCTTAGTCTAGCATGAAGAACAGAGGCTGAGTAGCCCTTGCAGATTAGATAATATTAAAAAGTGACATAAATGCTAACTAATTACTTAAGAAATAATAAAACAATGGTTGAATTATTAAAATTAATACTTGCCCAATGCATTCTTCATCCTCCAGAAAAAAACCCTATGCATTGTTTCTTTCCTTCTTACTGAATGGTTAGACTAAATATGTAATTTCCAGTGCCATATGTATTTGAGCCATTGATGCTAAACTGATAGTGTTATAATGAACAGAAACATTTCAAAGGACATCATTACCTTCTGCAGCCACAGAGGGGCTAGAGTGCAATCCAAAAGACTTAGATAAACATTAGAGAGCACTTTAAACTTGCAGAAGCCATTCTTGCCAACTGCATCCTGGGCTGCATCAAGAGAAGTGTGGCCAGCAGGTCGAGGGAGATGATTCTGCCCCTCTACTCTGCTCTGGTGAGACCCCACCTGGAGTCCTGCATCCAGCTCTGGAGCCCTCAGCACAAGAATGACACAGGCATTTTGGAGCGGGTCCAGAGGAGGGCCACAAAAATCGTCAGAGGGATGAAGCACCTCTCCTGTGAGGAAAGGCTGAGACAGTTGAGGTTGTTCAGCCTGGAGAAGAGAAGACTGCGGTGAGACCATGTTGAGGCCTTTCAGTAGCTCAAGGGAGCCTATAGGAAAAATGGGGAAAATATTTTCATCAGGGCTTGTTGCGACAGGATGAGGAGCAATGGCTTTAAACTAAGGGAGGGTAGATTTAGACTAGCTATAAGGAAGAAATTTTTTTCCGTGAGGGTGGTGAAACGCTAGAACAGATTGCTCAGGGAGGTAGTGGAGGTCCCATCCCTGGAAACATTCAAGGCCACATTGGTCGGTGCTCTGAGCAAGCTGGTCTAGTTGAAGATGTCCCTGCTCACCACAGGGGGGTTGGGCTAGATGACCTCTAAAAGTCCCTTCCAACCCAAAGCATTCTATGATTCTATGATTCTATGATTAATTATGTTACAACCTCTACCATATTTATGACAGCTGAAGGTATTGGCCCCTGTAGGCTTGAATCTGAGTGACAGATCCTGAGTTGGCATAAATCCTGACTCATACCTGCAAAAATGTCTGTATCATAGCTGTCTTCTTAGTTCCCTGCCCTTTGTTGACCTGATTGCTGGGCCATTCACGTACATTTAAATCTCTTAAGTTCAATTTTGTGTGTGTCTGGTACAATAAGTCCATGCAGACTAGATAAATTAACCTTCTAGCTCGTGCCTTGGAGCAATCAAATCCCCACTTACATAGGTCTAATTAATAGATAAATAAATTACAAGAACTGAAAGGACATTATGATTATCTCACCTGATCTTCTGCCTGTAATAGGCCTTGAGGATTTCTGGAGTTAATTGTTTATTTCCCAAACGTTTTGAAAGTTTAACTCCTTTCTTAATCATGAGTCTTCCTGCATCTCCCTATGGAAATAGGTAGAATTTATTAAGCTGAAATACTTCATAAGTCTTTTCTAACATTTCTTTCATAAACTTATCTATCAGTTTTCTGTAATATGTTGAGGAATCATGACAAGAAGTTTAAGAAAACAAACATAGTTTATATAGTATTAATTCAAAAAATGTCAGAGGTGGGGACTGTATAACAGCCCCAGTAAAATTTAACCTATATTTATATAACCCACTGTTTAAAATACTCCTTTGAATTATATAGTACCTCTTTTCCTGTAGTCCCTTTTGCAGATGTAAGAAGATACTTGCAGACTGCTATCAGTAAACCTTTTTGATGCGGTCTTGGAATTTCTTTTAAAGGGGCACGTTTACATTTCTGTAACCATTCTTATGGTTACTCTCTGAGCTTTCTCCACTTCTTCCATATCCTGCATCCTTACAGACCTTGGAGCTGAACATGATCTTGCAGGCAGTGCTGAAAGGCTGCTTAGCATAGATAGAGGCAATGCAACTGCTTTACTTCTGCTTGACCTGTTTATATGTATAATGCTCTAGTTAGCCATTTTATTCACTTCTATTTCACTTCCCTAACATTTGCGTTATCTGAAAACCTGAAGACTAACAATTTTATGTTTACTTCTGAGCCACCAGTTAAAAAAGAAAAATTACTACATTAGAGTGTGCCTCATCTCCAGCAGTGGCCAGCAAAAAATGTTGAAGGAAAACTTCTAAGGAATAGGGTATGTATAAAATGGTTCTTCCCTCAGCTTACTCCCAACCTCATAATCATAAGACTTTCAGAGTCTGCAACTGATCTGCAGCTAATGGCATGACTACTGTTCTTTTACAGGAATAAAATTCACAAGTACCATTTGAAGCTTGCCAATTAGTCCATTCTTAATTCCTATAATGTATGTCTTTTTGATTTTATATAGCAGTAATCTGATTTTAAAACTTCCATGACATACCATAACTTTTGAAATCAGATTGAAATACATCCTATCTACTGTATTTATGAGCTTTTAACTTTTCCAAATTAAGTTCTGGTATTATCTTGACAGGATCTGTTTTTTACAAGCCCACATTTCTTCAAGATAATTATATATCCATACTTTAGTTCTCTTTTAATCTGGACCTGTATCAGTCTCCTGTCAGGCTGTGTTTGTTATCAATGTCAGACTGACAATGACCCAGGTCATTCTAGTTAAATATCCTTGGCTTTCCAAGATTCATTGAAAATCAACATCTACATCAAAGAGAACATAGTTTTCAAAACCTGTGGATACCAACTCTATGGGTCTGCTGATTTTAATATATTTAGTAGGAATAACAATCTTTACATCCTATTGCATTTCTGGCAGAAAGGAAAGTATTGAAAGACCATCAGGTGCTGAAAATACATCACCTGTTTTATCCAAGAAGAAAACAGAAATATTTCCTGAACACATATATCGCTGGCACCTTTTTATCAATGATCTTATTTTTTTCTGGGTAGGAGTAAGACAGGACCACATTCCTGTTCTTTTTGTTGTTAAAAGCGCTTTGTTATCCACTAAATTTATCAGGCTACAGATTATTCCCATGATATGTTTTTCCAACCCCTATCAATTTTCTGTAATTGCTAATATCTGAATTTCATTAATTGTTACCAACTTTTCTTTTTTTTCCCCCTCTGTATTTGTTTCATCTTTGGAGCCCTTTTCATTAATTGTTACCAACTTTTCTTTTTTTCCCCCCTCTGTATTTGTTTCGTCTTTGGAGCCCTTTTCTCTAAGTACGATTTGTTTTAATTTCTTTTAAGCTATGGTCAGCAGAAACATCTCCATGACAGAGACTAGGAGTTCAGTAAAACTGTTGGATTAGGTTTTGATGACAATTAGCTGTACAAATGTGGATTCTGCTCAAATTGCATGAAAACAGTAGCATCTTATCCTTTTCTCCCTGTGATACTTCCTTGCATTTTAACCTTCCAGCTACCAGGAGACCTGTGTAACAGTATGCTCAGGAAATTGTAATATCACTTTGTGGAGTTTTACAAAGACAAGGCTTGCTAATTCAAAGCATATCACAGTGAGTTTTTTCAGCATGTGGAATAATTTTACTCACTTAAAATTCAACGGATTAATCTTTTATGAAAGCTGATTAACATTTTGCCAGCTGACTGAGCAAGTCAGTTCCATTAGAGCACCTTCACCTTCAGTGGCAAGGTAGAAGAAGAAATTTTATGGCATTCTGCTGTATGACCATATGAAAAATTAATAAATAATGAAATTGCTAGTATTAAGACCATATGTCTAGTATGTATATTACCATGGTCAAGTTTACTGCTCTGTGGCAATGCAAACTTTACTTAAAAATCCGTCAAAAACACTGTTGAAATATTTGTTTTCTGTTTGTTGGAAGGAGCTGGTTGCTTTATTTTGCAGATGTTTCTGTGTAGGGAGTTCACAACTGAAGTTTCTGGTTTGGTTTGTCTTTCTTATTTGGACTGCACATCTAGTCAGAGACTGTGTTCCCACACATTGCCATAATGGGCTTGGTTGTTGTTGAACGTTTGAATGATAATTATCAATGAATAACTATTGCAATATCCTTTGGCATCTCTGACAAGTGACAAAATTGGGAAGGCTCGGCTCCAAGTTTCAAGTAATAATAATGTGCTTTGAAATTAAACAGAGCTGTTGCCTATCAGTCAGAAAATGGTGTATAATGATGGTGAGAATGTCAGCTTTTCAGGTGAGCAGAGAGAAGTTCAAGTTGTGGCATTGGGAGCCCCACGGTAGGTCTGAAGAGGTTCCATGGATAGAAAGAACCTTTCTTCCAATACCATGGGAACAATATACTCAAATAAAGCTATTCGAAACACCAGAAGTTTATCTGGTAAAAAAGAGTCATATCTTCTGGAGAGAAATAATTCTTTACTGGAAACAGCAATTCACAATGTTTACAAAAATGTCACTAATATTTTAAGCATTTTTTGACAGATTCTTTTCATCTGAGTTTTCTACTCATCTTTAGCCTAATGCAGTTCTTCCTGGCAGAGTTCCCTTCTGTATTTTTGCATATTAAACCTGAAAATATCAAGGCTATGCTGAAGTTGAGCACAATGAAAGACTGTGAGGGAAGTAGCTAGTGCAAAGTAATTTGGGGAGTAAAACTTTGCTAGCTAGGAAAAAGATAAAAGGGAAAAGCACGAAATATTTTTTCAGCCAAACCCATTTCTCTGTCCTTGATCTGAATCCAGCAGAATGTTGCAGAACCTTAACAGACAATCAATACATGCACTGTGTTCCCTCAGTACTTATAAACGGTTCACACTCTATTCCATGTCCTGAAACCTAAACCTGAAATTCAAAGAAATAGTGAATGATTCAGAGAATTTGAGGATGGGTTGTTGGAGGGGCAAGAAAGGTGATTCAGCATTTCATTTTTTATAGAATCAGCACGCCTTTTCCTCAAGGATTAGCATTTACGAAAGTAAAGCATTTATGAAAGTAAAATAATGCAATATCATCAGAAATGAAACGACATACTCTCCAGATTTTTGATCTAATCCAGACACTTTCCAAATCATTCTAAGTGACTTCCTGTGAACACTTCACTGCTCTTTGTCATGCTTTCCCATTGGAAGCATCAACTTTGCAATATGTATGATGCAGGGGCTATTGTGAAGCATCCATGTGGTTTCAAGAAGGGTTAGTGATCAGTGACAGGGTTGTAGATCACTTTTTCTGTCCACTTTCAACTTTTACTGCAGAAGGCTTGTTGAAGTGGAGAACAGCTTTCATATCCAAAGTCTACCATTTTACCCTTCTCCTCCAGCATCCTCCATAGAAGGGATTTCCTTGAATCTGGACTGCAAGATGAAGCTCTTGAAGTCTGTACAGTTTGTTCTGTCTCTGGTGCTAGCACTGAGAATGCAAACCAGCTTTCTATTCAGACACTTTTTGGTATGGATGGCAGGCTGAGCAGAGGCAGAACATTTTGCATAGTTAATAACAAATAAAGAGTATCATTATGAGGTGGTCCTAGTACTGTGTGGTGACCAGACTGTTCCCAAATTGCCTGATTCTGTGGGAACCTCAATTTTTTTACAGACCAGAAGGAGGAAAGATGCTGTCCTTTGTACAAATGAAGTAAGAGGTTAAAAGTTAACATGGGAGGGTCCCACACAACTCAAGGAACACGTCGTATTTTTAGACCAAGTATTAGTAAAGGGGGCAAAATACATCTGTTAATACATCTGAAAAATCACCTGAGACTTTGTCATGAGGTAACTGTCATTATAGCTATCTTTGTTTTTCCTCCATGGCCTTTACACAGTTTTCAAAGAGGACAACATTTTCGGCGAAGCTACTGAAGGTGAAGGG
>Ga0065711_1047170_pt1 | contig 12484 bp, 5 predicted proteins | sample Hoacrofraction12_FD_59098 | JGI IMG/M metagenome (GOLD analysis project Ga0065711, IMG submission 59098) | Hoatzin crop microbial communities from Cojedes, Venezuela - Epithelial fraction 12 v2 (version 2) | ecosystem: Host-associated > Birds > Digestive system > Esophagus > Crop | place... | reverse complement strand
GGGGGGTCGGGATAAGGGCAGTTTAACAGAACAGCAAACAGAGGGAACAGTAACAACAACGATACAGATAAGGAGAAAACACAACACAAACCACACGACCCAGAGAGCCGTTCTCCCGGACCGAACCGCCGCTGAGCCCTCCCGAGCCGCGAGTGAGTTCCCCCCGCCCAGCTCCCCCCCACTGGAACCCAGCATGACGGCACATGGTATGGAATACCCGGCTCTGTTTGGCCAGGTGGGGTCAGCCCACCCCGGCTGTGCCCCTTCCTGGATTCCAGTGAAAATTAGCCCTGTCCTGGCCAAACCCAGGACATCCTTTTACTCACAAAACGTGGGTATTATTCCCCATCAGTGGGCAAGCAAGACTGCAGTTTCTACTCTTATAATTTATAATTTGTTTTTTTCTTACTTTTATTATTTACACTGGCCAGCAACAGGAAAGTTTCTTTCCCTTCTCTTGCCTTGCAGTCATGCATAGACAAGACAAATTTTCTATCTTTATTTGAATAATTCTGAATGTCATCAACAGAATGTCCCTGGTCCTTATTCTGAGCCTATGTTCACTTCTAATACTTTGCTAATCCGCCTCAGTGCCATTGCAGCACACCAGTAATGACCATTAGATCCAGTGCTGTAGTTTTTGTTGCTAGCACAGTACATCTGCTGCTGTAGAAGCTGTTTGTTTGCCTTTTGTCTTTCTCCTTTGCTGGTGCCATGCTTTTGGCTGTTTAATGATTACTTTGCTATCGAACTCCACAGGGTAACGTATCCCCAAACATTTCTCTGACTTCATGCAGAGAAATCTGAGAGCTATTCTCCCTATGTTCCCAGCAGGATCTTCCTGCTTGCTTTTTATGTTTCATCTACTACACACACATACTTAGGTTTGACTCCTTTGGTAAAAGCTAACCTAATGAGCTATCATAGAGGGCAGCTAATGGCAGTGCAGCCTCATCCTCTGTCTCTATATAATTTTTCTTATCTACTTGTGAAGTTTTCTGTACTGTCTGATTAATTTTGCTAATCTCAGACTTTTAAATTAATCATTAATTATTACATTTGGCTATTACTCTGAATATTTGAGGTCTGAATGGCCTTGTGCTGTCCATAAATTTTTACATCAGTGTACTTAAATACAGTGTTGTAAGCTATTAACTGGTAAACAACCATGGAAAATTTACTTCACACACAGGTTATTCTGCGGAGTACTATTGTCCTGGGCAATACCTGTTCCATCTCATTAAAATTGTCTTGTTTCCTGAGACATCATATATTTGGGTAAAAGTGGGTCAAACACACTGAGGGATATAGACCTAAAATATGTGCTTATATTCTCGCTCAGCATTTCTCTGGAGCTGATCCCAAACTGGCTCCATCTCAAATGTTCTTGCTGTTATTGCTCATCACAGTAAATTATTCCCATCAGAAATTCTAAGTTGTTTCCAGTGCTGCAAGACGTCCCTCAACACAAGAATGTGGACTTGGTATGATGAAATAACATGAGGTATATTCACTGATTGCTTTTCATGTTTGTAGCAAGGTAAAATTTGATACTTACAAGATATGACTATGATTTGGTTTGAGCTGTTAAATGGCTGTTTCAGCCATGCAGTATTCGCCTTCACCTTTCTAGACAATAGGAGGGATTTTTCTTCATTTGTGTTTTACTTCCCGATTTCTTTTTGGTCAGTTTGTTCAGTCACATAATCTGTTCAAATAACAAATGAACTTGACAATTTCTGCTGTTAAAATTCATATGATTTGGAAGATGTTCAGGTATAGCTTTGAGGAGAAAACCCCAAGAAAATTGGGCGGAAAGATTAAACCTTAGACCCAAGTAAAGGCATTGTACCTTTCCAACACATCTCTCATCTTTGGACAACAGTTCAAGTGTCGTTCCATTAAATAGCTAATTTTTATGAACCCCAGAGCATTCAAAGAAGTTTCATTGTACCACTTCGAGTAATAAGCACATCTGATACTTTGAGGGTCTAAGTACTATTATTTATTTTCTAGTTGTGAGGCTTTTGGGTGATCTGTGGTTTCCAAAATTCAGACCTCTATCTTAGTGCTGAATTCCATAACTTCTTGTGTCTGAAGGCTCAGATATTTGGCATAATATATATGTAAGAGGAAAAATTGGCTGCATATTGAAACCAAAAATGTAGAAAATTATTTTGAAATAATCTTACCATATGCATTTTGTTTTATTTTGTCATAGTGCCTATTACACTCTGAGCTCATAAAACACCTGGACATATATTTAATTGCCAAGTTAATCAGTAGTGCTGCTTTATTCGTGACTCTCACATGCAAAGAGCTGCCCATGGGGGAGATAGAGCCTGTAAGACAAATGATGAGAAAACAGGAGGTAATATTAAAAATATTCTGTTTTTTCTTTTGGATGAGGAATTAAAAATAATATGGAGACTGTTTGATTTGGTATTGATGGTTGAATGGTAGCCTGCTTTAATGTATGTCTTCAGAAAGTGTAGGTTTCTGAAGAGGAAATATGAAGGTGGTGACCAGAGTTTTATGGACAGTACTTCAGAGCAGCAAGTGATCAATGGTGAATATCCAGAATTAGATAGAATGGGAAAGAATGAAAGTATAAGAAAACAAGATAAGCGTCTATACTGTTTCTTAGAGAGCTCTGTGATTATCTAGGTTTAGATGTTTCGAATTTTAAAATTTTAACTGCTTGCTTAAGTGATATATGCAGTGTGGGAGATGCAATTACATTGCTGCAAGCATAGCTACAGCAAAAATATATTCTGTAGAGAAGTATTTAAAATGACAGTGGTGCACAGAAGAAACATGACAAGTTGCAAAAATTGGAACTGTATCGCTTCTTGCATGATATTCCGGGAACTATGTTAAAAGGAAACAGGACTAATCCTAATGAAACATGACTTCTCTACTGTGCCAAACTACTATAAGCTGAATCTGACTGGCTGCTGCACTGGTGACATTTTCTAATCCAATTTAATGGATTCCAACGTTTGCCTGGGTATCTGTTGAAACCTCCCACTGATTGCAACCTATGTAGTCTTTTCATCTGCCTGTTTTTCATTTCAATTATCATCTCCTCCTCATTTTACTTCTTCTGATCAGGTGGGTATCTAGCAAATGTCTACTATCAAAATAATCCAAATATTGCCTGTAATTTCCTCTAATGATTCTATGCCACCTCCAGTTCACATTAGGCTCTTGTCTCAGTTAATAACTAAATCATACTTCACGGATAAAACTTACTATTTACTCTCCATTTTTTCCAGGCTCAGTCTGCTTGTTGCTCCTCACTCAGTTTTGATTCTTTACTGCACCTTTTTTTTTAAATACATGGTGGTCAAAATCCCCCCTCCATGCACAGAACATACATTTTTCCTTTCAACGGAAAGTTGAAATCTCAGCTCTTAGTTTTCAAGAGAACTAATATGCTGAAGTTTTTATTTTACCACTGTTTTATATTATACACTCTTGAGTATGTCACTTAAACTGTCCATGTCGAAGTTAATGGTCTTTAAAATGAATACCATAATACTTAATTCACTGGACTATTGTGATCTAAGTAATGAATCCTTTGAAAAATCTTTTGAAGTTTTCATTTATAAGGTGCTTTATAAATATGTAATAGTCATAGCAGTAAATTAATTTACTTTCCTGGCTTTCAGCCCAATATCATACAGATTTGGGACTTCTGTTTTATCTTCCCTACATACAGTGCTTCCTTTTTGTGGGTCATAACTAAGTTATATCACATCTTAGTTCTACCTGTAAGTAATGATTGCTTCTTGTGCATACATTTATCAAAGAGAATTTTACAGATTTGTTATTCATATTCCATATGAACCACTGGAGTCATACTTGAAAAATGTAGATTATTCTCTTTTCAACTTTGTCTGAAGTTTAGAAGCATGCAGTGAAAATATACTGTTTACAGGTGAGGCATACTTCCTTGAGTGAGAGTCTTAAACAGTCCAAAACATGTGGAGGATTACTTCTTAGTACTTTTTGATATTGTGAAATATTTCAAAATATCGTGAAATATTTCAAAGAGAATACCAAAATCCCAACTTACTTTTTGACCTTAGCATCATGCTTTTTGTTGGAGACAAAAAAACCCCATACCATACAAGTGCTGTACGTGTGCCATTGTCCCTGAAACACAACTAAATCTAGGGAAACCATATAATAGTGCAGAATACAAAATTGTGGCAGGAACTACTGAAGAACATTTAAGTCCAATTGTAATTCTAGTTTTAAACTGACTTAATCTGATTTTCAACAGGTTCCTGTATTTGAAGGCATCATTCCTGTTCTGCTGAGTGTTATAAGTTACTTAAATATCATAAGTGAAAAATTATCCATTTCAATATCCTTCCCATACTAAAATCTACTCCAGTTTTGTATGTAACGAGAATATAGCCTCACAATGTAAGTAAATCTCATATTTAAGTAAAAACATGGCTGTATTAAGTTCTTGTAAGATCAGGACCCAGGAATGGCATCCTCCTCCTGTGTTATAGCAACATACTCCATTTTATTTATATCTTATTTATACTTCTAGCTTGCCTTAATTTCAAATTATTCCATTAGCAAGATCATGAGAATGAAGAAGTAGGACAATTTAACAGCTGAAGTGGCTTTTCAGAAAATTGCACAAGTTATTGGCATCATTCACAATTTGCCCAGCACCATTATATCTAATGTAAGCTGACTAACTTCATTCATTAAGGCTGAAATATTAGCTGTAGGAGGGGCAGCCAACTGGGTCTGTAGTTCTCTATGGAACTGTTGCTTAATCATTCCTATTTATCAGTCAAGAAAGGATTGCTCAAGTATTAAAGAATGTTTACTTCTCTATACAAATATAGACATCACCAATTGCTGTGAGTTTATGAAAGTAAAATAACACAAGAGGCAGAAAGTTTGTAATACGTCTGAGAACAATATCAGAATTATTTGAGTTTAGGGAATAAAATGAGGAATATATTAATAGACTGTCAGAGAATAACACTTGTAATGCTACAGTAAGAATTACTCTGCATATCTTTCATGCTCCTTTACAAATAGTTGAAACACAGTGTTTGCAAACTTTAATTAAATTCTCAGTGCTCCACTGAGAGTTAACATTTTTAACCCTGCTGTAATGAAAAGCTGTGTAGCAGGGTATCTTTTGTACAATTAGAAACTGTCTCCTAATCTTGAAAATTGAAAAAAAATTATGAACACAGCCTTTTTTTCTATATATGTATTGAACTTATAGTAGTACCTCAGGCATTTAAATATTTACTTATGTGATCATATTAATTAATAAGTTCATATCACAATCAAAATAATTATGAAGTCAGGAAGTATGAACTTTAAGAAACATTTTGTAAAATATGAGAACAAATTTTCAAATATAACTTTTTATCCTTTAACTTTATAGTTTGCACTCATAAATGGCTGCTTGCAGGTGTAATGCAAATTTATAGTAGGAATATTATTGTCTATTTTTGACAGGAGGTTCACACAATAGTTTCACATGCTGTTGTTACTTTTGTTGTTGAAAGAATATATGTGATATTACAGTGACTGGGCCTAGGCATAAGCATTTGTTTTGAAAATCCTAGCCCTGTTCAATTCTGTGAAAACCCATAGGGGTTGAGAGACGTTACATTTATTGTAGGCTGAACCTTTCAACTTTTATATTTTCTTCTTCTAATAGCTCTACATTAAACACCATTACTGTACAAAGGACTTTTTTAAATGGAAAAATACTGTTGGAGAGATAATAGATATACAAAAAATAGAGAGCATGAGGAAATGCCATGCAAGTCATAGCTTGATTCCTAAGCCTTTTTGCTCTGTTTTTCTTGTTCTCTGTAGTTAAATATTAAAAGAGTCAGTGCCACTTAAGCAAAGTCATTCATATCATCTCACTAGCCTACATGGAATTAAGGAAGAATGAACTTCAGCTCTTTAAGTGAGCAGAAGATAGCAGTGCAGCATGACACAGAAGTGATTGAATTTGCCAGTAGTGTTTGTGCAATGCTTGCTAATTTACAAGGGCATTTTCAAGCAATTCAGTGCCTGGGATTCCTTGGGGGCACTTCACTTGGACACTGAAACTGAATCAATCTTTAAATGGTTTTACTTTTAGAGTGGTTTAGAAAAATTGTAAGTAAATAAATGTTTTCATAATTAATACAGTAACTGCAAATCATGCAAGGATCATTTGCTTTTTGAAAGGAGAGAAAACTGTGTTCTCATTTGGCTGAGCATCTTGCACTGTGTTTGTTAGAACTGTGAAGAAATGGAAAATGCAGATTGCTGGATTAAGACTAGAGCAATTACTCACTCATCTGGATGAATCAACTCCCTCTTTGGTAGATAATACATCTGCTGTGGAGAAAATAAAGTGAGTTGCAAGTCAAACATCTGAATTCGTCTCTCTGCTCTGTCTGTGCCCAAGGCATCCCACCTTTCCCTGCTTCGATTCCCCTTTGGCTAGAAAGAGGAGAGGCAATGACCCCTTTCAATAGAACATCCAAGTACTTAATTTTCAAGACACAATGTGTTATTTCTACCCTGTAAGTTATATTTCCACCCTACAGGAACTCCTATAGCTTTTTCCCTTCATAACATCCCTGATATGTTTTACAATATGTGTTAATGTTTTGCTGCAGTGCCAACATTTCAGAAGGAGAGCATAAGAGAGATTACTTTGCTCCTGTATTTGTACTCTTTCTCTGTATTTACAGCGAGGGACAGGCTGCTAGATATTTGCCATATCGGTTGAATAAATAGAATAAATGAAGAAATAGAAAAAATTAATAAATGCCTGCGCTCACTTGATTGCTGGAAAATCTAATAAAGCAGGAATTTTGGGACTGGATGCCTCTTTTTGTGACAAGAAGGAAGGTGACATTCTGGCAAAGGCATGGAGTGGGAGCGAGAGGCAAGTCTTCTGGTCCTGCCTCCTTCATTTCTTGCATATTTTTGAAAGTGTATCCAAAGTCAAATCAAAAGTCCTTTTTTAATTTTTGTGAGCAATGACTTTTTTTGGTAAACTGTTGGCTACAGTAAAACTGCTCGGGCTTCATCAATGCTAGTTGCCACCCTTGTGTCTATAGTGACTTTTTTTTTTTATATAATTTCTCACTCTACGTAAGATAATATGTAAATAGCACATTTACAGAGTACTCGAGGATATAAATGTCTTTCTCTTTGGCTTCTGGAGGCCAAAAAAAACTTTAGGGAGATGGAAACCCCAAAATGGCAATCCATTGTCATCGAAATGAAGAAAAACATTTTTGTCTTGGACTACTTTCTAATGAGCTCTTCAGATTTTCAATATTGGAAAAGGGGATCCTGGAACGAGCAAAGTTAGCAGTTGCATAAAGGAGCATACCAGTGAAGAGAGAGAAACAGTGATGTTTCCTCTGCCTCAATTATATATAGCAAAACATTAGAAAGTGAAGCCTTCATAATACTTTAGAGTTTTATAGACTCCATCCAGTAGACTATGAAATTGCTAGCTGCACTAAACTTTTGGAACAGCAGGCAACTTCTGTCTCTGAACTAAAGCTTCCTTTTGCTAGGCTTGTATTACCTAGAGAAAGGCTGCAAAATTTTTTTGAATTTTTTTTACACATACATGTTAAGATATGTTTTATTTTTATTTTTTAACTTCAGACAAAGTCATTCATTTAATTTCCTTGTAAAAATAACTCTAAAGTCAACCTAAAGAACTGAAAGAACTGCTGGGAATTGAGTAGCACTGGTGATTAACAGTTTGCTGCCTCTAAAAACTGCAGGTCAGATATGAAATTTCTTTGATAACTGGAATTTCATGTTTGATGTCATATACATATAAACACAGATTTATTACTGTACATACATGATTTCCTCCTGACCTACGCCTGAACTTTACATGGAAATTTTTGTTGAATGCTGAGACGTTTTCAATTAAAGGAGCTGTGTTGTAATTTCTTTTGCTGTAACAGCCTGACACTGAATTTGATAGGAGACTTAGATCCAGTGGTTAGATATTCCCACAATGGTTGAGGTTCAAATCAGTGTATTGTTCACGTCTGGGGAGCTTGTAGTTAATATATTGAACTAATCTCAGAAGAAAGATGATTTAAAACCAGCTGATGCTTCCCATAAGGAGCAATTACAATGTCTGAGATCATGATTAAAGGTAGAGCTTCTGAGGTCTGGCTTGACTGCAAAGTCTGTGCAACAACATAGGCTTTTTATTTTTCTTCCCTCCTATTCTTACCTCTTATTATATTGGCATGGAAGTGAATTTCATTAAATTGTTACTTTGAAACCTACTTTTATTTAGTTCAAATTTATAAAACCATACTATCTGTTTCAGTTTTCTCCTTAAGAGACACAGCGTGAGATCCATCCTGCTTTGAATTATGGAAATATTTCCGTATGAGTTATTACTGGAGATCTCTACTATACCCAGACAAATGGCTGAAAATCACCTCTGACAGAAGACAGATCCTTCTGTTGGGGGTTATTGCTACATATCTTTCATAGTAATTAAAAGTTTGAAAATACTCCACCAATTAGTGGATAAGTGGCAAGCTGTGTGTGAACAGCATTAGTGGCTACTTTTTTCCATTGTGGAGATGTCACTCTATAAAATAAGGGGGAAACAGTGCTGGGCTCCAGGGCAATCTACACTGTGGCAATGTACATTTGTTCACTAACCAGGAATGACACCAGGCAGAGCCATGCCTTCGAGTTTTTATCCACATCATTAAACAACTGGAATTTTGCCAAGTTAGAGCAGAAGACTGATGCCAGGGACTTTGGGTCATAGTTGTGCTCCTTTATTGCATGGCATTAAACAAATAATCTTGCATCTGTCCTTGCTTTTAAGGTGAATTTTGGGGTAGGATTCTTTCAGCATTACCATTATGATTTGTACTTCCAGATGTTACTGCAATATATGTAATAACTGTGGTGAAAAATAATGTTGTTCACCTTAGCATAAGAACCATTTGAGTGAAAAGTATATGTTATCCTTGGTTGAATAAATTAGTCTTGAATTGGTAAGACCAACCTGTCATTGTTCAGATAGACCTAAGCTTCTACCACCTCTGGCTCCAACCCATGTTATCAATCATAGACTGTTAAATCTGTTCTCAAATGACACAGTCGCTGTCTTTGTCTTATCATTTGAGTATGGAAAAGGTTCTATTCATGTGGGGAATACACTTGTTTCACCCCTGTCTTTTCTTTTTAGATGAGACATAGGTATTGGCAGATGGTTTAAGTCATATCCTTGTTTTTATTTTCAGAATGGGAATAGGCCTTAATGAAAAATAAAATGCTACTGGCTGTATAGTTAAGAAACAGCATAAGGCAGTTTTGCATATACCTTGTTGTAGCTCATGACTTTTAAAAAATAGAAACAAGGGGGTTTTTACTGAACACTAGAGATAGACCAGATCTATATGTCTGCCTTTTTGACTATGGAACCATGAAGACCATTCACTTAGAGAATTCAGCCCAGATTTTATACTAGTCTCATATGTGCTGAGTCAAGACTGTAGGAGCTGAGCGATCTTGGCAAGAGCAGTCGTGAAACAGAGCTTATTGTAAGGTGTAGGTGCTCCCAAAATACGGTCTTACATACCTAGGACAACGTAAGATACACAGCCAATTCTCTCTGCTATGCTTCTTTGAAAATCTTAGCTTTAATGTAATTAAGCAACATAATGAGCTCCAGTGGCCTTTATGGTTTGAGTCTCATGCACCTAGCTGACAGTTTCACTGTGTTTCTGCATAATGTCTCTACTTTGATTAGGCCCAGATATATTTAATTAGCAGGTTGTTTTGATCAATTAGATAATGAACCCAAAATCCCCTTCTTGCTTAGATGTGCTTTGAACAACAATTTTAATTTTGGTGACAGCTCCTCTAGAAAGAAAAAGGAAGAAACAAATGTAATTAATATGTGAGTGCACAAAAATCCCTGTGTGACTCTCCAGCATACAACTAAAAATATTTTGAACTCTAAACCACAGAAGACATAGAGTTCAGTGGACGTAAACACTGAGGTTTTCAACTGAGTTATCATTTGTTTATATCTAGGCCTATGATGGATAGGAGAGCAATATTTGCAAGCATTTGATGTTGAATCATCTTTGCTCCCACTTCATTGATTTCTCTGGCACTAGAATTAGGTTAATGTTGAGTGGAAATGTAATGGTTTTTATTGCCTATGGAGTAGAGTCATAAAATGTTCCTAGGTCTCTAATGAATAGCAGTAGGTAAAAAACAAAAACAAGCAAAAAAACCTCATGACCACTTACTAGAAAACACTTACTAGAACAGTTCTGAAACGTTGGGATGGAAATAATGGAAGTTCCCCATCAGACAATCAGAAATTGCCCCAACCTCATTGAATTAGTGGAATTGGGAACAAGTATGGGTCACGATTCATCTTGGCTTGTGAGATTATGAGAAGGCCACATTATGCAATGTAGTAAAAATAAACACTAAATAAAAATAAAACGTGAGCTATTTTGAGGAGCTGGCTTATCTCCCTACATTTAGGTTTTGCTCTGTTTCTATATATGTGCTCTGCAGTTTCAGCTGTTAGGCAATCTAAAGGATGTTCTCCTGTATTGAATCTTGGGGTATAAGTAAAGAATTAGTATTTAATGCAAAATAAGTTGCAGTGGCAGTTAACATGTCCAATTTTTAGTAGGTACAGTCACTAAATCAAGGATTCGAACACTGAGATAATTCCTCTGCTGGGTCTACTTTGGCCAAACACATAAACAGGGATCAAAGGAACCTTTTTTCCAGCTGTTTAAAGTGATTTAAGAGGTGAAAACTTACTCCAGAACGGATGGGAATGAGAAGCAAGGATTTGTATGTGTGCGCACAGGTGTGTAGGTGTGCGCGTTTTCAAATATAAGTGTATAGCAATCTCATGTCAAATATTTCTGTTCATTGTGTTTTCTTGTCATGAAGATTAACTTTGAAATGTGTTTTGAGGAGAAAGAAATCCATTGTTTTTGTCTTCTTATGTTACTCTGTAGAATTGATAGTATGTCAACTATTTAACAACAGGAAAATAAATTATTTCTGTCTGCACTAGTGGTGAATAGTATGGAATCCTATTATTGCTTAGATATTTTATTTGTACTACGGTAGTGACTGGTGAATTCTCCAGTAGAAATCCACTAGAGACACTTGATAGAGTTTTTCTTTCAGGCTCCTAGACCGCCTGTAGAATTGTTTATTATTTTGCTCTGTTATTGGAAAATATCTGCGCTGACTCAACAAATTTTTCTACACTGCTTGAATTAAGAGATATTTCTTGAGGTGTGAGTTTGTGGAAAAAAAACCCAAGATACTGGATTTGTTAAAAGGAAATTATTCATCTAACTAGATGGTACCAGCAACATTAAAATATCCCACTCATTATGCGAATACCAATCCAGTTAGGACAGGGTTTATTATGTTCTCTTGACTCCACCACTATCAAAGTTAAGTATTTAAGAGTTCTGTCTTCAACACTCTGTGGGATGTGTTCTCCATTTTCTTTTTGTGCTTTAATGATGCACTTGTTTTCAGATTGAAGTCCCAAATTAATTCAGAAATACAAAATTGAAAAGGTAAACCTTCTCATATCTAACAAAGTCAGTTATGTGTTAGGTCTTTCCATTTTCTTCTCGTATCGTTGTGCTATTTCCTTTTTTGTTTCACTAGGAGGTCTCTCACTCAGGAAGATTAGTCCTTTGGAAGTTCTGATCAACATCTTCCCTGTAACGTATGATGTTGCTAATATTTCTGGTCTCTGACCTCTGGAATCCTTTCTCAACAACAGGAACATAGAAAAGGTCTTTCCAAGTCAGACCATATATCCATGTAGTTCAGTATCCTTTTCCTGTAGTAACATAGAGTAGATATGTAGGAAGGAATATAGGAAAAGAACAAAAGCATAATAATAATTTATTGATTTAATCTCCAGTATTTTCAACTTAGGAAGTCTTTGGGATGTTATTTTTGCAGTACTCCTGGTAGTTTTTCATTCTACTAGCTTGTCTCCTCAGTTTTTAATGCAAGGTTACCCAGGTAACTGCTTTTATCATGATGACTGCCTCTACTACAAGAATGGTGATACTGGATCCCCTACCCGAGGGGACGCGATACTAGACCTGGTAGTCACCAATGCGAGTGAGCCCTTTGGGGATGTCAAGATCAGAGGTAGCCTGGGCTGCAGTGACCACGTGCTGGTGGAACTAACACTACGGAGGGAAATGGGAATAACGAAGAGCATAGTCAGGACCCTAAATTTTAGGAGGGCAAAATTCCAGCTCTTCAAGCAGATAGTCAGAAGGACTCCCTGGGAAACGTTCCTCAGGGACAGGGGAACAGAACAGAGCTGGCAGGTCTTTAAGGATGTATTCCACAGAGCGCAAGAGCTCTCGATCCCCAAGTGTAAGAAGTCGGTCAGAGA
>Ga0065711_1047169_pt1 | contig 12484 bp, 6 predicted proteins | sample Hoacrofraction12_FD_59098 | JGI IMG/M metagenome (GOLD analysis project Ga0065711, IMG submission 59098) | Hoatzin crop microbial communities from Cojedes, Venezuela - Epithelial fraction 12 v2 (version 2) | ecosystem: Host-associated > Birds > Digestive system > Esophagus > Crop | place... | reverse complement strand
TTTTTTTTTTTTTTTTTTTTTTTTTTTTTTGTTACTTGTATGGTAAGTGATGTGTCTCAGAACTTTGATTTCATCTTAATTTCCGCCTTGTGTTGTATCAGGGTAGCATCACAACAGTCATCAGTCTGGCTTTGTGCGATTCCTCCAGGCTGATGTGTATTGCCCTGGCAGAGTAGAAAGACTTGTGTTGTTGAGTTGATAGAGGCATTCTGGTTCCTGAGTCGTAAGGTTGATACTTTTTGCTGTTAGCACACTTGCTTTTTATAAATTACTTTCTTCTTGCAGTGCTAGAATCACTGTGGTTGATTTTTATGCTATAAGAGTAATAAGCCCATCTGTTTTCATTGTTTTCTTGCTGGGGACAGAATTTATTCCAGTAATAACGAGTAATATTTTGTTTTCCATTATAAGGCTATGTAAAATTTTCACTGAGAAGTAAACTGCTGGTTTTAGCTTGTAATTTGGGTAACTTCTTGGGGGGTCAATATATTTTAATTGAAATGGAATTGCAGGAGAGAACATTTCATTTGCTTGGGAGAGTCACTTTGCACTGTGAGATTCAGCTGCCCCTCGTTTGCAATCAGTATGACTAATAGAGCTCTAAAAAGCGTCAGGAAGCAATGAGAATGCAAATTAAATTGTGATTTGTGACAAACTTGGCTTTATCATTATTGTAAAATGTTGGCCCCCAGATTATTGATGGTAATATCTGTATAGCCTCATTAGCAGAAGTTATATAGTATCAGTTATTCTTCCCAGTGGTTCTTAAAAATCCAAATAAACAAAAACTGTAAAAGATGATAAAGATATGTTCAGTTAAATTAAACAGCAGATGTCTTAAGTCACTGAAGGACAGAGTTGCAAATATCTCTCCTGATAAAATAATTCTGTTGTGCTTTAGTAGGCAGAAGAAAAATTATATCACAATAGTTCTGTAATGTTTCAAGGAAACCTCTCGTCCTGAATAAATACCCATCTTAGAAAAATAAGTTTGTAATCCTGGAGATATGCCAAGTATGAAAGTTCATGTTTGAAATGGAACACATTTTTAAAAGAAAAATGCATGTATAGAAGCGTAAATACAGTCTTTGTTGATGCTGTGATGCAGCAGCTTTGAATGTGAACTTTCTAGAGCATAAACTCTTAGAAGCTTTATTTGTAGTTCAGTAGTAACAAGTACAATAAACTTCATAAAGCAGCTTTACTGTAAAGTTTTCGTGACTACAGTATGATGTCTGGGGCAATGCAGTGTAGAGCCCAGTTGTGCAAGCTGTTGTTAAATTGATCGTCTTACACAGCTGACATTAGTGACTCTGGCCTCAGCTGACTGATAATATGCTGTGTGCCGTTCCCAGGATTGTCTGCTACATGAATGAAGAAAGAACAAACATGCAAGAAAACTGAGGAAGAAGGTAGGTTGTACCAGAAAATACTTCTTAAATTGTCTGAACACTGAGCCCTGGTTGTTCCATTAGTTCTAGGTAGTCAGAAGGGAATGCTGCCCAGAAGCAAGGTCGTTGTATCCTCAAACAGCTAAACTTCATTTTACACTGAGTGCCAACATGGAACTCGCTTTCTTACACTGGGGCTCTGCGGAGGAAAGGAACTTGCCTGTTACCTATAAATATTTATGAATATTCACAAATACTTAGAAATCATGTTATTTGCAAGACCTCAGCTTTATTTTGCATGCTGCATATAGGCGAGTAAAATACTAATGAGTATTCCTACTGTACAACATCTTTATATGCAATTCTGTTTTCATAACTCTACATATGTATGATATAAATATGCAATTGACACTTTGTACTAGTCACTACGTATTATTTATATGGCATCATTAGCATCAAAACAGCGTTATGTGAATGTTTCTGTTGCAAATATGCAACCTGAGGGTTAGATTTGCATAAAGGCAGATGTAGGAGTGGTGGAAAAGAATATGAACTCTGCTGATTTATGCTTTTATATATTCTTGGAATGGATTACAACAAAAGCTGACCCTCTGGACTTGCCTTCTTTTACTCTGTGGGTTTGGATTACCACGTGTTGTTGGGAAGACAGTGTATTTTAGGTTGCGGAAGTATAAACGAAAAAAGGATTCTTCTAACATGTATGATGATGTAACATTTTATTTAGTGCTCAAAGTAATGTATTACTCATCCAGATCCTTTCTGCCGGGAAGTATGGTGGTTTTTGTCTGGATATACCCGAGATTGTCAAATGTATGTCTCGCTTGACTGCTTGTTAAAGGTTGATACAAGGGTTATGTCACAGGGTTTTTCCTCTGGGAAAGGAAAAAGCTGTGCAGATGTGTTGGGAGAGGATTGTCTTGTTCTTTGTGCCCCACAGTGTGATGGTGAAACCGAATGTGTTGAATATTTTGATGTGGATTGTTGTGAGCTATTTTTCAGGTGGTTGAAGTGCGCATGCTAAGACTTCAGTTAAGAGTAATTAAAGATGTACTTGACTTTAGTAGTAGTGCTGAACATCTAATGTGGGATTAGGTATTTTGATAAATGGAAGTCTTGCTGAACAAAATTAATTCAGAATCATAAACTGCAGTATTTATGGAACACTTGATTTTATCATTTGGCTTAGCTGATATCTCTGAGAGTCTTCAGATTGTTGTTTTTCAATGACTCAATGCTACACATCTTAAGTAAGAGAAAGTTGTTACTTCTATAGAATTCAGTAGATTTACTCCTATGTTTAATGTTAAAAGCCTTTTGGCTCAGGCCTAGATGAACATTTCAAGCACTTGCACTGTTTAACTGAGTCCTGTGTATTAGCTTCATGAGGCTTCTTTTAGTTTCTGAAGCATCAAATGGAGATTTAATTGAAGCTGAAACCTTAGCCATTCTGTCTGCGAGTCACTTCACCAGGAAAAAAAAAAATTGTCTGTGTTAAGAGTGTGACAACTGTATGCGTGTGCCACATATCTTGATGGTATATTCACAGAAAGCTGTGTGTACTTTCTGATATAAACAGATATTTGGCTTTTTTACCACAGGCCTTTAGCATTGATTCTTTTCTAAATGTGATCTAAAACTCTGATCATTGAACACTCCATGGAATGAAAACTGAAATAAGTCGTCTAGCAGCAAAAGTCTGCCAAAGATTAAGAGCTGCTTTTTAGTTGTGAGTCGGAGTAGGCCGAGCATGTATCTTGGTTTACTTGACTACAAATCAGAAGAAAAGCACATACAAGATGACTTCTTGTTGCCATCTCCTCCTCCCTTCTCACCTTTCTGTGTTTCTCTGTCCTTCTTTTCTCGTTAAATTTGCTAAACCTTTGCATCAACAGGAAATGAAACAAGATTAATGCTTGTTTATAGGCAGACACCGTGTCTTGACAATGAACAGAAGAATTAGTATAGCAACCAGCACTGGATTAAAAAGGGAAGATTAATCCAGAGCTTTTATGAGGTGTTTTTTTTCAGCCTATTACAGCTCTTTTATTTTCTTACCAGATTGGCGAGTGTAACACTTATACCACAGTACTTTTGTACTCCATTCTTAGCGGTAATAGTATTTTTAAATGACCTGAAAGTTACTTTTGCAAAAAGAGAATTATCTGTTCCAGTGTCATTTCACAAGGATTTGTAGTTGAGAATATTGAGATCTGGTATCAGCTTTGTTAACTAAGTGTGGGGGGCAAACAATTATGCTTTTGAAAAAAGTTATCTGTAATATATTCAGCATATCGGACAGGATTCTAAAGAGCCATATATGTTTTTTCTGTACCTCTGCTAATATGTTTTAGACTATTTACATTTTTTACAGCAGTTGCTTCCTTTGGTGGTTACTTCAATATTTCTGGAGGTTGGATTTTTTGGGGTAGCAGTGCTGGGTTATTATTCTTTTAGTAATGTATCTCCTGGTGTGGTTCATTGCCTATAAACTAATTATTTAACACATTGCTGTGATGAACTGCAGATTATTTCCACTGCTTCAGACACACAACTAAAATTTAAAGCTGGAATTCCTTTTTCAGCAGCAGCATCTAAGCTTTATGCCTATATCTACAGCTAGTTTTATTCTTCCTTGTAACTGCCAGTGAATTAGTAGCCCTATAATATATCCTTTGGTCTTTTGCCCAGTAAGTCTCTTTCATTTGTAATGCAGTTGTCTCCTGTTTCGTGCTTAGTTTCCACTTTTTAACCTTTTTTCCAGAAGTATATGCTGAAGTCTTTAATTGGCATTTGATTATCTTTTTGTTCCAAATTCATCGAGTTTCTCTTAGCTCTCCTGCTATCCCCCCCCCTCCAACCTATAAGTGCTGTTTTCATGTCTGAATTGATGTGTTTGTAATCAAACTGTTTTCTGGGTTTTTCGGTATTATTCTTTCCTCTGTGTGTCACGTCAGTGATGGCTCTAACCTTGTCCCACCAACAGCTTTCAGTAATTGTTGAATGTTTTCCCTGTTGCAGAGGAATGGGAGGCAAATCACCTAGAGAAGAGCGTGTTCGTTGTATAGAACATGTAAAGGGTTACCATTTACAGGCTGCAGTCCTGTGTTCTGACAAACATTTCACTGTGCTGCAAAAAAATGGAGGAAACTAAAAACTTATGTGCAAAATCTAAAGGTACTTCCCCTTTTTATGGGAAGACAAACCTGAGCTTACTTTTTAATGATTAACAGTCTTAGGGGAAATTTTTTTCTACCTTCATGCTTTATTTGTGGAGCTATTGTTTGCATCCTTGTTTATACCTTTTGGAAGAGGGACTGTTTTTAATATTTTTATGTAATCCACCTGGTCCCTTTGTGGATATCTCCATGTAAAAACAAATTAAGCAGTGTGTCTATGTTCTTTCTCTCACCTACTATATACACTCCTCATTCATGTACAAGGGTTCCTGTGTGTTTGTTTTAATTTAAATGGCTTATCAGTAACATTTCTTTTACTTTCGATGTCATGTTTGGAATAATTGCTTTAGAAAATTGGTGGCAGAAGAGTGGTTACTTTTGGTGAAGGTAAATTTTTGTTGGAACCAAAGATTCTAGTTCTTTGTTTCTGCTAGAGTTAAGAGTATCTGTGAAATCAAATGGGTATTTTAAGTTGGTGGTAATACGGAGTGGGCCTGAAAGCTTGGTAGCAAGGAAGGACAATTAACTTTATATCATGCATCATGGTCTAAAAGAACAGTTTAATGAGTGTGAAAGTTTGCTGTCATTTCACATATACGCCTGTTTTTTGAAGATCGTGTGAATATCCTCAATATCTTGTAAAGCTTATCTAGGTACACAGATAACAAGAAATAACAAAGCCACACTATACTGTCCTTCTAAAATACAATATAGCAAGAATGCTCCAGCAGAAAGGAAAATATATCTCATTAAGTACAGCATCTTTTGTTATGAAATAAAGCATCACTTCTAAAATCTACTGTTAGTAAGAGAAATTTCCTGATAGAACAATCTATATATGAGATTTGGGTTTTTTTTTTAGTTAGCTCTTTGCTCTGTCATTGTGTTCCAATGATCTCTTGTTTCTGTAAAGTGATAATGTACAAGCAGAATTACTTGGCATTTAGCTGAAACATGGTGGTGGTGATCTTATGAACTCTTCCCCATAGAAAGCGCAAAATGTGGCAAAATGGTGCTTGTAGGCAGATGGAGGTGACGGGGAATAAAAGCGACCAGGAAATTCAGACTCTTCCCGAAACTCAGAAGGGCCCTTGGGAAATGTTCATGAACTGGAATGAATACGTTTGGGGGAAGGCTAAAAGCTTACAGGGTAAGATCTGTACATTTGTTCCTTTACTTTGAATGGTCATACAGTGATCCTTGTACAAGGATCTTCTAATAAATAATTTTTACACCTCTCTGGGATTCTGAGTTGTCCAAGAAGGCTAATATACATGTAGCTCACATAGCTATAGAGAGTACAGATAAGTACTGGTTAGGCTGTGTTCCTTTTTTGAATAATTGCTGTGAGCAGCTTCTGGTGAGTCAGTTCTTGTCGGGTAATATAAATTATTCCTGAAACGGCATTTTTCCCTTTGAATCAATGTGGATCTAGTCTCCTGAAGAGTCTCCTGTAAAGCCTCTTTACACAATTGTGTTTAATAGTGTGGTACCCATGATAAAGAATTAGTCATGGTATGATTTTCACACCATAATACAGTATGTTCTAGGACTAATCTCTGAAATGCAGTTTGCATGCCAAAATAACAGTGCAGGCTTATGGCCTTTGATATTCTGCACCTGCTTTGTTTTATTTGTTTCTGTTTTCCTTTCTTCCACTCTTTAAGTACATCTTTATAACTGCCATCTGTGTGCTCACTCCTATTTTAAGCTTTTCCTTTTATTTGTTTCCATCTACTTTTAATCTCTTCCTGTGCCTCTAAGGTCTCCTGTCTGAGCATAGACATTGAAATAGAGGGGCCTGACTTTCCGAAGTGTTAAGTGAACACAGAGCCTTCTGATTTGAATGGGAAATGGAACCAATCAGCCCTTTGAAAATGAAGGAGATCGGTCTTGTTCTAAAGGAAGTATGGAATTGTGAAACACAGGTAATTTCAGTAACCTGAGTGACCCATATTCTTTAAAATACTTTCTGCAATCAAGATAATGGAATAACAACAGTTGTTACAGCTTTAACTTTGGCAAAACCAAATGATTTGTTTGGAAATTATATTAACTTTAGACCAGTATCCTGGGGGAACATGAGGCTAACAGACTACACAGGGGTATGGAAGATACTTATGCATAGGATCCCTTGGCAGGTGAGGAAGCCTGTGCATAAGACTCGTAATGGCAATAAAGGTAATAACCAGTTGTTTGGGAATGTAGAACAGGGACGGTCTGCAGGAGGGAAGAGACACGGTGAATTCGGTTGTAGGTACACTTGTGCCTGGCCTCGTACCTTCCTGTGGTGGCTTAACTCCCTGGCTTGACCTTGGACTGCCTCATCACTACAGATGACCTGGCAATCACCAGCCTGGGCCATCTCTGGTCACAGTCACCAGACCCGCTCTGCTCTTCTTCCTTGGGCGCTGTGGGACTGCACCCCTTAATGCTGTGCCTTGCTGGGATGCCTTGCTGTCACCCTGGCTCCTGGCTAGCCTGCCCTTGCAGAGCAGCTGCTCTTGCTTGCTCCCCGACTGCTCCAGCGCAGCTGGGGCAGGGGCACAGACCCGAGCCAGCAGTAGAGGTGCAAATGTGGCTTCTTGCAGCTGTACCTCATTGGGCTTGTCCACCAGACCCAAGGCCACCAGCTGTGCTGTATCAGAGCTGCACCTAAACTGCTGGGGGGCTGGGGAGTGCTTGCAAAGGAGGATTACAGAGCAAGACAGATGGAGGCTGCTCAGAGCCATTACAGCCTGTCCGTGCACCCAGGGCCCTGAGTGCAGTTTGTCTGCAAGAGCAGATAAGGAGGAGGGGATATTTTAAGAATCTATGTAATTATGTGTGTGGGGGGTTGTTATTGTACTTGTTTTTTTAAATGATGTTGTAAGAATACTGAGACCGCAAAGACAGTCACTCAGAAGTTAGCTCATGTCAACATTAATATTACAAATGTACATTAGCAGAAGTTTAGATCTTTTTTTTTTTAGTCTCATTGAGACTAAAAAGGCAACAAAAGTTACATCCTTAACTTCAGGGTGACCTGTTATCCCATATAGTTTTCCATTAAATTCCCCTGATGGTTTCAGCGTTAGTGCTTCTTAATAAAAAGCTTAACTTTTAATGATCTAAATCAGCGTATTTTTCAATAATCTTCCAGAAGTTTTTTAAATTAACTTTTTAAACAAAAAAGAACAGCAAAAATCTCCATTGTACGCTTCTGTTTGAAACAAGTAGTCCCATGGAATCAGGCACACTATGAGCTTTCAGCAAAATTACAAGAAACTTAAAACTAAATGGCAAGTCTTTGAGCAATCTCTTTAGAAGTGTCTGTTGATATTAATCAACAGGAGCTAGAAAGTAGATTCAAAGCTTCTCCTTTTAATGAATTATCTAGGATCTCCAGTCAGCTGAGGAGTGTGTGCAAATGTTTCTGCTGCTGCTATACTATATAGTGCAATGGTAAAAAAAAAAACAACAAACAAACCCTGAAACCCAGCCTGTAGACTTTATTGTGTGAGATACAGGGGATGGAAGTGGAGGGCAAAGGCAAGTATTAAGCTGCGGGTGGACGTCTGATCCTGTCTCCTCAAACCAGCCGATGAGGCTGTTTCCCATTACATCTAGTTTGCAACACTGCAAACCCCTGGAAACATGTAACTGTGTGACTGACAAAGGATTGATACTGATCAGTTGGGTTCTTCCAGAAGAGCAATTCATTTATTTTTATCATCTGTGCTGCTTTTCAGATGCATCCAGAACTCAAGCAGATCAAGCAATTATATGAACAGTATTTAATTTCCTTTTTGCAGTGCAGAGTGAGAAATAGAAAAAAAGTGGCCCATTTTATAAAAAAATATAGCTACCTTGTAATCAGTAGTTTTGAGATTTACCAGTCTCTTTCTCTCTCTCTTGCTCTGTCTGATCTTGATAGATTTGCTTTGTAAAACATGCTGCTCCCAGAGCCTCATGAATTGAGTGATATTTTTAAAAACCCAACAAACATTTGTATCCATTACTTTTCCTGCTTTTGTCAGATTATCTCCTTTTCCCAGATACTTATTTTTAGCCTGGGGACAAATATTATCATTTAAATTATTTTTGGGTCTGTCTGCTGTCTTTGTGTTGGGTGGCAGAATCGCTCTAATAGATTTCACAGTTATGTTTCTAGTAGCTACATCTTTTGTCACTGATCTTTAACTGTAATTAAATGTCTTTTTTTGCACTCTAACTTAGTATCTCGGGTTCAAAACCAGCCATCAAGTAGAACATCAAGGTATATTTTTTTTGAATCTATACATTTGTGCCGCGTGGATTTGTACCTTCCAAGGTGCCAAGCCTTGTGTGAGAAGGGGCTTCGCTGCTCTTTGGGTCTGATTCTGTTTTAAGAAGTGTAGAATTTGATCTAGAATTTATGCTCACTTAGTCACCTTAAATTTGATTCCTGAAAACGCTTGACTTGAGAGATCTAGAACATTTCTATATATTTTGGTGTATTTATTTTCCTGTCGCTGTTAGGAGTAGTTACTCTTTTCCAAGCAACTTGGATATTTATTTTTTCCTAGAAATCTATTGGAAAGGTGCGAGATGTGTACTTGTTACTCATATTTATGCTTTTGTTCCAAGGGAGATACTTTCATAAAGATTTTTATTGCAATGGATGTTATTTTACACTTGGTTTTGGCAAACATTCAGTCGGGAAGATCTTATAATCAGTTGTTAAATAACTACTTCATTCCACCTTAATCAAGAGAATTGCAGATTGTCGCCTTTGAAATAGCTGTTTTAAGTCAGTGAAGCATAGTTTAGTGGCATGCTTTATCGCTGATACTCTGGTAATGCAGATCATTTCAACTCTCTTTGAACGTGGGTAGATACAGCACTAAGGCAATGGCAGAAATCTAGTATGTGTTTTTTTCTGGGTGAGAAAAAAAATCAACAAAAAACCCTGTTGAGTGACAGCTCATGGACTGCTCAATGAATGATACATTTCTCTCTCCCAAAACATTGCTTTCGTGGTGTGCACTCTGCTGCTTTTTCAGGGTACACCCCGAAATATCTGTTCATTCTGTGCGTTTTCTTCTTTCCTTGAAAGGCCCCCCCCGCCATGTTCATCCTGCTAGGAGGTTCTGCAGCGCTGTTAAAAGTACGGTTTCATAATCAGCTTAATCTGGTCTGAGAATGAGCTAGCAACAAAATGGCTAATCCTGCACTCCCCACCGGTTTTGGTGGTGGTCCCATTACTTCTGCAGTGATGGCTGGAGGACTTGTTTGGCTATGCAATGTGTCGCGCTGGTTTGCAGAGTCAAGGAAAGAATTAAAAAATCCCACCCGAGAAAAGCTGACCATTCATGTGATGACTAATCTGCTCTAACATGCCACATGGGTGTAAATGTGCTAAGGACGATGCAAAGAGAGGGCACAGGAATATGCAGCCAGATTTGAGAAGGAGAACAAGATCACCCTTTTGAGACAGCATAGTATTTACAGTGCCTTCTCCGCTTGTGAAACCGTATTGTACTGTATATACTTGTGTTTCTGTATTGGAGATGACAGATAATCTGAGGTTTAAAATTTGAGAAAAGGTTTCTTGAAAATACAAGTTCTGTTTATTGATTTCAGTTGTGGTAATTCCAGTAAACTGAGCGCTTCAAGGGAGTTGTCTGGGGGGTGGGAGCATTCACTTTGTATGCTGCTATTTGAATACAGAGATCACACTAAAATTATTAGTACTACAGTCAATAAAATCTGGTATGTATGAATTTAAAGAATTATATCTTTTAAAGTATTTGATAGCTGTGTCAGGGAACATAAATCTGAATTTATCAGTAGTGTACAAAAGAAACTGCTGCTCAGTCCTTCTTCAGCATCCTCAGGTATTGTCATGCAGTTTGGTGTTTCTGGGTATAACGTGTGACCAGTTTACGTCAATGTGTAATTTATCTTCTGGAGACCTTGTACTCGGTGAGCTAAAAGTTTTAACGTGGAAGGCTTCAAGGTTTTTCCATGGACATACATTACCAAATGATGGCAGTTTAGCTGAAACCCAGATTAATATACGTGTTCTCTTCCCTAGTTAAAGATCGTCACACAGGGCTTGTGTCAAAAAGAAGTTTAAGATGTGCTGTCCTTAACCATTCACAGGTCCAAGGACTAAACACAAGCTTAGGGTATGTTTGTGCTACCAGACCAAGGCGTTTTCTCGGAGGCGGTTATGTGTTGCAAGAGGGTGTTTGATCATGAGCACATAGTATAACATTAACAGCAAAGTATCTGCAGTAAGAGGTGTTAGCCTGTCCGAAAGCAGCAGAAATATTGCTTCTACGTGACTTCTGACCAGGCTACCGAGTCTGCTCTGGTAGTTTGCTTTCACTCCTTTACATTAAGGGCATTTTGTTTTCCAGTCGCTGGTATGTCACTCAATACAAGGCAAGACTTAAAAGCTCTTTATCCCTTCATGTTTCCTTCCTTGCCCACAGGATTAAAGGCTGTGAGAACAGACTTTCAGGAGGTGCTTAGATGGTGTTGGTCTTGTTCCATTCTGCTGTAATGCCCTGTCAAAGCTACTAGGATTTCACCGTAGCATTCTGCTTTGAAGACCACCTACAGTTTCTAACTAGATCTTCTTTTCCATATAGTTTCTCTTACTGGTCTCAAATTCACCACAACACTGTTTTTTGTTTGTTTGTTTTGATTTGCACCCCCACCCCCTGGTAATTAGTTGTATTTTTTTTTTCCCAATAACTGTTCAGGACTCCTGTGCATGGAAGACAGTATTTAGTGACCTTGTCTAGGTGTAAAAATACTGTCTGTCTTGGCAATTCTTTGGAGTTATAACAACTTCTCTGTACAGTATATATTTATGCTCTGTCTCTAACTTCATTTCCTCCCTCATCAGACTGTATGTAGCAATTAAACCTCTTAGTAGTTATAATGTCTGTTTATTCACATCTGTGGTTATTGATGGCTGGGTAAGTTTGTGCAAGGTCTTGTCTGTTAAAAACATATATGTGGCTTTATCTTCAGTGACCCTAAGTCACCTTTCTTGCTACTTCCAGTCCTATTCCTGAAGCCATAGACTTGCTTAGTTTCTAAAATATTTTATTGTGGTTCAAAGTACCCTATGCACTTTCTAAAAAAGCCATCAAATGACACACTCCAGTCCCACTGTAATCTTTTTTCCTTTGTTGTGTCAGTGTTTCTCAGTCAGGGTGAAATGACAGTTGGAGCATGAGATTTCCTGCATTTCTAGTACGTGTATTAATTTAGATAGATAAACCATGGATTCAAGAAAAAACTATGGCATGGAGCAGTGGTATCATCCTGATAACAGAAAAAAGGCAAAGCTTTAACATTTTGATGAGGTGTGACTTACATAAGTATACTCCATTTTTTATGGTCTGAGTATAATAATATAAAACCATCAGTCTTATTTAAACATGATATTTCCGTCTTTTGAAAACTGAAAATGGTGCAGTAGTTTAAAAAAAATAGTAATAGCAGTTTATAGTACAATTGTAGTATTATCATGTCCATTCAATATTCTTGGACTCCCTGCCTTGAATTTGTGATTTTTTTTTTTTTAAATATTTTTTTTAACCTAATTTCTCCAGGCAGACATTTGTAGGTCGCAGGACAGGATCTTCTGTGTCATGCTTACTCTTTTCATAAAGAATGAAATATCCTCTTTTTTTATAGGTAGGAGCCTTTCATTTTAGGAACCTGGAGAACTAAGATGTAGCTATTATCACAAAAATCCTTCTCATGAGCTTACAAGACCCTTGCATTATTGGCACACAATTTTATCATGAGTCTCAATGCTATTTTTTTCCTCAGATCTGGATTTAACGAACCTTTTATAGTCATCAGAATATTAACATGAAATACTTGCCTGATTTTTTTTTTTTTTTTTTT
>Ga0065711_1010614_pt1 | contig 12484 bp, 8 predicted proteins | sample Hoacrofraction12_FD_59098 | JGI IMG/M metagenome (GOLD analysis project Ga0065711, IMG submission 59098) | Hoatzin crop microbial communities from Cojedes, Venezuela - Epithelial fraction 12 v2 (version 2) | ecosystem: Host-associated > Birds > Digestive system > Esophagus > Crop | place... | reverse complement strand
GGGGGGGGGGAGCCCACGTTGTGGCGGCGGCCCCGGGGCGGGGCGTTCCCGCCCCCTCAGCGGCGGGGTCTGCCGGGCGGAGAGCTCGGCCTCCCCTCGGCTGCCGGCGCTCGGTACCGCGGCCGGGGCTGTCAGTGACCCGCGGCGCTTGGCGGCTCGGCGTGCGTGAGGGGGGTGAGGGCGGTTGCTGCGGAGCCCCGGGCCGCTCCGGTGCACAGCTGATCCCTTGGAGCTGGCTTGGCCCTACCGCGGAGAGGTCCGGAGGGTGCCGGGACACCCACCCCGCCCCGCCGCACACGGTTAAGCCGGGAAAATAAAGCAGATCCGGCGTGAGAGGGTGCGGGTGGGTGGTTGGGAGCGGGTGCGGCTGCTCCGGGGCTCTGAGCCAGCAGTGCCCTTTCACCGGTGAAGTCGTTGGGAAGGGAGGCCAAGTAAAATTCGCTGCCGCTCGGTGTTTTAAAATGGTCGGTCCTGTCGGTGGCCGCTGCCAGAGGTGCGGAGATCCCGAGCACGTTCCTTTCCCACGTTTCTGAGGGAATGGCGGCTGCCGAGCCCGTCCTTTGGCCCGGGCTCGCGTCCCTCGGCTGGTGAACCGGGCCCGCCGTCCTCCTCACTTCAGAACCGTGAGCGGCGACGACTCTGTAACCACCGTTTGCGCTCTGAGGTTTTTCCAGGTTCCTCTGGCGAAGATGTTGGTGACCCGCCCTCCCCTTTCCCCCGAGCCATTTGGGGTCAAGCCTGTGGCTGGCGACTGCCCTGCTGCTGCAGAGCCGAAGGGGTTTGGCTGGGATGGGAGGCGTGGGAGGGTGTTTTGGCAGCAGCTTGAGAAGTGGTGGCAGCTGAAGAAAAGTTCTGCTGAGATGGAAGCAAAAATGGGGCGTCTGTGGAGCAGAAGGTGGTAGATGGTGGTGTATACGTCTGGCAGCGGTGTGAAGGACCTGCGCTGGGGAGCTGGCAGTAGGGAAGCTGAGGGAGGTGCTGCTCCCTAGCCGTTCCGCAGCAGGGCATGCCACAGAGCCAGACCGTGCTGGTCTGCAAGCCGATTTGTCTCCCAGTGGTTCCCACCTGTAATGAATATCTTATAATCTGTTGTGAACAGTTTAATGTCAGGAGATGGACAGTTGTGGTTACAACAGAGGAAACTTTCTCTGCCTGGGAATTGTGTGTTTAGCTGCAGCTGGTGGACACTACTGATAGGCCTTCTCTCGTATTCTGGGACTTCAGTGACTTTTGTGGTTGTCGTTCGCCTTGCAAGCTAACTTTGTAAGTGCACTGGCTACACAAGTGTCTGTCTATCTATTATGGAAGATCTGAATGGTTCTTAAGACAAGTGCCGACGTGGAAAATGTCAGCAAGGTGCACAGAGGTACCTGAGGTGAAGTGGTAAGATCCAGTGCTTCTGTCTTTGGATAGGCAGGGTAACAAATAGCTTTGCAGTAGGGTGCTGCTGCCCACTGTTGTAGAGGACCTGTCTGCCATCTGTTGCTACAGTTCCTGAAACTCTTAATGTTGCCAGAGGGCATCCAGTTGAAGAAGATTTAATTAATTAAACAGCAAATAGTACTGAGGTTGCTGTGAGCTGTCTGTGGCAGACTGACAGCAGGAGCATCCTTTCTAGCTACTAATGAGTTCTTTTGCTATCCTCCTCTTAGCTGTTTAACATCACTATTGTCGTAAGTTCTGCGTGCTGCACAATAATTTTTCAAATGATGGAGAAACTTGTGCTTGGAGCTGGTGCGGGGCAATGCTGGTTTGCTGAATTAGGATGTGCGAATGTGGTGTGGCCCCGTTGCCTGTCAGGACAGGACCTGGTCGGCCTAGGAAAGAGAGAGTACTGTAAGTACCTACTCCTTGTAGTGCTTCAATTTGTGTTCTTTCACATGAACGTGACAAAAATACTGTAATACTGTCACAGCTGGATTGATCCTTCATTAAAAGCTTTGGAATCAACTTGTAATCCTTTATTCCTTTCCAAGTATGCCAGACTATTTTATACTAAGAATAAATTTTTAATAGAAATCCATAAATAATAAAAAACCCCACATTTTGAAAATCATTACAGGCATCAGAAAAGTGTGTTTTTAAGCAAATTGCAAGCTTTGAGGTTCTGTTTCTTGCGGAGAACCTACATTTATCCCTTCAGTTCTGCACGTATGGCCTGTATGTGGTTTGGGATGAGGATGTGAAGGAATATCATCTTGCCTTATCCTCTGAGCTATTTACTTGCCACATTGTGAAAACGGAAGGTTACAGTTAGGCAAAGTTTGTAACTGTTAGAGCAACTGCAGGGGTGAACAGCTGTGCCAGGGGGACACCTTGATTTCATTGTTCGTTTCCAGACTAGTAATTCCCTTGTTCATGGGATCTCAAGCCAGAGTGTTTACCTTGGGGAAATGATTTTTTTTTTTTCTGCATTCTGTATCCCATTGGCTTTTAAGCCAATGCTGTTGGGTCACTTTTGTTGTGTCTCGATATGGTCTGCTAAACTAGTTCCAGCCCTAGAACACTCTGTGGTAGTGTGATTTATATTTTAACTTTCAATAGAGTGTGAAATCAAGGTAGTTGGTCCTGGGTCCTGTTACCACTACTGGTTTGCTACTACTTCTGTTAAAGCTGTAGAGGCAGTTTTTCTCCTGGACACTTGTCCTGGTTGGTTAAACTGTGACAGCACTTCTGAATAGAAGAGGGAATCCATTTCCCAAAGCTCACCAGTGATTTTTATGAAACTAATTTTTAATCAACTTCTGGCTGAGCAGAGGTAGGAGCAGGGTTTGTAAGCAAACAAAAAAAAAAAGCTGACCTACTTTTTCCCTGCTTAGGAATTTCTCCAAACATTTTTTCATTTATTCTGTAACAAACTCTTGCACCCTGTCTGTGCTGGAGAAGGGAAATGGGTGAGTTGAATGCTGAATTAAGATGATGGTCCTTGCTCAGCAGAGCTGACTCCCAACCTCCTCCTTGCTTTTCTTCCAAGAGCAGAGTTTCACCACTTCCTAACTGTCCTGGTTTTGGCTTGGATAATTTTCTTCCCAGTAGCTGCTGTGTTTTGGATTTAGTATGAGAAGAAGATTGATCATACACTGATGTTCTTAGTTGTTGCTAAGAAATCACAGACTTTTTTCAGTTTCTGATATTCAGGTAATGAGCAGGGGTGCAGGAAGTGGGAGGGAGCGCAGCCGGGCAGCCAACATCATGCTCAGTTTATTAGTGGGGGTTGGCTGTGGGCAGGAACCCTTTTTTCCAGGAGTTCAACAGTGTTCCGTGAGTTCAAACTTTTTTTCTGGGAGTTCCGCAAAATTTGTGAGCTCCGGGAAACCCATGGGCTCCGTGATCAGGGATTGGCTGCTTCTCGTCAGGTGGCGAGAAAATACTGTATTGTGTATAGCTGGTTTTGCATATTCATTATTATTATTATTACTATTTTGTAGTTGTTGTTGTCTTATTAAACTGTTTTTATCTCAACCCACAAGTTTTACTTTCTGTCCGTTCTCTTCCCCATCCCATTGGGGCAGGGGGAAGCGAGTGAACAGCTGTGTGGTCCTAGTTGCTGGCTGCTGAATTAAACCACACCAGTAGCATGGCTTTATGAATTGCTCCTCTCTGATTTCTGGGGTCTTTTGGGACCTGTCTGCAGACTTTGTTTCCAACTTGAAAACTCCAGCATCAGTGTGCCAGAGCACAGCTTTAAGTAGTACAAGCTCCTAATAGAAGAAGAGTCAAGTGTTACCCATAGCAAGGACAGGTAAACGGCTTTTGGTGGGCTTGGAGCTACGCCATCCATTTGTAAATCATGGAGTCTGTGTACCTCTGGCACTGACAGCCACCCTCATGATTCCCTGCAGCTTTTTGAAATGCTGCTGAAGAAGCACAGATTTTGAAAGCTTCTTTAGAAGAAGGCTTTCTGCAGAGCTGGGAGCAGAGACTAGGCAGAAGTCTGTGCTCCTATGAGCAGAAAACCATACACTGAAGCAGCATCTGGTCAGCAAGACAAGCTGTAGAGAAAGCAAAACAGACTGCGTGAGGTGCGGGATTTAAAACCAAACAGATGACTGTAAATCTTTGTTTCCCAGTCTGTATGAGAAGATAGGTTGGAAGCACGTAGATAAAAGGGACAGAAGCCTATAGAAGGGAGGACTGATTCTGGGAGGGCTCCGACGGCCCGGCTCAGCTGTCTGGGCTGCAGTGCTCTCGCATGAAGGAGTGGATTTAGGAGGCTACATTAAAGCAAAAGCAAGCTCTGAAGTGTATGTCACATTAGGTTGTAGCTCTTGCAAAGTACATGAGTTACGCTCCGTGGGAGTCTGCATTGCAGACGTGATTTCAGATACAGTTTTTTGGGTCTTGCTTCTGAAAGCCTTTAGCTCAAGGACTGATTATATTTTCGTGAATAATTTGATGGTTTAACGTGGGTAGGTTTAAGCTCTTGTATAAGAACCTGCTGAGCCTGCCTGTCTGGTGTTAAAGCTTTCAACTTGAAATGAGGGTGGCTTGCTTTTTTTTTGTATTTTAATCTCCCCTCAAATGCTTCATACTTGTTATAGAGCAAATTTTATTTGGCTTCTCTTCTTGCTGAGACTACGTCTGATTTAGAGCTGTTTTTCCAGAATGTTAATATAAATGTAACCTTGTAATACTTTACTCATAGCCTCATTCCTCCAGCATATTCTTTTTTTAATAGTACTGGTGTCAAAACAGAAGTTGCATTGCAAGACTGCAGAAAGAAAAAAGTCAAATCAGTTAGCAGTTGCCAATGATTTTTAAGAACTACTGTGTGTAAGTTGTAACGAGGTGTAAAGACGTTTTTGTGCTTCAGAAATCATTATTTTTTTCAAGTATTTTGATGATAGTACATGACCAAAATGCAAAACAGGTGTTTACTCAAAGTGAGTAAACCCAAACTGAATGAAGGAAAGAGATGAAGATTCACACGTAATTGATCTGCATGGTAGTGAAAGAGAAGTTGTGTTCCCACTCTTGTAAATTGGGTTTTTGGTAAAGACGCTGTTTGATTATGTTACTATCTGCATGTAAATGTGCCTTCGTTCTGAAATGATTCTGAAAGGATTACTTTTGTTGAGGTTTTTGGGGTTTTGTGCTGTTTGGTTTTTTTTTTTTTTAAGGTCTCAGATGATAGTTTTGGCTTTTTGTTTAATGCTTGGGATGGGCTTTGTTTGGGAACTTAAAGCATTACAGTACTGCATCTTCATTCTTAATGATAGCTCTGAAATTTCTACAGTTTTATTTCAAGTCATTGTTAGACTTACCCTGTCCAGTATCTTATAGGTAGCATGTGATTTGCCAGATTTATTTTCTTCTGGCATTGTTGCGGAGCAGGAGAAGATCTTGCTGTGTTTGTGCAAAAGGAAGTAAAACCTGGCTCTTACTTGTCGGTGCATCTTGGCGTTTGCTCACTAACAGAAGTTTTCTATTCTAATCCTAGAAAGAGGTCCTGTAGCTATTTGTGATTTTAGGACTCAGGCAAAGAATTGTTCTTGATTGCTTAGTTTATTTCTCCTTATCCTTATTGTATAGGCAATTAAAGTAGATTTTTTTTTTTAACTGAGTTTATTACTTTCTGGTTTGCAATTGTGTACCACTTACAGTACAGTGTCTGGTACCAAGAGGCAGCTCTGCATTGCTGCTCAAACATTGCTGTAGTGGAAATCATGACACTTTCTAGTGTCGGAGACAATTTTTATAGAGAGTTTGGTGTAAGCCCTTGTGAACTTTTGATACCTTGTTTCTGCAGCTGACTGTGTGCAGGTGACTGTACTTAGGTGAAAGGCCAACTGAGTCTGATTCTATTTAGGTGGATGCAGCTGCTACCTGGTACCACGTGATTGGATCTGTAGGTGAAGTAAACCAATTACTGTTTGTCTTCAGTAGAGGATTAGTTATTGTATTCTGTTTCTTAAATGAGAAGAGCTCAGGTTGCATAAGTGTATAGATACAGAATTTCAAAGCTGTGTGAATATTTGATTTATTTTCTTACAGCAGATCCCCAGAAAAGCATGGAACATGAAATTGAATCAGTTCTGCAGGAGCGGATAATGGTTTTGGATGGAGGCATGGGTACCATGATCCAGCAACATGCCCTGTCAGAAGAAGATTTCCGAGGGCATGAATTTAAAGATCATTCCAGGCCTTTGAAAGGCAATAATGACCTTCTCAGTATAACTCAGCCTGATATAATCTGCAACATACACAAGGTAGGTGGTTCTGATTTCTGTCTCTTGACAGGAGAAGGAAGGTGAATTTGGCCTATGCGCTCCCATTTTCCAGGCCACAGGCTGCTGGCTGTCCTGTGTCTTTTGGGGATAGGGGAGAGAGTGCTAGGTAACCATGCGAAAAAGAATGAGCAGATTTGACTGTTCTGGTTGCGTGAGCACAGCATTTGTGCCTCAGTTCCTGATGTCACCCAGGCAGTGTTGTTTTCAAGTCCCTTTTTGACTTGTGTCCCTGATGTATTTCTATTAATTGTAGAATTCTGATTTATTTCATTTTTCTTTCCTTTTCTGCTCCTTAACTAGTAGTTGAAATGCATCTAAGTAGGACACATCTGAATTCTAGATGTGTGTTTCTGTAACTGTGTATTAAAGAGCTGTTCAATGTGGCGGCCTGAAGCAGGCCTTTCCGTTGTTAATGAGTATATGGACTTCCTAATGAGTGTATGTGCTTCCATATTGTTGGTTTTTCCCTAGAATATTAACGTGTGGCCCAGAGAATAAAATTCAAGAGCTGATTGTTAAGAATTGGCAAACAGATTTTATTATTTTCCTGTCTTCAGTTAGACTTTAAAACACAACTTCCAAAGTCTTGTATTTCTTGAGTTGCAGGTATTTGTCTTACTGTAATAACTGGAATATTTGAATAGCATTGCAGCTAGTTGATGCCTCACATCTGTTCTGGGTTTTTCCAACTATTAAAAAGTTCTGTAATTGATTGATGAGAATCATAATTTGCTTACGTTTGTTAAACTTGGTATGTAATCTGTATTTTTATATTTACATTCTAACTGTCATTCTTTGGATTTTAAGAATGGTGAGTTGAAAAGAATCAGAGTCTTTGACCTATAAAAATTTCAGAAGGAAATATATGTGTATTGAGTTCAGTCTCTAGACTGTCAACTGGGCTGTAGTGGTCATGAACCTTGGAATCTATAATAGCTTGTGGTTTTAATCGGGTAAGCTGATTTAAAAGTTGAATTTTGCAGGTTTAGCAGAGCGATAGTGATGTGACTTGAGAATGAATGTGTTGAGTCAAAACAAGTAGCCTGCTATCATCCCTCCAATGCCCAGCTGTAGGTGCTTTAGGAAGAGTGTAAGGAAAGGACAAGTCTGTGGAGGTTCCTATGCCTGCAGCAACTTTTGGATCAGGTGCTTTCTGACTAGTGGGTGGTGACTTCATATTTTATAGCTACTAGTGGTAATTTCTTCTGAGAATTGGACAGAACTTGAAATAATAGATGAAAATATTTCTACAAAGTAACTATAATCCCACTATATGTATGGTTGTTATTTTCTTCTTTTAATGGCCCAGTGAGTCAGATCTCTCAGATATCAGTAAGTTAAAAAGTGAATTAGCTGTACCTTGTCTGGCAAAGTGAGATTCGGTGGTAAGAGAGGTGATTTATTTTCAAAGGCAAAAATGATCTTCCTGCTTTGAGTATATTATTGCCTTCTGTGGTGGTAGACAGTAAAGTTGAAGTTAAAGTGACAGATCTGAACTGAACAAAGGCTAATACAAAGCTGTACGCATTTAACATCTTTCTTTAGATGATTTTCAGAAGCTTTGTTACTTGTTTATTAGAGTACATGGAAGAACTTGTAGATTTTCATGTAGGTATTTCCGTGTGTATCCAGAAGGAGTTGAGAGAAAGCATATTAGTTTGCAGCAAAAAGTGTTTTACAGCAAATTTAGTTCTTTTCTGCTGTCATTTGGATCAAGACTTTATTTGACCTGTTGAACCCACTGAGCTCATCTGCTTCTTATAGGAAAATCTGAGTGGTTTATGTTTAGTGGCCACATCAGTGTTTTTAACTTGCTAGCACTTCAGATGTTTTAATTTCCTTGAATATGCAGGGTCAGCTAAGAGTTAACCTGATCAAAAAGAGGCGTTAGGGAGGGAGGAAGGCAACTGCTAGAGGTTATAAAAATGCAGACTAGAATCACAGAATCACATAATGGTTTGTGTTGGAAGGGACCTTAAAGATCATGTCGTTCCAACCGCCCCTTCCATGGGCAGGGACACCTTCCATTAGACTAGGTTGCTCAAAGCCCCATCCAGCCTGGTCTGGTACATTTGCAGGGACGGGGCAGCCAAAACTTCTCTGGGCATCTGCCCGGAATCTGCAAAAATGTTTCAATTTGCATTGATTTCAGTTTACTTTGGTGGGAATTAGACAACCAAAATGGAGCAGAAGGGTTGATTGTTTTGTGAATCTGGGACATTAGTTAAACTTTATATGTGATCTGCACAAAATGTAGTTCTCCTAAGCTTGTTTTCTGGCCTAGTATGCTCTTGTACTGTACAGCTGCCTTCAGAAGGTTTACATTTTGTGAGTCTGCCCACAGCAGCCTTCACTTGCTAATGGCAATTGGACTACATCCAACCATGTCCCTGTGCAAAAATCTAGAGTGTGCTCCAGGTGCTGGTCGCAGTGGTGGAGGTGACTCTATAAATGTCACCTGTTAATAGAAAGTGTGGCTGATACTATAATTCTGAAAATGGTTACATAGAACACTTCTGTTGCTTTGGCCCTGTGCCTTTGAGTAAGGCTTTAACAGTTTCATCTGCTTTGAATTAGGAGATGATATGTGACTTTTTGTTAACTGAATGAGACAAAGCAGTTGGGTTGTTTTCATTCCACATCTCAGTTCTGGAGGTCTTGGACTTTTTTTTGTTTCCTGTCTTGCAGGAATACTTGCTGTCAGGCGCTGACATCATTGAAACTAACACTTTCAGCAGCACCCGGGTTGCACAAGCTGACTATGGGCTTGAGCATTTGGTAAGAATGCTAAACTATTTACACATTAAAATAGTAATCAAGATTTTTGTTTTAGCTGCCAAGATTAGCTTAGTCCCAGAGTCCATGGGTATTGTGTTTATTGACTTTATGCTGCCTCTTGAGCCGTGTGATGGGGTAGTGGCTCATTTCCGCTGGTGTGGACAATTGTACTTATTGTGTGTTACAGTCGTAGCGTGCCTCTTGTTGACAAGGCACAGACAGTAATGATTTGTCCTAGATTTTGTTTGAGCGTTCACAGAATGTCTCAGTTCTGTGAACAGGGATATTTTGCTTCAGTCGTTTCAACTGACCAAATGCGACAATGGAAGTGGTTTTTTTCCTGGATCTTACTTGTGCGTTGTTTGTGCTGGTGTATGTAGAAGTCCTTTCAAGCGTGCATTTGTCATACCTATTCCGTGTTATGTGTTGTTTTGAGAATTTGAGAAGCATGTGAAACAAAAATAATTGGAAATACGCTACTTGAATAAAAAGTTAATTTGAAAGTAAGTTAATTTTCTTGTCAAAGTCCTGTTCTTCAGCTTCTGTTGACTTCAGCGGGATTTAATTAGCACCTTAAGGAATGGAATTTTATGATTAGCAGCTGTAGGCTGTGCTGTATGTGGGATGACACCTGTCATGTAACTCTTGCTGAGACGTATAGAGCTGTTCTTTCTGAAGTTTTGTAATAGTGCTTATGTGTATTTGTATGGTTTAGGGAGCCTTCAGAGTATACTGAATGGAAGTGGTGTGTTTCTCTGAGGATGAGATATGCTGTGCTGAACTAAAGGCTACTCGGTAATTTTCTGTAATTATTCTAGGCATATCGGTTAAATAGAGTATCTGCACAGGTGGCCAGAAAAGCAGCAGATGATATAGCTGCTCAGACAGGTAAGCAATATTTATTTTAAATTCTTATTCATTTGTGCTTCTGACTGTCTTGCTACAATCTTTGAAATGTTGCTAACTGGAGGATAGCTCTATGGTTTACATCACAGGGACATAACTTGCAGACACGCACACTCTTCATTTTAGGTACAGTAGCAATTTCACATCTCTATTCATATCACACTGATTTCAGCATGTTCGCAGGATCTGGTCCTTAGCGTGTTCTGCATGATACCTGTCCTGTGCCCGCCTGTTTTAGACTGTAGGTGATACACATCTGGAAGGTGTGTTTTAGAGGAATCAAGTTCAGCAGGGATTGTTATAAGTTACTTAGGTTTGTACGGCACAAGTCTCTGTACTACAGAATTAGGATAGCTTATTGTAGGTAAATGTGAATTACCAGTTACTCCTAGTGTAATTCTCATGGTTTGACTTTACTCAGCAACTACTGGAATGTGCTTAGTATGTGACCATCATCTGTAAATGTGCAGTCTTTTACCTTCCTGGCTTTACGAGAGAGGGGTATAGCTCATTTATGCTGCTGTAGACAATGCTGTCTTTCAAAGACAAGTAATCTCCTCTTGTATTCTGGCATCAAGCTCTGTTTCAGTCTAGCAGTGCTGCTGCTGCTGTCCAGATAACCTCTTACTGATGTGATTCATAGTATGCAATAAAAATGTAAGATTTGAAATACGCTGTAAAAAAAAAGTTGCCAGAATATTCGAATCGGGTTATCTAGTGAAAAATGCCAGGACAGTTCTGTGCTGTGCATTTAAAGGAACTGAATGAAGCTTCCTGTGTCAGAGACAAATGATCCTTAGATGAAAAATTAATTGAGCCAGTTGCCTTTTTCGTACGTGTTATTCTGTCTCGTGTGTATACACTGAATATATTTTGGATAAGATTAAAACAAAAAAGTCAGCTGTGCTGACCAAACTCTTGATTTGAGACAGGAAATGATATGCATGTCTTGGTGTCCTTGGAGGCTTTTTACATTGACATGGCTGTCATTGTAAAACCAGAGGTAAATTGTTTTGTGGGTTTTTTTTGGTTATTTTAGTTGTTTGGGGTTTTTTTTCCCTCTTGTGTCTTGCTTTAGGAATTAGGAGATATGTTGCTGGAGCCATGGGACCAACAAACAGGACGCTCTCTGTGTCACCGTCTGTGGAGAGACCAGATTACAGGAACATAAGTAAGTATTTGTAACCATCAAATTGTTTAGCTTAGGTGATGGTCTTGAAAGAGATACTTCCAGATGAAATCAACATCATTCCTGTTTTACAGCTTTTGATGAACTGGTTGATGCCTATAAAGAACAAGCCAAAGGGCTTTTGGATGGAGGAGTTGATATCTTGTTAGTAGAAACCATATTTGATACAGCCAATGCCAAGGTGAGACTCCTGGAAAAAACAACAACGTAGTAATATAAGTTTTTGGTGTACTACCTAAGGAAATTCAACAAGGTTGAAGAGCTGTCAGCTACTGCTTACTAAATACATGAAAAGACTCTTCACTTGATAGCAAACAGGTAGAATGATTTTTTAATGATGAACCAGCCTTTTCCAGAGTTTTTCCTTTGCCTATTAGTATGTGCCATTAGTATCTTTCTGGCTGTCTGTGCCAGCTGTCCTTTTAATCCCAAAGGCTCTGCTGTGTTGCAAACCATCTCCAAATGCATTTGACGTTTGTATTTTTCAGCATAAGCATGTCTGTCCAGAGGATGCTTGTGATGCACACTGGAGAAGCAATGTCCAGTGTACCTGATTGCAGCCGTGGGAAAGCTTGTGAGGCAGTCCTGTTAAAATGTGGGGGTTTGGGGAACTCTGCCACTCTGCCACCAGCTTTAAAGAAGAAAAATTTGGAGTAGAGGCTTAGAAGGGTAAAATAGGAGGAATAAAATGTTGAAATATGCCACAGTTTGTGTGATTTTGACACCTCCTTCTTTATCTAATAATTGCTTAATGCAGATGGTGGAGTTGTTAGGGCGCTTAAAACTGTTTTGCAGTTTTACATGGAAAAGTCTGGCTGGATATGCGCACAGCTTTTCTTTAGTCTTTTCCCGCATGCTGATTAACGTGTGCAGTGGCATGACTTGTCCTTTGCAGATTTGACCAGCCATCACGGAGGTTTGGCTAGGATGCTGTAGGCTTAACATTGTGCTGAGCTCACATTCACATGCAGCTTTCTTAAGGAAAGGCAGGAGATTTTCAGGACCTGCCAAGGGGTCACTGCAGTCTTTACTGTTAAAATTTGTGGTGGTTAGAATGCTTTGCAGACTGCATGTCTAAACAGATCCTAGGGCAGGGAACGTGTACTCAGAGGAGTACATCCAGCCGTGTTTGGGGTGGGGGTTGTGCTGCAGACATGAGGGAGAAGTACATGCTGATGTGGTTTAGATTTCGGAGTAGTCCTGGCCTTATTTGGTTACTCCATGGTGCTTTCTTTCTACCTGTTACCAAAACGTGTTTTGGAACATCTGGAAGATGTGAGAGGTAAGAGTAAAACCTCTTCAGTGTGGTAAGTTCTCACAGGCAATATGAGGTAGCAAGTTGCATAAACAGCCATAAAAAAAAAAAAAAAAAAAAAAAAAA
>Ga0065711_1012781_pt1 | contig 12485 bp, 7 predicted proteins | sample Hoacrofraction12_FD_59098 | JGI IMG/M metagenome (GOLD analysis project Ga0065711, IMG submission 59098) | Hoatzin crop microbial communities from Cojedes, Venezuela - Epithelial fraction 12 v2 (version 2) | ecosystem: Host-associated > Birds > Digestive system > Esophagus > Crop | place... | reverse complement strand
AGCCTTGTCTGCAGCAACCAGGTGACTGTAAAGTTTAAGATCCTGAGAGGGGTGAGCAAGATGAACAACACTATTGCAGACCTGGACTTCAGAAGGGCAGATCCTGGCCTGTTCAGTTTCCCACAGGAAACTGCCCTGGAGGGCAGAGGAGCCCAGGAGAGCTGGTTGATCTTCAAGACAGCTTCCTTGGAGCACAAGAACGGTCCGTTTCCATGTGCAGGAAGCATGGCAACATGGTTGAACATGGAGCTTCTGACTGAGCTCACACACATAAAGGAGGTACACAGGAGGTGGAAGCAGGGGGAGGCTGTGTGGGAGGAATATAGCCCATGCATGAAGGAACAGAGTGAGGAAGGACAAAGCTCAGCTGGAGTGGAGAATAGCAAGGGAGGTGAAGGACAACAAGAGAGGCTTCTGTAGGTGCAGTGGTAGCAGACGTGTGGGCTGACTGCTTGGTGTGGCAGGGGACCTAATGACAAGTGACATGGAAAAGGCAGAGATACTCAGTGTCTTTTTCTGCCTGCCTTTTCAACCAGTAGGGCTTGCCCTCAGGGGTCCCAGGTCCCTGGGCCTGCAGCAGAGTCTGTGGGTGTGAAGCAGTACCCACAGTAAAGGAAGAGAGAGGACCAGGTAGGATGCATCCAAGGGTGCTGAAGGAGCTGGGCAATGTCATTACAAAGCTGCTCCCTATCATCTTCAAAAGGCTGTGGCATGTGGGGGATGTTCCCAGTGAGTGGAAAAAGGCAAACATCACACGTCTTCAGGAAGAGCAAGAAGGAGGATCCAGATAACTACAGGCTAGTCGGCATAACCACAGTCCCTGTGGAGGCTGTGAAGCAAATCCTCTTGGAAGCTCTTTCTCAACGCACAAAGGAGAAGAAGGTGATTTGGAGCAGCCAGTGTGGACTTGCCAAGGGCAAGTCATGCCTGATGGACCTCATTGCTTTGTAGGATGAAATGACTGGAATTGTGGGCAAAGGGGTGTAGTACACCTTGATTATGGCAAGGCCTTAGCCCCAGTTGCATCATCACCAAAATGGTGAGGTATGGGCTGGATAGCGGGCTGACAATCTAGGAAGCAGCTCTGGAGGTCAGTTCAAGCAAAATTGCTGTATGGCAAGACAGAATCATTTGTCTGTGATTAATTATGAAAAAGAAGGGAGAATGTCGACTTGCTAAGATGGAAATTGTCCTCATCCAGCCCATTGTGCTGTTCACTATGTTTCTTCCTACATTTTTTCTCTGGGATGGTCAGGTCCCCCCACCCCCCTTTTTTTTATTTGCCTCCCAATGCCTGTGTGCAATTAGCAACGAACAGCTGGGTTGCGCAGAAGAATAAGCTCCCAACTACCTTTTTAATTGTTTTTGCCCATTGCTCAGTTGCCAGTTGAGTCTCAGTGGTTGGTTTTGTTGTTCATCAACAGAAACAGCATTTTGATAAAAACAAGTTGGGTGCACATTCAGTTCATAAAGGCAGTTCACTAAAAATAAGTCGTCTGCTCATAGAGGAATCTTTCTTCATAAACTTTATGAATCACTTCAGGACACTGAAGGTGATGGAGCAGCTAATCCTAGAAATAATTTCAGGCACATGAAGGACAAGAAAGTCATCAGGAGTAGTCAGCATGGCTTCACCAAGGGGAAGTCATGCTTGACCAACTTGAACTTCTACAATGAAATGACTGGCCCAGTGGATTAGGGAAGAGCAGTGGATAGCGTCTACCTGGAGTTCAGTCAGGCCTTTGGTGTGGTCTCCCATACGAGTCTTGCAGCCCCTCGAGCTGTTGCTATAAGGGCTGGATGAGCAGACAGTGAGGTGGATTGAAAACTGCCTGAATGGCTGGCCCTGAGGGTGGTGGCCAGTGGTGCAAAGTCTAGTTTGAGGCCAGTAACTAGCGGTGTACGTCAGAGAGGGCACACTTGGTCCAGTCTTGTTTAACATCTTCCTTAGTTATCTGCACAATGGGGCAGAGGGTACTCTCAGCAAGGTTTCTGATGACACAAAGTTGGGAGGAGTGGCTGATAAGTCATCCAGATGCTGCCACCCAGAGGGACCTCAACAGGCTGGAGAAATGGGCTGACAGGAATCTTGGGAATTTCAGCAAGGAGAAGTGCAAAGTCCCACACCTGGCAAGAAATAACCCCATTCACCAGTAAATTCTGGGGACCACCCAGCTGGAAAGCAGCTTGGCAGAAAACGACCTGGGGCTCCTGGTGGACACCAGGTTGAACATGAGCCAGCAGTGTGCCCTTACCACATGGAAAGCTACTAGTATTCTGGGCTACATTAAGCAAAGTATTGCCAAGCAGACCGAGTGAGGTGATCCTTCCCCTCTGCTCAGCATTGGTGAGACCACACCTGGAGTACTGTGGCCAGTTCTGGGCTCTCCAGTAGAAGACTGATATGGAGCTACTGGAAAGAGTTCAGTGAGCAGCCATGAAGATGATTAAGAACTGGAGCATCTCTCCTATAAGGAAAGGCTGAGAGATCAGGGACTGTTTAGCCTGGAGAAGAGAAGGCTCAAGGGTGAATCTCATCCATGTATATAAATACCTGAAATGAAGGTGCAAAGAGGAGAGAGCCAGGCTGTTTTTGGTGATGCCCAGTGACAGGACCAGAGGCAGTGGTCACAAACTGAAACATGGGAGGTTCCTTCTGAACATCAGGAAACAGTTTTTCACTGTGAAAGCACTGTCACAGGTTGCCCAGGGAAGTTGTGGAGTCTCTGTCCTTGGAGATTTTCAAAAGCCATCCGGCTGTGATCCTGGGCAACTGGCTCTAGGTGAGGAGGTGGGGGTTTGGAGCAGATGACTTCCACAGATCTCTTTCAACCTCAACACTTCTATGATTCTGTGATATATAGTACCACTAGCTGCTTCTGATTGAGGAGTCCAAGACAGACGTGAAGTCCTTGTGTATTCTACTGTGTATTTACAAAGTTTTTTTTGAAAGAAAGCACCTTAGCAGGATGCTTAGATTCCACTTGGCCCTTCTATGTAATGTTCACATGACCTTAAAGAGGAAATAGTATTTTCTTTTTAATGGATACGTATTCATCATAAGAAACATAAAAGGAGAGGAAAAAGGAGAAATGGGGTGTTTTGCATAGACTTATGGTGGCATCTCATTACCTCTGATTTCTATGTGGATGGATCAGTTCAGGGAGTGATAGCGTATTGTACAAGGAATTAAAATTGCATGAATACAAGGAATTAAAATTGCCTGAATTATGTGCTGTTTGAAACCAACTGAGCCTGCCATTTCACAGAAATTGTCCCAGTAGGAAACCAATAGGGATTGCCATCTTTCCATTATAATATTCTGTCCCATGTGGGGAGAGGTGCACCAGTGACTTCCCATGCAACTTAGGAAAAGGCTGCAGTTCTTTCTCAGTTAAAAACAATTTCGAGAAAGATTTGGCTTGCAGCTACTGCCTTTATGTTGATTTCACATACTGTGACTCCTGTGATGCAGGAAGCCTCCTGATCCATCCTGGGCTGAAAGAACACAGGATTTGGGATCACTGTTGTTCTTGCTCTGGATTTGTGATGTTCATTATGTTGGGGCTTTAGGTTTTGTTTAACTGTTTTTCTGGACAAAAAGATCGTAATTTTTTAATCCGTGGTGTTAATTTACCTTTACTTAGAATGTTGATGTTTCTTTCTCCCTGAACGTATGTGTATCAACTTTCAATTAATAGATATGAAGGTGAAAGATCTGAACCATTGTCCCAAGTTGTCTGCTAATTAAGTGTGGTTTGGGTTTTTTTTTTTGAGATTTGTCAAAGGGGTGCTAAACCACAGAGCTGTTTTTTTTGTATTTCAGCCATTTGCTGTATTGCTATTGCACTAGGAACATACTTGTCCCTAGGAGATGAAGAATGAGTTATAAAAGAATGTTTTCATGTTAGTCCTAGCACAGGTCTTCACCAGATGACGTAACAGTGTTATGAAAGAGACACCAGGAGGAAGAAGTGGATGTGAAATCTGTAGACAGATGACTGGTAAATTCCAAATGGAAATTAGTGGGGGAAAACAAACAAACAAAACCAAAAAACCCCACTCAGTGCAAGATCCTACAGAAGGTGAAGGTAAAAGTTATTTACAAAGTCTCTAGTAAACGGATTCATGTTCACATGTACCTATTTTCTAATAGATTTAATTCACTCACACTCTTGCAGTCAAGCACAAAGGTGTGTGTGCCAAATTGCTCACATTTTGGCACACACATTGCATCTGCTCTGTATGTGGGACACAGAGGAAAAGGGATGCTCGCTGCTGAGACATCACTACATCTCCTGGGTTCTTCATGATTGACAATGACAAGCTAGTTTTTTGATAGATGTTTCATGACCTTGAAGAGTCAGTAGTTGTTACAGACTGGTCCTTTGCTTCAGGATCTTGGTTCAGCCTCTGTAAATTGTAGGCTAAGCTGTTGCCCATCCTCAGTTTTCCCTGTTGGTTTGAAATGTGTCGTTGTTTTACCAGCAGACTAACAGGAAAAGGAAAGGCTCATGTGGCACGTTTCAACCTTGTTGCTATCGCCTTGTTGTTAGGATGCACTTTTTTACCCTGGCAAGTCATCTGTTTTGTGGTCTTATCAGAGTTCAGGCTGTCTTGATATAAAAAACACATTCCTCAAGTTTACCACTGAGAACGATGTCCTGGGAGTAGTTTCCTGGGAGCTTCCTTTGTTATTCAGACAGGCCATTCTATTAATCCTTGTTTTACTATTTCTTCTTGTGTGTTACTATATGTGCATTTCCTTTCATATTGCACTCATACAAGTCTTAGTATGTCTATTACAATTATGTTATTGTACCAAAATTCTTATTTATTTTTATTGTAATTTGCGTATTGAGGCACATTTCATACTGAAACAGAGAAGCAGAAGCTGTAGTCCTTTTTCCAAATAGTGGTTAAACTTACCATTACAAATTGTCAAAATAGTTGTCTATCCTGAGAAAGAATTTGGTAAAGGAAAAGGCAGTCAGCTAGAGTTTCTGAAACTTCTGTCCGCATGTTAGAATGGAGAGTGTATGCACATTTAGAGAAAACTGATTTTCCGTAAAGTAGTGGTGATGAAATACAGGGAAAGTAAATATGTGTTAAGTGTAATAGACATTATACTGAATATTGCTGCTGTCTTGCATTTGGAGTATTTCCATGTTTACAGTACAAACAGCTTTTGTCACTGGTAGCATCCTGTGGCTTTTAGTGAAAGTGTTGTATGAGTAAACAAAGAGCAAAGTTCAGTCCTTTGATTATATGATAAGCTTTCTTGCATCTTCTATAGCAGCTGCTTCTGGTGTTAGGGAGAATGAAAGAGACTTTGGCAAGTATCGTGCCCTAGCTTTTTCCTTGCTGGCTTACATGGGGAGATTTACAGATGGGATCTTCATTTTCTTAGTAAGGTTGTTAAGAACACACAAGAAGTGTGCTAATAGTTAATAAAATGTCTTAAGTAAGAAGCATTATATGTTCTTTTGGAGGGAGAATGATCTAGTAATAACTTAAACACGCGTAAGAAACTTCCCCACACGTATTCTGTCCTACAGTCAGCCTTTATTAATATGCTTCTGCAGCTGTTATGACCTGTGGGGGTTTTAAATTGAAAACGAAATGGGTAGCCCATGTATTTCTACGAGTTAGGTGAGACAGGTGTACTACCTACTACTATAGATGCTGCAAGGTTCAGAATGGTGGTTGGTGGAAGACTTTGTTAAGTCAGTCTGACAGTTTGTCTGCAAGTCGTTGCTGGGTTCTTACTCATGAACATTGCAGAACAGGAAACACTACACCATATAGAAGCTGATTTCTACTGGTTTGTGCCAGAATTTTTGTTCAAGGTACAAGCCCTCATGCTTCTCTTCACTTACCAAACAAAACAGTGATTCACAAGTAAGAATTAAAGTAGGACAGAATTCCTAGTGCCTGTGCCCAGGGTGAAGCTATCAGGTTGTGCACTCTTACAGAAGTGTACGTCTTTGTTTTCCCTGAGTTGTCAGAGTGACGTCCTGTGGCCACACAATCCTTTGGTTCTGTTGTATGACTGTGTGTGTAACCTGTGGGATTTACTAATACCTTGAGGAACCGAAAGAGTAAATTCTCAGCTGGGCAGCAGGCCAGGAGCTTTTACTTTGCTGCTTTTGATGTCTCAGCTTATACGTTTTTATTGCATTTTCATTTTATCTAGCTGGGCTGCTAACACAATTACTAATCACTGGGTGTATTTTTTTTTAATTAGCTCTACTGTGAATACAGGTTTCCTGGTTATAAGGTGCTGGCAGGCTAATATGGACAAGAAAACTGTGTGTATTAAGAAGCAGTACTTCCTCCTAAGCATTGTTTTTATTTCTTTTTTTCAATATAGAAGAATAACCACTTCTGCAAATAGTACTCTGAGACTGCAAGGCAAAAATCCCTAAAGGTCATTCAGCAATGCTATTTTGAGAAATGTATGCTCTAGCGGTCATTTTCTTTCAGATATTGACAGAACTCACACCTCCACTCGGGACCTTATGTGAAAGTAACTCTGTGGAGCAGTGCAGTGTTGTATGTGGCACGTGTTGGGTGTGTTTGGCGGGAGAAAAGCAGAAGTTTACAACCTGAGATACTCATTAAGGAGTTATGTATGTGGACAAATTCCCTCAAAACAGCTTTTATTTAAATTGTATGGAGGACGTGTGGCTTGCCCGGTGTCGTAGTTTAGCTCTAGCCAGCAACAAAGAACCACATGGCCGCTCGCTCACTCCTCCCCCCTGCAGTGGGATGGGAAGGACAGTTGGAAGAAAAAGGCAAAACTCGAGGGCTGGGATAAAGAAAGTTTAACAGAACAGCAAATGAAGAGGAAAGTAACAACAATAATACTGATAAAAAGAATACACAAAGCAAGGAATACACAGTGCGATTCTTTCACTGTCCCATGCCCAGCTCGCTTCCATGCCAGTTACCCGACTCTGGCTGCCTTCCCCAGCTATATAGTGAGCATGACATCCTGTGGTATTGAATATCCCATTTGTCTGGCTAGCCTTCCAGGCTGTGTCCCCTCCCACCTTCCTCTGAAAATTAACTCTATCCTAGCTGAAACCAGGACACATGGGGTGCAAGTTACAGCATTCACTCACAGTCTAACTGGATCTAAGTATCCTGTTCCTCTTCGTACAGATGCGAGCATCTTTTCCAGTTTCAATGTCTGGCATTAAAAGATATTCGAAATATATCATCCTGTGCAAGAGTGATGTGTTACTTCGAAAGCCTGTTTGTTAGGTCATATTAATGAGCATTTATTGGACTGAGGATGGGTAGAGGGGGAATGAGGTTTTTGATGAAAGGTAGATTTCCCAGAACATTTACTTCGCTGCAGTGAAGCCCATGTCACTTTTGTCTCTAAAATGCACCCAAACAGGGTGGTGCACATAAGAAAGATACCCAAATTTTATCAGTCTTTGTTCATCTGAGCTCCATTTCCACTACTATTCAAAAATCTTTTGTGTTTTCCCTTCTCCTTTAGCGCCCTTTCTCATCTGATTTTAAAATGTAAACTTAAGGCTCAAAGAGACTGCTTCCAGTCCAAGCACACAGGTTAGCATGCTCCTATATTGTTCTGTGAAATATCTTTTTCTTTCTGTTTGTGTAGTCAAATTTTCTTTGTGTCAACGAGAGCAAAACTTTGATTTTTAAGTGGCCTGATGTGACTCAGTGGAAGCAACGTAAAGGAAAGTCTTTGCTCAATGCCATATCACAGACTGCTAATTTGCTAATGTTGAAAATAACTTTCAGTCCTTCTAGTTTGTTACTTCTCTCATGAATCCTAGAGTTTAGAATAAATTTGTCTCATGAAGCAATGAATTGTAGTTCTGTTGGTTTGCTTTTTCCATATTGGTGGAGCCAAGCTTTTATGCTTGGATGTTGACATAATAGATTTTGAACATGGCTGTTCCGTATGACTTCTTCATATGTTTGGTGCTTAGAGCTTGATTATCAATCAGAAGTATCTCATACTGAAAGTCTTTTTGAAAAGTTTTTGACATAACTTGCACTGTTTTGTTCTTGGCTATGTGATTATTGTCATTGTATGTAATGGCAAGAAACAAACTCTTTTTTTTACCCTTTTGCTGGAAGTGAGTAGATATTTACATAGTCTCCATCATTAGCAAAGATTTAAATGTCAGTGAAATGTGCAAATATTTTTATTAGGAATAATTGATTTCTGATGTGGTTTTTTTGTTTCTTTTCTTTCTTCCAATAGAAAGCCATTTCATCTCCAACTGTATCGCGCCTTACAGATACATCAAAATTCACGGGTTCTCACAAAGAGAGGTTTGATCCCAGTGGGAAAGGAAAAGGCAAAGCTGGCCGAGAAGATCTGGTGGATGCTTCAGGATATGTTTCTGGCTATAAGCATGCAGGCACATATGATCATAAAGTACAAGGAAGCAAATAAGGCTGAGGGTTTACAACACGAAGGGAGAAAGAGATGGGGAAAGAGAATATGTTTGAAAGAATGATGTAGATGAATCCCACATGTTTAGTTATTGTGAATGCTAAGACTATGTTGTCAAGAAGTTGTTTTCAGGAACTGGAACTGATTTCAACATCTGCTCAGCTACTTGCAGCACAATGCCACTTCATTACATTCCTCATGCGTATATTGGCAAAAATCAATATATCGGTACAAAAAAATATATCATTTTGTTGAACTTTAGCCAAAAAAAAAACCCAACCCAAAGTCAAGAGCAGTTATACCACACATTGTCAATTCAAGCAAAAGATCTCAAACATTCCTAAATGTCCAGCTGCCCTGAGGATGTTGAAGAGAACCTTTTGAAAAGAGGGTCTTTCATAGCTGTCTTTCTGAAGAATATAATTATTTATGCAGTTTAATTTGACTGCTGTTTTGGGACTTTTAAAAAATGTCTTATACGCTATCTGGCACTTTCCTTAAAACATTGAACAATATACTATTGGGGAGTAAGTGGTTGTAGTATACGAGGTGCTAGCCTGTAAATGTCATACACCACTCATGAAAAACTGAAAAAAAGCTGTTTCTAGGACAGTATAGGTTCTAAAGTATTTTATGTCAACAGAAACAGGTGGAAAATACCAGCCCTTACTTTCCTCCTGTCTATACTTTGTGCTTGTTACTGTGTGTAGTGTAGCATGGTTCTGACTGGCTAGATGTGGATGGAGCTATTGTACTAACCTGAGAGGTGAGGAACAAGACATCCTAAGAAAGCCTGTTAAAGCTTTCTGCAGTCTGTTTTCAAGTTTGCACTGCCTCACATTTCAAATGCAGGGGCATTAAGCTAATAATGCTTTAAAATATCGACTATGACTACATTAATTTACAGTCCCTTAGAATAAGGACATTTACAATTAATATCCATGTAATCAGGTGCAATTTGCCCACAGAAATATAGTATCATAACATTTTATGTTAGATTTGTTTAAAGCCAAGGGATTTGATTCCCTGTTCACTTTTGCTGCCTAACCTGGGAGTAATAGTATTGGTGAGAATGGTTTTCCACTGCTATAGAAGGAGAACCAGTTCCACAGGCATAAGGTACAGGCAGCTGAGTGTGAGCTGTCTGGCGCCCAGAATGCCAAAACGGTTTAACAGGAATAAAAATAACTCATTTTTTATATTGGTTAAAAAGGAGAGAAAAGTCTGGTCCAATTTTCCACAAGAGCTGAACAAGTACCCTAGTGTACTGCTCTGCTTCTCTAAAATTATGAAAGATAAGATTTTCGGTATTCAAAAACAGCTGCTAGCAGTTCTGCTTTGCTTTTTGCCAAAAAGAGCTCAAGCACTGGTTTTCATGTTCAACTCTGAATAAAGGTTAATAAATTTATTGCTCTCCCCCACTGGTATCAGCATCCCACTCAGAGTACATAAAATTTAGTGAGCAGTGTGTGCAGCCGTGTGCCATGCAGGTCAGCAGTCTGCATTTGGCCAGTGCCTGGAAACAGCGCACTCGTTTGCAGCCCTTGAACTGTTCCTGTTTTGTTTTTCTGACACTGAATGGCAGCCTTTCTTACAGCTTTGCCTCCAGTGACCCTTTGAGCCCACACATCAGCCTGAAACCAAAACAACAATAGCAAACAAAGGCAAGGACTTGCTTGTGGGCTGGGAGATTTTTTTTTGTTTATAATTTATTTTGGATGTTGTTTTGAAGAGGGTGGGAATTTTGCCAAAACTCAGCACATGTTCTTGTAAAGATGTAAATGGCTTTTCCCATGGCTGGCTCTAGTTATCTGGGAAGATTTTTTTGATGTATGTAAGGATGCACAGGATGAGAAGCATCCAGCTTCGTGAAGCCTTTCCAAGAGTTACCCACTATTCTTGAAGAAAAATTTCCATGGGGTGAAGCATTATCCACTCCTGTGTTGCACTGGTGACCTGTCACACTCTGAGGCAGAAAATAGCATACTGCGATACCAACAGTAGCTAAATTATTGCAGCATGGTAGTGAACTGTCTAAACATAGAGAACCTTCTTTTAGATCACTGGTGCCTGTGCACCTAAAGAAGGTTCCAAGATAGTCCTGATTTTTTGTGAATAAAAAGGCTAAGCCTCTAGGCCTTGATAAATCCTTCAGCTAAGTCACAGGCAAAACCAGTGTCCCTGTTCTTCCTGTTGACTTTAAGACTTGATGCATTAACTCACTGGTAACTGAAAAGATCTGGACCCACACCGACTGAAGGGTGAAGTCCAATCTACTGCGGAGCCCTTCCAGTACACTTGATGTGGCTCTTTGTTGCGAGCTAGCTGCCTCGTCTGGCACATCAGGTGATCCTTACCCTGAGGTGCACGAGTGACAGGCTTTTTCAGGTACCCAGGTACTGAGTGTCAGTAACGCCAGACTTGCTACACAGGAGGAGTGATTGGTTAGAAAGGTTTTAAGGTATAATTAAGTTGCTGGCTCACAGTGGAAGAGAACAGCACGCTCGTAAGATAGAAGGTGTGCAAAGGAGTTGAGGATGCAGACAGATCCAAGCTGACACTGACTAGAAATTGAGCTATTCTGCTTAGATAAGGCTGATGGAACTACCTGGGGTTCTGCCAGAGTTGACGTTGCATTACTTGTACAGTATGAAAACCCTGCCATGAACCAGAGCACTTTGTATGGACCTGATGCAAAGTTCTTGGAAATATTTTCAATGGCATAGTAAGCTTTGGAGCAGGACCTGAGAATATGCTTCAGATAGCAGTATTTGATTTTGAGGAACACACTGCTCTGTTTCTTCTTCATTTCTACAGTTGGGTAGTTTTAAAACTGATTGAGTTTTAAATAAATTTTAAACAAATGCATGAAAAGAAGTCATTCTGATATGACAGTGACAAAGGGAAGTTGTGGTTGGAAAGACAGTACTTTGGAAAGATTTTTCACTGTTACTCACTTGGCATGGAAGTAGACTCACAGTTTTCCACTAGTATCTGTAGGAAAGCCTACATACTGTCTTGAACGCTAGCCATTAAGTTCCAGGCCTGCTTGGAAATGAGGCAAAGTACATTACTTTTTCATCTGCTGTTCCCTCCACTCTCAGGACAGCAAGTACAGCTGGTACCTCAGAGGTGAGGGGAAGAGCGAGCTCAGGAGAGGCAGGAGGTGACCCATTTTCAACCCTTGAAGTGTTGCAGAGCATATGCTCTTCCTGTGCACCATACTGCAGACTGTAACTACATGTCATGTCTGAAGTAACAATGTGGGTACCTAATAAGGTTTACACTCATCTTTTTTGGGGCATCTGAACTCATTCCATCTAACTTTCCAGTCTGATTTTCAGCATTTCATCCTGTGCAGCACTCTTCTATGTGACATCTTCTGTAAAACCCTGTTGTTCCTAATTATCTTTGCTTTTATTACCGCTGAACATGCTACCAAAAGAAATGTGATCAGAAAGTTCAGGTAGCTTTTAGCAATTACTGCCTTAAAGATCAAACTTGGATTACACTGTTCATTTAAAATTAAACCCGTAAATAACTATGGCAGTACAAAATCTTAACCTGTATCTCCACTGAGGCTTAACCCGACCGTCAAAGCCTTTGCAAGATTGAGGACAAGAAATAAAAATCCTCACTGAAGCAAAAAAACAGTACTTACAAATAATTTTCTAAAAATAACCTAGTTTTTAAATAAAATATGCAGAAGTCAAATAGGGTTTTTTATTAGTACTTGCTTACTAATTCCCTCTAGTCACTCCATGTGCTTTAGTTACTTGTTGAGAGTTTTGCAACAATCTTATCAATACAGAAATATCAGAAACAAAAATTGTTGTTCTTCTTTTTGTGGCTATCAGAGCTATCACAATAGTGTTACTGAGAAGCAGGCATTAAAAAACATACATTGTTGTTTCAGCAGTCCTATGTGAACAGCTATCATTAGCTGTAGTCCTATTTGGAATCCCAAAGGCATGTTGAACATTGGACAGTGGCCGAGATCTAGCCACTTTTTTTTTTTTTTTTAACCTGCAATATTTCT
>Ga0065711_1047168_pt1 | contig 12486 bp, 4 predicted proteins | sample Hoacrofraction12_FD_59098 | JGI IMG/M metagenome (GOLD analysis project Ga0065711, IMG submission 59098) | Hoatzin crop microbial communities from Cojedes, Venezuela - Epithelial fraction 12 v2 (version 2) | ecosystem: Host-associated > Birds > Digestive system > Esophagus > Crop | place... | reverse complement strand
GCGGCCGGGCCGGGGTCGCGCCCCTGCGCGTCGGACTCCGCCCCCTTCGAGCAGCGACGTGGCGGCGCGCGGGCGCAACCGGTGGAGTCGGCAGGTGCTCTGAGGGGATGGGGCTGGTGATGGCGGGCGCTGCTTCCCCGCCGCGGTTCCTAAGGAGGGTGGCGGCCTCCCTGCCCCTTCTCTTCCCGGCCCCTGAGCCTGCAGCCGGACGGGGCCGCGGGGAGGGCCCGGGCGCAGAGCGGCGCCTCCCGGTTGGGAGCCGCCGTAGGCCCGCGGCGCTCGGGGCTCGCTGTGATGGTGACCCGGCTGCGAGCGCCCGGTCTGGGCAGACCCGGGAGGGGGAACGGCCGCCAAGCCCTGTGTTGGCTTTTCAGGGCCGACTCCTTACGCAGTCAGCAGCAGCAGTCGGCATGCGAGAGCTGCTTTGGTGGTAACGGCGGCGTACTTGACAGGGAAACTGGGGCGGCTTCCCGGCCGGCTTGGGTCCGAAGGAAGGCGCTCCAAGATGCTGGTACAACCTCATCATCCAGGCCTCGGGATGAACCAACATGGCCCCAAACGCTGATCCAACCTCATCGCCCAGGCCTCGGGATGAACCAACGTGGCCCTAAATGCCTATGTTGCTTTGACGAAAATCTTCCCCTAGGGCAAGGGGAAAAAAAGCATGTGTGGAAAGATCACCAGGGGATGTTTGCTAGGCCCTGAAAAGATGGAAATTGCCTTGTCTGCAGAACTTTACAATTTTTTGTAATGGATCTTACTTTACCAGGCTCTTTTTTTATATCTATAAAATATGATTGCTTGTTTTCACACAGATGTTTTTTATTTGGTTGATAACAATCTGTTTGTGTCTTTAATAGTTAAAAGCAGAAATGATTGAGCAAGTAGTCCAAGTCATTCTGAAAGTTTGGTTTGTGGTCTAGGGTTTTTTCGCGTGCCCATTAAACTCATAAAGACAACACATTTTTACTAAGAGAAGTTTCATTCCAAACTGGAATCCATTTGGACTTCCCTGAAGGCACTGACTGTAATAGACTATAAACTCTAGAAAATCTCTGTCAGACTTTCAAAGAAACTGGCTTTGACTGACAACTTTTTAATGTCTTCAGCTGTTCTATTTTGTGGCGGTAATCAGGACTCAATAGCATTTTTGCCCTTGGCAACAGCAGGGACATTTTGTTTTTACATTTAAAATCTGCGGCTCCTCAGGCAATACACAGGTTAGACTTGAATTTAAGCAGATGAATAATCCTGTGCCTATTTCAATACAGAGGTGTTAAATCCCGTTTTTCTGAATGGGCATAAAATTAAGCGCTGCGTACCAATGGGAAAGAGGTGCTTGGAAAATAAGGTCACAGTGTGGGAAAGGTTGAAAGCAACTGGTATTGAGGAATGGCTAATGACTTTGAAGATGCTCTAATTAAACATGTAAAGCCTGTGGGGGGGGGGAAAAAGGACATTTTAGATCTGTAACATGCACAGTCACTAGTAATGTCAAGTGAATAAATAAAGATTATGCAAGAAATTAAATTAACGACCTGGTTTGTCGTTCTTTAGTGATGCTTTCATCACATTATGAAAATTTCCTTATTTAGAGACTAGTGAACAGTGTAGAGACGCTGTCATATCCCTGCTTCGTTTGCTGTACACAAAGAAGTCAAGTTACGAAACTGCCAAGATACCAATTAATGCATAAAATAAGGTAATGAATAATTCAGCAAATGAGTTAGTTAATGTTTCAAGACAGGGTTGAACCCTGATGAACTCAACGTTATCACTTTGGCCACTGAATTAACCTGTTATGTGTTATACCTTCTTCAATAGTTACTAATTTTTAAATATTCGTTGTAACCATATGGGAGTCTGTTAAGAAAAACGCTATGAAAAACCTCTGTCGTAAATATTAAGCAAAGTTCTTGAAGCTATTCACATAAATGCTTAATACCCAAAATTAACAATACATTTACAGTAATAACAATACTTTGCATTTACATAGGTCCTGTCATTTGGAGCCCTTAATGCAGTTTACAAAAACGCATCATTATGGATGTTAGGGATTTTCACTTACGGAAATGAAGATAATGAAAGATTGAGTGATTTGCTCAGGGTCAATATACAGATCTGTGGAGTACCGTGCATAAAACTCTGCTTTCTTCATCACCAGTGATGATCTCCACCTGTCATTTATTCATGCTAGTTAGTATAAATGAATGTGATTATACTATCATCTGCAGAGTCCTGAATTTGGTCTTTGATAATAAGGGAAAATGAAGCCTGCAATTTAGTAATAGTTACAGCAGACACAGCTATACCTTAATGTCAACTTGATACAACCACCTTATCAAATACACGTGTAAGTGCCTTCCCAGTCATGCAGTTCGCACTTGTGGGGAGGCAGCAAAAAGTAATCTGCGTTCAATAAAATGCGGAGAACAGAGAGAATATGTCGAATCTCGGTCAAACGTTTGTGCCTGTACCGAATCTTTCACTGCTGTCTAATCACAGCTAAGGACAGAACTGCATCCTTAGATGCCTCAGTAAGTGGTGTCTGTTGTCTCGCACACACCGAATGTCCGCAGTTCCCAAAGCTTCAATACAACATATGGTCGTTTGTCACCTCTGAACATCAATTTGCATACTTACATTTTCATGTAAATTTATAAACCTAGATTTATATAAAAATATATAAAATATAAAGATATAACAAGAGCTGTATGTTGCAAAATTGTCTGTCTTGGGGTATCTGCAACAGGCCTTTCTGTCTGTATCTAGTGGATATGGCATTGGATTCTTCAGTGAGTTCAGAGCTCCCACACAGGCATGAGGCAGAACTGGGGAAGGGCTAGAAGCACGAAGATTAATTACTACTGTTACAGACACTTTGTGAAATCTGGTAAATGTTGTATTTGAAGAATGGAGGACAGAAAGATGCCTTGGAGGACTAAAGATGAACATGATCTCTCTCTCTTCCTATAAATTACATTTCTTGCATGCAGAAAAAATACATTCTAAGCCTTGAGTTCGTGGAGGGAAGTGAACATACCAAAGAAGTTTCTTCTATTTTGTCCCTAGACTAGATGTTCGGACTCACAGAAAAGGCAGGCTGGGAGTGAAGATAGGGAGGGCTGAACAGTGTGTCTCTTCTTACCATTCTGGGTTGGGTTAAGTCTGGATTTAAGCAACCTTTTTGCCTCGCTACATACTTAGGCGGGCCACTGAAGGCAGCTCCAGCTGAAATGTATCTACAACAGCCTGTAAGGCTTAACAAAATTCTGTCTGTGCCTTGCTCCAAATTCATCCTTTGCAACTTGAGATAATGTGGGAGGCATGAAGACTAGTGTCTTGACTTGGCTACTCTTGAGATTTTATTCACAAATATTTCTGGAGACATGTGTTTACTATCCTGGCCTTCAATTAAAGAATATTTTCACCCCACTGTTGATAGCCTGAATCCTAAATTCATATTCCGGATTTTTATTTTTGAAGTAGTAAGATTTTTAAGGTAATCTGGATCTTTTTTGATCGCTGAATGTTTGTGATTGATGTTGCCCACTCAGAGTCTTCTATTTTGCTTTTCTTGATTTTCACCTAAAGTTGTGGTTTAAAAACTGTTTTAACAGAGAGCCAAGGTATATTCCCACATACAAATACCTATACAGGATGGTGAAAACCCCGAGAGTTTTCTTCCCACAGTTTCCTCTGCATTTTTGAAAGGCAGTTTTGGGACAGAAGGGATTTGTACCATAAATCCTGCTGGATCCTACGTATCCCTCTTGGAAATGCCAGGCCTTCTGGTTGGACATTGCAACACTTAGTCCGCTAATTTCTGTGTAATAAAGTTATGCACATTCCTCCTTGGTGCACTTCGGGCTTATGTGAAGTTGTAAGTGTTGGTATTTGATTAACTGTAATCCATGCCTAATGCTTAATAATAGAATATCTTACATCTGTATATGCATCCAAAACGTACTGTCGTGCGCACTTGATTCCTATCCTGCGCTGAGCCAGTATTTTTTATTTGAAAAACCAGTTCTGGAAATGAAAGCAAACCCTGCCCCTCCTACATATCTGCCAGTGTGCAGCAGTACGATGTGCAGTGTGAAAGCCTGGAGGGAGGCAATCTGTCTTGCTCCTTTTTTTCTCACCTTCCTGGGCCAGACTCAGACTGGCATCCCTGCCTGCCTGTTATCTCTGCGTGCGGAGGGTAGCTGTTGCCAAGCAACCGTGGACCAGGCACCATAGCCAGGTTTTAAAACGGAGAATTAACTAAATTAGTTTTGATGAAGACAAGATGCAGCTGAAGAGCAGGCAGAAGTAAGGGGAAAAAAAAAAGGCAGTTGTGATTTGCGCTAGAGAACAAAAGGTATCAAAGCTGAAAGAGGAGTTTTGAAAGCAAATATGGAATGATGTATTTCACCCAAGTGGAAGAAATAAATGGAGGATTAGGTGTTCTTGAGGGCAAGCACTGTCTCTATAGTTGTACATCACCTAGCACAGCAAAGTTCCAAATGTAGGGGTCTTCAAGGACACCATCATAATATTAACAAGTGAAAAAAGTGCTGCCACAGAACGTTCCACCTCCGCCTCTCACTGGTCTGGATTTAAACACAGCCTCACAGCCATTTCTAATAGGAGATAAAGAATGTGGAAAGAAAAGTAAGGGAATTTAATAGTTCAATTTTTTGTCCTGGGGAATTGTTACCTCCGTTGACTCCTCAAGCCACCCCAGCTTGCTTGACACCAAGCCTGCAGCGGCCCTGGGTGACTATGCAGTGACTGGGGACTCACCGTATCTTTATTGTAACCCTAACAATGTCACTACTGCATTCATGCATAGCCCATAAAGAATTCTTCTTCCAACAAGGACATTCTGTGCTACCTAAGCATGGCCAATTTTCATTCTTTTGTATCGCCTGAGTTCCCCAACCTCAGAATCCAGATCGTAGCGTTCCATGAAAAAGCACATTGGCTGTTGGGCTCGATATCTTACATTATTCTTCTAGGGATATAAAGACTGAGCAAAAAATGTGAAGCTTTTATGAGCACATTAATGTTTTGTCATTAATTCACTGCAATAATACTTCTTCCCATCTATGTTCACTTTTCATGAATATTTCAGCAAATAATTTCACAGGCTGAAATAGTCTTAGAAAAAAAATTATCCAAATCTTGGAGAACATTGCCAAAAAGACCCTGTACTACAACTGTGATTCTACCAGTTACATCTCCCAGTCATGGAGCATATGTGTACCCCACTGAATTTTTTTGTCTAGTTATGACAAATCAATATGAATGAGAATTCAAATATTGAATATTTAGACAGGAAAATTTACAGACCAAGAATTCTTTGTTACAAATAATTTGTGAGTGAATCTGAACAAGCTTAACACAGTTTTCTGGTGTTTAAAATGTTCAAAAACAGAGAGAAGTAAGTAAGGTGATTGCTTTCCAGCAATGCAGCTTTGCTTGTAGTGGGTATCAGTCAATCGTTTGTTCTATTTTATCTCCTGCTGTTAAATTTCAGTAATAGATATTAAGATATATATCTTCAGACAACTTTCAGATACTACTTTGAGTTTTACATAAAGCAAGATAGTTAAATCTCATAGGCTTATTGAGTGACAGAGTCCAATAAGATTAATTTCTTACATAATTCATTCCTCTGAAGTACATCTTTTTAAAGAATCGGTTGTCTCAGTAGAATATCACATATCTGGATTTTCAGCAAGTAAGCTAGAACTTTCTAGAGAGGTGCTTAAAAGTTAGGGACCTCTCTTTTGGTTTTAGTATTAAGAATGCAGCCGATACACCCATAGATGCTAACATGCTGTCAATCAAGCAAAAAAATACTCATTTTCTATATTTAAAGTTCATCTTTGCAATATCTTTATTCATTACAGGGAGACTTTGATGTCACAGATCTGAGAGAAATATCAGGGAGAGATATAGACATAGACAAGAAAGGATGCCTAGTCTTCATGATCCTTAATGAGAGAAAACCTGTATGTCAGCAAAGCAAATTTACCATCTCAGAGGATGAGTTCAGACTGCCATCTGTGGGATTTAGGGCTGATAAATCTGGCTGAAGGCCTGAGAAATTTAGCCTGTGTGGTGGATCTAAATGGATACCTTTCAGCAGTCAAAGCATTCACTGCAAATGTCTTATCCAGTGAACTTTTTACTGAGTTGTTCAGTTTGCAAACTCCTTGCAAACCTGGCCTGACTTCTGAGTACTTGTGGAATTGTTTGGATGGATAACTTTCAATCTGCAGCCTGTTCTCAAACTTGCCTTCAATATGTTTCTGATCTGTGACTGGTTACTTAATTTACATGGGATTTTTGTTCAGTTTTGGTTGGGGTTTTTTTGCCCTTCATTTCCTTTTAAAGAAGGAAGTAAAATATACTGAATAGTAAAGAGTGGTTAATAAACAAAAAAATCACGCTATAATAGGTTACCTGTCTGTGATCATCACCAGAAGACAAACGGACATCAGTCTCTATCCAGGCATTCATTAGAAGTTGGGGAAATGCTTCTCTAAAGTCTGTGTGTACAATATTGGGTTTGTGTCAAAGTCTTATGAATAACGTGTTATTCCGAGTAGTGAGTTCTTTTAGTCTTGTTCGGATATTTTAGCTTATTGCCATGTACTTCTCTAGAGAAACTCTTGTAGGGCAAGGGAAGGCATTCCTGGAACATTTCCTAGGGATGTTGGGATACTGCAAAAGTGGGGCAGTGGCTGCGCTGTTTATACATGTTTCCAGTGTCCCTAATTTCAGATACTGTTGGTCTTACCTTTACTCTTAGTATATGTGCCTAGCCAAGACTTTTGAGAGACAGGGCAGGCTTTGTTTCTAATGGCAACTGATTTATCACAGTTTAGGAAAGGCACTTAATTTCTTTGCGTCTGCTTTCATCTTTCCTGGAAGGCAGTAACAGTACTAAGAAATTATCCTAGGTCTCTGCATGCAAATAATTCTTTTTTATCACACTTGAGGCTGTTTTCTATGGTCTTGATAAAAATGGGATTTCCTGTCTGTCAACCATCAGCTTAAAATGTGATTGTAGTTAAAGATCTATAAGAGCTGGATATAGTTATTTTCTGCAATAGCTTAGATGATGACATGAACTGAACAGTAAATGAAAATACAGGTGATCACAGATTCCTGTCCACATAGATGTAAGCAGGCTGAGACTGAGTAAAAAGCAGATAGTGTGTTTTTGAAATTTTTCTGAAATAAATGTATCTGGTCAATGGTCACTAGATGTGTTTTCTTATACAGAGAGAAATCTCAACCTCATCTATGCAAGAGTAAGCTTTGCAGCTAGGCATTATGTTTGGTTTTCATCCACAGATTAAGAACACAAGTGCTCAGCACTGAGTCGCAGCAGTGCTCTTTGAGAACCATGAAATTTGTTGTTCGTAAGCCATGCGGCCCTTTCCAGCTGAGATCAGGATAGTGGTAGTATTTGAAAAGTTTCTGCAAAACTGGAACCTGTGAACTACCATTCTTTCCTCAGCACATTCATGTTATTATTTTACACATTCAGAAGCATGAAAGAAAAAGTAAGAAGAGAGATATTAAGTAAACTAAACTAAGGGAAGTATATCTTAGAGATGCACACAGATACACAATGTTGTCTCTAATTTCTTTCATGTTTCTATATTGATCTCTAAATTACTTCCTTTTTTCCTGTGGAGACAGTACCCTATCAGCAGGAAACAAATAATTGAATTTCTCTAATCATCCTCAGAATAATCTTTCTTCCTAACAATGATTTGTGTAGCAAGGGGCTTATCTGCACATGCGCAGAAGGTTACAAATCTGCAGTCAGCACCCAAAGAGACTATCATAGATATTTTGGAAAGAAAGAAGTTTTGCTAATCCTCTTCACTCTTGAATCCATGGCAGTGGTTATTCATGACCAGAGCAGTAATGAAATTGGCGTTACCTATTATTTTAAATACTGTGGATGTGGTCAGTGTGACTGGACTTGCAAATTGGATTAAGGCTGTAGACATAACATTTCTGTTGAAGTGCTTTCTCTGCCGTCTTCCCACCTGACCAAGGTAATGAATCACATAAAAATCAGAATGCTATTTTTTAAGGTGTACTTAAAGATCTGTGAACGTGTTTTCTCAAATGCTAAGTGAATAGTAATTTGTCTTTTAAACCCCCAATTAAGAGCATCAGTAGATAACCAATCTGTTTATATAATCATGAAGAATTAATACCTGTTAAGATATGACCAATTTACATCCTGTTGTCATCTGTTCAATTCAGCAGGATTTTACTAGCTTTTCGTATTTCTATATGTAACTGCAGAGAAGTAGAGAGCCTGCAGAGAAGTAGAGAGCCCAAAGTCAGTCTCTCGTTGTTAGAAGACCCAAGGAAAGGGAACATCCATAAATGCCTCTGAGATGACGTGCCGCATACACAAAGCAAGCAGCTGTGTATTGCTGAGCTGGATGATGCGGTTAGGAGTGCAGGTCTCCGCTATGACTATGAAAATTGTAGGATTTGTGCCTCCTGAGAGAAATAAACAACCTCTAGATAGAGAAGGGAGACAGACCAGCTGCTAGCTTTAAGCTCTATGTAATTTATTTAACTTCACAATGCCATGGGCTTGTTAGAATGGCCAGTGTCACAAGCACCGAGTGTGCCAGTGGGCTAATGGTTAATCCCATTAGCATTAGCTGCTTAGTTTCTAAAACTGGAACCAAAATACTGGATGACAGTCTTATTCAGCTGCATTATTTTAGCTAGACCTCTCCTTCAGATTTGAAGACCAACACAGCATGAAAAATGAGTTCTCAAAATAAATTAGGTTGGCAGGGAAAGAGTTTCTCTTCGCCCTTTCAAACTGTCTGCACAGAAGAGCGAGTGTTTATTGTGCAGAAAGAGAGCGCGATTACAGTACTTATATAAATGGCTTTCTAAATTGACGTTTTGAACAAATGTTTTGAGATGATCCTGTCTGGATATGCCTATTGTACTGATTTCAAATCATAAAAAAAATGCTAACCCCCTTTTGATGCAACTGTACTTGTACAGGTTTCAGGAAGAAAATTTTATTTCCTGCAATTTTACTTATGCTGTTATCCTGTCAAGAGTCTATCAGAGTATTACATTCATGAAGTGGAAGCAAACTGAGTAGCTAACAGAGCCACCTTTTCACAATCTCATCTCAGAAATGGCAGTAATTCTTTTTATACATCAGTCATGTCGTTCTAGGGAGAAGATACCCTGAGTTCTGTAGCATGGACATCAATACCTTCACCTTTACATTTTTTCCACATGTTCAGGAAGAGTACACGCCTATGAAATTTAGTTTGGGAGGGTTTTTTTGGTTAAATGCAACTGCAGCTGTGATTCACTCGGTAGCAATTAGACTTTGCATTTGTGCAGGAGACAGAGCTACTGAGGGAGGAAATACGCAACAAAAAATCAATCCGAGAGACCTTTTCTTCCCTAGAAGGGTTGGTTTGGTTTGTGTTAAAGTGTGCTGGTGTTGGAGGGAAGACTCCAAGCTATGCACGTACTGATAGTCCATTTACATTTCTGATGGCTCATTAAAATCAAAGGAATGTTGGCTGACAGGCAAAAGCAGCCTGCAGTTTGTCTCCTAAAGCTGCAGCAAACCAGAAGCAGCACATGCTTCTGGAGTTACAGGAGACAGGAGGATGTGCAGCTCAGAGCAGGATCTGGTCCTGTGTTTTCTAGTTTACTAGTAAAAACCAATATGTGATTTCTGTGTATTGCTGTTAGAGGGCAGCAGATACCCTAAATAAGGTCTCCGGACGCTATGACCTAGTCCTGCCAGGGCTTTGTGGCATCTGCAATGGCAGGGAAATGTTGCCCAGCGCTCATTTTAACCTCTGGGTGTAGTCATCTATGAATTTTCTAAGTTTTAATTTTTCAGGTTAATATTTTCCATGCTCAGGCTTTCTTGAGAATTTCCAGAGTTTTATAACTATCTTCAGGATGGCAATTAATGTAAAATCTATCATTTTGCTAATGCCAAGAATTTTCCTACCAAGCATTTCTTCAAATCACCGAATGTTTCTAACACTCGGGAGTGGAATTTTTAGAAAAGTGTAACGCTGGACTCTAGAGCTTTTTTTAATTTTTATAAACATACCAAATTCTATTATGAAATTTGGATACAACCACTTAAACCTGTTGAATATTTTCTTTTTAAGCTTGCAGATATTTTATCAATACTGTGCTTTTACTCTCTTTATCAGATACCTGCATGTCCTTCTCCTCCTTGGGCTCTCATCACACATCTGTGATCTCGGGGGTGGCGGAAAAGCAAGCAAACAAACAAAAAACTGGCCTAGGATTCTGGAAGTTTAAGTTTAAACTCTTTCAATGATGGTAATTTAACAGTTAGTTAAAGTGTTTGGCAAACCTACATATCCTGACCTAGGAGACCATCCTGTGGCAGCTAAGTCTTGCAGATTCAGTTCCCCAGTGTAGGAACTATATCTTTAATTTAATTTTTGTCTATTTAACTACACCGCTTTCCAAAGGAAATTGTCTGTATGCCTAGCTCTGGTACCTATAAATACTAGCCTAAAAAGGGCGTTTAATTGGCTTCTCTAGATTTTTTGTTTAAACAGTAGAAATTTCCAACCTGAGCCTTTAAAATATTTTCTTTCTGGAAAAATAGGAGCTCTCTCTAAAGGTGGCATGCAAAAAAAAGTAACAGCTTATTCTTTTAGTGACTGCTTGAACTCAACATCCCAAGAAATCTAATAAATGAATCCAGGAGTTGCTGTTGTCATTCCACATCAGCATCATAGAGTTAAATGTGTGAAAGCTTAGTTTTCTTTCAAAAATTATGCAGGCAACAGCATCAAGATCAAGCTGGTTTTGTTTGTTATTACTTCACGTAAATAATCAAACACCAGCTATCTGGAAATGCCACAATTAAGATCATAGGCGGGACTTGCAAGCACACTTCTCCCCATATCTCGTGACTCATCCTCTGCCAACCAACTTTCACGTGTGAGATAAGAAGGATCCTACAGAACCCAACTCCTCCCGAAACTCATTCCTGCCATATTCTCTGTCCTGTACATCTGAGAGATCAAGGGTCTCCTGGAGAAAGCAGAATATCACAATGCACATGCTGAAAGGAAAAGAACTGAAACTGTGCACAATAGCCTTAATTCTGGCATTTCTGATTCCAGGTGCTTGACTTTTAGAGTGCTTGAGTTACGTCTTCCATTAAAAAAACAACATCACTTTACCTTCTGACCCAGGGATGACCCAAGACCTCACAAGTCCCAGTTCCATTCAAATAAACATCAGAAATTCTCACCGATTTGAAGAGAAGCAGGACCAAGCCCATATTAAAATAACAGAGTGCCTGAGCCACTTTGGAAGCTGCTTCTTAAAGCTGGTAGGGGAAGTCACAGCCCCTGTGGATTCTCCTCTGGCCACAGTATCGCTTGGATGGCAGGGGCAGCAGAATCTCCTCTGTGTCTCACATAATGGAAGGTGTTATTAATACTGTACCAAAAATAGTGCATGTAAAATACATAGGTGTTTTATTCCTTTCTGGCTTCTTGTCCCCTAGAAAGTACCACTAAACAGCTTACAGTTAGAGTTTTGATAACTCCAAGTTGTATTAAAAATTCAAGGGATTTGTTATTGCACAATCTCTTCCGAGTGGTAAACACTCAAAATAGCAGAAAAGTCAAACTGTAACTTGCTATTTTAATAAATTAATACATTTTTTTCTTCCAGACAATGAAAACAAAAGCCCTTTTAGCAGTGCAGAGATTTGTAAGTTTATGTCCTATTAAAATTTCTAAAGGCATGTGCATAATCAAATCTAATTAAGTTCACTGCTGAAATAAAATCGTTTTCTTCAGCATGGTTTCTTCAGAAAGTCCAGTTTCAGCTAGAAAAGAGCATTTCCCATTGGAAGCGCTTTACTTACCATCCATTACTCATTGCTGGATTTATTTAAATAAATACATTAATAGATCTTGTGGGATATGGGACATCTTGTTAATGAAGAAGTTATATGAAAGGAATACTGTCATACTACTTCTCATTGCTTATGTTGAGAAGAAACAAAATTCAGCAATGAGCAGATACAAAACTTTGCTTTATGTAGGCCATGTTTTAGTTCTGTGAAAGCAGATGGAAATCCTTTGAAAATCTGTGCCTCAATCAGAAGTGAACAGTAGCATTAGGGAAGCAAAATATATGGGTATGGCAAAGGAGTGAACCATTTTAGTACACAGTGGGTATTTGATAGATCTCATATGGGCACTTGTAAGTCACAGAATCATAGAAAGGTTTGGGTTGGAAGGGACCTTACAGATCATCTAGTTCCAACCCTCCTGCCATGAGCAGGGACATCTTCCACTAGACCAGGTTGCTCAGAGCTCCATCCAACCTGGCCTTGAACACTTCCAGGGAGGGGGCATCCACAGCTTCTCTGGGCAACCTGTTCCAGTGTTTCAC
>Ga0065711_1047167_pt1 | contig 12487 bp, 8 predicted proteins | sample Hoacrofraction12_FD_59098 | JGI IMG/M metagenome (GOLD analysis project Ga0065711, IMG submission 59098) | Hoatzin crop microbial communities from Cojedes, Venezuela - Epithelial fraction 12 v2 (version 2) | ecosystem: Host-associated > Birds > Digestive system > Esophagus > Crop | place... | reverse complement strand
GCTGAGGGAGCTGGGCTTGTTCAGCCTGGAGAAGAGAAGGCTGAGAGGGGACCTTAGAAATGCCTCGAAATATCTGCAGGGTGGGGGTCAGGAGGACGGGGCCAGACTCTTTCCAGTGGTGCCCAGTGAGAGGACAAGGGGCAATGGGCACAAACTGGAGCATGGGAAGTTCCAGCTGAACATGAGGAAGAACTTCTTCCCTCTGAGGGTGACGGAGCCCTTGTGGAGTCTCCTTCTCTGGAGATATTCAAGACCCGCCTGGACAAGGTCCTCTGCAGCCTGCTATAGATGACCCTGCTTGGGCACGGGGGTTGGACTGGGTGACCCACAGAGGTCCCTGCCAACCCCTACCATTCTGTGATTCTGTGGAAGAGACCTGGCCTCTCCTCCAGGTACCGCTGCTCTCAGGCAGGAGGACGCAATGGGGACGGCTGCCGGAACCCCTGCCGAGCCACGGGCCGGGTCAGCCAGAGCCCACAGTGCCGGCGAGCACACGGACAGACAAGGCACGGCTTCCTCGCGCACGGAACCGTCCTGCACCTCCTCATCCTCAGAGAGCCTGGCAAACGAGCTGAAGGTTTTGTGCTGGGGGTCCACGCAGTAGCTAAAGGCCACCAGCTCCTCTGACAGGAGGAGGCACCAAGGCACCATGAGGGCCAAAGGCGCACAGGAGAGCTGACCCCACGCCACAGAGCGCTGAGTCAGCACTGAACCTCCCAGCCACCCACCGCCGCTCCGGCACGACCCGGCCCTCGCAGGCGTTCTTCTGCTCCCCGGGACCCGGCCCCAGCCGCCACGCGACCCTCGGCACTCGGGTTCTGAGCGTGTGCTTTGCCCTGAAGGCAGCACATGGGGTCAGGCAACACCAAAACATCCGTCTTGCTTTGGTGATTAAGCATCAACAATTTGACCGTTGCTCATGCAAATAACACTTACAAATAGGAAGATATATGTAATGCATGTTATATATAGAGAGAGATATCAAAATATAGACATCTTAGATGTATACTGTGCACGTACACATGCATATATATAAATATTTTGAAGAAATATCTACTGAAGCTCTTAAAAAATTAGGCTGGATACACAATTCTTGGCATGAATGCTGCACTGCACCGCTCACTCAGCTCACGGGATCAAAGTTTTGTGACCCATTACAACCGCCATCGTTCCCCGCTTCTGCTGCCCCTTTTGAGCTCCGCGTGTACGAGCTTTTTCTCTCAAGTGCTTTCCCTCACAGTAAGGTTAAATGGCAAGCAATTATCTCCACCTCAGCATCTGCCATGGCCCTGTCCACTGACGAAGGGACTAGGCGCCCAGGAGGTTTTGGCAGACCTGATAAAAGGTTTACCTCCGCTACCAACCTGGCTCCTTAGTATTTATCTGAGTCACAGCTGCAGGACTGGACCTTCACCGTATGCCTAACTTACCTTTATTCCAGTTTCTTAATTAAAAAAAGGTTTCTCAGCCTTCAAATCTTATGAAACACGAAACCAGAAATAGCTGCTCCTAACATGGAATTCTCAGAGCTTTCCTCTAATTGCTGTATTCCAGCAGCCTGAGCCGCCAAAGTGAGTCATACAGCGATGAGCGAGAGAGAAGCGTGGGACACATGCAAAAGCTCCGCCTGGTTTGGTTCGAGCTTTTCTTCAACGCAAGCTTTGCACCCACCACAACTATTTCAAACTGGATACAAAACGATTTCAGCCCAAATCCAGTCGCGTTCACCCGCATCACGCAGAGCACGTGCCTGACGGGGCGAAGTCCGACTGGAAAGCTTCTTCAATCGCAAGACGCGCACCTCCCGCCTCTCACTGACGATAACGCAACCACGAAAGCCTGAATTCAGATAAGCTAATTGAGAACTGTTACGGCCCCAAGGGCAATCAGAAAATCTGCTGCTCCGAACTGCAACTGCGGAAGCTTCCCTGACAGGGAAGAACGGCTTTATCAGACTATAGGATTTTATTTGAAAGGTATTGTCTGGCACGGATATTCTCCGCTTCTTTCCTTCCCGGTGACATCAGCAGCAGGCGGATGAAGATGGCCACAATACAAACAACAAAGTCAGTGTCAAGCTATATTTTATCTCTATAACTACCACGGTGAAAAAAAATACACAGTTCAGAAAGTGATTTTTCATTCACCATGGATTGTGCATGAAAGGAAGCTGCCAATAACAGCTATAATTCCAACAACGCTAATTCATCTAAAATATCATTAACCTTACTGTCTTCCTGGGCTAAATTCAGATCGTTCTCGATAGGTTTAAAAAAAGGCAGCCGAAAACCAGATCTGCACCTGCTGTTCAGCTTGGCCCCCACTGAAATGGGGCAGTTCACAGCGCATGTCCTAAGGCAGATGAGGAATATTTTTGGACAGCTTAGTAGAGAAAGATTCAAGGAGAATGACGACTGCCATGAACAAAAGCGTAGTTCCAGCCCACCTCAGCTCCGTTTCACACAGTCACAGCCCTTTTCTCCTGACAGCCACAGCACCCAGAAAACTGCCGAAGCAGCCCAAATCCTAAGCGTTAGCCAGACGCTCTACCTGTCCAACATCAGGCAAAAGGAATTCTGCAGGCCCAGGCATAGTTCACACTTTTATTTGCAGCACCTGGTACTGCCAGCTACGGCACAGACGAGGCACATGCACAAACCCCTCGTCTACCGCAACACGCTGGCTCACGTCGCACCAGCACCTACGTACGGGTCACGGCTTCCTACCCGCACCGTGGGAGCACGGGCGTTCACTCCGGACCCACGGACCAAATCTCCAGTCTTTTGGTCTGATTTGGTAAAGTATTTCATTAATCTCAATCCACTGATTTTATGAGGCATGTTGTATTCAGCTGGGTCTACTGCGTGTAGCATCTTGTAGGGTCAAACTCCAAATGCCGCTTACGGGCTTGTCCTTTGAACACGACTGCCAAAAATGAGGGTGGGGGCTCACTGCTGGGGACGTGTGGAAGCGCTCTGTGTCTCACCACGGAACTGGTCCCTGGAGGGAGAGCTCCCTCCTCCACGCTGCTCATCTCCGTGTGACGGCAACGCACGCCGCAGTGGGTACCACGACTGTCACTGAGGAGAAAGGGACCCAGTAGGAACCTATCCAAATGGATGAGTCAGAGGAAGGAAGTTCATTTCGATGTGGGAGACACCGTCCTCATTAAATGAAAGAACTTCATCTGAAAAGCACAACCAATCACTGGAAAATAAGGTGACACTATCCGGTGATCAGCCCAGCGCGCCGCGTGCGCACCGTTCAGAGCAGCGGTACGCGTCTTCACAGAGGTAACCACGGCTCCGCCACAAACAACCCTGAGCAGACATCAGGCTGAAAAAAAGCGGGACTGCCCTTCAATCTGAGCAAATCAATACATAAGGAAGGTCTTCAAAGGTTTTAAAAACTGACCCCCAAAATGGTGAAATACTATGTTGGACGTTGTAGCAACCTTTTTGCAGAGTGCCCAGAGCCTTCCGAGCTTCCACTGCCTCTCGGAATTTATTGCCACACAGCGGTTTGTGCAGCGAAGATTCGCCCTTTTGTGATTCCTATAACCAACTTCTAATACGCCCCACGAATATCTGATAAATCCAAAGACACTGCAAGAAGCAGAGCACGGTAAGCCAAACCGGAGCTTGGCTGTGCAGCTCTGCGACTATTTCTGCTCTAGGGCCCTCACTATCATCACTGCACCATCGTATTGCTGGACAAGCCTAAACGAAGCCTTCTAGGCTTTAATTTTGGAAGCCTCAGAACAGCGCTGGCTTATGAAAACTCCAATGAAACAGTTTGTTGAGCTACAACCCGCTGGAGAGCGAAGGGGCTTCGCACGGCGAGCAAAGGCCCGGAGTCGGGGCCCAACGCTGCTCGCGGGTGCCCGTTCCCAGCCCGCGGTCAGCGGTACAGCCCCAGCCGCACCAGCCAGACTCCGCACTTGGGCTGCCCTGGGTCTCTTCTTCACGAACACCACCCCTGGGGCAAGGGGGATGGTGAACACGCTCGTGCTACAGCTCAGAAGGTGGCTAGGGACCACGTGTTCTGGAATTTTTTCCAAGTATCAGTTTATCTAGCATTCCAGAAATAAAATACGTAGAGGAAGAGGCATCCTACAAAAATATCAATGTCAAAGACTTTTTCTGCTAAAAAGACTATGTGTAGTGTGAAATAATACCAAGAATCGCCTGCTTCCACACGTGGAGACAGGCTTGCATCCGCCTTGAATTTTACAAGGAATTGCAGCTTTCATCCAGCAACAAACTCCCGACACACAGCAGAACGAGCCAGAATTTCGCAGCGGTGATCATGGAAGATCTGACGCAACGACACCTAAGGGGCATCATCAGTGCTCTCCGTGATCAGATTGCTCACACGATACTTTCACATTTTGGTGTATACACCTATGAAATCGCCATGACTTTTTCGTTTATTCTACTTCATTCTCTTAAGCAATCTTCATACAGATTAGGTCTCCAGCCATCTTCCTTTCAGCACCAAGTATTGGCTGTTGCTATGGAAACGCACGTATTCCCCCAAATACTTCTATTTCTTCTACTTTCACTGCTCTAATCGCTTAAATTGCAAGTGATTCACACAGAGAAATATCTTTGTTCTTTTTCTTGGACAACGTGATACATTTCATCTTCTCATCGCTTACGCCAGTGTAAGTCCACAGCACTAGGAGTGTTGCTCCAAATTTAAATGTTATAAGCTGGGTGTTAGGCACACATTTCAAAATTATTCTATAATTCAGTACGTCTTTGTCTTATTTTTTATTTAAAAAACCCCACATTCCACAAGCAGAAGGGAAAACACATTTTACTTGCTGTTGAAAATCACGAGACTTCTACTCACTTTCCAATTGCATTTGGCAGAATTGTAAGCTGATTGTCATCTACTTTTAGAGTTGTAAGCCTTTTCAACAGTCCTACAAAACAGGCAAGGAAGAAGTAACAGAAAAATATTGCACATCAATCTTTTTCACTTTCTGTAATCTCCCACATCCTTAAACAAACACCGAGTTCTAACACCGAATAACTTTGATCTAGATTTTAGAAAACACTTGTATATAGGCCAGTACACCGACACATTCTTGTCCCATTGAAAATATATTTCATCTAAATGAAGTGTTGATTAAATGTTAATATTTCCTATGTTGTTCAGCTTCAGTGCATTTCTGGAGTCTTAAAAAAAACTTTTAAAAAGAAAAAAGAAGAATAGTATCCTCTCTGTGGAGGAAGAGTAGTATTTCTACTTCTCTACTAATGTTTCAATCGAATTCAAGTCCCGTTGCCTTGATTAAAAGGTGCTCAGGTGATCACCGGGCTCTACACGGATTCTCTGCAGTAAAGGCTACATTTCCAAAGCTTCACAACGTGTGGGTAGAGACAGAAAAACAGGATCCGACTGAAACCAGAATCAATCCTGAACGCATCTGTACATGCGGCTAATACTTATCATTGAAAGAATTCTTACATATCTAAGTGTAAGCAGAAGCGTAACTGGGTGACATTCACCAAGCAGGGAACGAAGCTTCTGCTTCACCAGTGAGCAACAGCAGAAAACAATAAAAAAGCAGAGACAGAAAAAATGGGGAAAATATTGGATTACAGTGCTAGAAACAGAATCTGGAACACACTTCCACCTTCTGGAAGTTGTTCACGTTTCAAAATCTCTTTTTTTTCCCTGAAGAAGTTCTGGATATACTGAAACAGCATTTTTTTAAATGATTACTTGTAATTAATGTTGGAAATAATGTACATTAAATCTAGAGAAAAAGGCTAAACTTAACATGCTATCATATGCAAGCTGAAGCAAACGGAAAGTATAATTACAGGGACACTAGAAACACTACTCATTTCAATTGCAGAACATTTTTGTTGAAAACTTCTTCAAAATCAACATGTTCCAAGAAAGATCTAGGTTTCACCAAATTTTCTTTCAAGAGGAAAAAGTTCCACCAGAATTCATTTTAGCAAGGTCTCTTCTGAAAATGTAGTATTAAAACAACTTCTTTTTAAAGGAGTCTAAATCTCTTGCCTCAGTAAGGGGCATTTGGAAATGAGAACTGAATACGTCTAATTGCAAGCATGTACAATTCCAAATGTAAACAGTTCTTCCTTTTGTACAGGAGCTAAACGCCCTCTAAAAGTCAATCTGCATATGCATATCAGAAAAGCACATAAAGCAAAAATTCTAGAATTTATGGTGAGATGGGGAAGACCAAAATGGAAACCAGCCGTGAAAGACGTCTAATACCATTTCTGTAGCACAGCATTATTAGCTAGCAATCCATTCTGGAGTCTTGACTCAGTTGATTCAAAACTGGGGAGTTTAACAGTCCCGTGTTTAAAGGGACACGCTTAGGAAAGTGAAAAAGATGACGATGAGGATGATACAGCGGGCTCATCAGCTGGAAGCAACAGAAGAGAGGAAAGACCTCAAGTGCTTCCACAGCAAACGTAACGGATGAAGGCTGAAATGAAGTACGCAGATGTATGGAGTGATAGAACTACAAGCACTCAGCGTCCAGAATTTCTGTACGTTCTAAATGACTCAGAAATTCTATGCATGCAATTCAGTCAAAAAAGAACATGACCAGTTTGGCCTATTTCTTTGTTTAATGCTCTCAGATGGAATTGCACTACGGTAGCTCAGGGTAGCAATTTCCCTCAAGAGTTTCCCGCTGTTAACATCATCACCAGTATACTTACTTTCAAATTTAGATCAGATCAGCTACATCTTTCTTTGGTTATTTTCTTTCAAAGAGCAAATCAGAACAACCAATACCTTCCAGCCATGGACTTTTTTCCTGACTTTACACCATGGTCTTCATGGACTGTCCAGACACAGACGTTTCAAACTCCTCTGGAATTCAACGGCAGTTCTTGTTCCAGCTATTACAAATTCTCATCAACACCAAAAAAAGATGTAAATTAAATCCTCGATTGTAAAAGATTACAAGAAATCCTGAGCTCTTCTCACCTATGGAGTCTGGCAGTTGCTGCAACATATTGGACGACAACAGGAGATCTTCAAGTCCTTCGCATCCCGATATGTCCAAGTCAACAGTTTCTATCCTGTTTTTTGACACATCCAGGTACACCAGCTGTTTTAACTTCCCTATAGACTTAAAAGGACGTTACAAAGCGTTACTTGAACAGACACACACTGCATGCCAGTTTCTAAGCTTAATAAAGACAAAGAAGAGTAACGCAGGCTCGTAGTCAGTAGTCCCAGCACCCTTTTTACAAGATTCACCCTGCTGAAGCAGCAGCGGTGGTGGTTTAGCAGCCCCCACCTCCAGCTAAGCGCTGTACCAAACCAGCTGACCCATACCAAACGAATTACTGTCTTCCAGATTCACTAACTCTGCTGAAAGCTCGAGTTCTCCATCCTACAGCTGTGTTACCTCTTCATTTGGGGCCAGACCCAAGGGACGCCCACTGACAGCTCCCGACTCCCGACGGCAGCCCTCTGGGTCCCTGCGGCTAGGCGTGCAGGTAAAGCTTTTCCCCGTCAAGCTGATTCTCTGAATTTTGTAAAATCTAAAACTAGACTTTAAATATCCACAGTTCAGTTACGAGCAGTTAACCCCAACAGTACACTTTTGTGAATAGTGTTTATTATTTTATTGTTACTTTCAAAGTAATAAGATTCTAGCTTGCTTTTCGCCTCTCACCTGGCTGAGATCTGCTCTCTGCCTCTACGGCGGCAGTTCCACGCTGTCTTTGATCAAATCCGGGTTGCTGCATAAAGCGACAATCCCCCTTTCACCCCAGCCCTTGCCATTCCACCTTTATTCATCGCTGAACGCAATCTCTGTTTCTAGCCCAGACCACTTTTTTTAAAACTGAATTATTAACACTGGAAGCCTGGCAAATCTCTATATTTTAAAATCAATTACCAGCTGGTGTTTCCTTTCTATTTTTAAAAGTCACAATCCGATATTAACTGTTTTAAACCTCTTGTTTTGGAGAAGGCTTTCATAAAATATCATCTAGGGTCTACTAGAATCAGGTTCAGGAAACATGAATTATTCACTAACAATAATTCTGCGCCTCAGGATTCAGTTCCACGATCTGCTGAACATCTGCAGCTCTACACACCCTCTCCAGGGATCACGACAGCTCAGCAGGACTGCGTGTGCAACACGTTTTAGCACTGGCTGTATTAACCAATTTCATTCTGAACAGACAAGAAATAGAATAATGGTTCGAATGTCTGTGCCCCACTCCCTTGTATATCCGATATTTCTTCTACTCGGTTCCACTGCAGCAACCATACTGCAATATTTCTGGTCTCCATCTCCAGCTGGTTTCAGTATCAGAAAGAGTTTTCAGTATCAGCTTTTTTTCCACTAACAAAGCACTCCAGAAGTGGGTATTTGGACAGTGACTGAGCATGATCGTTTTCTGTGCAAACATCCTGCTTAACACAACAGAAAAGATGAACGTAATCTATTTAAGACAAAAACCAGCCCTTGCTCAACACCAAAAAACTGAATTTTGATTTACAAATGTTGAAAACTGAAAGTGGAAGTTCTTCTTCTTCCAGCCCCCAGAGGTGCTGGTGCTGGATCTGCCTTTCCCCGCAGCAGCGCAGAGCGTTCTCGTGGGAATCCCGACGTGGGCTCCCACCGGCGTGAGGCGATGGGGATCCCCTTCTCCAGGAACAGTCAGTGCAGGCATTTTAGAGTGACCGTCTCTAATAATTTATGGCAATAAAAATTGAAAATCAAAGTTCTGCTGTGGGGGAGCAACAACTCAGAAGCAGCCCTAAGACGTGACCGTGACCCTCACGTTTGGATGGTAAAACACTTTCTGTTCCCTTTCTAAGTGGAGTGCTTTCCAGAGGAACGTCTCTCCATTCCGCTGCCTCTCGCCGCTTTTAATGCAGCTGAATCCGTACACACCAGCTGCTCTCTTCGAAGTTTATTTAGATTATTTTGTATTTCCTCTTCCTTTTTAAACAGGCGGGGTTGTATCAAAGGGCTAGTTGATGCACGCTGGCTCAGAGGACTAGAGGCAAGCACTTCCCCGCACAGTGAAAGCTACACAACACTGCAATAAAACCGGCACATCCCATCTGCACTCTGTCACCTAATAACACCACATTTAAAAGCTTTTCCTATGGATGGCTGCGTCGAGACTTTTATTTCTCGATAACAAATAATGACTATATGAACTAGCAATATGTACCATTCAAGAACAGGCACATGCATTTATTTACGGTAAATAGTTTGCTACATCACACAATAATTTAATTACGTAAAATAAATGTCCATACCCCAGGTAGTATTTGCAAAGAATTATTGTCCATCCACAATTCCTTTAGATTTTGTATTTGCTCCAGAACCTCAGGCTGAGGAAAAGAATACAGTATTATGCACAGTTCAGTAAATCAGTACATTTTTTAGTTAAATATAAATCAGTTTTTCTTAAAAAAAAAGACTCCCTCTTCACCTTCCTTTTTTTTCTTTTTCATAGCCCAGGTCAGGCTTTCAGATGGTTAACGACAGGAACAGCACGCTCACTCCGTTCAATGGAACCACTTTGCTCTTTTTCAAAACTTGTAACGTTTCAGAACCCTTTGGAAAAGAAATGGCTGCGGAGAGGAACTCCGCAGGAGTTCTTGTTCTACCCAGTCCACGGGCAGCACCCAGCGCACGGGCAAGGCAGGAGACGTGAAAACGGAGGAGCTCCGGGAACGCGGCGTTGAAGGAAAGGCCCAAGCTCACCTCGCAGCGCACGCTACACCTTTTGCATGATTTACTGTCTTAAAAGTAGCTGAACAGAGGCCTGTTGCTGAACACACCGCATTTCTGTACGATTTAACGACTGCACTTGTCATATTCAGCAGTGCAAATGGTGAGATGCAGCGCTCAAGCCTTATAATGACAACATTAAGCTTTAATCTAAGATGTTCTGTTCTCTTCAGCACTACAGGATATTCGTGCAACTGAAAACGGCAATTCCCCAAATCATTTCTCAGTCATTACGGCTGTGAAAATCCAGAATTATCAGGTCAAAAATATTTCCATGGTTCAGCCGAAGCAATATTTTTCTTTTTCATGAAACACTCTTTTCGCAGGCAAAACGAGACTTTCAATTTGCCTTAGCTGCAGTTCTATAGATTTTTTTCAAAGGCTGCCAGACACTGATATTAAATATTTCATTTCTGTCTGACCAAACCAGATTCTAGCATTTTACAAGTCTGTGGTGCTATTCCACTGGAATTACTTCAACACAGTTAGAAACAAATGTATCTGCCCAGCATCACAGGACCGTAAGAGAGAGCTCTAATTATCTCTTGTGGTCTAAGTTCCTTGGAATGCTGTAATTCCCGTCAGAAATGCGATTTTCCAGTTGCCCAAGTCGCATGGCGCATTATGGGAGAAGCTCCCGACGCACCATCGGACAAGAAAGGACCTGCTGGTCTGGAGAGCCCAGTCCCTCCGTTTTCCATCTCGCCACACAATACGTTTCTGGGAAAAAATGATTACTCAATATTTTGAAGATAATTTCTTTTGCCTTGGCTAATTCTATTGAAATTTTGTTGTCCTTTAATGGTTAAAACCGCTTCTAATTTCCAGGCTAAATTAATTAATGGTCTTTTTATACTATTTGTTCCTGTGATGACTAATGGTTCTTTATCCCTCCAGAGTGCTCAGTGACTAAGGGTATTAGAGATAATCATAATTTCCCCTCTCAACTTTAATTGTCTTTTAAATGCCTCTCATTAGACAGACGCCCTTCTCAAAGGCAACAGCCACAGTCTGATGTGAAATTTCTCGAGTATGGATTATGGCACACCGTAATTCAGATGAGATCTCGCTAACGTTTGGACAAGTGGTATTACAAACTTCTTACGTGTCTCTGTTAGAAATGCTTCTGCATTCATTTCTGGAGAATATTTTCATTTTCCACGTAGATTGCCACCATTAGAACAGAACAGAAGGGAGTGTTTCAGCTGGAAGGGACCTGCAACCGTCACCCAGTCCAACCGCCTGACCACCTCAGGGCTGACCAAGACTTCGCAGATCTTATGCAGGGCATTGCCCAACCGCCTCAAACACCGACAGGCTCGGGGCACCCATGCCTCTCCAGGCAGCCTGCTCCAGTGTCCGACTGCCCCCTCGGTAAAGAAATATTTCCTAGGATCTTCTGAAGACTGACATTAACCTTTGGTAGATGTATATTACGTTTTATCCTCTTTCATCTGCCTTTTCTCTTTAACTATTTTCTTTCAAAATATCTTCTACAGCCTTGCTGCTGACACCGGACTGCTGAAACTCCGAGAAGAACTGGGCCAGCCCTCCCTTCCTTTCAGGCAGAGGAGCTACAATTCCTGTTTATCGTTTGTCCAGCGCCATTTTTTGACACTTCAAAGATGGAGAGAGTTCAAATCCTCGAGCCATACCTTGTGATTCATTGCTCCAGGTTTCCCGGAGCCCCGTGACACAGATTACCTGTTCCCTTCCTTCATTACGTCCGGGCACTTGAACACGGCTGCTATTTCGGAAGGGACGGTTGCTATTTCAGGAACACGTACCTATCTCGTCATTCCCATAATCCTGTTCCCAGAAAACGAACGAACAGAATGACTTCATTTCTGCAGCTGCCTTTACTCTCAGCCCCTGCCTCTCGCTCCAGGCTGTCTGTACGAAGGGCACGGACCCCCAGCACACAGGGACGGACTTCACCGTCCGGGGACGGACTGGCAAAGAAATTAAGCTCTCCCACACCCCCGCAGCTCTAGGTGGTATTTTCCTCCAGGAAGAAGGGACCCAACTTTGATTTTCAGAATCCATGAGAACTGGACCTTTTGATCCTTTTTTCCAGGTGAACTTGATTTAAAGTGGTACCACCATTCCTATGACCTTTCTGCAGATGCACGCCGTTCCCTCGCCTCCCGGCCCATTTTGCCTCCTAGCTCCTGCACATCTGGACCAGCTTCCTGAAAACCGAGGCGGCTCGGGGAGTCTGGTCCTAAGGGCAGCCTGGGGCCACCAGACTGCTGGCTGATGGCTCTGAGGGGACAGTAGGCTACAACGCCGAAACACAGAACGGTGCCGACGTCACTTGAAACCAAGACTAGAAAACCAGGCCACCCCCAACAAAGACGCTGAATTCAGGAACCATCTAGGTATTTCTTCCGATCAAAATTCCAAATACCACTTCTGAAATTTTTACTCTATTTATCTATGCAAAAGATTTCTAGTTTTGCTTAAAAATCTGAGTTAAACCCATCTATTTTCTCCTACACGGCAGCCTCAATTAGCAAGCATTAACAGGGTTATAACCAGAGCAGTCGAAGACAGCGCACTGTCTGTAACCAGATGCAAACTCTGCTACAGCCTTCTACTACTACGGGGCTACGAGGATGAGGAGGGGACTGGAGCATCTCTCCTACGAGGAGAGGCTGAGGGAGCTGGGCTTGTTCAGCCTGGAGAAGAGAAGGCTGCGAGGGGACCTTAGAAATG
>Ga0065711_1047165_pt1 | contig 12487 bp, 6 predicted proteins | sample Hoacrofraction12_FD_59098 | JGI IMG/M metagenome (GOLD analysis project Ga0065711, IMG submission 59098) | Hoatzin crop microbial communities from Cojedes, Venezuela - Epithelial fraction 12 v2 (version 2) | ecosystem: Host-associated > Birds > Digestive system > Esophagus > Crop | place... | reverse complement strand
GCTGTCGCTGGAGCAGGCAGGGGCAGGCAGGGGCTGTCACAGGGGCAGGCAGGGGCTGTCGCAGGGGCAGGCAGGAGCAGGCAGGGGCTGTCACCGGAGCAGGCAGGAGCAGGCAGGGGCTGTCGCAGGGGCAGGCAGGGGCTGTCGCAGGGGCTGTCACTGGAACAGGCAGGGGCTGTCGCTAGAGCAGGCAGGAGCAGGCAGGGGCTGGCGCAGGGGCAGGCAGGGGCTGGCGCAGGAGCAGGCAGGGGCTGGCGCAGGAGCAGGCAGGGGCTGGCGCGGGGGCTGGCGCAGGGGCAGGCAGGGGCTGGCGCAGGGGCAGGCAGGAGCTGTTGCTGGAGCAGGCAGGGGCTGGCGCAGGGGCTGGCGCAGGGGCAGGCAGGGGCTGGCGCAGGGGTAGGCAGGGGCTGTCGCTGGAGCAGGCAGGAGCAGGCAGGGGCTGTCGCTGGAGCAGGCAGGAGCAGGCAGGGGCTGTTGCTGGAGCAGGCAGGAGCAGGCAGGGGCTGTCACAGGGGCTGTCACTGGAGCAGGCAGGAGCTGTCGCCGGAGCAGGCAGGAGCAGGCAGGGGCTGTCGCAGGGGCAGGCAGGAGCAGGCAGGAGCTGTCGCCGGAGCAGGCAGGGGCTGCTGCCCGTGCAGGCAGTCAGCAGTGCCTGCGTCTGCTCTTGGCTGACTTTCAAAAGCGGGAGCAAAGCAGCCAGGGCGCTAATTGTAGCTGGGTCCTGGAGTGAAAATGTTTTGTGACGGTTGAAAGAATTTAAAGAGGAAGGAAGATCGGTTTAGTGTCAGCTGCAATTAGATAATCAAAGCTTAAAAATCCCACTCTGTTGATCCCCGCACCTCGAGCTGCGGCGCGCGGGCGGCGGGGGGAGGGCTGTGCGTGGAAAGGGCATTTCCATCGCCGGCGCGCCCGCGGCCCGGCCGAGCTCGCAGGTTGTCTGGGCGCACGCTTGCAGGGAGAGATTTTCTTGGCAGCTCTACAGGATGAGGCTCACGCTGTACGCTGCCGACATATTGAAGCCGAGAGCCCTGGAGAACGTAGATGCAGGAGCAGAAAGAGCTCTGCACACAATGTAGCGTCTCCTAGGATGGTTGGGCGGCTCCTTTCTTCAGGTATTTCATTACCCATCAGCCCTTTTTAGAGCCAAAAAAAGAGAGAGTAACCCTAACCCTGAGAAAATAGCGTCTGCTTCTGTTAAATCAGTTTATGACATAACATTTCAGGGAGAGAGCAGCAGCACGGCGTCCTAAGCTTTTGGCTGCGTTTCAGGTTTGATAAAATGGCGTCTTCGCAGGGAGCTGCTTGCAGAGATGCATTGCACTGAGCAGAAAAATGCAAAAATTTGCTGTTTTCTACTGCTGCTTTTGTTTTGGAGAGGTGGCATTTAGTGGAATCTCTACTAATAATGGAAAATGTTGTTTGTTTTTGCTTGCTACTTAATGTGTTTAAAAGCTTTCAGCATCAGACGAAAGAACTACATTTTAATGTCGTAGTGCAGAAAATTAAAACGGGATAACAGCCTTTCCCGCTCGTGTGCTGAACTATGGTTTAGTTGTGAAATAAATAAAGCTGCTTTATTCAGTGCCTGCATCTCTTCCCTGTCGTTCCACATTATATGCGCTTTTCAAGGTTTCAGCTGCCTGGCATCTGTGAGCCGTGCTGCGAGCTGGCTTCGCAGCAGTGAGAGGACAGCTTTCAGACCTGTCCCCTGCCGCGGCGGACGCAGAGCGCTGGCTGTCGCGGGCAGCCCGACGGATCAGCACTGCGCTTCCCAGACTTCAGTGCATTTCGTGCTTCGGAATAGACGCTTGTGTCATCTTTTCTTTTTCTTCTATGAAATCAGGCTACATTTGATCTAGCACTTAAAATGTTTCTGGCAATTCCTGTTTAATTTAGACTTAGAAAAATTCATGTATGGTCTTTTAAAAAGATCTGCTCATGTTGCACTGAATACGGTTGCTTTGGGGAGGAGAAAGTAATTTGTGCTTTTTTCTCAAGGTTCTGCTGGGGATCGCTGAGCTCTGTGGGACAAGTGAAGTCCCCAGCGGGGCTGTCCCTGCCCCCTGCCCTGGGGGGGTTCTGGGTTCTGCGTGTCGGAGCGGAGAGCAACGCCATCTGATCTGTCCTTTGGGCAGGACAGGGCGAGCCGAGGAGTCTGGTGGTTGTTACGCTAACGAGGATTGAAAAATAAATATAGTAGTAAGGGAGGGAGCCACTATTAGATCCCATTTAAAATTCAATGAGCAAAACTTACTAATAATATGGTTCTCATTAGAAGTGTGTCCTGGTGCTGCCATTTTGCACCCTCCCCGTACTGCGGTTCCCAGATCAGCTGAATGTTACAGTACGGCTGGGGAGGCGTAATCCTGCTGCACAGCGCTCAGACTAATTACTGTAATGGAAGTTAGGAAGCTAGAGTTACTTTTAACTCGGATAAAAATAATAAGAAATATTACTGTAAATGACATTTTGAGAGGAGCATTGAAGTTTTGGGTAAATTGCTTGTGCAGGCAAAGTATTTGGCTTTGCTAAGCAACGCATGCAACAGCTTCTCCTGTCGCTGTACTCACACCTTACATACGTAATCTGTAGAAACAGGAAACTGATTTTGCAGCGGATTATTCATTTCCATTATCAAACACAGCCAAAAATGTTTCCTATGTTTAATAAGTACTGAATCGAACTTGGTGATGTTTGTTGGGTACCATGTGTGACACCACCAGCAGTCTCCTCCCACCCCCTTAAGGACACTGCTCAAACCAAGCCAAAGCCGTCGCGCTGCTGGTAGCGCTGAGCAAAGCTGTGCGTGTCTGGGGTGCCGTGCGGGACTGCAGCTGGACAGAAGTTGTCTGCTTGTTTCAAACCAATTTGAGCTGTTATCTTCAGATTAATTTTCCCTTTGTGATTGCTGAAGAAATCTTGTTAATCAAGGGAAGCAAATTTTATAATTCAGATTTTATAACACAAAGTATCAATTTAAAAATCAATTTCCCTTTGCGGTGTACCAGCACTAGGGTTTGCTGACACAGAATACCTGTGGTTCCTGTTCCTCATGCGCGGCTTGAAGCGTTTGCTCAGTTCGCAGAGGGGAGAGAGGAATCCTTCTGGTGGACCGCATTGCTTTTATTTCTGATCTTTGCTTAAATAGAGGAACTGATTCTTAAGAACTTTTTAATTGGCTTTCCCATTTCAGTCTTTAACAGCTTTGAAAAGAAATTACTGGCAATTTCTATGAAGAGTTGGTTTCCTAGAAGGTTGGAGGAAATCCGTGTGTTCAAGAAAAGCTCCAAACAAGAGAACCTCTAGATTTAATAATAAAAAAAATATTTTGCCCTTGTTATCTTTCCCAAATGTTTAAAGTCCTTATGAGTTAAGTAGGGCTATGCTACTAGTTATTTAATGTATGGGATTGAACTCCTTTTAGTCTAGAGAAAATGGAAAAATGTCTTTCGGGTATTTGCTTCTAGAGACAAGAATATAAAAATTACTCTCTCCAGGATCAGTTCTGTACTCAAACTGTTACGTTTGCCCGGCAGCAGAGTCACAGTTTGCAGCTTTCTGTTTACTTTGTGAAATGTTTTTTCCACTCCTGTTATCTGTCCTGTTTCCTACCAGCTTTGTAGAGGCGGTCGCTGGTGTTGGATCCGCTTGTTCCGGTAAATACTGGGACACTCTGACGGCATCGTCCGTCTCTTTTTGCTCTGTTTTGGAATCCGTGACTTGTGCAGGGCACCCGCGTGGTCCCACTGCTGCTCGAGGGGGGTTGCCGAGTCCGTGCCACCTCCGGGCAGTGGTCGCGGTCCCTCAAAGCCAGCGCGTTGAGCTGAGCCGGTGGGCGTTGCGGAGGCCGTGCCCTGCGCCGCAGTCGAGGAGCTGCGCTGGTGGTGGGCGAACGGCAGGAGCTCGGGAGCTGCGAAGCCGTGCGAAGCGGCGGGGTCTGAGCGGCGTGTGCTGCTTCCAAGCCGAACCCGCGGGGGGTGGTACTGCCTGCGGTAGGGGTGCTGGTCCGGGCAGAGGCACCTGGCCGATTCCTGCTTATAATGGGGACAGCTCCAGGTTTTTATCGTTCTTGCCCCTCATAACTTTTTTTCTTCTTGTTTCTCTGACTGCTCTTCAAAATCCTGGTATCTTATTTAATGAACCGGTTTGCTTCCTACTCTTAGGAATCTTTCTAAGCCCTTTTGTCATCTTCCTCTTCCATTCCCACCCCTTCCCTTTCCCTTCTGTCTCTGACGTGCTCTCAAACTTGAGCGGTGCTTTAACCAGCATCTTTGAGGGAGAGGAGCAAGAAAAAGGAATTATTAAACGTTTTTATCTCACCTGGTTGGTCTTGGTGCCATTTTTGTGAGTATTAAGCTGTCTAGCGCTGTGCTTTTGATCCTTCTTCACAACCCTGCCCCGCACAGACCCCCTTGCTTGCCTTGGGCAGCACCATCGTTCTCCTAGGCACTCGCACGTGTAGCTTAGGTTGCGGCTTTGACAAGACCTTTTTATCGGAACAGTGTGTTTCAAGCCACTTTTAAACCTTTCTGTCACATCTGAAATGCAGTGCCGAATCTCGCCACCCACAGTGCTGAAAAAACTCACAGAGCTCCTCTTACCCGATTCCTTGGTTGCCTCAACTTCTTATCTTCTGGCCTGGGCTGCTGCTGCTTTTTGACTTTGTTCATTCCTGCTCTGCTAAGAATGCTGCTTGGCTCATTTTTCTGACCCTGTTGACCCTTTTTAAGTCATTTCACAGGTTCCTTTCCCTGCTGTGCCTTATCTGGGTTCTGATCTCTGTTTAACACCTGTGTAGCAAACCTCGATTAGCAGGTAAATTTTCAGCCTTCTCCCTTAGCTCTGTACTGTAACCGGTCGGCTTTATCCGGGAATACCGTGATGCTTTCTTCCATTCCAGCCATTGCACGTGGGGGGCAGAACCCAGGTAAATCCAAGCGACTCCTGGCACATTCTCGCTTGGATTTGTCCTACACACACCAGTTATTTAGCTCTTGCTCTGAGATGCTGGGCTTTTGCTGGCATCATGAGAAGACAGGTGATGAGCTAAGGTGGTTTTCCCTTCCTTTCTCTAGCATTCATACTTCTGCTTCAGTTAGTTAAAGTACAAAAAAAAAAAAAAGAAAAGAAAAAAGGAAAGGTGCAGTCTGTCCTGGTTTAGTGTGTTGTGCCTTCATCTAGATAAATCTTCATGAAGCAACCAGGTAATCGCCCCCCTTTCTTGAAAAGCTGTAGGTGAAACGTGTGAAGAAGACGACTTTGGCAAAGAGAGAGAGCTTTTTTGTATTCTTGGAATAAAAATTAATTGGTTTTGCAGTATTAGAACATCTCTAATTGGAGGCAGTTAGGAGAGCTAATCACACCAAAATATTTGTGATTTAAATTAATGCATATTAGACATCCACTGTTAACAGCTTATTTGGGAGGCTTGTTGCATTCATCTTCCCCACCAAGTATTCTCCTTACTCAAACCATAAAAAATTAAAGTCAAGCTTCTGCAGATTTACAGCAAGTAAAAATCATTTCACATCCAAAAATTCTAACTTGCGTCTATGCTGTTTGCTCCCTTACATAGACCACCAGGTAGGGGGAACTGTTTTGCAGATGATCCCTAGTATGTACCCCTAGGATCAGACAGAATTACTTGCTGTAGAATTCCCATCAAAAGAAAGTAGAAGGAGTACTCTGTTCTAGAAATCTTGTAGAGAGCAACGGCAATAGAAAGTGAACGCAAAGACTCTGTCCAAGCTGGAGCTCTTAGCATGAGAAGTGTTGTTTCTTCCAGTTCTGCTTCGGACCTAGCAGACAGTGAGATGCTCAAGAGCTTCTGTTGAATTTTTTGGATGTGAACGTGTTTGAGGGGGCGGGAGGTGCCCTGCAGAGACCGTCTGGCTGCTGAGTGCCTGCGCGTCGTAACGGCGATGTCCGTGCCGGGGGGACTGGGCTCTGTGTGCGAGTGCAAAGGAATGTTTAAACCACGTGTAAATCCCGTAAGAGACAAGTTTCTTGACCAAATTTTACTGTTCTTTAGAAATAGCTGAGTTCTTTGCTAAAATGTAGGTTACAGTAGTGGTGTTTAAACGTAGAATTGACACCGAATAGTGAAGGTGGCTGTCCGTATTTGTTCCTTTATTTCCAGGAAGGGTTGAAAAGCTAAATGCAGTATGAATTCAGCGTGTTGCGTGTGATCTGGGTGCATATGTAATATGTCATGGCAGGCAGACATTTCACATGTTTTGTTGGCTACTTTTCCTTTGTGTTTCCCTGAAGAATGAGAATAGAGTCAAAGTAAATGGTAAGAGTCTCCTAGATATTCTTCTGCATTTTTTCCTAATTTGCTTTTTAGATTTTCCACATAGATGAGTGTATTTGCTATCCTTGTTTATTGCCTGCTTATTATTTTTACTGGTATACTAGGGATACAAAATACTTGTGTTGCTCTGTTCAAAAACGGAATTGTTTCATTATTTTAATTGAAAGTTTTGCCAGATTAGAAAAACCAAACTAAAGCATCGTGCTTTATTGTGGTCAGGAAAATCGCTGCATTATGCTAGAGAATGTACTCTAAATTCTAGCAGAGCACGGTGTTGTGACTAGCAATGTAAAATAGCGCTTAATAGAGGGCTTTTGCAGTGCTTGAACAGTGGACTCATTTTTAACCTTGTTGGATCCTTTCAGATCTCAGCCACGGTGGATTGGGAGACCATTATGAGAATTCCCACTGGGGACAGCAGCCCGCTTTCAGGAGTGAAGGCAACTGCAGCTGGGATAAAGTGATAATAGACAGGACTGACAAGGAAGCGTGGCCTTCCATTACCGGAGCCGAGACTGAGTCTGCCTCAGAATGTACTACAGACACTGACTCTGCCTCCAACTGTGGCTCAGAGAACAGTAGCATGGCTACAGGGAGTGCCCAAGGCAACTTCACTGGACATACAAAGAAAACTAATGGCAATAATGGCGCCAACGGAGCACTCGTCCAAAGCACTTCTAACCAGAGTGCCCTTGGAGCTGGTGGAGCAAACGGCAACGGCAGCTCAGCCCGGGCGTGGGGGGTGGCTGCCGGCTCCGGCTCGGGCCTAGCACACTGCTCTGCCAGCGGTGGGGATGGAAAGATGGACAACATGATGGGAGATGGTAGGAGTCAGAACTGCTGGGGTGCTTCCAACTCGAATGCTGGCATTAATCTTAACCTTAACCCTAATGCCAATCCAGCTGCCTGGCCTGTGCTTGGACATGAAGGAACTGTGGGAGCAGGCAACCCTTCCAGTATTTGCAGTCCAGTCAGTGCCATAGGTCAGAACATGGGCAACCAGAATGGGAACCCAACAGGCACCTTGGGTGCCTGGGGAAACTTGCTGCCGCAAGAGAGCACAGAACCACAAACGTCCACTTCTCAGAATGTGTCTTTCAGCGTACAACCTCAGAACCTTAACACTGATGGACCAAATAACACTAACCCCATGAACTCTTCACCAAACCCTATCAATGCAATGCAGACAAATGGACTGCCGAACTGGGGGATGGCTGTCGGTATGGGGGCCATCATCCCGCCCCACCTGCAAGGCCTTCCTGGTGCTAACGGAACATCGGTTTCTCAAGTCAGCGGGGGCAGTGGTGAAGGAATGGGCAGTTCAGTGTGGGGGATGTCCCCAGGTAATCCTGCCACAGGAAACAGCAATTCTGGGTTCAGTCAGGGGAATGGAGACACTGTGAACTCAGCATTAAGTGCTAAACAAAATGGATCCAGCAGCGCTGTGCAAAAGGAAGGGAACGGAGCGAGCGCGTGGGATTCGGGGCCTCCTTCGGGTCCTGGGGTACTGGCGTGGGGCAGGGGCGGTGGCAACGGCGGTGTTGGCAGTGTGCATTCTGGAGCTTGGGGCCACCCCAGCCGTAACACCAGCAACGGTGTGAACGGTGAATGGGGCAAGCCCCCAAACCAGCATTCCAATAGCGACATCAATGGGAAAGGATCAACAGGGTGGGATAGCTCTAGTGTTACCAGTCCAAATCCTGCCGCGCAGCAGGGCAATGAACAAATGAACTCTTGGGCCAAAGCTGCAGCGTCCGGCACCACAGCTAGCGAAGGAAGTAACGACAGCGGTGGGAGTCAAAATGAAGGCAGTACTGGGAGGGAGGGGGCTGGAGAGGGCAGGAGGAGAGACAAAGGGATGATAGACCAAGGGCAAGTTCAGTTGCCAAGAAATGACCTTGACCCCAGGGTCCTGTCCAATACAGGGTGGGGACAGACCCCTGTAAAGCAGAACACTGCCTGGGAATTTGAAGAGTCCCCAAGGTCTGAACGAAAGAATGACAATGGAACAGAGGCCTGGGGTTGTGCAGCTACTCAATCTTCAAACTCAGGGGGGAAGAACGATGGGTCCATCATGAACAGTACAAATACCTCTTCAGTATCTGGGTGGGTCAACTCTCCGCCGGCAGCTGTTCCAACAAATACAGGTTGGGGAGACAACAACAACAAAGCACCAAATGGCCCAGGGGGATGGGGAGAGTCAGCAAGCTCTACTACTGTTAATAATGCTGCTGCTGCCAAAAGCGGCCACGCGTGGAGTGGGACCGCGAATCAGGAGGACAAATCACCTACCTGGGGTGAACCTCAGAAACCCAAATCTCAAAACTGGGGAGATGGACAGAAATCAAATCCAAGCTGGACTTCAGGAGGTGGAGACTGGACAGATTCATCGTCTGTTCCTGGACACTTGGGTGATGGGAAGAAGAATGGATCTGGATGGGATTCTGACAATAGGTCAGGGTCTGGCTGGAATGATTCCACGAGGTCTGGGACCAGTGGGTGGGGAAACGGCACAAACAGCAAGGCTAATACAGGTACAAGTTGGGGGGAATCTTTAAAGCCAGGCCCCCAACAAAACTGGGCTAATAAACCCCAGGACAACAATGTGAGTAACTGGGGAGGAGCTGCTTCTGTAAAACAGACGGGGTCAGGGTGGGTTGGTGGGCCAGTGCCAGCCAAACAAAAAGAGAACTGTGAGGCAACTGGCTGGGAAGAGCCATCTCCACCGTCCATTCGCCGCAAGATGGAAATCGATGACGGTACCTCAGCTTGGGGCGACCCAAATTACAACAACAACAAGACTGTAAACATGTGGGACAGAAATAATCCTATAATTCAGAGCAGTACCACAACCAATACCACCACCACTAGCACCATTATCAACACAAATATGGTTGAACCTCAGCCGTCGCACCAGTCAAGTGCCCAGCCGAACCGGTCCCCGCTGCTTGGTCCAGGTATGGTAATAGTTTTATAAGATACTTGATATCAGTACCAGTTACTGAGTGGTGTCTGGCCTGTTCAGCGTGTAGTTACACACTGAAGGTAGAAATCCAGTGTTTAAGTTGTAGAGTAAGTCTATTCATTTACTCTGAAGCAAGCGTGAAGTTCTTGCCTTGACGGCAGAGCCCATGGAACCTGACCCACAAGCTTCCACCGCCCAGGTGAATGTAAGAAGGGCCTCCAACAACACCCAGTCAATCACGCCCCAGATCCTTGGGCTGTTGATCTGTATTTATTCCTTCAGGTCTTCCGCAGTTACTTAGCACTTTCTTTTAATTCAGCCATTTGAGAGTTTGGAGTCTTCTTCCTCTCACTTGTCTCGTGTTACCGTGGCTTGCTCTCTGTTCTTGTTCGGACAGCACGCATCTGTTTCTTCTCTGCCAACCATGTCCTGGCAACAGATGCAGCGGTTGCAGGAGTCGAGGCTGTTGCTGTTTCTCTGTCTTCTGTTGTCTTTTATGAAGAAGCGGTTCTCTCCCGTGCTTCGGCTCTCAAGCATGGGTGGTATCCCGGACTTTATGTGATTCTCATAAAGCTGCCTTGGTTAAAGATGTGAATGTTCAGGGCGGCTGGGAAAAGTGACTCCAGCTTCAGCTGTGTTCCAAGGACAAGTTTGTAGGGAATTTTTCTAATCGAAGACAAGGTACTGTTGTAGACAAGCAGCAAGGGATAAAACTGGAGAAAAAAATGAGAAAAATGCTTAGGGGGGAGGTATTTAAATAAGAGGTACTAGCGGCCTTGCTCTATATCATGACCGCAGACTTCTCAGAATAAATCTAAACTTGTGATGCTCTTTGAAATTCTTCATCTGATTTTTGTCTCCCAAGTTTTTGTTTTGTCTTGGTCGTGGCTAAATACTGACTTTTTAATCGTGTTTTTCTCCAGGTGGGACTTGGACTACTTCTCTTATTTCCATCGTTTTTCTTTTTGACGTTTTCAAATAATTCAAACTTACTGTAATGTCTGTGTAAAAATAGTCTCATGTTCCCTCCTCTGGTCAAATATTTGAACAGTGGAGAGTATCCATTTTAATAAAACAACATGTGCTCCAGAAGGAGAAGTCTTTAAATAGGGTTGTACTTGGTCAGTCCAACATACAGCATCTATAATTCATGTACCTTGAAATTATTTCATCCGTATTTTAAACTTTGCCCATGAAACTGACAGTGCAAATTTCTGAATTGTAGCGGAGCTATCATGAAAGTGGGGTTTTGTTTGATTGGGTGGGGGAAGTTTTGGGTGGGTTTTTTTTCGTTAAGCTGATTTTTAGATGGTTGCCTCTGCGCCTGTAAAACTGTTCATCTGCAGCAGTGGGTGTTAATGCTGTGCAAATAACCTAACCCCTCGCAGAGCAAAACTTACTCCTGCAAGTCCTTCCGCTTTGGAAAACGGGATTTAAAAGCTGGTGTTGATGTACAGTGACGCTTCTGGAGAGCGGGTGGTAGCAGAGGAAGGAGTTCTTTGAAGTAATGTGTGTGTGCAGTCGGAGAGCTGCTGATTGACGTGTAACCGCCTGAACTGGAATACCTTCCAGAAAATCAAGACCTGACAGGTTGAGGGTTACAGGTGACTCTTAAAAATGCGTGTAACCCTCCCCTTTACCCCCCCCCCCCCAGCTCAGTTCTTTTCTATTATTAGCAGATTAACTAGTGACTGTTAAGTAAACAATCTCATTTTTCTACCTCATTTCTTCCTTTTTCATCTACATAAGGTTCTCATATTTTGGTTTGCCTGGATTGCACTCATACGCTCTGGTATTTATCACAGACCAAACAACTTCAAGGAAAACAAGTGCTGCCATCCAAATGGCCCCAGGGTTATTTTGAGGGGAACAACCGCGTCCTGCCGCAGTGGAGCGACCGCTTCACTTTCCCTTGAGGGTTTCCTGTTGGCTGTGGCCCCGTGTTAATCATGGTTTTATTGCTATAAAACAAAGCTCTGCCAACGTGTCCGTGTTTGTTACTCGCTGTGATCTTTTTGGTTCTTGCAGTTCTAACAATGTTTAAAAACTTCAGTATTAAAACCTCGCTTTCTCGCCAAAGAAGCCTTTCCTGGAGCCCATTCTGTTGTGAAACAGCATTCGTGCCGATCTGGGAGTTTTTTAAGGCACGGAGCTTTCTCAGGAAAGCCTAAATGCCTGTTATTTTCATCAAGGAAACAGTGAGTTTTTGAAAACGTTAGGCAGGTTCAGAGTTTGAGGCGCTGTGAAGGCGTTTTCCTTCCAAACAGCAGCGCCCAGGAAGCGAGAAGCAGCTCTCTGCGGCCGTTGGACCCGGTGCGGGGCCGCTGGGGAGCTGCCGGGGCCGGGGCTGCGTGGCGGCCATGGGCAGGCGGCCATGGGCACGTGGCCATGGGCACGCTGCTGGGACCGCAGACCCGTGGGGCTCCTGCCCTGCCTACGTCTGGTCCGAAGCTGGAGCATACCGGGTTCTTTTAAAGATTGAGGAAATACCTTGTTTAAAAAAGAGTCTTGTGGAGAAGACCAAGTAAATTTCTTCGTTCACCGGTAGAATTTTGCATCATTCATTCAAAAATGTAACTTTATTCACCTTTTGAAGTTTTCGAGAGGGTCACGTGGAGTCAGGAAACGGTAGCACGGAGCCCGTAGCGTTGAGGCCGCGGGTACTGGGCACAGCGGGGAAGGCAGGCTTGGGGTCCAAGTGCTCTGGAGTTGATCCGCAGGTGAATTTTTGCAGGGCGGAAGTTACTTCTCCAGCCTTCAGATTGTATGTACTGAATTTCTGCCCTTAATTTGGTCTGTTAAGATAGCTTTGAAAACTTTTAGTTGATTCATTTTGTTTGCTTTGATGTACTTGCAGGTATTCTCTTTTAGTAAAGGCTGGCTCCCTCCTTGTTTGTCATCCCGTGTCACTGCTCAGCGCATTTGAAGCACTTAAAATAACTTGGACTTTACACGTCTGCAGTCTGTAATCAAATGTTGTTGAATTTATAGTAAAGAGCAACCGAAGGACCAGTTCTTTGGGGTTTTTATTCTACAACATAGCACACGCTGCCTTTTCAGTATATGAAGAGGGTTTTAAGGTTGAATTCATAAATGGAATTATGTGGAGTTTCCGAGGTTGCATGAAGTCTGGGAAATATTAGTGTTCTGCACTCTATTTGTATTCTAGTTGTTGCTTTCAAGATGTTTTGTTTTCTGTTCAATTTGCC
>Ga0065711_1047164_pt1 | contig 12487 bp, 4 predicted proteins | sample Hoacrofraction12_FD_59098 | JGI IMG/M metagenome (GOLD analysis project Ga0065711, IMG submission 59098) | Hoatzin crop microbial communities from Cojedes, Venezuela - Epithelial fraction 12 v2 (version 2) | ecosystem: Host-associated > Birds > Digestive system > Esophagus > Crop | place... | reverse complement strand
GGGGGGGGGTAACTTAAAAACTTGGATTTCTGTATTTTTAATTAAATACTATTGTGCTATCCTCTTTGGGCAAAGCATGTAATTCTAGGATAAAGTCCTCAGAGTGCTTACTAGCACCTTTGAAAAAAAAAAAGTCAGATTTGGTCTGTTCTCTTTGTTTTTCCCCAGTATCTAACCCTGATGGAGGACAGCATCCTTCAGTCCTTGCTGACTAAAGCCTATGTGTATTTCAAGGAGTTTAGGTTTTGTGGAAAATAAATAGTAAGATGGATGAGTGTATAAGAGGTAGAGTTCAGCTTTGTGTAAGTCATCTTAGAGTGTTTACTGTCTTAGATTATCCTGTGTTGTTACATAACTTTCTGACGTAGTTTTTATACAGAACCTTGAAGACTGGTATATATACCAATGAGTGAATGAAAAATGAGACTGGTGAGCTATCTGTCATTCATTGCACCACTCAGACAAGTAATATTCTGCTGTTATCTGTATTAATGAGAGTTCTGGTTTTATCTGTATTAATGAGTGACTGTTTGAAGGTGCATTTTGTAAGCTGAGCATCATAAATTGCAAACTGAACCCATAAATTGACTTTTAGACAGTATAGCATAGTTTGTGGACCACCCTTAATGGACCTGCAGGAGAGGAAAAAGATAGGTTAGTCTTGTCCATGGGCTTAAACGTGTCGTGCAAGAGTCTGCATCTCTAATAGAAAAATGGAAAGCATTGCCAAATCGGGAGTCTCAGTGGTATTAAGAGACTAGTGAATATGCATGTAGTAGGTGGTGTTACGTACTATGCTGCTGCTGTTTACTGCTGACTAAATATATTGACTTTTACAGTTGGGATATGCTGTGAAACCGTTTTATGAAAGACTTAACCTCAGTCTTTGTGTATATGATGCATTCTTATAGTTGCTCATTAGTAGTTACAAGCACTTAGTATGACTTAGTGTTGGGAAAATGTACGAAGGTCAGTAAATTGAAGGATGTCTGTGTTCACAGAATCAGTACTGTGTAATTTTGTGTTTCAGTTTATATTTAGTTGTCTGCCTCTCCAGACTGTCTCCATTGTTTTTGCATTTTTTTTAAAGAAATGAAACAAAGTTTTAGCCTATCTTTTGGCTTGTGTTTATTTGGTGACTGATGGCTGCTGAGATTTACACAGCTCATAGTCACAGTTCAGATGAAACAGGTGTTTGGGAGAAGTTTTTCCTCATTTTTTGCACTTTCCTCCAGGATATTGTATTCCACAGATTTACAGGACTGAAGCTGAGGGACATTTGGGAAAAATGGAGAAGTTGTATTAAATAAAAGTTGAAATCTAGAATAAATGAGGTATGAGCAGTTCAGCATTAGTCTCATTCTTCTGAATCAGTTCCTGAAATATGAAAGACAAATGAGTCTCTGATCTTTTTTTAAATTTGTACAGTCTCCTAAACATGTCAAAGCTGTTGCTGTAGTATGACATTTTCTATTAAAGACTTGTTTTAAACTTTTCATATACAGTGTTAAATTGCTATTGTGTGGTGAAGCTCCTGTTGGGTCTACCTATAATGCAGACAAATGTTACCTTTAGAGAGGAGGAACAAATCTTTGTTCCTGGGTTTTAGATTTAGTAGAAAAGGAAGTTCTTGGGGGGTATTACAGTTTGCTGTAAAGCTTATCAAAACCAGCCAACCAAACCCCTTCCTCTTCAAGCCTTCACCCCAAAGCAGCATTTATTGTGTGATGAGGCCAGCAGTGCTCTGAGACAGTGCCTTGGAGGTAGACTAGATCTGTCACGCACTACGCAGGAGGTACGACTCCATCTTTTAAGGAGCAGTCACTTTTTAATCTACTTACCTCTTCCCCTCCATGCTGGCAGAATAGCTTTTCATTGCTGCGGAGCCCATTTAAGCAAAGTGGGAACGGGAAGGGTTTTGTCTGAAATTCTGCAGCTCTTGGATGTTTCAGCTGACAGAGAGTATTCCCTTTTTTGATTTAATAGCGTGTTCTGCTTGCTTCTGCTGCGCAAAGCCTGACAGAGCTGGGAAGGAGAGGTGAATCTTGCAATTCCTGCATTTCTACTACTGACTGGGTATTGTCATGGAGCACTGCTATTCTGCAGAGGCTGGAGCCTTTTTTGGGGTCAGACTAGAGTGGATGTTTCTCTTGGCCTTTATGGGATTGCTCTTAGCACTGGTTACTCAGCTCATCTTCTGAGCCTGGAATGGAGCACGGTACAGGCCATGAGTATTCCTTGCAGGAGGAATCTGGATAAGTTTAGTGTAGAGATTGCCCGAGATTGCCCACCCAAACAAGGGTAAGGCTTGAATGTCAAGGGATGAGTGAAGAACAAAACACAGGCATTAAAAATCGTGTCAGTATTTAGTGTTGTAAATAACTGGCAGGTTCTATATGTAAACTATAGGCGTAGATGCCCCCCCACCACACACAACCTCTGAGGGAGTATAATGGTGTAGTAGGCATTTCTTGGCACTCCTGGGAAATGTGGATAATACTGGATCGTCATCTCCAGTTGTTGTTACAGGTCACCTAGGAGCAAAAGCCTACTTATTAGGACCAGTTTCAGTAGCACATTGGTATGACTCCCCTGTGACGCTTTCAGGAGATGGCCAAAATTAAGTAGTAGCCCAGATGCAGGAGAACAGCAGTAGGTCAAAGTACCCCTTACTTTCTTCACGCTCCTTCTTTTAGCTTCCAGTCATGTTTTTTGGTGTGTAACAGTCAACCTATTCAGATAACACTATTGAGGAATTTTGTGCCTCATGTTTTTGGTTGTTCAGAGATTAGTTGTTTTTATTTGTGAATGTGTGTTACAGAGTTGTTTGCTTCTTGACATTCTGATGTTTCTTAGGCAATGAGGTGCAGCCAATGTATACTCTTCTAGATATGCTCATCGCTACACAGTGATGAAAACCTCAAAATTTAGAGAAGTGTCAATATTGAGCTCTCCATTTGACATTAATAGGAGTACATTTTATCTGCTCTGTAGTTAAAGAATATGTAGTTCCATATCTTAATATACCATTTTTCATAGAGATTCTTGGAGCAAGCACTAGACAATATATCTCTATCACTGAAAATTCTTGTCCTTTAAATTAACAGTATTGGAAGGGCTTGTAAGAAATGAGATAGTGGTTAGGTTGTGAGGCAGGAAATGTGCTGCTTTTGCCCTTTTCTGGGTAACCTCAGCCAAGCTTCACACAGAATGAAGGATCCAGGCTAAGGATGCTGAGTTATTATGCGACGGGCTATTTAATAGCGTCTTGATGAATGCCCTGTCTTGAATTGGAAGTGAAGATTGTTAGTTTTGACAGCCTCCCTTGCCTCTTGAACTGTGGGTCAGGACCCCTGTGGCAGCAGTTTCAGAGGGCAGCAGTCAGCCCCTGCTCCTGTTGTGCCGAGGGATAGGAAATGGGGGAGTCAGAACAGGCTGCAATTACTAGGTGCAAATGTTTACTCCAGAGCTGCTAGCTAACTTTAATTGTTGGTATCCACTCACTTCCTTCAGGGTAGACAACGTAAATGCTTGCATTCTGTGACATCAGCCCGTTGTCACACCAGTGCTCTGGGGTATCAGACCCAAAGGATGTCATGGAAAGGAATGAGGCAGGTGATGGTTATGGTTTTTGAAAATTTTGAGAAACATTGCTCTGCAGTAGTCATCTCCAAATTGATCAGTTTCACCTAGTAGTGTGTAGAATCATGATAAACACTCTGTAGCAAGTCTGTAGAAAAATTGAGTGGTAATGCTTGTGACTTTTTTTAAGTAAAAATGTCCTGCAAGTGTGTTTACAGTCTGTTAAAACTTCTGAGAATTAACAAGGGCCTCTCTGGTCTGAGATCTTTGAGAACTTTATAGAACTTGTCTGGAAGCTACTTCTGCAAGAAGGATGAGAAGCTCATTCTAGTCTTGTGAGTACTAGTTCGTGTGCCTCCTGTTTCTGCTGGTTGGTAAACCTCTGTGGATACTCCTACCGAGATTCTGTAGCACATCTGTTATCTCTTCCTCACTTCTTTCTTAACCACCTCTTGTTTAAGACAGCTAAGTAGCTACTTCCGGTAAAAGTAAGCTGGTGTAAACTGTCAAGACTTCCGGAGGTTCTTGATAGTTTGCTCCTGTAACTGCCTTTCCTTACAGTGCACAGCACTTCAAGCGTAGTTATGTAAGTAAGAGGAGCAAGTTCTGTAGTGTTAAGGGCAGAATGACCAAGCAACAAGAATATGAAATGGAGTTGCATTCAAAGGAAACAGTGTTGTAAAAGCTACATTGTATAGACTGGAAATAACACCCCAAAGCATTCATTTCTATGCAAGTGATCTGGATTTCTAGCAGTAGATCTGTTCCATGTTCTGTGTGAATCTGGGAGTTTTGGTGGTGTTCTTTGACTGTAGTTGGTATAAGCTAGGGAACAAATGCCTAGTTCCACTGGAGACCGCAAGCATTTTGTTGCTCACTTTTGTTATTCTGCGATGCATTTCAGTTAGAAGACTGGTACTGGCAGTTTTAATAGGTCAGCCTTATTCAGGGAGCCCTGGTTTTCTGGCTTCCTCAGTGTGCAGCCGTATTGTGTTATCACCAAATCACAGAATTGTTGAGGTTGGAAGGCACCTCAGGAGGTCATCTTATCCATCCCCCTGCTCAAGCAGAGTCACCTAGAGCCAGTTGCTCCGGACGGCTTTTGAATATAGCCAAGGATGGAGACTTCACACCACTTCTGGGCAACACGTGCCAGTGCTCGGTCACAGTCATGGTAATAAAAGTTTTCCTGATGTTCAGGGGGAAATCTCGTGTGTTTCAGTTTGTGCCCATTACCACTGAACCTGTCACTGGGCATCACTGAAAAGAGCCTGGCTCCCTCTTTTGTGTGCCCTCCTTTTAGGAATTTACAGACATTGGTTTGAATTTATATACGTTGGTTTGATCCCCTCAAGGCTTCTCAAAGCTAAACAGGCCTGACTCTTTCAGTCTTTCCTCATGGGAGGTGCTCCAGTCAGTTGTCTTAGTGGCCATTCGCTGGACTCTGTCCAGTATGTCCATGTCTCTCTTGTACTGGGGAGCCCAGAGCTGGACACAGTCTCCATATGTGTCTCATCAGTGCTGAGTAGAGCCCTCGACCTGCTGGCAACACGCCTCGGAATGCGGCCCAAGATACATTAACCTGCTTTGCCTCAAGGGCCCATTGGCTTATTGTCAACTCGAGTCCACCAAGAGCCCTGGGTTCTTTTCTGCCCAGTTGACCGCAGCGTGTGTTAGTGCATGGGGTTGTTCCTCCCCCGGGAGAGGATGTTGCAGTTACCTTTGAACTAGATGACTAGAAGGGAGATGATAATATTTTGTATGAAGTATGTTAATACCAAAACTACTGTTTGCCTCTTTTGATTGAAGGAATGCTGGTAAAGTCACTCAGAAGAGGTGGTGTCTGTAGTGTTAGCTTCTAGGAGGGAGACACTGAGAAGTGTATTCAGGACTGTTACCAGCTTTACCTGCTGATGCTCTTCAGGTGATAATGGCAATAGATTGCTGACAGTGATTGATTATTCAGCCTTGGAGATTTTAATAGGATGGACAAACATTGTTGAAGAAAGGCCTTGCATGCATCTGATCCTGTACCGTGGCAGTACTGTGGAATAAAAGACCTCTCGAGTCCTCCGCAGACTTTTTCTTTTTTGTGTGAAGCGATTGCACTTTCCTGTATGCTAATATGTAAGTCTAATTTCCTCAAGATGTACTTGTGCTACACTTTGAGTTCAGATGTTTGTGTTCACGTTGCATCTTTGAATCATTAGCATTTGGGCAGCCGTTTGTGGAGATTTTCCATCTAGCAGTGGCTTGTAAACAGCTGTCTCTGCTGCCAATAACAGACTTGATCTCCCTCCCATTCCCCAAGAAAGGTAATGTTCAGATAAACTGGAGTACAGTAACACATTTCCTCTCTTTGGACACTGGCTTCTTACTATCTTGGTGAATGTGGGTGTAAACACTGCTGAAATTACTGGGATTTTGCTTCTGAAAGCATTTCTGAACGTGGGCGGTTTTTTCAAAGCACCAGCAGAAGCAGTAATCTAGCTTCTGCTTAAATCTGCAAGAATAGAAGGCACAAGCAAGTCAACTGTATTACAGCATGAGTTCCCTTTTAAAATATAACCATCAGAAGTAATCTGGGAATGAGCATGGAAAAACATCTGGGCCCTGCTCCTGTGTTCATATTTGTGGAAGTGGATCACTTACAGGCATTGTTGATAGGGACCTAGGGAGTTGTGTAAATCTGCGCTGTTGGGTCAGCCTGGGGGATTAGGAGTGTTTTTAGACATACTTTTGTACAGAATTCTGAAAGATGCAAAAATGTTCTAGTAGCATCACAGATTTATTGCTTTGTTTTTTGGGGGGGTTGGTGGTTGCTTTTTTTTTTTTTGAATCTGCGTACAAGCCTGACTTAAGGAAGGATGATGAAAAGAGATGAACCTGTGAGTTAAATAATCCAACGGTAGATATAGTTATTGCAATTCCCACATAACTTTGAGGATGGTAATACAGGAAGACCTCTTCTGTTCCAGAGCTAAACAGCTTTTCAGCCAGGGAGAGGAAATGGTAAATTGTTGCTTAAGATTTACTGCAGTGACTTACTCTCCACTAGAGTGGAGTTACTGAAAGTATTAGGAGTCTTTGCTTTGTTAGAAAACACTGCTGCAAACAAGCTAGCTGCACTAGATCTTTTCTTGGAAGACAATGCTCTTCTAACTTGATATCCTACAACTTCAGCAAGCCTGTACCCACAAAACCCCACAGATATTAATCTAAAGTCAGTCAGTAGCAGAATAGGAAGCTGCACTGAGAAGCAGGGTCCTTCATGCTTAATCCTAAAAGGTAATAACATAAGTTTATAATAGTATTTCAAATATTTCTGTATGTTTATCCCATACAGATGTGTACTCCTTAAAGTTGCCTTTATAGATCTTTCTTGTGCTTCCGGAGCAGCTTGTGGTGTGTCAGTTGTTAAGTAGCAGAAAGCTTTGTGTTCATGTTTGTATTCAGTGAGTCTGGAGCAAATAACATTACGATCATTCCTTCATTTTTTGTAGCATTTGGATTAAAGTAGAAGAAGCTGAAGCATAAGAAGTTCCAGCTAAACACGAGGAAGAACTGCTTTACTTTGACGGTGATGGAGCACTGGAACAGGGTGCCCAGGGAGGTTGTGGTGTCTCCTTCTCTGGAGATATTCAAACCCCACCTGGACAAGGTCCTGTGCAGCCTGCTGTAGGTGATGCTGCTTCGGCAGGGAGTTTGGACTAGATGATCCACAGAGGACCCTTCCAACCCCGAACATTCTGTGATTCTGTAATTGAACAGTTCTCTTTTAGCTTTTTCTTGAACAGATCCAAAAGACTAGATGTACTGCTTGTCTGTAATACACAGAAAAGTGTACTGGCTGACCAAGCCAGCAACAGCAATGCTGTAATACCTCTTTAGACTAGCAGCTGGTGATTTGTCTGTCTTACACAGATCATACTTTTTTTTAAATATGCTGAGCAATTAAATTGCAGTTGAGATAAAAAGGTTGTCATGTTGGCTGGGAGATTCTTGATTAGCAGGAGGAGAAAATGGCATTGAGAAGTATTGGTTTGAGTGTATGCTTTGTTTGGTAACAAAACCTCTTTTTTTTTTATTTTTTTAAAGGAAAACTGAAAAGCTTTTACTTGTGTTGCTGTCTGCAATTCTAAATGGTTGCCTTCATTATCAGTACTTGTGAAATTGCTTGTTCAGGAAGGCTTTAGAAAATAATTTCCCTGAAGAGGTACCAATGTAGCAAATGCAAATTAAAAAGAAAATAACTGACCTTTCAATATTATACATAGCAGAATAAGCAAAAAGCAGGGTGGGATGACATTCCACCATTTCTCTGTTGCTTTGAGGTTTTGGGAGATGGGGAGCTAAGTATTTTTGAATGTGTTTGTGATTTTTTTTTTGTTTGTTTTAGATAAACAGTGATACATGTATCTCAAGTTTTGCATACATATAGATTAGTAGGCTAGTGGATCTGGTATCAGGAGAGTGGAAAAAACAGCAATAGGGTTTTTATCATGAAAATCTTAGTATTTAACTAAAACTCCAAAAGAAGATGAGGTGGATGGAGGACTATGTCTTCTTATGATGTTGTTCAGCAGCCCATTCCCTCCCAACACAATGAATGGTTTATCCTTATTAGGGGCTGTACTTTTATTTATAATGCCTAAAAAACTTGGTATTTTGAAATTGCATGTAAAAATGTAGTTTTAATGAAAAAAGTTCTGCTAATCATTGTGTATGATTACAAATGCAGGCAAATCTAGTCTTTCATGTCTTTCCTCTATTGACTTCATGGTTTTTGGATGGAAGGGGAGGGAGAAGAGGGGTAGACCAGGGCTGGTCGTGTTTTTCCGCTATAATGTTGTATCGTTATTCTCTACGCTTTACTACTTTCAGCTCTTATTTTCAAGCCTGCTTTGACAGTATTAGTAGGCTCAGGGATATTTTCTTTCTTCACAGTAATTCTGGGAATAGTGACTCTCTTCCTCTCTCCAGCTTTTTTCTTTAGATGTAAAATGCTAGATCAGTTCCTTTTTGTATAAACTAAACCAAATTTAGCTTTAAAGGCTGCATTTTAAATTTGGTTCAGTTAAGAAGTGTGGGTTTTTTCAGGTGGGTGATGAAACTTGGCTAAATTACAAACTTTAAGCAATCTGATATTTCATTTGCCATCCCAGATACTGCTTTATCTATAAAGCATCGTCTTTTGAAACACTTTTGCATTGGTAAAGCACAGTTGTAAAGCAATTCACACTAAACACTAGATAGCAGAGGAGGACAAAAGTTGGTTTGCTGTTATATTGAGAGTAATTTCTTATAAGAGTTACTCTCTTTTATCATCATTTTTCTTTATTGCTGTAGTTTTTATTTGGTGTATTTATTGAAGTATATAGTTTCTGAATAATAGATGAAGCAGATACATCAAGCACTAAGCAGAATATGCATATCCTTTAGCAAATTGTTTAACCGTATTTGTAAAATGGAATAATGTTCAGTACAGATGTTAATGTTGTACATTTGTGGGGTTTTCAACAACACCTCTACGTTTTCAAATTGTAGGCACGATATTGTGGGCATGCAATTCTTTGACCATTAGTACATTGTTGTAAATGAAGAATACCTAGTTGGCTCAGGCACATGACTAAGTTTGCTAACTCTTACTGTGTAAGTTGGTTTGGGGTCTGATTATGCAGATTAGTGCTGCAGTACAATTTCTGGGGTGCCAAGCAGCATGTTGGTATGGGAGGAAAGTTAACTATCGTTAACACTGGAGGAAGAGCAGGGAAGAGACTCGTGCACAATTACCTGCCTTCCCACCTGCACAGGCTCTGGATTTGGGTTCTGTGGATTTGCAAGTCTGAAGGAGAAAAGCATTAAACTTTTCCAATTATAATTTTCATAACTATCTCTTGAAATACCTACTGGTTTCATAAATACTGCTTTTCTTTCTTTTGATAAAGTTTGAGAAACCTTGTGATAATGGAATCAACAAAATGTGGCAGAAGGAATTACTGCTACTGGAATTACAACTTCTAAAGATAGCTGTCTGTTGTGATCGTTCTTGATTCTAAACAATAATGTCTTGGTTGATGTTTACAGATGACTATGGATGAGAAATATGTGAACAGCATTTGGGATCTTCTGAAAAATGCAATCCAAGAGATCCAGCGTAAGAACAATAGTGGTCTCAGTTTTGAGGAGCTGTATAGGAATGCATATACAATGGTGTTGCATAAACACGGCGAAAAACTCTACACTGGACTAAGAGAAGTGGTCACTGAGCATCTAATAAACAAGGTATGTCATTTTATGAATTAAAATTGAAAGTGTACTATGTGAAAGAATTCTGAATAGTTATTTAAATGACAAAAAAATCTTTATTATGTTACTGTGTTGCCTTGTGTTGAAATTGTATGGCTACCCTCAAAAATGGTAGCTTGAAGCTAACATCAAGCTTAAATGACTTTATGTTCCAGATACTGTTTGTTGTAAGTTGCTGATGGAGGGCAGACCATAGGAAGTATTTGAAAGTGTGTAACAGGAAACAATTTTAGCTGAGGCATAACTATTGGGAGCTGGGATTTTTTTAAAAAAGGTTTGTGGCCATTTGATGGTGTTTTGTGAACAAATTTTGGTTTGTTTTCCAGTCAGTTTTTTCATCTGTGGAACAAAATAAATACCAATGTAAGAACCTGTGTGTTATGGGCTAATGAACTAATTCACAAGTTAATGAGCGAGTTGTGTTAGGATTACACTATTTAAAGGGGTGGTAGGCAATGTGCAAAAACATCAGCTCAGCAACAACAAAAGTCCTGAGTAGTCTGCATTCTACCATTTCAGCCTTTTCCAAACCATGTATTTCAGTCAAAACGACATGCAGAAACTTCTAGTTTCTGAAGATATGTCACCTGAGAAAAGGGATCTTCACATTTTGTGTTAAACCGTGGAACCAGCTCCTCAGTCTTTGTGAGGAAAGTTAAGGGTTGATTAATAAGTATGTCATTGAAAAAAAAAGTTGAAACTCGCTTTTTGAGTCCAGGTAATATTTAGTAGTAATAGAGCCCTAAGTCTGGGGAAGATGCCTGCCTTAGTCCTTGCGGTAGCATCCATAGCTGCCTGTCTTTGAAGAGAGGTGCATGTCCACTTTGATCCCATGTAGTGGCTGTGGGTCGAGATGAAGTAGCAGATTTTTGTCCTGTTATTACAACATTTGAAAAGGAAGGTCATACACCATCATGTGTCTTGGATGATTACTTCTGGCTGATTTGCAGACAGTAGATGGGACGTTTATGTCTAAATAATGCATAATGCTTGGGGAGCTTTTGCGCATTCTAGCTGGAATGACTGCTGTGGCAGAGAAGTGTGTTATTTCTTTTCTAAAATCTTAGTTTTCAAAGGTGTGGTCCAGACAAGTATAGTCTAAACCTACTTTGAATATGGGCCTTTTTTACTGTTTGCACGAGAGGAAACATCCTCTATGAAGTGGCTCTGTTCTATAGTTGTAGCACTTCTGTGACTCTCAAACACTTCTGTCCTCATAATCTCTGCATTCATAGTCTGTACTATTCATACAAGATGTGGCAAATGGCTGAGGCTTTTTGTGCCTGGTTCTTGTATGTGCCTATGGTTACAGTCTATGCTTAATAATAATCATGATACTAAACTTTTATTCTTCCTAGGCTTAAGTTTATCCTGGTTTAATTTGAGGAAAGCGTCTTATCTTTGTTCCTAGCTATTCAGCATATTAAAAATTACTCATATGCAAAATTAATTATTCTGAAGTGCTGATTGTGGCAAACTGACAGAAGAGCGTAAGATCCTGTGAGTTTGTATTGTCACTGCAGTGGCTGAGAGGTTTGCACAGATCCCAGTGTAGAGAAATGCCTTTCTGACACTTAATGCTGTTGTATCTGATGCTTAAAAAAAAAATCTGCTCCAATGATGTAGTATTCTGATCTTTAACATGAGTAATCAAATTATATCTATGTGTATGTGTAACTTAAAAATAGATGACCAAAATGTTTTTTTAAGTAAAAAGACTAACTGCTGAATTTCAGTAGTGAAGTGTTGTAAAGTTAAAAAGCTAAATTATTCAGATGTCTGATGCCCTCCTATAAATTAAATAATCCCAGAAAAAGATGAAAAAAAACCAAAATGTGACTTCTGTCAAAAAGTTCTGAGGAACAAAGAGAACTTCTGTAGGCTCAAAGCTATTCCTTGTCCTTTTTAGTGGTTTGCTTAAGAATGTTATGCTGAGGCAGTTACAGATGGAAATATGGAAAAAAAAGGTGCATTGTTTATTAAAGATAGGATCAGTTCTATAATGGCATCTTGTGATTGTGCAGTAAGTACTTGTTGTAAGATAGATAAAAAGAAGTTTTTGTTTAACCTCACATTTTATGTAACTGAAATTTTAGAGGATTCTTGTATTTTCAGTGTCTCTTTCCAAGAGCAATTCTCTGTTAAATGTTAAGTAGCTAATTAACAATAAATGCTCTCATCATGAGTCTTAGTAAACTTCTGTTCCGAGAATCGGTGGTGGATTCTAGAGTTTAGAAGAGGGGATTTTGCCAGCTGAGATGATGTTCATGAAATCTGTTAATTCTTATCAAAATTAAAATGTGCAGAAATTAATAGATTCTGGTAAAGGACTACACTGGGTTCAGGCAGTGCTTCAGAGAAGTCAAACCCAAATTTTGAACTGCTAGAATCCTTGAAACAGAATTGACATTTGCTGTCCACATCTGCTTGTTCTCTTTTTGTAAAAAAGTTACATTCCTGTAGTATTCCAGTCGTGCTGGTTAATTGACAATAGGTGAAGAGACTAGGCAGAGGCAATGGATTTGTTCAAATGTCTTTACAAACATTTTTCAAGCCTGGAAAGTGATTTTTTTTTTTTTTTTTTTTTTTTTTTTTT
>Ga0065711_1047162_pt1 | contig 12488 bp, 18 predicted proteins | sample Hoacrofraction12_FD_59098 | JGI IMG/M metagenome (GOLD analysis project Ga0065711, IMG submission 59098) | Hoatzin crop microbial communities from Cojedes, Venezuela - Epithelial fraction 12 v2 (version 2) | ecosystem: Host-associated > Birds > Digestive system > Esophagus > Crop | place... | reverse complement strand
GGGATTTGCGAGGAGAGAGAGGATTCGGAGAAAGCCTTGCCTTCGAGTGGGAAAAGAGGACAGGGGAGTAGCGCTGCCTAGAAGGAGGTAAAACCCTAATAAAATGGGGTGGGGGCTTTCATTTGGCTGGTAGCAGCTCTTCTGTGGTAAGCATTGCCATGGCAGCTTGCAGCGGCGCGGGGCAGCTGGAGAAGGGCTCGCACCACTGGTAGGGAGATGGTTCGAGGCTCTGGGCTGATGTGGAGAATGACCCCGCTTGGAGGGATTTGTTCCCGCTGCCGGGGAGCTCCGTTCCAGGGAAACTGGTGGGGAGGGTAGTGGCAGCCAGTAACATCTGCTGCTCGGTGCTTGGTTGGTGTCAACCAACGTCACATCTCTGGCAGATCGAGGTGTCCCGGTGGCCAACAGCTTGGAGGCTTTTGCAGGGCTTGGATGTTTTGCTGGAAAAGCAAGTTGTCCCCAGCTAGGTTAGATAAGGAGCGTGGCCTCTCCATCTTCTGGAAGTTAAAAATATTCATGACCAGGGCATGCGTCCTTTGGGGGAGGCTGTCCCGCAGCGCCCGTGGGGCTCAGGCACCTGCTGTGGGTGCTGGGGGCTGGTGGTCCCCGGGGGTGCTGAGGAGCCCTCCCCGCATGAGCTGGCTCCGAATGGTGCCATTCCCCATGGCCACATGCCCCTCTCCCAGCCTGAACCAGAAAATGACGACCTGTCTGAGCTCGGTCTGTACGTTCCCCAGAGTCCCCGGGACTTTCAGTTGAAGCTCATCCTGAGCAGTTTAGGACTATCTCAGGGAAGTGAAAATTTACTGTCTGAAGAACCACATCTGTCTTTTTTTCCTCCATCCAACCTTGAAATCTCATGCTCCAGGCATGCAGCGTCTCCCAAGCCGCTAGCAGGGCACTCTTGCTTGGTTTGTTTGCCTGGCATGAGGTTGGGCATGTTGAGAAGACCTCAGAGCTGCTGCTCATTTCGGGCCAGCACAGAACAGCTCTTCTCGGTTCCCAAGTGACTTCCATGAAACTGTTTCAACATCTCCTTTTCTAAACTCCTCTTCCCTGTTGCTGATGGTTCAAAGAGAGCCCTGAACTGGTGACAGGAGCTGGGAACACGCTGTCCTGCTTGCTCGGAGCCAGTGGTCCCTATCGCTGCACAGTATCTCATCTGGAGCAGTTACTCCGGCTGTCGCAGTCTGGATCTCGTCAGAGCCAGACAGATGCCTGCAGTGGTTTGCTTTGGTTTTCTGAACCAAACTGATGTGAACAGCGTCTGTTTTGGTTGGGTTTGTTCCTGTTGTTTTGATCAAATGCTCTTGAGCTTTGTATTTGAAACCACCGAACCTGGCCCGAGCTTGCCTTTAATTTGCAAATCCTGCGCTGGGAGCCGGGAGTGCTGCCTTCTCCGTGGACGGGCGTGGGTTTGTCAGGATGCTTTTGGTGCGGGGACCAAACGCTTCAAAGCATAATGAAGAAACAAAACTCTCTGATGCTCCTGCTAAGGCTAAAGCTTGTTCTGCCTGGATGAAGGGACAACTATTCAACCTACTGCGGGCATCCAAAAACAGTGACTGTCAGAAGCACAGCTACTTCTAAGCAGCTTCCCTTTTTACTCATGGAAATGTTATTTCTGCCTCTTCCACATTTCCAAGAAGTTTCAGCTCTGTTGGAGCTGTTGGCTGCTCTGTCCTCCCACTCACGCTGTTTTATTTAATTTCCATGGCCCTCCCTGTCCCGGGTGGGGATTACCAGTCCCGCTGGGCTCAGGGTGCTGATGTAGCCATCTCACCGTGCCCTGCCCTGGCTGCCTGGCAGATCCTGCGGTTCCCCTGCTAGACCTTGCCTTTAGAGGCAGATCCCTGAAGGGTGAAGGTCCCAGCTGCTCTTTTAAGGGTCTCCAGTGACAAGGGTCCAGGTAGGAACCAATGTCCCTTGGCATCTCCAGCCTTGCTCAGGCAGGGTTGGTGGAAACGTGTAGGGCATTGCCTGCAGAGCCTGAGTGGTGGAGGGACCCATGAAGCCACTATCCAGAGCTCCTTCTTTGCATCAGACCTCCTGACCAGGCAAATCTGAGCAGAAAGGTGCCTGGGGGACCGTGGCTCCCAGGTTTGCACGGTCTTTCTGGATGTTTGCAACCTAAACCTCCTCTTCCTCACTAGTCATGGCTCTTTCCAGCCAGGAAAGAGACTTCTTGTGCAGCCACTGGAGCAAGGGCCCTTCTCCGGGTACGTCTGCATCGCCCCAACCCTCCGTGCTGTGCAGGGAACCCTTTCCTTCCTCTAACCATGCCCTGGAGCGAGAGTGCTGGTGTCTGCAGGGTGGCTCAGGATCCTCTGTGCCCCGGGGAGCAGCCCCGTGGCTTTCAGCGCAGTTATCATCTCCAGTGACCCTCCCAGGGCTGTGCTGCTCCTTCGCAAAGGGCTCTGCCAAAAACAAACTCTTCTGGAAGCCCCCACCTGATTTTTGAGGACGGCCACAATACGAGCAGGCAGTGGAAAGGCAGGCAGGGAAACGGAGTCCTCGGGGGGTGCAGGCAGCGGGTTGGGGGGAGCAGGGCTCATCGGGTCCCTTCAGGCTCAGCCTCGGCAGAGCCGGGTGGAGGGAACACGCTCAACATCTGGCAAACGTCTGCACCAGGCGGCTGCAGCCTCCTCTCCAAAAAAGCAAAGGTCAGCGTGGAAGGGCAGGGCGAACCCTCCCTCGACCTCCCTTCTCACCCCAGCCTCCCTTTTCCCTTTATTCTTTTTTAGCGACACATTCTTCAGCCCAAACAACATTCTTGAATCGAGATTTGAGGCAATCTGGAGGGAGTCGGTCGCTCGGAGGCGGTGCGACTGCCAAGCGAGCCCGGGGGCTCTGCTGGAAACTCTGCCTCGGGCACGGGCTGTAAGGGCAATGCTCTCGCCACGGCTCCCGTGTCAGCGCCGTCCGATGCTCCCGGGGCTCCCGGGGTCACCCCGTTTCATGGGAGGTGCTTCAAAGCTTGCTTTGCACGCAGTGAGCTGCGAAGGCTCAGCCCAGGCTTCCCCTGGCTGGAAATGGAATGAGAAGCAGCGCTCGGCTGGGAATCCTCGCCCGCTGTCTGCTCCCCTCGTCTCCCCCCCGTGGGACACCGGGTTGTGAAATCGGTGGCCGGCTGTGGCCCCGTTCGCTCGCTCGCGTCCCATGCCCTGGCCCCAGCTGCTCTGCGGCATGCGGCTCCAAAAAAGAGCCTGCACCGGTGAGGTGCCTTGGCACCAAAAATAAGAGGGGTGGCAGCTCCCAGCCCCCACCCGTGTCCCCTTGCCGCTGGTCTCTCCCCTGCCCTGTTCATGCTACGTGGACCCGGTGCCACCCCCGAGTGACGCTCGCCTTCGCACAGCAGCCCCGCAGCCCCTATCCCCGCTCGTCCATCCCATCGTGGTCCGGCAGCGAGCGGGGCCGGGCTGTGCAGTAGCCACAAGCAGCTCTAATTTGCCTCCAGGTCTCTTCGGGGGGTACGGGGGAGGGAGAGCAAACCCCAAATTGCCCCTTACCCTCCCCAGCCGCTGTCTTGCCACGGCTGCCGGCGCTGGGAAATGCTAGTTTGGCTGGGGAAGGCTTTGCCCCATCCCACCCTAATTACAGGCTGCGTTTGGGGCTCTGGAGCCTCGTGTAGTAACTCCCTGGTCTCTCGGGGTCTGCGGGTTATTACGGGGTGGATTCAACCCTCCAGCACCCAGACCCAGGAATGTCCCTGCAGCCCCTTCCACAGCTCCCAGCCCCATGGACGCGGCTCTGGGTCCCCAGCGGTCTCAGGGTCTGCGCTCTCATCCCCCTCCCTGCAAACCCAAGACGCCAGGATTTCTTAAATCTCTGTCTACAGGCTCTGGTGTCTCTCCCCTTGCAGCGTGGCTGGTGCCCTGGGCTGTGCTGGGAGAGGATGTCTCAGCACAAAGAGGGTCAGAGCTTATTACAACCACTGTAAAATGTCTTTGAAAAGGTTAAGTGCTTAATTTGGAACAGAGCTGGAAACTATGAAGCGTTTCCTCATCCAGTCACTTCCTCGCCTGTCCCTGGACGTATGCTTTACACAGCTAACATCTCCATGGCTAATGGAGGCTGGTTATGAGCACGCAGTGAAATACCTTTGAGAGCCTCTGGGTTTTGCAGAGGAGCCAGAGGAGCAGTTTGCAGAAGATTAGCCAAGTGCAAATCCACTCGGGAGGACAGCGAGGGAGCTGCCAGCTGCAGAGATCACATAGTCCCGTCAGGTGTCCCAGGCGCTGCTGCTGCCGTGATTTATTGCCTGCACCCGGGCTGGCGATACAGATGTTTGCCCACAGCTGCGTGGGCATCGCTGGGTTCTGCCCGTGGGTATCACATGGTGTCAGGACCGAACCTGGCAGGATGCCGACAACTTCCCAGCCCTGTTTGCGGGACCGCCGTACGCCGATCTGCTGCAGACCAGCACAGGACTGCTCCTGCTCCCCGGGGTGATGGGTGCCCAAACGCAGAGCCCCTGCGCTCAGCCACTGCAGGGCAAGGCAGCTCTGCCGGGACGTGGCAGCAGCTCTGCTGGGATGTGGCAGCAGCTCTCTGCCCCTTGCTGGATCTCAGGAGGGGACAGGGGCAAGGGAAGCCCCAGGACATTTGCCAGTGCTGATTGCTCTGTGCTTTCAGGCTGAGCGAGGTGTCCTGCCGGGACCCGGCTGCCTCTCTCCTTCTCTCCCCGCCGTGGCATCAAGGTAGCTCGGAAGGCTGCCAGGCGCTGGCTGCAGCTGTCCGAGGAGCAGAAGGAAAAAACGCAGCGCTTCCTTGCTCAGAGCCTTCGATTCATGTTTTCAAAGGTCCTTTTGAATGCCTGGCTCCTCTCCGAAGCCTCCCAGCTCTCCTGAACAAACAGCAGGAGGGAGCAGGTTCATTCCAGCCCGTTGACTGAGGCTCCTGGATGGGGAATATCTCATGTCATGTTTCCTACAAGCAGGGAGCCTTGGAGCCCTCTTGCAAAGTGCTGAACCCAAGAGCCTCACCTCTGCCTGTCCCCAAACCTGTCCCCAACCCCATCCCCCAGCCCCAGGTTTCTCCTCTCTGGCTTTGAGGGCTTGGTGCAGACCTCCTCCTCCTCCTCCAAGACGAGCTTGGTACCCAAACCTCGCTGCAAGCAGGGTTGCAGACACACTGGGAGCCAAATATAAACCCCTGTAGAGATAAATAAGTTATAACCAGCAGTCTGAGCTGCATCAGGCAGCAAAGCGGCAGAGGGTCCTGGTGCACGGAGCTGCGCTGCTGGGGGTCAGCGTGGCCCGTCGGAGAGGAGCAGGGTGAACGTCCCCCATCCCGGGGTGTGCTTAAATCCACACGTCTATCATTGCTCTTAAATGGTGCTAATGCGCTTAAAATGCACAGGGTCCCAGATCTGCTCCCCTGTTAGTGAAAAGCAGCCGGCGCTGGGGTGAGGGCAGTGTGCTGGCTGGCAGGGGGGAAGGCAGGGCCCGATCCTGTCCCCATGTACCCTCCGCAGCCGGGGGCATCCCCGCAGCCCCGTGATGGGCACCTGAGCCCAAATGTCCCACAGCACGCTCAGCCCTTCCCCAGGGGCTCGTTGTTGCCCCCAGCTTCCCAGATCCCCCTGGCTCTGGGAAGGTCACGGCACCGAACTCCGCTCCCAAATGGCGCGTGAGCTGTTTTTCTCTCTAAAGCATCTGAAATATGAAAAAAAAGAAGCAAAACATCAACTGCCTGAGAAACCCATTAGCATTCCCGCCTGCCCCTGCCACCTGGCTTCCCGCGCTAGCAAACAAATCACAACGTCCCGCTGCCCGGAGCCTCTTCGCCCTGGCATCGCTGCGCCCGGAGCAGAGCTGAGCCCTGCCAGGAGCCGCTGCAGCGAACCTCTGCCCTCCTCTGCCCTGGCTTCTGTCACCGCGCCCGGGCCTTCTTCTGAGCTGCAAACACTCCTCCAGATTAAAGACAGGCAGGGTTTTATTTTTTTTTTTAAAAAAGGAAAAAAAAAAAGCTTTGGAGATAAACAGGAGCAAGAAGCAGGGCGTGGGCGTTCTCTGCTTTCGCTGCTGTGCAGCTGAATTGAGCTGTTTGGGGGAAACTTGGGGTCCTGGCAGCGCCTTCGCGGTTTAGGGAGATAAAAAGAGCATCTAGGAGGAGGTGGTGTTTGAGGGACAGGACTGTCCCCTTGGGTTTGGGGTGGTGATGCTCCTCTCTGCCATGCCCGGGGCTCTGGGGAGCATCCCTTGTGCCCTGTCCACTTTTCCTTCTGCAGGGTGGGCGCTGGGATGTGGAGCATCCCCCCGGTGCTGCAGCCCCGTGGAGAGGGGACAGGGGAGGGCAAGGGGGCTGCCGGGGGTCCGTGGGCAGACGCAGCAGAGCTTGGGGGTGGGCCGGGTGCCGCAGAGCTCACGCGGGTGCTGTCAGCCCGTGAGCAATAATTAGCGATGATCAAAGCGGCTTCTTCCCGACAGCCCTGAATACGGATGCTTGGAAACCTCAGCAAACGTTCCGGCTGCTGGCAGGGAGAAAACAGCACCCGCTGCCGCCTGCGGGCAAGTGCCTTGTGCGGGCAGATGTCTGCTGGGGCTGGGCTGCTCCCAGGACCCCCAGCACCACTGGGGAGGTTTTGAGGGGGCTGGGAGGTGAGGGACCCCGTGGGTCACTGGTGTTGCAGGGCATGGGGATGCTCTGCTCCCAGCCTGGCAGCGACTGGGTCTCCATCACTGCATCTCTGCAAGTCACAGAATCCCAGAATCCCAGCATGGCAGGGGCTGGAAGGGACCTCTGTGGGTCACCCAGTCCAACCCCCTGCCCAAGCAGGGTCACCTACAGGAGGCTGCACAGGACTTTGTCCAGGCGGACAAGTCAAGAAGAGCGAGTGAAGGCGAAGAAGGAGGGGAGTCCAGCAGCTCCTTGGGGACTGGAGCAGGCTGAGCAAGGTGACGGTGCAGCTGCTGAGCCACCCCAGCCTGCGATTCAGCCCCTCCTGCACCAAGCCGGGGCTGTCCCCACAGCCGGGGCACCCCTGTCCCCACCGCAGGCTCTCGCCCAGGTTATCCCAGCAGAGCGTGTCACTGCCTGGAGCTGGGACTGTGGCACTGTCCAGAGCTGGCACTGTCCCCCCGCGCTCGAGTCAGAGGCTGGCAGACCTCTGCTCCCACGCCCCTGCCTGCAGTTCCCCCCTCGGAGGCACCGGCAGCGGGAGGGCTGGATGAGACGTGCCCCGGCCGCGCTGCGTGTGGTTTGATAAATTCTTGCTTTGTTTTCGTCCGATTTCCGCTGGCCCTCTCTGAGGACAGCGTGTGCGGGCTGATCGGAGCGGGGATGGCTGCCAGCTGCCTCCGCTCCGTCATCCCCAGGGAGGGCACAGGGGGTTTCTGCCCTTGGGGTGCCAGTTTGCGCTGGGGGAAGCTGTTTGCAGGACCCAGCTCCTCTCCGCTGCAGTGGCTCCGTGGGCGTGCGAGACACAGAAACAAGCAGGAATCCGTGGCAAACCCCTACCCAGCACTCCTGGCCTCCTCCCACCCTCAGCCCAATGAGCAGAGGCATCCAGGAAAGCCCTGTTCTCCCCCAAACTGGTTCCAGCAATTTCCGTGCTTGCCCTTGACCCCCTCCGCTTGCTTAGGGCTTCCACCTCAGCTGCATCCCCACCTGCATGGCCCCCAGAGTCCCTCAGGTGGTTTTTTCCCCGCTTCTCCTCTCCCTCTTCTCTTCCCAGTGCGACTGAGCAGTGGAGCACGTTGTGTCTGGGAGCCCCGGGACCTCTCCCTGGCTCTCGGGCTCAGCTTTGTCGCTGCCTTCAAAGCGAGGGGGAAACTGTGGCCGAGCTGAGCCCGACGGCCGGTCCCGGCTGCTGCGGGACCGTACAGCGGGAGCGGGGAAAAGGGGACGGCTGGTGCCTCGGGTGCGGAGGGGAAGGGTGGACCTGAGCCATGGGTCTGGTTTTGGGGGTGCTTTCTGCACTCCCACCATGCTCCCCCTTTGCTGTCTGCGGACAGCCGTCCTCTCAGCTCTCACTCGGGCACGCTGGGCGAGCATCACGCTGTGCTGGGGACACCGGATGGCCCCGGGGGCACGAGGACGCTGGAGGTGCTGCTGTATTTCCCCGGGAAGAGCCAGGCTGGTTGCGGCTCAGCCCCAAGCAGGGCGTTTGCTGCCGTCCTTGAGAGAGGTGAGGAAGAGGAGAGGAAAGGGGGTGCCCGAAGCTGAATACTGGGCTGGGAGGTAGGTGGGCTAATAGTCCCCAAGAGCAACCTCAGGGAAAAGAGCTCCGGCTATAAGGATTTCCTTCTTACATTAGGGTGTTTTTTTGGAGATCGCTCCAGCTCCTGCTCTCCCTGCCGACAGCCAGCTCCCTCCCGGTCGGCTCCGCGCTGGAGGGAGGGGTTGGCTGCCTGCGCCTTTCTCCCTTTTCCCTGCAAGACCGAGATGCTGATGTGTAAGCTCTGGGTCTCTTTGGCTCCCCAGGTCCTCCATGGCTGAAGCAGCGGCTGCGGGGAGGAGGCGGCCAGGAAGCCGCTCCTATAGACGCCGCTATACTGCTCCAGGCTCCGGCATATACATTTTCAGAATTTCTGCCTGTGCTGGAGCGGGAACGTGCGTCTCCGGAGCAGCGCGAGGATTAATGGGCTGGAAGGAACAGGGCAGCGCTCGCTGTGCCGTCCCTGTCCCGGCCGGCAGCGGGTGCAGCCCTGGCACAGACGAGCCCCGAGCCGGCTCCACTCCAGCAGCTCCTCCGCAACATCCCGGCTCAAAGCAATTTTACAGTAAGCCTTCACTTCCAGGGAGTCTGACCTTTTCATTAATAAATCAGCTGTGTTATTGAACGTATGAATAATACATGATCACACCCAGCCCTGCGCTAAGCTCTGTGTGTAAAATTTAATTAATCCTCTCACGTAACGCCCCCGAGGGCTGGTGATGAGCAGTTACGCGCAGCTCGGGCTGCCGGCGGTACCCAGCGACAGCTCCAGAGCATCCCGGCCCCAGCAGCCACATCCCGCTCACCCCGGAGGGGTTTCCCTCCAGCAGTTTGTTTGGATGCTTCTTTCTCTGGGTGTTTTAAAAGAGAAAATTCCCCTTTGCTATGCAGCTGCTGGAGGGAACCCTAGCAGCATCCTCTCACCAAGCATTTCCTCTGGGAAATAACAGCAGCTTTTTGTTTCCCCGACCTTTTCCTGCTGCGGCTGTTAATAATGTGAAATCCTAAGTAAATGTCTCCATTCAGGTGTGTTTAAGAGGAAACCGTGAGCAAACACTGTCACTGGCAGCGCAATCTCCAGGAGACCCCCCAGGTATTTGAGTGGGAATCTGCCCCGAAGGTGGCCTTGATCCCAGCGGGGTCCTTCCCTCCAGCTGTGCTGCGGGAGGGCTGGGGAGGTGTTGGCTGGTTTTTAAACTCAGCAAAAGCTCTGACCCAGTGCACAGGGCCAGGGCCAGTGTTAGTCCGACTTGGGGGGCCATGTTGTTTGTTCCCAGTCTCTGCTGCTGCCCACCGCTCCTCTTGCTCCCCTGTTCAACCTTGCAAGCGCTGGGGACGCGGAGGGGGCTTTGGCAGCGGCTGCCTTGGCTCTGCCCCCCGGATCACCGGGCTGGGGGTCTTGCAGGGGAAACCACAGCAGCCTGGGGTTAATTAGCAAGAAGCACAACGAGGTCTGGCAGTGATTACACGCACTCTTCATCAGGAAGCAGCTGCAGACACACGTGGCCGGTGCATGAGGGGGGTCCTCCTGCCCTCCAGCAGCCCCCCAACTCAGCACCCTGCCCGGCACCCTGCAGCCCAAGCGGGACAGCACCCACCTCCTCACGCAGTGCCACGGGTGCGAGTGGGAGGGCTCGGGTGGGCAGTGGGTGCGTGGCCAGAGGCGGGGGGCTGCGTGTGGAGGGAGCCCGGCTCCTGGGGTCTGCAGGGGCACCCAGCCCCAGCTGCGACCTGCGTCTCTGCCAGGGTGCTGAGCAGTGTGGGAGATGGAAGCCAGCTGCCACGCTCTCCCTCTAGCAGACACGGCCTGTGGGTGGGCGAGGGGTGGGACCCCCCCACTCAGCTCCACCGTCCTGGTGCTCCCCAGGAGGTGATGTACCGCAGGCTTTTTGCCACATCGGCACAGGCGCTGGGGATGCTCCCGCCATCCCTGCTCCTGGCTGGCTTTGGGAGCAACGGTGCGGCTGTGGAAGGATGGAGAGCTGCACGCACGGCCATCGCTGCTGGGAGAAGGGGTGTGGGTGTCACGGGGAAGAGGACGGGATCACACTGGGGGTCTGGGTGGGTTTCGGAGCTGATGTAAGCTGGAACAAGTCCCACTGCCGTGGGGAAAGCTCTGCGTGCTGCCACAGGCTGAGGAGCCGGCCCCCGGTCGCTGCCTCTCCCCACCCGAGCACGCGACATTTCAGCGAATATGCTGAAAAATAAACACGCTGCCTTATAGCTCCACATGCACAAATGTTACCCTTGGCTGCACGCGAGGGGCCGGGCGCCCTGGGACTGAAGGGGCTTTTGTTGGGGAAACGGCTGTAAGAGTAATTTGAAAACTCCTTCTAGGTTTCTCTTCCTGCCTCCTTCTCCCAACTTTCCCTCGGCCAGCAAAGATGATCCAAGGGGATTTACAGCTCTGCCCCGCGGCTGCAGCCTGCACGGCTCGGGGAGCATCCCCCTTCGCTGGGGCAATTGCTGAAGGCCAAGCCCCTGCAGTGCGAGCTCCCTCCCAGCTTTTCTCCCCGCTCCCTGTGGGCTGCGTACGCTCAGGCTTCGTCCTCTCTCCCTCCCAGCCCTCCCAATTACACGTTTCCGAGCAAGGTTGTCTTGAAGTGTCTGCAGCTTCAGAATCCCCGGCAGGTTGCCTCTGAGGAGTGATTTCAAAGGCTTTAACCGCTCTCTGACACTGGCTCTGCGCCGCAGCCGGGAGCTGCTGTTGCTCTGGGATGGCTGCACGCAGCCAGCGGGACCCGGGCACGGGGACAACATGGTCCGAGGCGCCACTGTCCCTTGGTTCTTAAGAAATGCCAGACCAGGGTCACCAAAGCTCCCAGCCCTTGGTGCATGGCTGGAGCCCTGGGTGCGGCTCTCTGTAGACAACCAGGACGGGGCTGGAGCCAGCCTGGTGTGGAAACATCGCTTGTTTGCGTCCGTAGCTACGGCTATTTTCTTCAATAGCCAACAGCTATGCAGGGAGGAATTTGATTTCGTACGTCAGGAACGGTGTCTGGTGGAAAGAAACCAGGCAGGAGCTGGGCGGGTGTGTGAGCAACGCCGGAGCGATGGGGAAGGCTCAGCCCTGAATTCGGGAGCTCTGGCTTGGTGTGTGAGGCTCGTGGTTCGCCGGGCCAGCGGCTGCCTGCTCAGAGAGAGTTCAGAGAGGCGCAGGCTGTGAAGCTGCTGCTCGGGATGCTCCCTCCTGGGCCCTGGGGACCATTTCCAGCTGCTGAGCAGAGGACAGTGCCAGCCCCAGCTGCGGCTTGGCAGCAGGTCCGAGGAGCCACCGCGGTGGGACAGCCCTGGCGCGGGGTCCGAGGGATGCAGGGCTGCGCGATGCCGTCGGGACGAGGCCCCAGGCTGCCGGACAGAGGGGGACAGATGCTCCCCAGCGCAGCCTCCAGATGTGCATTTCATTCCGATTTAATCAGATATTTACTGTGAGACCATAACGCCGTGAACTGCTCTGGGACGCGTTTCCAGGGCTATTCCCCAGCCTCTTGCCCACCATGCCACCATCTCCCGCCACCAAGCCCTTCCCTTGCTGTTTAATTGTCTCAATCAATGCAAATGAGTTATGAGCCATGAACAGTCTCTGATCCCAGCGCAACTCCCTGTAAAACATGCAGTTGGAAGAACTCTTCCCCAGCCTTTGGCTGGTTTTCCCTGCCTGTTTGCTGAGGCACGGGCTGCTCCCCTCCCAGAGGCAGGCTGTACCTGCTGGGAGTGATGTCCGTCTGTCCGCAGGGTGCCGGCAATCCCAGCCATGGCGTGCCCTGCACTGGGGTGACTGGCGGAGCTCCCCTGGGAGCGTTGGAGGGCATGGCTCACGTTGGCTATCAAATCATCAGGGCTTTTCCTTCTGCGCTGTCCTTACAGCAGAGCGGCTCTGCCCTCATCTGCCTCCCCACCGATGTCCTCGGCTTCCATGCCTGCCCTGAGCCATGGGTGCTGCGTGGTCCGTTCCCTGCACTCCTCGCTGGGCATATTTTTAATAATCTCGTTTCTGTGCATTGCCTCTGCCCTGCGCACAGCCCCTGCTCATGTTTGGCAGGGTGGCCGGGCTTGGACACTCTGAAGTGTCACCGCTGGGCTGTATCAATATTATTTCGTGTCCCCCATGAAACCTACTGAACCCTGGTGGTACTTTTGCAAGAGTCAATCCTTCAGGGCCTTACTGAACGGTTCCTTCGATAAATAGGGAGGTTGGTTGTGTAGCATTGATGATTTCCTTGCAGGACAACAGCTGGATCTATGGATGTGGTCATCCATCCATCCACTCACCTGTTCATCCATCCATCCATCCACCCACCCACCCATCCATCCATCCATCCATCCA